>Ga0233427_10000002_pt1 | contig 343524 bp, 309 predicted proteins | sample SI_118_April2016_5_FD_179885 | JGI IMG/M metagenome (GOLD analysis project Ga0233427, IMG submission 179885) | Seawater microbial communities from Saanich Inlet, British Columbia, Canada - SI_118_April2016_100_MG | ecosystem: Environmental > Aquatic > Marine > Inlet | place: Canada: British...
TTATCCATTTCAATGCATAATGAATTTAGGGTATAGATAACTTTTTTATTATCTGTTATTATAGCATCTTCAGAGTCAGGTAGTTTTGCTAAATAATGTCTTTCAATTTTATTAAATAAGGTAAGTTCTACCTTTTTTGGATCTACTAGAACAAATTTAACTTCTGCAGGATGTTTTTTATATAATAATGAAGTTAAAACAGCATTTAGTCCTACAGATTTACCTTGTCCTGTGGCTCCAGCCATAAGTAGATGAGGCATTTTAACTAGATCTACAACCAAAGTCTCATTACTAATAGTTTTGCCAATAGCAATAGGAAGTTCCATTTCAGATTGCTGAAATTTTTCTGAAGATATTACAGAATGCATTGAAACAATTGTTGAATTTTTATTTGGAACTTCTATTCCAATAGTTCCTCTTCCAGGAATTGGAGCAATAATTCTAATTCCAAGAGCTGACAAGGATAGAGCTATATCATCTTCTAGATTTTTAATTTTTGATATTCTTATTCCTGCATCTGGAATTATTTCGTATAAAGTAACCGTTGGGCCAACGGTTGCTTTAATACTAGAAATACTAATGTTATAGTTCCCTAATGTTTCAACAATCTTATCTTTATTTTCTTCAAGCTCTTGCTTATCTATATTTATTTTTTCACTATCATATTTCTTTAAAATATCTAATGAAGGGAATTGAAAATTTGCAAGCTCTAGCTTAGGATCAAAAAGACCAAAATTTTTAACTAGTTTATCAGAAAGATTGTCGGTCTCAGATTTCTCTTCAATAATCTTTTCAACTTCAATATCAATTTCATCTTTTATTTTAGGCTTTTCAGCAGGAACCTCTTTACTAATTTCATCCGCTGTATCTTGATTAATTATCTCATCTTTAGTTTCAGTATCTGTCTTTTCATTAGCTATCTCGATTTCGCTTTCTAAATTTGAAGAATCCTCAATTTCATCACTAACTATTTTCTGTTTTCTTTTAAAGGTTGAGGCAATCTTTCTTAAAAGAAAATTAAATTTATAAATATGCTCTAATCTTAAATTTAATCTAATTGTTAGGTAGAGCATAGCCAATAAAAATAACAAGAATGATGTTCCAATTACACCAATATAATCAGTTAATAGATTATTAATTTCATAGCCAATTACACCAGAATAGTTACCTGAGCTATCTATTAATGCAAAAAAGACAGATCCATATATCATTAGATAAAAACCCCAAAGCCAGTTTTTTATAAGTTTTCTATTTTTTATCTCTAAAAGGATATGAAGTCCAGATAATAAAATAAGTAAACTCAATATATATGAAGAAATTCCAAATCCTTGATAAATGAAAAAATGGCTTAGAAGAGCACCAAGTTTATTCATCCAATTTTCAGATACAATATCTCTATTTGATAATTCAAAAAGTGAGCTTTGATCAATATGGCCAGAAAAAAAGTATGATGTGAATGAAATAATAAATATTAAGGATAATATTATCAGTGAGCTGCCATAAAACAATTTTTGTGAACTTGACAGCTGTTTTTTTTCTCTTTTTAATGAAAAGGAAAATTTATTTTTTTTACTATTCACTTTAGCCATGAATTAAAGATAGGAACAAAAAACGCAAGTTAATAATCTTTGATAAAACAAGAGTAATTATATCATAAAGTTTTAGCATTAATGATGGTTCTAATTTTTATAGAAAACCCTGCATAAATTAAAGTCATTATTGGACTCAACCAATTAAATATTGCATAGATAAAATATTCAGAAACACTAACTCCTAAAACACCATAATGGTATGCTCCACAAGTATTCCAAGGAATCAATGCAGATGTTACTGTTCCAGAGTCTTCTAAAGTTCGACTGAGATTTTCGGGAGCTAATCCTCTTTCTTTGTATGCATCTTTAAACATTTTTCCAGGGATTACTATAGCAAGATACTGATCAGATGCAGCTATATTTATACCTAAGCAACTAATTACAGTGCTTACAAATAAGCCAAAGATATTTTTTGCCCTATCTAATAGAGCGCTAGTAATTTTTGATAATGCACCAATTGCATCCATTGATCCTCCAAAAATCATTGCACAAATTGTTAGGTTTATTGTCCATAGCATGCCTTTCATTCCTCCAGAGTTATATAATCTTACAATTCTATCGTTATTAGTTGGTATTTCAGTGTCTAAAAAAACAGAATTAAAAACTGCAGTATAATCCGATGGATCTATAAGGTTTAATATGTTTTGTTGAAAAATTAAGGCAAAAACTAACGCTAAAAGAATTCCAGATGAAAGGGCTATAACTGGTCTAACTTTTAAGAATGCAAGAATAATTACTAAAACTGGAACAAGAAATAATATAGGAGAAATATAAAAATCATTTGATATTGTATCTGATAAAGTTAAAATACTAGACATATCTCCAATTCCAGAAGTATCAATATTTAAGCTAATTATGCAGAAAACTATGAATGTAAAAATAAATGTAGGGACAGTGGTGAGTGTCATGTATTTTATATGGGTATATAGATCACCTCCTGCCATTGCTGGTGCTAGGTTTGTTGTATCGCTTAGTGGAGACATTTTGTCACCAAAATACGCTCCAGAAATTACAGCACCTGCGGTCATTCCTGGTGATATATTAAATGCAGTTCCAACAGCAACTAATGCAATTCCTACAGTAGCAGAAGTCGTATATGAACTTCCAGTTGTTAGAGAAACAATTGCAGTTACAATTAATGTTAGAGGTAAAAATACTGTTGGATTAATTAGATTCAATCCATAGTAAACCATAGCGGGAATAACTCCACTAACTTTCCAAGTTCCCGCTAATGCACCTACTAGAAGTAAAATAACTATTGGTATTGCAATGCTTTTAATACTTAAATAGATTTTTTTTAATATGTGAATAGCTGAGACTCTATCAATTAAGCCCATAACTGATGCTAAAGAAGCACCTAATAATAATATTATCTGATAAGTGTTCTCCCCAAACCAATCTTTATCTTCATATACTACTATGTTATATGCTAATAAAGAAATTAAAACACATATAGGTGTTAGAGCTTTAGCTAGTGAAATTTCATTTTTTGAATCAAGCATGAATTATAAACCAGATTTTTATCGGTTTAGACAATATATGGATTAAAATTATATTTAGATTAAAATGAAAAATATTAATCAGAAAATTTTCATTGATCAGACTTAAAACATTTGTATTTTTGATAATTCTTTAAAATAAAATTTTCATGGAATCATATGATGTATTGGTTATTGGGTCAGGCCCTGGTGGATATGTTGCCGCAATTAGAGGCTCGCAGCTAGGAATGAAAACTGCTATCATAGAGAAATATTCTACTATGGGAGGAACTTGTTTAAACGTTGGATGTATCCCAAGTAAAGCACTTTTAGATTCATCTCATCACTATGAAGATGCTATTAAAAAGTTTCCAGAACATGGAATTGATATTAAAGGTGAGATTAATTTTGATTTATCTAAAATGATAGCAAGGAAACAAGCTGTGGTAGATCAAACTACAAAAGGCATTGATTTCCTTATGAAAAAAAATGATATAAAAGTATTTAATGGCATAGGTTCATTTAAAGACAATAATAACGTTGATTTAATTGTTAATGGAAAAGTTGTTGAAACTATAAATTCTAAAAATATAATTATAGCTACTGGAAGCAAGCCTTCTAAACTTCCATTTGCTGAGATAGATAAAGAAAGAATTATTACTTCAACTGAAGCACTTAGCTTAAAGGAAGTTCCTAAACATTTGATTGTAGTTGGAGGAGGTGTTATTGGGCTTGAACTAGGACAAGTATATAGTAGATTGGGCGCAAAGGTTTCAATAATTGAGTATCAAGACAGAATAATTTCATCTATGGATTCTAGTCTGTCAAAGGAACTTGCTAAAGTATTTAAAAAGCAAAAAATGGAACTTTTATTATCACATAAGGTTTCTTCTATAGTTAGAAACGGGAACCTTGTAAATGTATTAGCCTATGATAAGAATGAAAAGGAGGTTAGTCTACAAGGAGACTACTGTCTAATTGCTATAGGAAGAAAACCCTATACAGAAGGATTAAACTTAAAAGCAGTAGGTCTTGATGTAAATGAAAGAGGTCAGATTGAAATAAATGAAAATATGCAAACTAAAGTTGAGAGTATATATGCAATAGGAGATGTAGTTAGAGGTGCTATGCTAGCGCATAAAGCAGAAGAAGAGGGTATATTAGCCTCAGAATTTATTTCTGGACAAAAACCTCATATCGATTATAATTTGATTCCTGGGGTTGTTTATACATGGCCTGAAGTTGCTTCTGTTGGAAAGACTGAAGAAGAACTGAAATCAAACAATGTAGATTACAAAATTGGTCAATTTCCAATGAGGGCTTTGGGTAGAAGTAGAGCAAGTTCTGATTTAGATGGATTTGTTAAAATCTTAGCAGATAAAAAATCAGATGAAATATTGGGAATTCATATGATTGGTGCTAGATGTGCTGATCTTATATCTGAAGCTGTAGTTGCAATGGAGTTTAAAGCTTCGGCAGAGGATATTGCTAGAATTTCTCATGCTCATCCGACTTATTCTGAGGCTGTAAAAGAGGCAGCACTTTCAGCAAGTGAAAATAGACCTATACATATATAGATTCAGTTTTCATATATTTATTGTTAAATAATGGAAAAATTATTTCTTAATCATTTAAAGAAGAACTTTCCTTCTATATCAGTTAGTAAATTAATTATTGCAGTTTCAGGAGGAGTAGACAGTGTTGTCTTGTTTCATCTATGCTTAAAATTAAAATTAAATTTTGTTGTAGCTCATTGTAATTTTAAATTAAGAGAAAAAGAAAGTGATTTAGATGAGAGTTTTGTAAGGGATTTAGCAATAAAACATAATATTAAATTTTACACAAAATCTTTTAATACCAAAGAGTTGTCTGAGAATGATAACAAATCAATTCAAATGGTAGCTAGAGAATTAAGGTATTCATGGTTTCAAGAATTATCAAAAGAATTAAATATCAATCATATTCATACTGCTCACCATTTAGACGACAGTCTTGAAACATTTTTAATTAATTTATCTAGAGGTTCTGGAATTGATGGACTACTAGGAATCCCTAAGGTTAATGATACGGTTTTTCGACCATTATTAATTTTTACAAAAGAGAAAATCCTGTCTTACGCTAAAGAAAATAAAATTAGTTGGAGAGAAGATTCAAGTAATAAAAAACAGGATTATTTAAGAAATAAAATTAGGCTAGAAGTTCTACCAAAATTGAAAAATATTAATCCATCTTTATTAGAGAGCTTTTCTAAATCAATTGATAAGTTGCAACAATCCAAATCAATTATAAAAGACAAAATTGATGATTTTACTAAGGATGTTTCATTTAAAAAGAACGAAAAGGTGTATTTTAAAATTAATAAGATTAAGCAAGTAAGTAATATAGAAGCATATCTTTATGAGCTATTAAAAAAGTATAATTTTACTCAATGGAATGATATTAGAGATTTATTAGACTCTCAAAGCGGAAAACAGATTATTTCTAAAAGTCATAAGTTGTTAAAAGATAGAGAATACTTGATACTAGCAGAGAACAGTGAGGTAGAAAATAAACCATTATTAATAAATAAATCGTCAAAAGAAATAACTATTTCAATTGGTAAGATAAAATTAAGTAAATCTGAAAAAATTTTTAAAGAAGACTTAGATGCTATTTATTTAGATTCAGCTAAACTAGATTTTCCTTTAAGGGTTAGAAATTTATTATCTGGAGACTATTTTTATCCATTTGGTATGAATGGAAAGAAAAAAGTAAGTAAATACTTAAAAGATCAGAAAATATCTGTTTTTGATAAAGATAAAGTGCTAATATTGGAAACATCTAAAAATAAGATTATATGGGTAATAGGAATGAGATTAGATGATAGGTTTTCTATTACAGATAAGACAAAAGAGATTACAAAAATCGAATTAATTAGGTAGGTATTAAGAAATATTTAAAAAATATTGGGCCAGGGTCAGTTATTGCAGCTGCTTTTATTGGTCCAGGAACTGTAACTATGTGTACAATTGCTGGGTCACAGTTTGGCTTTGCTTTACTATGGGCTCTGTTATTGTCAATTGTAATTACAATTTTCCTACAAACAATTGCAGTTAGGATTGGCGTCATATCTCAAAGCTCTTTATCTAATGCAATAGTATCGCAATTCAGAAGTAAAACAATTAGAGTAGTTTCCATTATTTTAATTCTTTCAGCTATTCTAGTTGGGAATATTGCTTATGAAGCTGGAAATATTAGTGGTGGTGTTCTTGGTTTAGAAGCAGTATTTGGAAATTTAGATTTTGCTGGCGTATATAATGCCTATAGCTTAATAATAGGGCTAATAGCTTTTGTTATTTTATTATTAGGAAACAATAGGCTATTAGAAAAGATATTGATGGGGCTGGTTCTTTTTATGAGCCTTGCTTTTTTATTGACAGCAATTAAAACAGGACCAGATTTAAAATTATTTTTTAGCGGTCTCTTTATTCCAACCTTTCCTGAGAATAGTATTTTGATCATTATAGGTTTAATAGGGACTACTGTTGTCCCATATAATTTATTTCTTCATGCCTCTCTGGCTAAAGAAAAATGGAATTCACCAAAAGAGCTAAAAGACGCAAAAATTGATACCATAGTAGCAGTACTTGTTGGTGGATTAATATCTGTATGTATAATAATTTCTTCTACATCCATAGGTTTAGATCAGCTTAATTCGGCAGTAGATTTAGCTAAAGGTCTTGAGCCTGTTTTCGGAAGTTTTTCCAAGCAATTAATTTCTTTTGGATTGTTTGCTGCTGGCTTGACTAGTGCAATTACTGCACCCCTTGCTGCAGCATATGTAACTTGTGGGTGTTTAAATTGGAGTACAGAACTAAAATCTCTTAGATTTAGAATGGTTTGGTTTATAGTCCTTATTGTTGGAGTAGTATGTTCTTCATTAAATATTGATTCAATAGAAATAATAAAATTTGCTCAAGTGGCAAATGGTATTCTATTACCTACAATTACATTTTTTCTAATATTGATTGCTAATAATAATAATGTTTTGGGTAAATATGTTAATAATTGGAAGCATAATCTTATTTCTTTTTTCGTGTTATTAATAACACTAATATTAGGTATTAAGAGTATAATTAAAGTATTTAATTTTTTATGATAAAAAATAATAAGATTAGAATAAACTCAGATCTAGGTGAGGGGACTGGTGTTGAGAAAGATATAATGCCCTTCCTAAGCTCATGTAGTATAGCTTGTGGAGGACATACAGGGGATAAATCAACTATGACAGATACAATATTAATAGCAAAAAAATATGGTGTTAATATTGGCGCGCACCCTTCTTATCCAGATAAAGAAAATTTTGGTAGAAAAAATATTTCTATTCCACACTCAGATCTAACTAATTCATTAATCAATCAAATTGATGATTTAGATAGAATTGCTAGGAGTTTAGAAACTTCCCTTGAGCATATTAAATTACATGGTGCTCTTTATAATTTCTCAGCAAATGATTTAGGAACTGCATTAATTATTATTGAATTAATGAAATCTAAATATTCAAATAAAATTTTATATGTACCCTATGGATCTTTAATTTCAAAATTGGCAATAGAGAATAATATAAAAATATATTACGAGGTTTTTTTAGATAGAAATTATAACAACGATTTATCCCTAGTTTCTAGAGGAAATAATAATTCTATGATTTTAGACCATCAAAAAATGTTAAAAAGGCTAGAAAATGTAATTAATGATAATAAAATTCAAACAATTGATGGTAATTACAAGAAGATTTCAGCAGACACTTTTTGTATACATGGAGATAGTCCAAAAATAATTAGTCTAATAAAAAATCTTTTTAGTAACATAAATAAAATTAAACTTGATAGTTGAATAGTTATAACTTAAAATATTTTCAATATAATGACAATTCCCTTCTGATTAGCTGGCCAGAAAGGATTGATGAGAATATCAATAATGATGTAAATGAGTTTAAAAATAGGTTAGAAACGGGTTTTAAGCATATATTAGAAATAAGATCTTCATACTGTTCACTGCTTTTAATTTTTAATAAAAAAATCGACAACATAAATAGATTAATAGAGAAGCTGAAAAATCTATATCTATCTCGGAAATCTCTTAATAAATATGACAGAATTCTTTGGAATATCCCTGTGTGTTATGAAAACAGGTTTGCACTAGATATTGATGTCATATCAAAGCAAAATAAAATTTCTAAACAAGATATCATAATTAGGCATAGTAAAACTATTTACTCAGTATATTTAATAGGTTTTTTACCTGGTTTTATGTATTTAGGAGGCTTAGATAACACTCTTCATATTCCAAGAAAAAAAGAGCCAAGATTAAGAGTTCCTAAAGGATCTGTAGCAATTGGAGGTGAACAGACAGGAATTTATCCGCAGCAGAGTCCAGGCGGATGGAATATTTTAGGAAATACTCCAATTAATCTATTTGATAAGTCAAAAGATATTCCATGTTTTGCAAAACCGGGTGATAGGGTTAAATTTTTTCAAGTATCAGAAGATCAATATAAATTAATTGAAAAAGAGGTAGAATTTGGTTTATATGAATTAAATAAAGAAGTTTTAAATGATTAAAGTAATAGATCCAGGTTTTTATACATCAATTCAAGATAAAGGACGTTTTGGTTTTCAAAACTACGGGGTTCCTGTTAGTGGTTGCATGGATGAGAATTCTGCTGAAATTGCAAATCAAATTTTAGAAAATTTGACATCTTCAGCATTATTAGAATTAACAATGACAGGTTGTTCTTTAGAATTCAAGAAAGACACTATAATAGCTGTGACAGGCTCAGATATGAACGCTAAACTAAATGGTTCTTCTATACAGATGTATAATAAGATAGATGTAAAAAAAGGAGATTTACTTAGTTTTGACAGATTTGAATACGGGTTTAGAACATATATAGCTTTTCAAGGAGGAATTAAATCCGAGAAAGTTATGAAAAGCAGGAGTATGTACAACGGTATAACTAAGAGTTTTAAAATTCAGAAAAACGATAAGATTGTTCTAAATAATTCAATAAACAAGTCAAGAAGCACAAATCAAGAAAAAATACAGAAACTAATATTATCTGATAATATTGAATGCTATAAAGGTCCAGAATTTCATAAGTTAAGTAAAGAAAATAAAGAGAATTTATTAAAGAAGCAGTTTTCAATCTCTAATAATCATAATAGAATGGGCTATATATTAAATGAAAAAATAAAAAACAATATAAAACCAATTATAACATCACATGTAATGCCAGGAACTGTACAGTTAACACCTGGAGGAAAAATAATTATCCTTATGAGAGACTGTCAGACAACAGGTGGATATCCAAGAATCTTGCAGTTAACAAATAGTGCTATTAACATTCTTTCTCAAAAGATGACAAATTCAGAAATTAAATTTAATATCAAGTAAATTAGCTAAAAAGCTTAAAGAATTTTTTTACATACTTCAATTTCCCTTTATATGGCGCATATCTAATTTTAATATCAAGCCAATTTCCCTTCTTGACAATTGCCTTTTTATGTGACAATTGGTCAAAGCTTGTCTTGCCATGGTATTTGCCAATACCACTATGACCAACTCCTCCAAAAGGCAGGTTAGGATTTCCTACCTGGATGATTGTATCATTTATAGCTCCTCCTCCAAAACTATATTTGCAAATGATTTTTTCAGAAAAATTCTTATTAGAGCTAAAGACATATAATGCTAGAGGTTTTTCATATTTAGACATTAATTCTTCAATTTGATTTTCATCATCATATGAAATAATAGGTAAAATCGGTCCAAAAATTTCTTCAGCCATTAAAGCGCTTTTAATATCTGGTTCATCAATAATAGTTGGTGAAAAATAACATGTTTCTAAATCATATTCTCCTCCAAATATAATTTTAGTATCCTTAATTAAATTAGAAAGTCTTGACAAATTAGTTTTATTTACGATTCTTGGATAATCTTCTGAGTTTTTAGGGTTTTCTCCATATGCTTTTTCAATTTCTTCCGATAAGTGTGTAATTAATTTATCTTTTATGTTTCTTTTAACAATCAGGAAGTCTGGAGCAATACATGTTTGTCCAGCATTTACAAACTTACCCCAAACTATTCTTCTAGAGGCTAGTCTTAAATCTATAGTATCATCAATAATACAAGGATTTTTTCCTCCAAGCTCTAGTGTTGTAGGTGTAAGATGTTTTGCAGCAGCAGCAGCAACAATTTTTCCTATTCTAACGCTCCCAGTAAAAAATATGTAATCCCAACGATATTCTAATAATTTTGAAGCAGTTTCAGCAGCTCCTTCAATAACTAATACATGTGATTTTTCAAAAACACTTTCAACAATCTCTTTAACCAGTTTAGAGGTGTGTGGCGCATGCTCACTAGGTTTTAGAACAACTGTGTTTCCAGCAGCTACAGCTGACATAACAGGTAAAATTGCTAATTGAAATGGATAATTCCATGGTGATATTACAAGAACTTTTCCATAAGGTTCACTATAAATATAATCTGATGATGGAAAGCTAAGCAGAGATGATTTTACTTTTTTTGGTTTAGCCCATTTCTCTATATTTTTAAGGAATAAATCTATTTCAGTAATTAAAATTCCTATTTCAGATAAATAAGTTTCATAATTTGATTTTCTAAGATCATTATTTAATGCTCTAAAAATCTTATCCTCATTAGATAATATCTCCTTTTTAAGATTTTTTAATAACTTTTTTCTTTTACTTATAGGTAATGTTTTACCATTTTTGAAATATTTTTCTTGATTTTCTATATAACTTGTATACTCCATTTACTTTAATTTAATATTAATTAGCTTTTTCTCTTCTGTGCTTGCGTAATTTAAATCCCAATCAATTAATTTTTTTTCCATTATTCTTTGATATAAAAATGGAGCTAGCAATACAATGTATAACATTGCTAAATAACCATATGGAGTCATTGGCGCATTTTCAGGACATGGGTGAAGTTCCCAAAATTTCAAGCTAGCCCGTCTGTGGTGATCAGAATGTCTTGTTACATTACATAAAAATACGCTGCTCAATAGATGATTTGAGTTCCATGAATGCTTCATTTGCATTCGTTTGCCTTTTCCTCTAACTAATCCATAATGCTCAACATAATTTATAGTTTCTAAAAATGATTTTGCTAAAAGTGCACATATTAAAAAATATAGTATTCCAATCCATCCGCCAATAAGAAAAGCCAGAATAGTAATCAATAGACTTCTGCAGTATCCAACAAACATTCTGTTGTTAAAGCTGAAAGGATTAACGCCATTGGTTTTTAATCTGTTATTTTCAATTTTCCAGCCATCAACATGTTCAGTGTAAATAGCTTTTCCTATAAATGAATAAATATTTTCACCTCTTTTCGCTGAAGCTGGATCGTCAGCAAGGCATGCGTTTTTATGATGACCGTAAACATGTTCAATAGCAAAAGTACAATCCCAAGAAAAAGCAAGAAGCCAATTTCCTATAAACATATCAAGTTTGTTTTTTATTCTATGAGTTAATTCATGTCCGGGAACGATGCCGAGAACGCCAATAATTAAGGTAGTTTGAATTATTAAAGCAATTTTGTCAATTATATTAAAAGAATTTTTTAAACTAATAAAATCAATAGAATAATATGAGTCTAGGATATTAATATGCCATTGAGGTAAATCATTACTTAGGATAGATATAGTTAATATTACTACAATAAATAAAATGGGCAGGTTGATATACATAGAAGAATTTAATATACTTGGATAAGAAAACTGTTGAATATGTTCATCCTTAGGAAGTAGGTAGTCGCCAATTGTAAGAAACAATGAAAATCCAATAAACCAAATAGTTGGGTAGTATTCACCCATTGAAATTGCTAGTATATAAAAAATAGCTGTAAAAGCAGGAAGAAAGTGTTTAAGGTATTTTAACATTTGTTTTTAGATTTATAATGTGTTTTAATGAGTTGTTTTTACACCAAATTTAGATAACATCAAATCCATTTTTTCTTTCCCCTCTTTATTTAAAAAAGGATATAATGATTTGAAAATAAGTTTTGTTCCCTTTTTTCTGAGATTTTCATTACTGGATTTTGGATACCTTTTTTTTGAATAGTGCAGCCAATATCTGCCAATTAATAATATGGTGTCAATCAATCTATTTAAAGCATCTTTTTTTAACTTTAGAAAATGATTGTGTGATTTAGTAATTAATTCTTCAGTGAAATTTTCTACATAATTATTTATTTCATCTATTTTCTTAAGAATATCATTATCGATTGATATAGAGTCAAAATGTTCTCTAAAAATGTATTGAAAATCCCATATTAATGTGTAGATTTTTGTTGAGATTTGAAATACATTTTCAATCTTATCATAATTAATAGTTTTAATTTGCTCCATAAACATCTTTTGAAATAAGTCTATATGAGCAACTAAAATATTTTTTTTAGAGTTATAATGATACCAAAGTGTTCCCTCAAGAATATTACATTCCTTTGAAATACCAGCAGTAGTGACTGAGTTAAACCCTTTATTATTAAACAGTATTAGACTATGTTTTAATATCTTACTATGTGTTTTATCTGAAAAATAATTCAATGTATATTTTGATAAATTATTAGACCTCATATTTTCTCGTATTTTTTTTAGAAGATTTCCCCATAATTAACATATTTAATTGGGTAAATACCCAAACTTTATGCTAATATATATTTTTTTGGGTATATACCCAAATAATTTTAAAAAAAATGTTTCCGCTTAAAGCTATTTAAATACAGCTTTGCCATATTTTTTCATCCCTTACTGGAGCAGTAATATCAATTTCTTTTTTACTGACTGGATGCATGAATTTTATATTTCTGGCATGTAGGTCTATACCTCCGTCTTTATTCGTTCTTTTGGAGCCATACTTTATGTCTCCTTTGATTGGGCAACCAATTGCTTGTAATTGACATCTTATTTGATGATGTCTTCCTGATTCCATTGTAATTTCTAATAAAAAATAATTATCAAGTTCTTTTATAATCTTATAATTAAGTATCGCTTTTTTAGCATTTTTAGTCTCTTTTGAAAAATGTGTAGATTTATTATTCTTTTCATTTTTTCTCAACCAATGAATTAGTTTATCACCTTCCTTCTCTGGTTTATTTTGAGTTATTGCCCAGTATGTTTTCTGTATTGTATGCTCTTTTAGCATCAAATTCATTCTTGACAGCGACTTAGATGTTTTTGCAAAGACAACTATTCCAGAGGTAGGCCTATCAATTCTATGAATTACACCTAAATAAACATTACCTGATTTATCATATTTGATTTTTAGATATTCCTTTACAATCTCTGAAAGAGGAGTGTCTTTTGTTTTATCTCCTTGAACAATATCTCCAGGTCTTTTATTTATTACAATTAAGTGGTTGTCTTCGAAAAGAACTTGTAGATTATAATGATTTGACAAGATTTTCATAAGGAGAGACCTTAATACTGCTCCTTAGAATTAGGAAAATTTCCACTTTTTACGTCTTTCGAGTATTTGGAGATTGCCTTATTCATATCATCATAAAGATTCATATATCTTCTTAAAAATCTTGGGTTAAACTCTTTTGTCATCCCAAGCATATCATGAATTACTAAAACTTGCCCATCAACTTTATTTCCAGCTCCTATTCCTATTACGGGTATTTTAACTTTTTTGGTAACTTTAGCTGCAAGGTCTGAAGGTACTTTTTCTAAGACAATTGCAAAACATCCAATTTTTTCCAACATAATTGCATCTTCAATAAGCTGCTTAGCTTCTTCCTCTTCTTTTGCTCTAACGGTATATGTCCCAAATTTATAAATAGATTGAGGTGTTAAACCTAAATGCCCCATTACAGGAATACCTGCTTTTATAATTCTTTTAATAGAATCTTTTATTTCCTTACCCCCCTCTAATTTAACTGCATGAGAACCACTTTCCTTCATTATTCTAATTGCTGATTTTAGAGCTCCTTTAGGATCACTTTGATATGATCCAAATGGTAAATCAACAACTACAAGAGCTCTTTTAACTGCTCTAATTACTCCAGATGCATGATAAATCATTTGATCAAGTGTTATTGGGAGAGTAGTTTCGTGACCAGCTATAACATTACTAGCAGAATCTCCAACTAAAATTATATCTATTCCAGATATATCTACAATAGTTGCAGTTGTAAAATCATATGCAGTTAGCATAGATATCTTTTCACCATCCATCTTCATATCTAGAAGTGATTTTACAGTGATTCTTTTATATTCTTTTTTAGCTTTAGACATTCTTAAATAAATGAGCATGTAAAATTAGTAAAATATATTATAGTACTAACTCATTTTATGACTGCTTTTTAAAATCACCCTTTTCTCTTAAAAAGTGCCAATATGTCATAAAAAATACAAAAAAACTGACAATTTCATACTTAAATAGCAATGGCATAATGATTGCCAAGTATATTTTGAAATAATTAATAATTTAAAATTATGAGTAAAATAATTGGAATCGATTTAGGAACTACAAATTCATGTGTTTCCGTTATGGAAGGTAATGAGCCTGTAGTAATACCAAATGCTGAAGGAAAAAGAACTACACCATCAGTTATAGCATTTGTAGAAGGTGGTGAAATTAAGGTTGGTGATCCAGCAAAAAGACAAGCAGTTACAAATCCAACAAAAACAGTATATTCTGTAAAGAGATTTATGGGAAACAAATTCTCAGAATCTAAAAGAGAAACAGGAAGAGTACCATATAAGGTTGTAAAAGGAGATAATGACACTCCTAGAGTGGATATTGAAGGAAGATTGTATACACCACAGGAATTATCAGCTATGATCTTACAAAAGATGAAAAAGACTGCTGAAGATTATCTTGGAACTGGAGTTGATGAGGCAGTTATCACTGTTCCAGCATATTTTAATGATTCTCAACGCCAAGCTACTAAAGAAGCAGGTGAAATTTCAGGGTTAAAAGTAAAAAGAATTATCAATGAGCCTACTGCAGCAGCATTAGCATATGGTATGGACAAAAAAGGAAAAGATCAAAAAATTGCAGTTTTTGACTTTGGAGGAGGCACACATGACGTGTCAATTCTAGAGCTAGGGGATGGCGTATTTGAAGTTTTAGCAACTGATGGTGATACTCATTTAGGAGGAGACGACATAGATGAAAAAATAATCGACTGGTTAGCTGATGAATTTAATAAGGATGAAGGAATGGATCTTAGAAAGGATCCAATGTCACTTCAGAGATTAAAAGAAGCTGCAGAAAAAGCAAAAATTGAATTATCATCATCCGCAAAGACAGAGATTAATCTACCTTATGTAACTGCTACTGACAGTGGCCCTAAACACTTAGTTAGAACACTAACAAAAGCTAAATTTAACCAATTAATTGACGATCTAGTTAAAAGAACAATAGATCCATGTAAAGCAGCATTAAAAGGTGCAGGATTAGCTAAAAAAGATATAGATGAAATAATTTTAGTTGGAGGATCAACAAGAATCCCTGCAGTTCAGGATGCTGTTGAAAAGTTTTTTGGAAAAAAACCTAGTAAAGGTGTAAATCCTGATGAAGTAGTAGCTGTTGGAGCTGCCATTCAAGGGGGAGTATTTACTGGTGATGTAAAAGACGTCCTATTATTAGATGTTACTCCACTATCTCTTGGAATTGAAACTATGGGTAATGTAATGACAAGACTAATTGATGCAAACACTACAATTCCAACAAAAAAATCTCAAGTGTTTTCAACAGCTGTTGATAATCAACCTTCCGTTGAAATTCATGTTCTTCAAGGAGAAAGACCAATGGCTGCAGATAATAAAACAATAGGAAGATTCCATCTGGACGGTATACCACCATCTTCAAGGGGAGTTCCTCAAATTGAGGTTACTTTTGATATTGATGCAAATGGTATTATAAATGTATCAGCTACAGATAAAGCTACTAATAAAACACAAGATATTAGGATTGAAGCTTCATCTGGATTAACAGAGGAAGAAATTGAGAAAATGAAGAAAGATGCTGAAGCAAATGCAGATGCAGATGCAAAAGTAAAAGAAACAGCTGATAAACTTAATAGTGCTGATGCTATGATATTCCAGACTGAAAAACAGTTGAAGGAATTTGGAGATAAGTTATCTGCTGATAAGAAAAAACCTATTGAGGATGCTCTAGAAGAGCTTAAAAAGGCATATGAAACAAAGGATATTGCTGTAATAGATCCTGCTTTAGAAAAAATTAATGAAGCATGGAAATTAGCAAGTGAGGAGATGTATAAAGCTCAACAATCACAACAACAAGATCCCTCTAATTCTGAACAATCATCAGAGAATCCAGAAGGAAAAGAAAGTGATGATGTAGAAGATGTTGACTTTGAAGAAGTAAAAGAATAACTTAATAGATTATTCATAAATTAAAGGGTATAGCTGTTTCAGTTATACCCTTTAATTTTATACAGCCAATAAATTAACTATTGAAGAATTAATTTCATGACCTATATCAAAATTAATAGTTGACACATTACCAAATAATTCTTTAGCTTTTTTCTTTTCTGAATTTATTGTTTTCTCATCTAAATATGAATCTTTCGTTCCATAGACTAAACAAACTTCAGATTTATTGTCAATATGCTTAAAATCATTTTTAGTCAATTCTATAGGGATTCTTCCTGAGTAGAGTATCAATTTATTAAATTTTAACTTGGACTTTGCTATTAACCGCATTACAACTGAAACCCCTTGTGAAAAGCCTAAGAAAATTAAGTTACAAGTTGAAGGTGTATTTTCAACAGCTAATATTGTATTAAAGTAATTTATGACATTATTAGTCTCTTTTTTAGTTTGCTCTTTTGTAAGCCAACATGCACCAACATGTTTCATCTTTGGAGCAATATAGAATTTACTCTGAGCTTGAGGAGCAATTATATAATTCTCTTCTTTGTTAAGTTCATTAAAATGTTTAATAAAATACCTACTTAGATGACCTATTCCATGACAAACAAACCATACATTTTTTGTTTTTGATGATAGTAAATTTAAGGTAGAATAAGTGTTTAGTGAGCTATAGCTAATTTCTTTTTCTTTTGGATTCATTATTAATGCTGGTTTTGTATTTTTACGTAAAAATACACATAACAATGCAGATAGATAAAAATAAAATATTAGAGCGAGCAAATCAGGTATGTAAAGAAACATTAATGGGGACACTTAATATGGAATTTATTGATTTAGGAGAAGATTATATTACATGTAAAATGCCTGTTGATCCTAGTGTACACCAGCCAGACGGAGTACTACATGGTGGAGCAACAGTTGCTTTGGCTGAATCTGTTGGGAGCTTTGCTTCTAGGATTTTTTTGGATGATCCTGAAATAACTGTAAGAGGAATTGAAATTAGTGCCAATCATTTAAAAAGTGTTAGAAGCGGTGAAATTTATGCACGAGCCTCAAAAATTCATTTAGGAAAAACAATACAATTATGGGAAATCAGAATTACCGATGAAGAAAATAACCTTATTTCTATCGCAAAACTTACAACTATAGCAATAAAAAAAAATAAGAAATAGTTTATTTGTAAAATCTATTATATTGCATTTTCTTTATAAAAAATTAATAATCTATAAACATGAAAAGTGTAGTTACATGTGACATGGAAGGTGTCATCGAAACAATTAATGAGGATGGAATTAAATTATTTGGCTATTCTAAAGAAGAATTAGTTGGAAAAAAAAGGGTATCCCTTTTCTCGCCTGGAGAAATTGTTATACAAAATGTAGGAATGTGGCTCTCAAATGCAATTAAACATGGAGAACATAACACCAAAACATATTTTTTAAACAAAGAGGGAAAGAAATTAAATGCAAGGATTAGAATTACACCAACTTTTGCAAGAGGGAAAAACAACCTACAAACTGGATATTGTGGTGTTACTGTGCCTATTGAAGAGGAAGTTGTAGTTCCTATAAAACTTACTACAAAATTTATAAAATGGGCCTTTGCTATTACTAGAGGAGGATTTACAAGTGCATCCCTATTTCCGATTTTTGCAGTTGCTGCATTTTTAGCAGGAACTGGGAATGGATTATTTAGTCCTTTAGCACTTGTTTTGTGCCTTTTAGGAATATTTTTTCTTCACTTATCTTCCAATATATATAATGATTATTTTGATGTTAAGGACGGTACTGATGAAGCAAATACAGAATATTTCAATGCCGGATTAAACTCTAAGGTTTTAGAAGGAGCTCAATTATCTGGAGGAAGTAGATCAATAGAGCTCGGATTAATTACCTTGGAAGGAACAAAGTCATTAGCAAGAAATATGTTAATTGGAGCTTTCTTAACGGCTTCTGTGCTTATGTATGTAAGTTATTTAACTACAGGTTCTTTATCTAATGCTAAAAATGTAGCTATTATTGGTCTTATAGGTTTATTCCTAGGGTATTTTTATACTGCAAGACCAATTAGATTAGCCTCTAGAAGAGGGCTTGGTGAAATAGCTATTTTCTTAGCTTTTGGACCATTGCTTACTCTAGGAACATTATTTGCTATTTCAACTAATACTATTGAATTGTTTTCTATTGATTTTTATAATGTTATGTATTTAGGAATACCTTTAGGTTTATTAACAACAAATATTCTATATATCAATCAATTTCCGGACACTAATAGTGACGCTAAAACAGGGAAGAATCATCTTGTAGTTACATTAGGAAAAAAGGCAGCAAGATGGGGATATCTATTAATATTATTAGCCGCATTTGGATCATCATATTTCTTGTTAGATATATTCAATTCATCTATAGATAATTTTAACTCTAATGTATATTTAATAGGTACAGGGATCTTGTTTATATATGGATTGTATATTTTTACAAGAGTATTTAAGCTATATGAATCTAGGGAGTTAATTAATTCAAATCTTAACACTATTTATTTACAGATATTTTTTGGACTATTCTATGCTTTAATTCTCAACAACTTCTTTATTTAATATTAAAAAATAATAATTATTATGTATATAACACAGGTAAAAGAAAACGCAAAAGATTGGTGGAAATATTTAATCGGATTAGTTATTGTTTTTGGTTTTTTATTTCTTTTCTCAATACCACATGCTGTTGCAATCGGAATTAAAACTGCTACAGGTGCATTGGACCCAACGAGATTGGGAGATATAAATTACCTAATGAAGGCATTTGAGCCAAATCTAAATTTGATTTTTTTATTACTACCCTTTGCTGGGATGTTAATTGGGACTTTTATTGCAGTTAAATTTATCCATGGTCAGCCATTACTTAAGCTAACTACAGCTAGGACTAAAGTTGATTGGAATAGAGCAATATTTGCTTTTACACTTTGGGGAATCTTTACTTCATTAATGTTATTTATTGATTATAGTTTTATTTCTCCCGAAAATTATGAGTGGAATTTTAAGTTGCAACCATTTCTAATATTATGCCTTATTGCAATTATATTACTACCACTTCAAACTAGTGCTGAAGAATACATGTTTAGAGGATATTTAATGCAGGGGATAGGTGTTGTCTTTAAATATAAATGGATAGCACTATTACTTACATCTGTTGGTTTTGGTTTGCTTCACTACTCTAATCCAGAGGTTGAAAGATTCGGAGATATAGTAATGATTTATTATATAGGCACAGGGCTCTTCCTTGGAATAATAACTCTAATGGATGAGGGATTAGAACTAGCATTAGGATTTCATGCAGCAAACAACCTGTTTACGGCACTTCTTGTAAGCGCTGATTGGACAGCTCTTCAAACGCATTCTGTTTTAAAAGATATATCAAATCCTTCAGCAATGCCTTTAGATGAAGTAATAATTCCAGTATTTGTTATTTTTCCTATTTTGATATTAGTTTTTGCTAGAAAATATGGATGGAAAAACTGGAATAAAAGACTCTTTGGTAGGGTATAATATTTTACTTCTTTATAAATTTAATAGAAGTATTGTGAAAATCTGAAGCTGAGTTAATTACATCTCTAAATTCATTATATCTATTTTTTTGATATCTTAGGTTTTTATAAAATTCCTGGATTGAAATTACTAACTCATTCTCATTAATTTCATAATTAGATTCAAACTTGCAGATTTTATTTCCCATTAAGGAAATATAATTCTTATTAAATATCAACCCCTCTAATCCTTCTATAATATAACCTTTAGGAATTTTAACAACAATTCTATAATCATATTGATTAGGGTAGGTAATTTCTATAGGATGAAATCTGTCAATTTCCTCATATAATTGACTCTGTATTCCAATTACATTTCCAATTTTTACAACATATTCATTTTCTGTTTTTGTTGTTAGAGATTCTGTTGATATTTTAGAATTTACAATAAATGGAGTCTTGTAATTCTTTTGGAATAATTCTCCGTTAATTATATCATAATTAAGTACTTTTTTATTCGCTATTCCGGTAGCAGTTAAATAATCTTCAAAATCGGCTAACCCCTTTTCATCTGAAAAATTTAGCATACTTCTATTATTTGTTGCCCAATGACCTGAGTATTCTTGATACTCATCTATTATGACTTTTTTAAATTTTCTTTCAAAATCTAATGTTATATTTCTTTTAATCCTGCTGTATGATTTATCAGATTGTATTATTTCACTAAAATAAAAGTTTAATAATCTGTCGATGTAAATACCATAATTCCCTAATAAATCAAAAGGGGCTTCACCTATCCTGTATTCCAATCTATTTGGAGCTATATATTTTTTTTCCTCAGGAAAATATATTAAAAACTCCCTAAGCATATTTGGATCAAAAAACTCAGAATCAAACCTATTATAATATCTATTTGCAGTAATTACAATCTCATAATTTACTCCTGCAGCTGTTAGAAGTTGAGTGTAAACTTGAATAATACTAAAATCATTTGAAATCTTATTTGTTAGGATATAGTCTATGTTGTTAAGGCTAGCATTATTATTATCTGATATGGTAAAATGATTTTTAATATAATCATCAATCTTATTAGCAATATTATACACGTTCTTTTCATTTTTTTGAATTAGCTCTGAAGAAGTTTCAAAAATTTTAGGATGAATATTTTTTGGAAACATAATAGGACTGATATTTGACACTATATTTTCCCAGTAATCTTCTTGATTCATATTATCATCAGGCAATGGACATTGAAATGATAATCTTTGTCTATTTGCAATCGCAGTAGCATATTCTTCATCAATAATAGAAGGAATATCATTAATTTCTATAATCTTAATAGGGTGTGTTTTAATTAGGGTGTCTTTAACTTTTGAATCAACTCCATAGGTTTTAATTATTCCTTCAGTAGGACCAGGAATTAATAAAAATTCTGATTTGTTAATTGAATAACTTTTTTGAAGAATCTTATTGCCGTGAATATTATATTTCTTCTCTAGAGTATATAGCACCTCAATTGTAGAGTTATTTTTAACTCCAGCAAGATGAAAAGTTTTAAAATTTGCTGAACTTTCAAAATCATCTAATTCACTTATTGTCTTACTATCAAATTCATTTAACTCTCCATTTTCATTTACTATTCTAACTTTTATGTCTACTAGGTTAATTACCTCATCCATTGGTATAATAATGTTACTATGTCTAGAAATATCTTTATCATTTAATACTTTTATTTGGTAATGATGTGTTTCATATTTAATGATTGTATTGCTAAATTTTCCTGAAATAAATTCTACAATAGTTTTTTCAAAAATTCCAACAGAAGAGTCATTTATATTATCTACTGCAATATCAACTATATTGGGTTCTTTTTCCCAATTATAATCCTTGTAGTACTGGCTATAAGAGTTAATAGTATATGTGAATAATATGATTATAAAAACAATGTTTTTCACAGTTATTGGTTTAAATTTGTAAATGAGTGTAAATATAATTTAATCTATTATCATGAAAAAAATATTTTATCTTGTTTTTCTTTTTACGGTAACATTAAATTCTCAAAACATATTAGAGGAGAAGGAGCGAGCCAAAGTTATTAATGAGATTTTAAAAGACAGATTTGAGAATGTTCTCCCAAAATTAATGGATAAAACAGGAATTGATATGTGGATATTAATTTCTAGAGAATACAATGAAGATCCAGTTTTAAAAACTATGCTTCCAGCAGAGTGGCTAAATGCAAGAAGAAGAACTATTATTTTGTTTTATAGAGATAAAGCAAAGAATACATTAGATAAGTTGGCAGTAGCAAGATATAATTTTGGAGAAAATATAATTTCAGCATGGGATAAGGAAGTTGAGCCAAATCAATGGAAAAGATTAAATCAATTAATTGAAGAGAGAAATCCAAAAACTATAGGCATAAATTATTCAAAATATTTTAACATAGCTGATGGAATAGATAAAACAGATTATGAGGAATTTGTTGCAAATATTTCTAAAGAAAATAGAGATAAGATTATTTCTGCACAAAAGCTAGCAACTGCTTGGATTGAAACCAGGACAGCAAGAGAAATGGAGATTTTTAGTGATATTGTTGAGATTACGCATAATATTATTAAAGAAGCATTTTCATCTAAAGTAATAGAGGTTGGCGCCACTACAACAACTGATGTTGAGTGGTGGATGAGGCAAAAAGTTACCAATATGGGTCTTGAAACATGGTTTCATCCTTCTGTTGACATACAAAGAAATACAGAGGAAAATAAAGATCATTTAAGATCATTTTCTAATAGACCTGATAGAAAAATAATTCAAAAAGGAGACCTACTACATTGTGATTTTGGTATTACCTATTTGAGACTAAATTCTGATTGTCAGCAAATGGCTTACGTTATGAAAGATGATGAAACAGAGGTTCCTGTATTTCTTAAAAAAGCATTTAATAAGGGGAATAAATTACAAGATATTCTTACTTCAAATTTTATAGAAGGGGATAGTGGCAATACCATTTTACTAAACTCTTTAAATCAAGCCGTAAATAGGGATCTAAGGCCTTCAATATATACTCATCCATTAGGCTCTTATGGTCATTCATCTGGCCCTACAATTGGAATGTGGGATTCACAAGATGGTGTTAAGGGAAATGGAGATTATCCTCTACACAAAAATACAGTATATGCGATTGAACTTAATATTACTAGCTATATTAAGGAATGGTCTAGAGACATTAGAATCATGCTTGAAGAAGCAGGATATTTTGGTGAAGAAGGTTTTAGGTATGTTAATCAAAGACAAACAGAGATTAGATCTATATACTCTAACTAATATGATTAGAATAAACAAAAAATTAAAGAATATTATATAAATTGCGTCATATTTTAATAGAATGAAGACTTTTATCAAATTTTTCACATTTAGTACCATCTTATTTTTCTCTGCACAATCATTTTCTCAACAATTGAATAATGTTCAAAGAGGACAGAGAGGATATATACCACCTCCTAAATATGAAGCGTCAGCTTATATTACAACTCTAGATGTTTATGAGGAATTAAATACAGTTCTGCCTATGTGTGTAGCTTCCTTCTCTTTAGATGAATTTGAAACTCAAATTTTAAAAGGTATGTTGCTAAAAAAACTAGAATCATATAATGCTGTAGTTTCAAATACAGATCTATCTAAAGAAGATAGGCAAGATAAATTAAAACAGTTAGAGATCGATTTTGTTAAATCATTAACTATTATTTTAACTCCAGATGAAGTTACTACCTATGTAGATATGGATTTTAATAAAAAGGAAAAAAAAGGAAAAAGGAAAAAAAGGAAAAAGAAAAAAAACTAATAATTTAGATAATGATGAATAAAAACACAGTTTTAGCATGGGCTACATTTATAATGATATTAGTTGGAGTATTATTAACCTGTTTAGGTATATTTAAATACAATGAGGTTGCAGGTTGGGGGTTTGTTTCCGTTGGGATAGGCTTTTTTGCAATAGCTTGGGTTTTTAATGCCTTAAAAGGAAGGGTTTAGCAATTCTTTACAATTTTAATTCCATTTTAATATCTGCTCTTTTATAAGGAGTTCCAGGTTCTAAAGGTATTTCAATAAATCCATTTTTTTTATAGATATGTATAGCATTCTTTAATACTCTATTAGAATAGAGTATTAATTTATCTAATCCAATATCCTTTGCTTTGTTAATACAATTTTCTAAAATTATTTGACCAATTTTATTTCCTCTATAATCAGGAGAAACAGCCATCTTAGTTAATTCAAAACACTTGTCTTCAGCAACAGGCATAAGTGCAACTGTCCCAACAATTTTAGAATCATATTGAGCAAATAAAATAATCCCACCAGCATCAATTATAAATTTTTTTGGATTTGAGAGAACTTCTTCGTCATGTTCTTCTACATAAAAATATGTCTTTAGCCATTCTATATTTAATTCATAGAAGTATTTAGAATATTCCTCTTTAAAATTTAAAATTTTAACTGACATATTTATAAATAGATATTTAAAATTAATATTAATATATTTATTGAGTTAATAATAGTAATCTATAATGAAAAAGTTAATAGAATGTGTTCCGAATATTTCTGAAGGAAGAAACATGAATACAATCAACTCAATTACAGAAGTTATTAAAAAATGTGATGGGGTAAGGTTATTAAATGTAGACCCTGGGAAAGCAACCAATAGAACAGTTATTACTTTTATTGGAGAACCAGAACCAGTTTTAGAGGCTGCATATCAATTAATTAGTAAATCAAAAGAGTTAATTGATATGAGAAACCATAAAGGGGAACATCCAAGAATGGGTGCAGTTGATGTTTGTCCACTAGTTCCTATTTCTAACACTACAATAGAAGAAACAGCAGCGTATGCACACAGATTAAGTGAAAGAGTGGGCAAAGAACTAGGAATTCCAGTCTACTGCTATGAAAGAGCTGCAAAGAAAAAGGAACGCGTCAATCTTGCTAATTGTAGATCTGGAGAATATGAAGGATTACAAAAAAAGATTTCTACAAAAAATTGGAAACCTGATTATGGACCTAATAATTTTAACTCTTCTGTAGAAAAATCTGGAGCTACAGCAATTGCTGCTAGAGATTTCTTAATTGCGTACAATGTAAATATTAATACAACATCTACTAGAAGAGCTAATTCAATTGCTTTTGATTTAAGAGAAGCAGGTAGAATTAAAAGAGAAGGAGAGAAATTAAATGGAAAAATTTTAAAAGATAAAAAAGGAAATGTTTTACGTGAGCCCGGTCATTTTAAAAATCTTAAAGGCATAGGCTGGTATATTGAAGAGTATGGAATAGCACAGATATCCTATAATTTAACTAATATTAATACAACTCCTCTGCATGAAGTATTCGATAAAACATGTGAAAGAGCTCAAATTAGAGGACTTCGAGTAACAGGTTCAGAACTTATAGGGTTAGTTCCTAAAAAGGTCTTAATTGATGCCGGAAAGTACTTTTTAGTTAAACAAAAAAGATCTTTAGCTATTCCAGATAAGGATATAATACATATTGCTATTAAATCTTTAGGTCTTGATGAATTGTCAAAATTTAATCCAAATGAGAGAATTATAGAATATTTAATAAAAACTAATGACAATCCCTTAGCCAAAATGACAATAACAGATTTTGCTAATGAAACTTCAAGTGAATCTCCAGCTCCTGGTGGAGGGTCTATTGCTGCATATTGTGGCGTACTTGGCTCTGCATTAGCAACTATGGTAGCAAACTTGTCTGCTCATAAAAGAGGCTGGGATGATAGGTGGGAATTTTTCTCTAAATGGGGTGAAAAAGGAATTGGGTGCCAGAATCAATTATTAGATTTAGTTGATAGAGATACTCATGCATTTAATGAGATAATGAATGCATATTCTTTGCCTAAGGAAAATAGCAAACAAATAGCTATAAGGAATGAAGAAATTCAAAAAGCAACCAAAAATGCAATTAACGTTCCATTTGAAATTATGAAGACATCATTTGACTCTATTGAAGTCATAATGAAGATGGCAGAAGAGGGTAATCCAAATTCAATTAGTGATGCAGGTGTCGCTATGCATTGTGCACGTGCAGCAATAATGGGTGCATTTTTAAATGTAAAGATAAACTGCAAAGATTTAGAGGATAAAAATTACGTTAAAAAGACAATTAAGTCTGCCAAAATAATTATTGATAAAACAAATCTATTAGAAGCAAGAATTTTAAAAATTGTAGAGGAAAAGCTATAGTTGGTTTATGAAATTAATTGTCCTTCTAAAATAATCTTATGAATTTGATTCCCCCCAAAGTTATACGGAATATCATCAATTGAATTAATTTTATTAGTAATTATTAGATTAGCTATTTTCCCCTTAGAAATACTACCAACTTTATCTTCAAGACCCATTGCATAGGCACCATTTATTGTAGCTGCATTAATAGATTCTTCTGTGGTAAGTTTCATTTTAGTGCAGGCTGTGGAAATCACAAAATTCATATTTCCACTTGGAGAGGATCCAGGATTAAAATCACTAGCAATAGCAACAGGTAAACCAGCATCTATTAGTTTTCTAGCAGGTGCATAGTCAATTCCTAAAAAATAGGAACATGTAGGTAATACTACTGGTATGGTTGATCCTTTGGATAATATTTTAATATCATCGTCTTGAAGAACCTCTAGATGATCTACAGATAAGGCATTGTTTTCTACAGCTATTTTTACACCCCCAAGTACATTAAATTGATTTACATGTATTTTGGATCTTATATTATACTTTAAACCTTCTTTAATTATTTTTTCAGTATCCTCTGGTGAAAAATACCCTTTTTCACAAAAAACATCAATGTAATCAATTAAATTTTCCTTTGAGAAGGCTGGCAGCATCTTATTTAAAACTAAGTCAATATATCCATCTTTATTTTCTTTGAATTCATTAGGATAGGCGTGAGCGCCTAAGAAAGTAGATTTAACTTGTATTTTAGAGCTGTCTTTGATCTGTTTAATTACTTGAAGCATTTTTACTTCTGATTCTAAAGAAAGGCCATAACCAGATTTTATTTCAATTGCACCCGTACCTTGCCTAATTACAGAGTTAATTCTCATATTAGACTGATTATACAAATCCTCTTTAGAAGTGTTTTGTAATAACTTTGCAGAATTTAATATACCACCACCTCTAGCAGCTATTTCTTCATAACTTAGACCTTTTATTCTGTCAATAAATTCTTTTGAACGATTTCCTGCAAAAACAATATGTGTATGAGAGTCACACCATGATGGAAGGATCATTCTGTCTTTAGCATCTATAACTTCATTAAAACCAGTTTCTTTAAAATCTTGCATTTTCCCAAAATCACTAATCTTACCATTTTTAATAACTAAATATGCATTATCAATTGATGGCAAAAATGACATATCTTTTCCAGAAACAAAAGATATATTTTCAGTTCTACACTGAATTAATTTCTTTATATTTTTTATAAGTAGTGACATTGTTTTAAGGTTAAACCATGTCTTCTGGTTTAACCCAGGAGTCATATTCTTCAGAGGTTAGATAACCAAGTCTAATTGCCTCTTCTTTTAGAGAAGTCCCATTTTTAAATGCTGCATTTGCAATCTCAGCAGCTTTGTAATATCCAATCTTTGTATTCAATGCTGTAACAAGCATTAAAGAGTTATCAAGCTTAGCTTTAATTACATTTTTATTTGCAGTAATACCAGAAACACAATTAGTATTAAAACTATTACAAGCATCAGCTAAGAGTCTTGCAGACTCAAGAATATTGGCAGCAATCATAGGTTTAAAAACATTTAATTGATAATGTCCCTGAGCTCCACCAAATGTTATTGCTGTATCATTTCCAATTATTTGAGCGCAAACCATTGTCATTGCTTCACATTGAGTCGGATTTACTTTTCCAGGCATAATTGAACTTCCTGGTTCGTTAATTGGTAAGCTTATTTCACCAATTCCACTTCTTGGACCAGAAGCAAGCATTCTAATATCATTAGCGATTTTATTTAATGAAACAGCTAATCCTTTCAGTGCACTATGGGCTTCAATAATAGCATCATGTGCAGAGAGTGCTTCAAACTTATTGTGAGCAGACTTAAAAGGGAGTTTTGTTAAATCTTTAATTACTTCAGCAACTCTTTCAGCATATCCTTCAGGAGTATTTATTCCAGTTCCTACAGCAGTTCCGCCTAAGGCAATCTCTGATAGATGATTTAGTGAGTTTTTTAGACTAACAATGCCATGATCTAATTGAGACTCATAAGCAGAAAACTCTTGACCCAATGTAATAGGGGTAGCATCCATCAGATGTGTTCTTCCAATCTTAACAATTGATTTAAACTCCTTTACTTTTGAGCATATAGAAGACCTTAAATCTTCTAGTGCAGGAATAGTATTCTCTACAATTAACTTATATGTAGCTATATGCATGGCTGTAGGAAAAGTATCATTAGATGATTGTGACTTATTAACATCATCATTAGGAGAGACAAGTTTTTCGCCCTTACCAAGTTCATTTCCTAATATTTGATGAGCCCTGTTAGAAATTACCTCATTTACATTCATATTTGTCTGTGTTCCTGAACCGGTTTGCCAGATAACAAGAGGAAATTCATCATCCAATTTTCCTTCAAGAATTTCATCACATACTTTAGAAATAGCATCTGATTTTTTTTTATCAAGGATTCCTTTCTCCTGGTTAGTTTTGGCAGCAGCTTTTTTCAGGATTGCAAAGGCATGTATTAATTCAATTGGCATTGATCCACTTGGTCCAATTTTGAAGTTATTTTTAGATCGTTCTGTTTGAGCCCCCCATAATCTGTTAGAAGGTACTTTAACCTCACCAATGGTATCTTTTTCTATTCTATAATCCATGATTGATTATATATATATGCAAATTTACGCATTTTAGTTGATTTACTCCATTATTTTGCTAATTGTATAAAGTATTTTGTTGAAAAATTAATTTTGAATATATACTAATATAAATTTGTAATATTATATCTTTGCGCCAATATTTCTCATCAAGATATGTTTGAATTTGATCAATACTTAGGATTTTTAGCATTTATAACTATTGTAAGCATGGGTTTCTGGTTAATGTTCTTAATGCTACTAGTCGTAATTCCTTATTGGGTTGTTGGAGCTTTAATTGAAAGAATTAATGAGCTTTTAGAAGAAAGAAAAGCTAAAAAGTAACTATTCCTAAAATCCCATAGCTTCATCATCGTAACTTTCCTGTTGCTGTCTTCTGTTCTGATCTTTCTTTTGATTAAATCTGTAAGTAAAGTTTAAAGTAAAAGATCTTTTCGCCCATCTATGCTCAGAACTATTATAGAAAGTTTCATTAAATGTCTTAGATCTCCATCCTCTTTGATTAAGAAGGTCTCTAACATTGAGAGTTAATGAAGCTTTTTCTTTAAATAATTCTTTGCTGAATGCCAGGTCAATTGAAAAATTCCCTTCACTTTTGCTAATTGCAGTTTCTGAAGGACCTCTGACATTCATTCTTGTTTGCCATTCAATTTTTCCAGGAAGAGTTAATTTATTATTTAATCTATAGCTCCAACTTACATTTTTATTATCATATATAACATCATTATAGCTTCCTTCAGTTTTATTGCTATAAACATTAAAATTGGAGAATATATTCCAATTTTTCCCTTTTCTATAAGACAAGTTTAACTCAAAACCAACCCTAGTATTTGTTGATAGATTTATGGGATATCTCTCTGTTATCGGAACATCAACTCCATTTATTTCAGCAGTTTCACCTGTTTCTTCAACTATATAATTAAAGGTATTTGTAGCTTTTTGATAATAAGCAGAGGTGTTTATTGTAAAAGAAGATTTATATTTTTTTAAATAGCCAAAATCAATGTTATTTGAATATGTTGGATTTAGGTCTGGATTTCCTCTATATATATTTATTGGACTAATTTTAGTAGGGAAGGGGTTAATAGATCTAGACCATGGTCTTCTAATCCTTCTGTTATATCCAAAAGTAAGCGTTTCATTTTCAGAAATTTCTAATCCAAAATTAAATGTTGGAAATAATCCTGTTTCATTTTTATTAGAGAAATCTTGAATAGTTAGTTGATTGATATCTTTAACTGTATTCTCAAGTCGTAACCCTATTAAAAAAGAGTATTTATCTTCAACTTTTACACCATATTGAGTGTATAATGCATTTATCTGCTCTTTATATTGAAAAAGATTACTCTGATTTAGATCTTCAGTAAGTACATTATTTTCATTATCAAAAACCCTATAATCTGTTATATTATCATCTTGGCTTATCCTAAAGCCAGCTTCAAATTGTTTATTTTCTCCAATAGGGTTAACATAATCTCCTTTAATTAGATAGGATTCGCTTGAAGCATCACTTGCAATTACCTCGTTAAGAATATTATTTTCTGATATTAATGCATCTTCCCATTCTTTGGAGTTGTCATACTGTAAGTCAATAATTAATTTATGCCCAGAGTCATTAAATTTCCTCTCAAAATTTAAGTTATATTCTCTATTAGAATCAATGTCTTTCTCATTTTCATCGCGAACCGTTTGATTTAAAATATTCCCATTTTCATCTATTTCATCTAAATTATTTATTGCTAAGTCGTCAGATTTAGCTTGATTGTAGAAAAAAGTTCCAACAATGGATGTTTTATCATCTAGATACCATTCTATTCCATTATTAGTAAAGAAACTATTTCTATCTCTCTCTGTTTCTCTGTTTTCTTCAAAGAATGTACTAGGCTGATCACCATTATAATATTCTGAATAGTTATACCCAGTCCCAGGACTAACTCTATCACTAAAACCTGATGAATTGAAAAAGTTAATTTTACCATTCCTATAATTTAGGTTTGATGATATTCCTGTTCTCTTAGGATATCCAATATTTGAGCTTAAAGAACCATTTAACCCTAATTTTTTAGTTTTTCTAAGAATTATATTAATTATACCTCCACTTCCTTGAGCCTCATATCTTGCAGAAGGAGATGTTATTACCTCCACTTTCTCTATTGCATCAGAAGGAAGTTGTTGTAGAAATTTAGAATCTATTCCAACTAAACTAGATGGTTTACCATTAATTAAAATTCTAGCAGCATCATTACCTCTTAATAAGATATTGCCATCTAAATCAACAGAAACAGATGGGATATTATCTAAAACATCTCCTGCATTTCCTCCTCTTACAGTTAAATCTTTACCTACAGTATATATTTTTTTATCTAGTTTAATTTCAACAGTAGTTTCCTCTGCAATAATTTCTACCGCATCTAAAGATTCAATATCAATAATTAATGAAATAACTCCCAGGTCTTTATTTTCACTTACATTTAGGTTTTCAACAGTATGATTTTTAAAAGAAATATATTCAATAAGAATATTATATTCCCCTTTTGAAATTGGGATGTTAAATACTCCATTTTTATCTGTTATTCCGCCAGTAACAACATTGTTATCTACAGGGGTTAAAATAGTTACAGTTGCATATTCTAAAGGTTCACTGCCTTCTGAATCAATTATCTTCCCAAACACATTAAATTGATTTGTAAATTCAGCCGCTTTATATGGGTTTTGTGAATAAGTAATTGAAATAAAAAATAAAAAGAGAAGAAAATTAAAATAATATTTCAGCACCGTCAGTATAATTTTAGATTCGTCACAAAGGTAGTTTTATTTTTAAGTTTATCATGTTAATAAAAACAAAAAAATATGTTAAATAATATGATTGGACTAGATTAAATTAAAAATATTTTCAGGAGGTCTTCCAATAACAGCTTTATTATCTAATTCGATAATAGGGCGTTCAATTAATGTAGGGTTTTCTGAAAGGATTTCAACTATCTCATTGTTAGTCAGCACTTTATTCTTAAAATTCTCTTTCCATATTGCTTCATTTTTCCTTACGAGTTCTAGAGGTTTAAGGCCTAATTTATTGATTAATGCTTGTATTTGATTTTTTGTCAATTTTTCTTTTAAATACTCAACAACATCAAAGTCTAGTTCATTAGATTTTAATAAATCTAATGCTTCTCTTGATTTTCTGCATCTTGAATTATGGTAAATCTTTATCATATTTTTTATTTTTTCTTCATTAAGTAGGCTTTAAGAAAAGGGCCAATATCTCCATTTAATACGTTATCAATATTTCCGCTTTCATATGAAGTTCTTACATCTTTTACGAGTTTATAGGGGTGCATAACATAATTTCTTATTTGACTTCCCCATTCAATTTTCATCTTTTCTGATTCTATGTCAGAACGTTTTTGGTTCTTTTTTTTCAATTCAATTTCGTATAACTGTGATTTAAGCATTTGCATTGCTCTAACCTTATTGTCAAGTTGCGATCTAGTCTCTGAGCATGAAATTTGAATTCCTGTAGGTCTATGCACTAACTGTACCTTTGTTTCAATTTTATTTACACTTTGACCTCCTGCACCACTAGATCTGGATGTAGTAATCTGTATGTCAGATGGATTAATTTCAATGTTGATAGAATCATCTATTAACGGATAAACATATACTGAAGCAAAACTAGTATGTCTTTTGGCATTTGAATCAAAAGGTGATATTCTAACTAATCTGTGTACACCATTTTCTCCTTTTAACCATCCAAAAGCAAAACTTCCTTCAATTTGAAGAGTTACAGTTTTTATACCAGCAGAGTCTCCATCTTGGATATTTAATTGAGATATTGAATAATTATTTTTCTCACAGTACATTGTGTACATTCTCATCAACATTTGAGCCCAATCACAACTTTCAGTACCCCCTGCACCAGCTGTAATTTGCAAAATAGCATCCATACTATCTATTTTGTCTGACAACATGTTCTTAAATTCTAATTCTTCAATCAGCTCCTTTGATTTAGAATATAATTCATCTATCTCAGTTTCCGTGGATTCACCAGATTTATAAAAATCCATTAAAACTTCCAGGTCATTAACTTTGTTTTCAGCATTATTAAAATCAGTAACCCACTTTTTAACAAACGTAATTTTTTTAAGATCTCTTTCTGCAGATTTTGGGTCATTCCAAAATTCGGGATGATGTGTTTTTTCTTCTTCTAATTTTAATTGAGAAATTTTAACATCAATGTCAAAGATACCTCCTTAACGCATCCAGACGCTCTTTAAGTTCTTTGAATTGTTCAGAAGTAATCATATTAGATATGTTTATTACAAATTTAATGCATATTAATTTAGTTAGATTGTTTTTTTTAAAAAATATATTTTATGTAGATTTAACTAAATTAATATACTTATGAAATTATTATTTAAAACACTATTTCTCTTATGGTTTAGTATTAGTTTCTCTCAATCTATTACTAAAGATTTTGAGGCTTATAATGGATTTTTTAACTTCTATTATGATGACTCATCTGATAAGATTTATTTAGAAGTAAATGAGCTAGAAAAAGAATTCCTATACATTAGTTCACTCTCCTCGGGAGTTGGCTCTAATGATATAGGGCTAGACAGGGGACAGCTAGGAAATGAGCGATTAGTTAAATTCTCAAAATATGGTGATAAAATTCTCCTTATTCAGCCAAATTTAAGCTATAGAGCCATTTCAGATAATGAATTAGAAAAAAGAAGTGTGGAACAAGCCTTTGCAAAGTCAGTTATTTATGGATTTAAAATAGTAGAGGAACAGGAGAATAAGTACATAATAGATTTTACTGCATTTCTTATGGAAGACAGACACGGAGTTGCAAAAAGACTTAAAAATTCAAAACAAGGAACATACAAGGTAGATAAGAGTAAAAGTGCTATTGAATTAGAAAGAACAAAAGCTTTTCCAGAAAATGTGGAATTCGAAGCTTTGTTAACATTTTCTGGAGAGGCAAAAGGAAGATTGATTTCAAGTGTTACTCCTGATCCAAACTTGATTTCTGTTATTCAACATCATTCCTTTATCAAATTACCTGATAGTAACTACAAGCCTAGAGAATTTGACACAAGAAGTGGTGCTATTTCAATTTCATTTATGGATTATGCTACTCCAGTATATGAACCTATTGTTAAAAGATTTATAACAAGACATAGATTAGAGAAAAAAGATGCTACTGCAAATTACAGTGAAGCTAAAGAACCAATTATTTATTATTTAGATCCTGGAACACCAGAGCCTATAAAATCTGCTTTATTAGAAGGAGCTTCTTGGTGGAATCAAGCTTACGAGGCTATTGGTTTTAAAAATGCATTTCAAGTTAAAATTTTACCAGAAGATGCTGATCTAATGGATTGCAGATATAATGTGATTCAATGGGTTCATAGATCGACTAGAGGATGGAGTTATGGATCAAGTGTTATTGATCCAAGAACAGGAGAAATTATTAAAGGACATGTAAGTCTTGGTAGCTTAAGGATAAGACAAGATTTTTCAATAGCTCAAGCATTATTAAATCAGCCTTACTTAGAAGGTAATAATCATAATCCTATGTTAGAAATGGCTTTGGCAAGAATTAGACAGCTGAGTGCTCATGAAGTAGGGCATACCCTTGGATTTGTTCATAATTTTGCAGCTAGCACAAAAGATAGGGCCTCTGTTATGGATTACCCACATCCACTTATTTCTATAGAAAACAACAAGATAAATCTTGATAATGCCTATGACACAGGCATTGGAGAATGGGATAAGATTACAGTAGCTTATAGCTATTCAGATTTTAATGAAAGTATTGATGAAAAGGAGACATTAAATAAGATATTGGATGATGCATATAGTAGTGGCCTAAGATTTATAAGTGATAGCGATGCAAGAGCAATTGGTGGAGCACATTCTCTAGGACATCTATGGGATAATGGTGAAAGTGCTTCTGTTGGTTTAGAGGATATAATTAAAGTTAGAAATAAGGCTATTTCAAATTTTTCAGAATATAATATTAGAAAAAATCAGCCCTTTTCTGTTCTAGAAGATGTTTTTGTTCCACTATACTTCCTACATAGATATCAAACTGAAGCAGCTGTTAAGCTTATAGGTGGTTTAGAGTATAATTATGCAACAAGAGGAGATAATCAGACTACTGTTAAAGAAATTAATTACTTAGAACAAAAAAACGCTTTAAATTCTGTTTTAAAAACTGTAAAAGCGGATTTCTTAGCAATCCCAAAGAACAAGTTAGATCTTTTTCCTCCTAGAGCCTTTGGCTATCCTAGATCAAGAGAGTCTTTTAAATCAAATATGGGTGTACAATTCGACCCTATAAGCATAGCTTCTACAGCTAGTGAAATGACGTTTTCCTTACTCTTTAATCCTGAGAGAATGAATAGATTAATTCTTCAGAAATCATTAAATAATTTATCACTTAGTATATCAGAAGTATTTGATAGATTGATTTCTTATACATTTAAGGTTAATAATGAGAACTTATATATAAATGAAATTCAACAGACAGTAAATCATAAAGCTTTGAAATATTTAATGAATTTAGTAGTTTCAAATGATTGTCTTTTTCAGGTAAAAGATGCAGCGAGTAAGGCTATAGACAGTATAGAGAAGCTGTTATCATCAAAAGCTTATAAGGATTTTACCTATAACTCATACTATAAGAATTTAATTAAGAATTTTAAATCAAATCCTGAAAAGTATGTAATGCCTAAGTCACTGAAAATTCCGGATGGATCACCAATTGGTTCTAGTGAATGTAGTTATATAAATTAGTTTTATGCATGTAGATTTAAGAAGTGATACTATTACAATCCCATCGAAAGAAATGCTTAGTGCAATCCTTTCTGCCAAAGTTGGAGATGATGTGTATGGTGAAGATCCTACTGTAAGAGAATTAGAAAAAAAGCTAGCAGTTATGTTTGGAATGGATATGGCAATGTTTTTTCCATCAGGAACAATGGCAAATCAAACTGCTATTAAATTACACACTAATCCTGGTGATCAAGTAATATGTGATAAATATTCTCATGTTTTTAATTATGAAGGAGGGGGAGGAGCATTTAACAGTGGAGTTTCTTTTAAATTAATTAATGGAAATAGAGGCATGTTTAATAGCAATCAACTTCTAGAATCAATCAATCCTAAAGAATTTTATCACAGTCCATTATCTTCTTTAGTTACTATAGAGAATACAACGAATAAAGGCGGTGGAGCTTGTTGGGATATGAATGAGATTAAAAATATAAAAAAGATCTGTAAAGAAAATAATTTAGGGCTACATCTTGATGGAGCTAGAATATGGAATGCATTGGTCAAAAAAGAAGAAAATCCTTTAGAATATGGAGATATTTTTGATACAATTTCAGTTTGTTTCAGCAAAGGACTTGGATGCCCAATAGGTTCCGCTTTAATAGGAAGAAATCAGATAATGAAAAAAGCAATTAGAATTAGAAAAATTTTGGGGGGAGCTATGAGACAATCTGGCTATTTAGCTGCTGCTTCTATTTTTGCTTTAGATAATAACATTAAAAGACTTAAAGAAGATCATATAAAAGCAAAAGAAATAGGAAAGGAGTTAGTTAATCTTTCTTTTGTTAATAAGGTAGAAGAGGTAGAAACAAACATAATAGTCTTTGAAATTGATAAAAAAATTAAAAAAAATACAATTGTAGATGTTTTTAAAAAACTAAATATCTCTTTCGATTGGTATTCTATGGGAATAAATAAGATTAGAATTGTGACACATTTAGATTATACAAAAGAAAAACATGATTATCTATTAACTAAAATTAATAGTATTAAAATTTAATATAACCTTCTTGTTTCGATTAGATAAAATTGACAAATAATAAAAAAAACACTAATTTTGCATTTCTTTAAAAACTATTAGATTTTAAACTTTTATTATGGCTAAAAGCAATAAAGTTGCAAATAATATATTAGGACTTATAGGTCAAACACCTATGGTTAAGCTGAATAAAATTACGGCTAAATATAAAGGCGAATATTTAGCAAAATTAGAAGGATTTAACCCTGGGCATTCAACTAAAGACAGAATAGCATTATACATAATTGAAGAAGCAGAGAGAAGAGGTGTTTTAAAGCCAGGAAATACTATAATTGAGACAACATCAGGAAATACTGGATTTAGTATTTCTATGGTTTCTATAATTAAAGGATATGAATGTATATTGGCTGTTAGTTCAAAATCATCACAAGATAAAATAGATATGCTAAAAGCAATGGGGGCAAAGGTGTTTATTTGTCCTGCTAATGTTTCAGCAGATGATCCAAGATCTTACTATAGCGTTGCTAAAAGAGTACACAATGAGATTAAAGGTTCTATTTATATAAACCAATATTTTAATAGTTTAAATTCAGAAGCTCATTATAAAACAACTGGACCAGAAATTTGGAATCAAACTGATGGAAAAATAACACATTTAATTGCTTGTAGCGGTACAGGAGGAACTATATCAGGAACAGCTAGATATCTAAAAGAAAAAAACTCAAAGATTAAAATAATAGGAGTTGATGCTCACGGGTCAGTTTTAAAGAAGTATCATGAAACTGGAGAATTTGATGAGAATGAAATTTTTCCATATAGAATTGAAGGATTAGGTAAAAATCTAATTCCATCAGTAACAGATTTTACTTTAATAGATAAATATATTAAAGTAAATGATGAGGAAAGCGCCCATTCAGCTCGTGAAATAGTAAAAGTTGAAGGAATTTTTGTGGGTTATACTAGTGGAGCTGCATTTCAAGCCATTAAACAATTAAATAAGTCAGGAGAATTTAAAAAAGATGATAAAATTGTTGTTATTTTCCCAGATCATGGATCAAGATATTTAAGTAAAATATATAGCGATCAATGGATGGAAAAACAAGGGTTTTTTGATTCAGAACATGAGACTACATTAAAGAGCATCCAGTTTGTTAAATAAAGAAATATTTTATAAAATAATTAATGAAAGATCTTTTTGAAAAAATGTATAATGATAAAAGTCCATTAGGTAAATGGGCTAATGTTGTTGAAGGCTATTTTGCTTTCCCAAAACTTGAAGGTGAAATTTCAAATAGAATGAAGTTTCAGGGTAAAGAAGTTATAACATGGAGTGTCAATGATTACTTAGGATTAGCTAATCATCCTGATATAAGGAAAACAGATGCTGAAGCAGCAAAATTATATGGATCTGCTTATCCAATGGGTGCAAGATTAATGTCTGGTCATACTTTATTACATGAAAAATTAGAAAAAGAATTAGCAGAATTTTCTAATAAAGAATCTGCATATGTATTAAACTTTGGTTATCAAGGCATACTTTCAACCATAGACTCATTGTTAGGAAAAAATGATGTAGTAGTATACGACATGGATTCTCATGCGTGTATAGTTGATGGTGTTCGATTACATCTTGGAAAGAGGTTTACTTATAAGCATAATGATATATCTAGTTTAGAAAAAAATCTTAATAGAGCTTCAAAAATAACAGCACATACTGGTGGAGGTGTTTTAGTTATTTCAGAAGGAGTCTTTGGTATGAGAGGTGAGCAAGGCAGGTTAAAAGAAATTACAGATTTAAAAGATAAATATAACTTTAGATTATTAGTAGATGATGCTCATGGTTTTGGAACTTTAGGAGCTACTGGGGCAGGAGCTGGTGAAGAGCAAGGCGTTCAAGATAAAATAGATGTTTATTTCGCAACTTTTGCAAAAGCTTTAGCTAGTACAGGTGCCTTTATTTCATCTAAAAAGGAAGTAATAGATTACCTAAAATATAATATGAGATCTCAGGTTTTTGCCAAATCTCTTCAAATTCAATTGGTAGTAGGTATACTAAAAAGGTTAGAAATATTAAGATCTATGCCTGAAATTAAGAATAAATTATGGGAAAATGTAAATGAATTACAATCAGGCTTAAAACAAAGAGGTTTTAATATAGGCTCCACTCAAAGTTGTGTTACTCCAGTTTATTTAAAAGGGGATATGCCAGAAGCCATGGCATTAGTTAAGGATTTAAGAGAAAATCATCTTATTTTCTGTTCAATTGTTATTTATCCAGTGGTACCAAAGGGAGTAATCTTGTTGCGATTAATCCCAACGGCATCTCATAATTCTAAAGATATTCAAGACACGTTAGAGGCTTTTTCTATTATAGCAGATCGCCTTGATTCTGGTATATATAAAAAATTATCTGAAAATCATAAGATATAGTTCTTAATTAAGATCTTTTTTGTAAGTACATCTTTTTTTTCTTAAAGTAGGATTAAAATTTTTCCAAATTTTATCTACTGATTCATTCTCAATTAACTCTGGAGTTCTAAGACAATCCTCAATATTTTTTTCTTTTAAGTTTTGTATTAGAGAACTAAATAGAATAGCTGTCACCCCTTTATTTTGATGGTCAGGATGTACTCCAATTAGATATAGAATTACATTTTTAACATATTTCTTAGCATTAATTAAATGAAGGAATCCAAAAGGGTATAGTTTTCCTTTCATTTTTTGTAATGCTTTAGCGTAAGAAGGCATTATTACAGCAAAACCTATAATATCATTATTTTTATCGAGAACAAACGTAATAAATTTTGGATTCATAAATCTTACGTATTTATTCTTCATATATTCTTTTTGAATATCATTTATTTCAATAAATGAGGATAAAGAGGAATAGCTTCTATTGAATAAGTCAAACATTTCATTCATATTATTTAAAACATCTTCAATTTTATCGAAATTAACAGCCTTAAAATCATATCTTTTTTGAATTATTTTACTCATCCTGTAATAATAGTCTTTGTCAATATTTTTAAAGGAAAATTGCTTTTCTGCATATTGTTTTTCTATTTTAAAATTAAGTTTTTCAAAATGTGACGAATAATAGGGGTGATTATACCATGTAACCATTGTCCCTATTTTATCAAACCCATCTGTAAGAACTCCAACTTTATCTAAATTTGAGAACCCCATAGGTCCCTCCATATATTCTAGCTTATTTGCTTTACCAATTTCTTTTATTCTATTGATTAGGAGTTTAGTTACATTTATGTCATTAATAACATCAAACCATCCAAAACGAATTTTTCTTACTTTATAATTATTGATTTCAACCCAATTAATTATTGCAGCTATCCTTCCGACCACTTCATTGTCTTTAATAGCTATGAATAATGAGATAGATGAATCTTTTAGTGAAGGATTAATATCAGATTTAAAATTATTCATTTCTTCACTTATGATAGGAGGAATCCAATATTTGGAATTTTTGTATAACTTAAATGGAAATGTTACAAATTTTTTTAAATCTGAATCATTTTTTATTTCTTTTATTTCTATCATTCTTTGTCTTTATGTAAATCAAATCTATAGCTTCCTCCAAAATTAATATAAAATATTTTTGGGGTGTTCTTAAAATTAATTATTAATGATGTATCAAGTTGTAAATTTTCATTACTAAGATATGCAGCACCAAATTTTAACATATCTTCAGCATAAAATTCACTATTTATTCCATGAGTCTCAATAAAACTAACCCATTGATTATTAAAGGCATGAGTAAGGGTTACTATATATTCAAAGTCATTTTGATTTGTTCCAATCCTCTCAAGAATTAAATTAGTTATAAGCACAAAATTATTATTAAAATTGTTTTGAGTAGCTATTGTAAAGGAAGGACTAACTCCTTTTATTCCAGGCGCAGTGTAAGGGTTGTTTTCTCCATCAATATTTATTCCTGCGTATACTGAAACTGCCGGAATAAGAGAATTCCATTTAAATTTATTATTGGCCCAATAACTATATAAATTTGGACTATCATCTCTATTTTTATAGGGATCATATAGTAAATATTTAGCTCCAATTTTGAATTTTTTAAAATTACTTCTATTGTATTCAGCATCTATAGTTGATCTCATGTCAGTGTATTTATCATTTTGATAAACACCACTAACTTGTAGCTCTAATTCTTCAAGAATAAGCCCATATCTAAGGGTAAAGTTTAATCCTACTCCTTTAACTTTATTGTCTAACAATTCGTGCTTCTCATTTAAGAAATATGCTCCAGTTTCTATTTGAATTACACTTGATCCAACTGAAAAAGCGCTTTGAGAATCTCCAGGTCTGTTAGAATTTATTGTTTCAGTGTATTGTGCAAATATGGTATTAGTTGCAAAAAAAATAAAAGCGATTAAAACAGGTAGGGTTTTTTTCATGAAATTAGCCTATTTTACAAAGATAAAGCATTTATAATTTAATAATATATTAACTCTTTTAAATTCTAAGAATTGTATTTTTGTTTTTCAATATAAAAATCATTTAAATTGGGCATATTAAAATTTATATTAAGTTTACTAGTTGCTTACTATGTTTTTAAGTTTTTATCAAGAATGTATTTAGGTTATATCATTAATAAATTCAAGAATAAGAATTACCGACATACTACGAATAATACTAAAAAAGAACAAGAGGGAGAGGTGACAATTGATAAAATGCCTAAAGGAAAATCAAAAAAGAATAATGCTGGAGATTATATAGATTATGAAGAAATTGATTAAAATTTCACAATAATATGCTTCTAAAGAATTTCATAAAAAATTATTTTAAACATTTTTGTGTATTAATTCTATTTTGTCTCATATCTCTTTCATATTTTTCTCCAGTTTTACAGGGTAAAAAAATATTACAAAATGATATTGTCCAATACTCTGGTATGGCTAAGCAACAGAATGATTTTGCAAAAAAAACCAATAATGAAACGTATTGGACTAACAGTGCTTTTTCTGGAATGCCTACGTATCAGCTTGGCGCAAAATATCCTCACAATTATATAAAGAAACTAGATTTATTATTGAGGTTTTTACCTAGACCTGCAGATTACTTGTTTTTATATTTTTTAGGGTTTTATATACTAATGCTTAGCCTGAAAGTAGAATACAGATTAGCTATTTTAGGTGCTCTTTCCTTTGGGTTTTCTACTTATTTAATTATTATTATTGGTGCTGGACATAATGCTAAGGCACATGCTATTGCATATATGCCGTTAGTTATTGCGGGTGTTTTAATGGTTTTTAACGGAAAATATTCAAAAGGATTTTTATTGTCAACATTAGCCCTTGGACTACAGTTTTGTGCTAATCATTTTCAAATGACGTATTATTTAATGTTTATAGTACTGCTAATTGGATTTTATACCTTGATTGATTGTTGGAAAAAAGATCAAATCAGACACTATTTTAAATCATTAGGGATATTATTCTCAGCTTTATTTATTGCACTTTCATTAAATGCAACAAATTTGATGGCTACTAGTGAATATGTAGGTGAGAGTACGAGAGGAAATTCATCAGAATTAACTATAAATCCAGACGGTACATTCAAGAAAGTAAGTGCTGGGTTAGATAAGGCTTATATTACACAATGGAGTTATGGAATTTTTGAAAGCTTAAATTTATTTATTCCAAGAATTATGGGGGGAGGGAGTAGTGAAGATGTAGGGGTAGAATCAAATTTTTATAATTTCTTACGTGAAAATGATTATTCTGCATTAGAATCTAAACAAATTATAAAGAATACACCAACCTATTGGGGGGATCAACCCTTTGTTGAAGCACCTGCATATATAGGATCAGTAGTCTTCTTTTTATTTATTTTCTCATTATTTTTAATTAATAACAAATACAGGAATTGGTCAATTTCTGCAATAATATTATCATTGCTTTTATCTTATGGAAAGAATTTAAATTTTCTTACGGATTTTTTTATTGATTATTTTCCATTATATGATAAGTTTAGAGCAGTTTCTTCTATTCAAGTCATTTTAGAACTATGTATTCCTTTTGTTGCAATTATAGGATTATCAAACATAATAACTAATAAATCAAATGATAAGAATATAAAATATTTAATTAGGGCTTTAGTAATTTTTTCTTTCACATTTCTTGTATTGTTTTTAGTAAAAGGAAGCTTAAGTTTTAATGGGATTAATGATGTAAACATAAATCCTTCAATCCTAGAAGTTATTAAACAAGATAGGATGGATATTTATTTAAATGAATTACTTAGGGCATCACTGTTTATTTTATTAACCTTTACAGGTCTTTTTCTGTATTTGAAGAAAAAAATAAAAAGCAAAATCTTAATTATTGTTTTAGGTGTTTTAGTTCTAGTTGATTTAGTTCCCTTTAATAGACAATATGTTAATAATACTAATTTTGTTGATGCTGCTTTAGTCGATAAACCTTATAGTTTCGATAAAGTAAATTTAGAAATCTTAAAGGATACATCTTATTTTCGTGTTTTAGATTTAACATCAACTACTACCAAAACATCTTATTTTCATAATTCAATAACGGGTTATCATGCAGCAAAACTTAGCAGTTATAATGAGATTTTAGAATTTTATATTAATAAGACTCACATGAATACATTAAACATGTTAAATACTAAATATATTATATTTAACAATGAAGAAGGTGCTTCACAATTGTATATAAATGATTCTATAAATGGACCTGCTTGGTTTATTCACTCTATTATAAATGTTGACTCAAAAGATAAAGAGATCCTTGCTTTAGACACTTTGAATACTAAAAATATAGCTATTTCAACTGAAACAAATTCAAAGAAATATTTGGTTGACAATGAGTCTTATGTAAAATTATTAGAATTTGAATCAAATAAATTAAAATATGAATGTAATAGCAAAGAGGATGGTTTTATTGTTTTTTCTGAAATTTTTTATCCTCATGGATGGCATTTATATATCGATGGAGAAAAAACCCAATATTTTAATGTTAATTACCTTTTAAGAGGAATAGAAGTAAAATCAGGAAATCACATAATAGAATTTATTTTTGATCCTGAAATAGTTAAAAAAGGAAGTATGATTACACTATCAGCTTCTCTATTACTATTTATTATCATTATTGGTATGGCAATAAATTCTTTATTAAGCATTAGAAATTGAAAACAAAAGCTCTTATAATAACATATTATTGGCCTCCTGCTGGAGGTCCTGGTGTGCAGAGGTGGTTAAAGTTGTCTAACTACCTGTTAGAAAATAATATTAAGCCAATTGTATACACTCCGTCTAATGCTAAGTATCCTTCTACTGATAAGAGTTTATTAAATGAAGTTTATAAGGGAATTGAAGTAATAAGAAATCCTATTTTTGAGCCATTTAGTTTCTTTAATAATAAAAAAATTAATAGTATAAGGAGAGGGGGTATACCAAAAAGAGAAGATCAGTCATTGTTTGATCGATTTATGATATATATAAGAGGGAATATGCTAATTCCTGATTCTAGAATTTTTTGGATAAAACCATCTGTAAAATTCTTATCAAAACATATATTAGAAAAAGGTATAGATATTATAATAACTACCGGACCTCCTCACAGCTTACATTTGATAGGATTAGGCCTTAAATCAAAATTAAATATAAAATGGTTTGCTGATTTCAGAGATCCTTGGACAAGAATCAATTATCATAATAAATTAAAATTAACTTCATATGCAGCAAATAGACATTTAAAATTAGAAAGTGATGTCCTTGATTCCTCTGACAGGGTAATTGTAACTTCTAATAAATTATTAAACGAGTATAGAAAAAAAACAAATACTCCAGTTTCATTAATCACTAATGGATTTGATTATATAAAAAAAGAAATTCCTTTAGATAATAAATTTTCTATAACACATATTGGCTCATTATTACCTGAAAGAAATCCACAAATTCTTTGGAAAGCATTAAGAGAAATAGCATTAAAGAGAAATAATTTTAAAGATGATTTAGTAATTAATTTTATAGGAAAAGTAAATATTAACATTAAAGATGATATAAAACATAATCATCTAGAAAATAATGCGGTATATCATAATTATATAAAATATAAGGACACTCTTCCAAATTTATTAAAATCCCAGATTTTATTATTAATTGAAGCAGACAATGATGAATCAAGTTTTGTGATTCCTGCTAAAACTTTTGAATATATTAATTCTAGCAGACCTATTATAGCTATTGGCCCTAAGGATTCAGAGGTTAAACATATTATTAATAAAACTAAATCTGGCAAATATTTTTTGTATGATGAATATGAAGAAGTATTAAAACACATAGAGGATAGCTATGAGCTATATAAGATAAAAAAATTAAAAATTAACTCAATAAATATAGACCAATATCATAGAAAAAATTTAGCAAAGAAATTGAGTAATTTGATTTTCAAGGAAACTAATTAAATAGATAAAGCCTTGTAAGTTTTAAAAGGAAAGATAAACTCACAAGGCTTTATACAACTAACTATTCAATAAATTAAACTAACTATTTATTGTATAACAAATCTCATGCCAAAGTAATTATCATAAAACTTTTTTTAGATATTTTGCAGTAATTGATTTCTTTTCTAGAATTATTTCTTCTGGTTTACCCATAGCAACCATTTCTCCACCTTTATTTCCCCCTTTTGGGCCTAGGTCAATTAAATGGTCAGCACATTTAATTAGCTCTATATTATGTTCAATAATTACAACAGTGTTCCCTTTTTCAATTAGAGAATTTATGGATCTTAATAATTTATTAATATCATCATAATGAAGGCCAGTAGTAGGTTCATCAAAAATAAATAGACCATTTTTATTATTATTTTTTAAACCTAAAAAGGAAGCTAATTTTATTCTTTGAGCTTCACCTCCAGATAGAGTAGAAGAGCTTTGTCCTAATTTTATATACCCTAATCCTACATCCTTAAGAGTTTGAAGTTTATTTTTAATTTTGATTTCACCATTTAAATCAAAAAAATCAATTGCCTCATCAACAGTTAGATTTAGAATATCATCAATATTTTTCTGCTTAAATGTTACTTCTAAAACATCTTTTATAAATCTTTTACCATTACAAGCATCACATTTTATATGAACATCAGCCATAAATTGCATTTCTATAATAACTTGACCTTCACCTTTGCACTTTTCACATCTACCCCCATCAACATTAAAAGAAAAGTGCTTTGGTTTAAATCCTCTCATTACACTGTGTTTTTGCAGGGCATATAGTTTTCTAATATCATCATATGCCTTAATATATGTTACAGGATTAGATCTTGAAGATCTCCCTATAGGATTTTGAGTAACTAATTCAATAAATTCAATAGAATTTGTGTCTCCAGTAATTTTATTAAACTCTCCAGCTTTTGTAGTATAATCTCCTAGTAAATTAGATATGGCAGGATAAAGTATGTTATTAACTAATGTGCTTTTGCCACTTCCAGAGACACCTGTAATTACTGAGATAACATTCAAAGGAAAGTCAACATTAATATTTTTTAAATTATTTTCCCTGGCACCAATAATGCTAATCTTTTTATTTGAGCTTCTTCTTTTCTGCGGCAATTCAATTTTCATTTTTCTACTAATGTAATTCGCAGTTAGTGAATTCTGTTTTATAAAATCTTTAAAATTACCCTCTGCAACAATTTCTCCGCCGTTAGATCCAGCCATTGGCCCAATATCAATGATATAATCTGCTTCTTTTATTATTTCTTCATCATGCTCAACAACAATAACTGTATTGCCTAAATCTCTGAGTTTTTTTAATATATTAACCAGCTTCTTTGTGTCATTTGGATGAAGGCCAATACTTGGCTCATCTAATATATATAATGATCCAACTAAATTACTTCCAAGAGATGTAGCTAAATTAATTCTTTGACTTTCACCGCCAGAAAGAGATTTTGACTTTCGATTAAGTGTTAAATACCCTAAACCTAAATCATTTAAAAAAATTACTCTAGTTTGAATTTCACTTAGTATTCTCTTTGCAATAGATTTTTCATTTTTTGTCAACTTTATGTTATTAAAAAATATTAATAGTTCTGAGATTGGGATATTAATAATATCTGAAATAGATTTTTTATTTATTTTAATATAATTTGCTTCAGCCCTAAGTCTATTCCCATTACAATTATTACATTTTGTTTTTCCTCTATATCTTGAAAGCATTACTCTATTTTGGATCTTATATAATTTTTTTTCTAGTTTTGAAAAAAATTGATTTAATCCAATAAAATATTCGTTTCCTTCCCATAGCACTTCTTTTTGTGATGCAGTTAATTTATAATATGGCTTGTGAATAGGAAAATTAAATTTATCAGCATTTCGTATTAATAGATTCTTGTATCGTCTTAATTTTTTTCCTCTCCATGGAAATATTGCATTTTCGTATATTGAGAGTTCTTTATTTTGAAAGACTATGTCTCTATCAATTCCAATAATATCACCATACCCTTCACACTTTGGACATGCACCAAATGGGTTATTATAGCTGAATAAATTTATGTTTGGTTCAAGGAATTTGAGTCCATCCCTCTCAAATTTAGTATTAAACTCCTTATAGCTAGCTTTTTCTATTGACTCAACAATACATCTCCCATGGCCTTCGTAGACAGCTGTTTCTATAGAATCTGTTATTCTATTATAGAAAGAATCATTGTTAGAAATAATAATTCTGTCAATAACCAAAAAAGCACTTTTTATTTGAACTTCTCTTAAATTTTGAGCTTCGCTTATCTTTAAAACCTTGCTATTGATTTTAACTCTATTATACCCTTGTTTCAGTAGAGAATCCAGATTTTCTAGTAAATCTTCTTTGGAGGTGAAAGATATTTTAGATAAAAGAAGAATCCTTTCTCCTAAATTAATTTTTTTTATATAATCAACTACATTAGTTACTGTATTCCTTTTTACTTCTTTATTTGTTATTGGAGAATATGTTCTGCCTATTCGCGCGAATAATAGCTTTAAATAATCATATATCTCTGTAGAAGTTCCAACAGTTGATCTAGGATTGTTATTGTTAGCCTTTTGTTGTATTGCTATTGCAGGTGAAAGGCCTTTTATAAAATCAACCTTTGGTCTGCTAATCCTATCCAAAAATTGCCTAGCATAACTAGACAAGCTTTCAACATATCTTCTTTGACCTTCTGCATATAGTGTATCAAATGCTAATGATGATTTCCCACTACCAGATAATCCTGTTATAATTACGAGTTTTTTCCTTGGAATTTCAACATCTATATTTTTTAGGTTATGAACCCTTGCTCCTTTAACATGAATTTTATCAAAAACTAAGTTTTTTTCTGTTTTCATAACCATATAGATGAGGAAATATCAAATATAATATTAAATAGGAGATGAAATTAAGAATGTTTAAAAAAATAAAAATTTTGATTTATTATATTAATAATTATATATTTGAGTTAAATATAATAACAATTCACGTATAGAATAACATTACTTTAAAACTATAAAGGTTAACCAAAAATCATCTATTAACAGATGAGTTTTTAAAAAAGTAATGTTATGAGAAATCCAATTATTTCAGATTCTGAGTTAGTTCTAAGCTATATTAATGGCAATGAACAATCAATTGAAATTTTAATTAAAAGGCATAAACAAAGAATATATAGTTTTATATATTCAAAAGTATTAGATAGAGATCTTACTGAAGATATATTTCAGGATACTTTCATAAAAGTTATAAGAACATTAAAACTTGGAAATTATAATGAACAAGGTAAGTTTGTATCATGGGTAATGAGAATAGCTCATAATCTTGTTATTGATCACTTTAGAAAAAGCAATAGAATACCCAAGTTTGAAAGTTCCTACGATTTCGATATATTCTCAGTTTTAAGTGATTCTTCATTAAACGCTGAAAAGACATTAATTAAATCTCAAATAATTAATGATGTTAAAAAACTTATAGAAGAGCTTCCATGTGATCAAAAAAATGTATTAAAATATAGATTTTATAATGATATGAGTTTCAAAGAGATATCAGGAAAAACAGGAGTTAGTATTAATACTTCATTGGGGAGAATGAGATATGCATTAATTAATCTTCGTAATATAATTGAAAAGAAGAATATAGTTTTAACAGACTAATAAATAAGAAAAAATCTTTATATAATATTTGATTTTTTTTTTCGTTCTATATAAAAATAACATATGGAAGAAAATTACTTTATAAGTCAAAAAAAATCTGAACTAAATCCAAAAAAAGAAACTATTGATTTTATAATCAATTATTCAAAATCATTAAATATATTAAAATTAAATTCGCATAATTTTGAATTTATAATGAATTAATATAAATAATTTATTTTAGTAAGGATTTTCTGCCAATTTCTTGTGTAATAATATCTTTTTCAATATTCCATCCTCTTGAAGGAGAGTATTCTCTTGCGTAATAAATTATTTGAAGATGTAATTTATTCCACAAATTTTTTGGAAATAATCTTTTAGCATCTTTTTCAGTAACTGTCACATTTTTTCCATTTGATAACCCCCAGCGATACATCATTCTGTGTATATGTGTGTCAACAGGAAAAGCAGGAACTCCAAAGGCTTGACACATTACAACACTTGCAGTTTTATGACCTATAGATGGAAGATTTTCAAGATCATTAAAATTATCAGGAACTTTTCCATTATGCTTTTCTATTAATATTTTTGATAAACCATATATTCCTTTACTTTTCATTGGGGATAAGCCACAGGGTCTAATTATATCCTTAATTTCATTAATTGATAATTTGATCATATCATAAGGATTATTAGCTCTTTTAAATAGATTTGGAGTTATTTTATTCACTCTTTTATCAGTACACTGAGCTGATAATAATACTGCTATTAATAAAGTATAAGAGTCATTATGATTTAATGGAATAGGAACTTTAGCGTACAATGATTCAAGCGTATTAATAATAAAATCTACTTTATCTTTTCTGTTCATTAGATTATATTTGTAAGATATAGGAATTATAAATATAATAAATATGAAATTATTAAAAATTGGAGATAATGCACCGGATTTTGAATGTATAGATAATAGTGGAGATATAATTAAACTAACAGATTATAAAGGAAAAAAATTGATTATTTTTTTCTATCCTAAAGCAAATACACCAGGATGTACTGCTCAAGCATGTAATCTCAGTGATAATTATGAGAAATTTATTTCATCTGGTTATGATGTGCTAGGGGTTAGTTCAGACGATCAGAATAAGCAAAATAATTTCAAGAAAAAATTCAATTTTCCTTACAAACTACTATGTGATGTTGAAAAGAAAATAATTAATTCTTATGGAGTATGGGGCTTAAAAAAATTTATGGGTAGGGAGTACATGGGGATATTAAGAACTACTTTTATTATTGATGAAAAAGGAATTATTATTAATATTATAGATAAAGTAAAAACCAAAGATCATACTAATCAGATTTTTTAGATTAATTACCCTTATATCCAAATAGTTTTTGTTTTTTAATCTTTGATGCTACAGATTTGGGAAGCAATTGTTCCCATCCAGTACTATTATTTTGGATATCTTTCAATACTTCGTGTGAATGTATTTTTAATGAATCAATATTATATTTCTTTACATCAACAACTTTTCCATTAAATTTAGAGAACTTATAAAGCTCTTTTATTCTAGGATGAACCTTAAGGTTTTCGCTTGTAATTATTTCTCCATCTTCAGAAATTACAGGGTAAAGGTATACTTTGAGTTTTTTAAAAAATAACTTTCCAAATGCTTCTAAAATACCTCCGCTAAGTTTTATATAGTATTTTGGATCAAAGATCTCAATAAGATTGTTAACACCCATACAAAGACCAATTTTTTTATCAGTATACATTGAAAAATATTCTACTAGCCTATAATATTCTTTATAATTTGAAATTAAGACAGTTTCACCCAATGAAGCTAAAAGCCTAGCTCTGTCCATAAAATCTTTCTCATCAATCTCACCTTTATTTTCTAAATCTGCAAGCGTAATTTCAAATATGACGATTGTATTATTTTTTTCTACCTTTTTTTCTTGTATAAATAGCTTTAAGGATTGTACATACATATCTTCATTAACCTTAGTTACGGGTCTAAACCTTCCTCTTAGGGCTAAAATATTCTTTTTGTAAAGTGCAGCTGCTGGAAGTAAATTACTTCCATCAGGGCCAAACATTACAGCTTCAGTTAGACCATTTTTAACTAATTCAAGATTCATAAGCCTATTATCTACACTCTTAAAAACAGGACCAGAAAAACTTATAGTATCTATTTCTAATTGACCTTCTTCTAAATTATCATAGAGATATTGTATGATTTTTTTGGGAGTATGATATTTGTAGAATGCACTATAAATTAAATTAGTTCCTAAAAGCCCCAAAGTTTCTTGTTGTTGTCGTGCAATATTCTCTTTAAACCTTACATGTAAAATGATTTCGTTATAATCATCCTTTGGATCGATTTGAAATCTTACACCTACCCATCCATGACCTTTAAATTTTTTAGCAAAGTCTATTGTAGCTACAGTATTTGCATAGCAAAAGAACATTTTACTAGAGTGCTTTCCTCTAGTTATCCTTTTCTCAATTAAATCAGTTTCCTGAGCAAGCATTTTTTTAAGACGATTTTCAGTAACATATCTCTTATCATCTTCAACTCCATAGATTGCATCACTAAAATCTTTGTCATAGGCAGATAAAGATTTTGCAATTGTGCCAGATGCTCCACCAACTCTAAAGAATTGTCTAACAGTTTCTTGGCCGGCACCAATTTCAGCAAAGGTGCCATAAATATTTTCGTTAAGATTAATTTTTAATGCTTTTTGCTTGATTGTAGGAACTGAATCAAGCATTGGATCACCATTATGAATTATATCATCCATTAAATGTTGTTTTTACCTAATGCAAAGTTATTAAATTACTATCGGTTTAAAGAAAAAAAATAGCTTATTTTTGATTATAATTCATTTATAATGAAAGTTACATTTTTAGGGACTGGAACTTCACAGGGTATCCCTATAATTGGAAGTGATCACCCTGTATGCAAAAGTAACAATATAAAGGATAGGCGCTTAAGATCATCAGTGTTAATAAATTGGGATAATTACAATTTTGTTATTGATTGTGGTCCAGACTTTAGAACACAAATGTTAAATTCAAATTGTAGTAAAATAGATGCAATTATTTACACTCACGAACATAGCGATCATGTGGCAGGATTAGATGATATAAGACCATTTTTCTTTAACCAAGGTAAAATACCAATATATGCACATAAAAGAGTCTTAAATGAACTCAAAAAAAGGTTTTACTATATTTTTGATGAGAATTACAGTTATCCTGGCTCACCTAAGGTGATTGAAAATATAATTTCTTCTAATTTTAATATTAATAACAAGGAAATCATTCCCATAGACGCACTTCATAGAGATTTACAAATTTTTGGTTATAGATTTGAGAAATTTGCATACCTAACAGATGTCAAGACTATTGAAGATAAAGAAATCAATAAATTAAATAATCTAGATGTACTTGTAGTAAATGCTCTAAGAATAGAACAGCACTATTCCCATTTTAATTTAGAGCAAGCATTAGAATTTATTAAAATAGTAAAACCTAAAAAAGCATATTTAACTCATATTAGCCATATGCTTGGATTTCATGATGAAGTTCAGAAGATTTTGCCTGAGAATGTATTTTTAGCCTATGATGGTTTAGAAATAACTATTTAATATTAAATTTCATCCATTCTAAAAGATCAAAGAAATTTTCTTGACTTACACTGTGAGCCATGTCATATTCTTTGTAAACATGATTAATACTCTTAGATTTTAACCAATCAACAGATTCTCTAGAGTAATTAACCGGAATTACTTGATCTTGTATCCCATGAGAGCAGAAGTAATTAAGATTTGGATAATCCTTGTCATTTTTAGCAATTAATTCCATATTTATCATACCGCTTAATGCTATAACATTTTTAAATAAAGCAGGATTATTTAATGATAAAGCATAGCTTAGTACGGTTCCTTGACTAAAGCCAATCAAACAGATTTTTTCTCTGTTAAATGAATATTTTTGTGGTAATTTATTTTTTACAAAATCTTCTATTTTAGAAATAGAGGATTTTGCTTGATCTATATCTATTTTTATATTCATATTTTCATTCATATTAATATCATACCATGAATAGCCCCCATAAGGAAGAGAATAAGGAGCTCTTAATGAAATTATTTTATAATTTACAGGCATATGATTTGCAAAAGAAAACAAGTCGTCTTCATTGCTGCCATAACCATGAAGCATTATAACTAAAGGAGATAATTCATTGCTATCATTTGAATCTCTAAAATTAAACTCAAAAAAGAATTTATCACTCATCAAACTAATTCTATAAAGCCATTATTTATAACCCCATACACTTTTCCTTTTAATTTAGAGCCTATAAATATTGAATTTTTTGATGTTGATAAAATATTTTCTTCATTAAATATATATTCTGAAAGAGGATTGAAAAGAGTTAAATTAGCAGTTTCTCCAATTTTAATAGAGTCATTATCATCTATGCTGAATATTTTTTTTCCTCTGGTAAGAAGGTTGATCGTAGTTTTTATTGGAAATAACATATTTAATGCCCCAAAAGCAGATTCTAAACCAATAGTTCCATAATCTGCATTATCAAATTCAATATTTTTAAGTTCAATATTTAATGGGTTATGATCAGAAGTAATCATATCTATTGTACCATCCTTTAAACCGGTAATTAGTGCATTAATATCGTCTGATGTTCTAAGAGGCGGCTTAACTTTAAAATTAGTGTCAAAATTTTGGATCCTTTCATCTAAAAAGAACAAATTATGTATTGCTACACTACATGAAATATTTAACTTCTTAGCCTTAGCTTTTCTAATTAATTCAACTGACTTAGCAGATGATATTGTAGGTATATGTAAATTACCTTCAGTATATTCCAAGATTGATAAATCTCTAGCAATATTAATTTCCTCAGCAATTGATGGTATGCCATTTAATCCTAGTGATGTGCTAATTAAGCCTTCATTCATTACTCCGTCTTGTGCAATTTCATCGTCTTGAGGATAGGAGAAAACAGGAGTATTAGATGCAGAAGTATATTCTAATGCTAATTTAAGGACATTTGGATTGGAGACAGGTCTTTTATAGTCGTTAAAAGCAATTGCTCCAGAATTTTTCATATCAAAAATTTCAGATAATTCATTTCCTGCAGAATTTTTAGTCAAAGCTCCAATTGGAAAGACATTTACAACTGAGTCTTTAGTTAAAGAATTTAAGTACTCTATTTCAGTATTTTTTTCAATAATAGGGCAGGTGTTTGGCTGTAATCCAATGGTTGTAAAACCAGATTTTGCAGCTACTTTAATTCCATTTAAAATTGTTTCTCTTTCTTCATATCCAGGTTCGCCAAAACAAACACTATAATCAAACCAACCTTTTGACACATGCAAGTTATTTAATGATATCTCTGGATAGTTCTTTGGATTGAATAATTTTTTATCAATATTAGTTATAATATTGTTTTCAATTAGTATGTCAACTTTGGAATTATGAAATTCACTTTTTTTATCAATTATAGTAGCTGATTTGATAAGTAAATTCATTTATAATATTATATAATTAAATGAAATAAATTTTGACAAAAATAATAAAACCATTTCTATTTTATAAATCTATTATTTATAAAAAAACAAATTATCCACTAGTGCAGTTTTTATTTTAAATTTTTCTTTGTTTTCGGTCCAAGCAATAATTGTTTTATTTTTTTCTTTATCCAATGTGATTACAGGAAAACCAGAAGATCTATTTTCAGAAGATTCATCAATTATTAATAATTTATTCTGATTTCCTGAACTATTTACCATGTGAAGTTTAACGAAAGTATTTCCATCTATGTTATCCATATAACTTATTAAAGCTGTCTCACCGTCTAATAACTCAATATCAACTCTTCCAATTGGATCATTAGCATTAATTATTATAGGTATATCAAATCCACTAGAGATATCATTAGAAAAGGCAATTTTTAATTGATTATTATTATTAGAGAAGGTGTACCAAACAACAGCAGAAGTATTGTTAAATGTTGAAATTGCGGGGCCATTAACAGGACATCCAGATATCACCCAGTTATCATTAAAAATACTAATTGGATTGCTCCAAGTATTTTTGTCTTTATATGAGTAATAAATATCTCTTACTTCATTTCTAGATCTATCCCTGTATACAACAATAGACTTCCCATTTTTTGTAATTGCTAAGTCAGTTTGACAGCAGTCACAAACTCTATTGTCAATTAATTGATCTTCTAATATCTCTCCATCAATATTATAGCTTGTCCCCCTAAGAGTCATTTGCGGTTTTATAGATTTATCATTTTTTGATAATTCATTTTGTCTGCCATCTAAGTATGTAGATAGAAAATGATTATTATGGGTAATTGTTGAAACAAATCCATGTTCAGTTTTAGTATTATCACTATGAAGTTTTAATGGAATACTCCAGGTATTTCCCTTATTTTTAGAATTAACAACTTTAATGTCATACGAGTATTTCTCATCACTGCTCATTTCTAAATAATGTGCACTGATTCCATTTAATTCATTCGCAGTAATTTTTGGAAAATCAGCCCAGTTAACAAACATTTTTGATGATTTTACAATAAGATTAGATTCTCCCCATGAATCATTAGAAAAATCAAACAAACTATAAAAAAGCTTACTTTCATTGCTATTTAAATTTGAAGATATATAGCTTAAGTATATTTCTCCAGAATCAGATGTGTGTAAATTTGGTTCAGATGACTCCTCAGAAAAATTAGTTTTAATGAACTTAATATAGCTTATATCATTACAGCTATTAGTAAAAATAAAAAGAAGAGAAACTAAAATAATTTTTTTCATCTACTAGTATTTGGCAGCTTTACCTTCAGTTAGTGAGTTCTTAATGAAATTTCTTAAATCTTGGTTAGAGGATTTTAAATCTTCTGATCTTAGGTACATCATATGCCCACTTCTGTATCCTTTAAAAGTAAATCGATCTTTCATCTTTCCACTTGGATCAACTTGCCACATTGTATATTTAGCTTGGAAATATGTAGTTGCGCCATCATAATACCCTGACTGAATTAAGACTTTTAAGTATGAATTTTGTGCCATTGCCTCTCTCAAGTTATCTCTAGTATTATCATTTTCTCTGTCCCAAGGATGCACAGGTCCAAAGACATTATATTTAATGTCTGTGCTAAAATTTAGTTCATTTCTCAAATAATAGTTAATAGCAGGAGTGAAAGAATGATTCCAAGCATTCATTTCAGCACTCGTATCAGGACTTGATCCAGCTTCCATCTTATCTAAACCTAAATACCTTGAATCTAATCTTCCTATGGTATATCCAGCTTCATCTCTAATTAGCTCTTTCCAGAAAAAATTTGTAGGAACATCTAAATTGTGCCTAATTATATCTTTAGTGCTTATTCCTGAATAATAAGACATTTTGTTTACAACTCTATCTTTCTCTTCATCAGTAATAAATCCACCTTTTGCTATAGCAGGTAACAGTTCATTTATAGTAAAATCTTCAGATTCAGGAAGAATATCTAATAAATCTCTTTCTTGTAACTGTTTATTTAAAACTTTGTGATACCAAGCAGTAGCTGTATAGTATGGCAGGTTTATTGCAGATGACACAGCTCCACCTGTGTCATAAACTTTATAGTCTGCAGGCGATACCATAATAACCCCATTTAGGTACATCCAATGACTATTTTGTAATTCATGAGCAAGCCCCATAACTCTTGTCCCCCCATAGCTTTCTCCAATAATATACTTTGGAGACTCCCATCTGTTTTTTCTTGTAATAAATGTATTTATCCAAGTAGCTAAATATTTAACATCTGCATTTATTCCAAAGAATAATTTTTTATCTGGCAGTTCTCCTTTTGAGTTTGGAAGCATTCTTGAATATCCTGTATTTACTGGACATACATAAACAATATCAGCAACATCTAATATGGAATTGGGATTGTCTTTCATTCCATACGGTTGCACTGGAAATCCTTCATCGTCAATCTTTAACACTCTAGGTCCAGTATAACCAATATGCATCCATAATGACGCTGATCCAGGACCACCATTGAATGAGATAATTATAGGCCTTAATGCTCTATTAATTTTTTCATTCTTTTTTTCAATTCTTTTATAATAAGTATAAAACAAAGTTGCAATTGCTTCACCGCTTTGATTCCAGACAGGCTGGGTTCCAACTTCTGCTTTATAATGAATTTGCTTATTATTTATGGTTGTTTCATGAAAGGATTCAACTATTGTGTCAGCTGGTATTGATATTTTTTGAGCATATGCTGAACATGCAAATAGAACTAAAAATAATAATATATGTTTTTTCATAATATGATTTTGTATTTGTACTAATGTAATAATTTATTATTCAAGTTTATTTTATTATTCCATCTATGATTTCAAGAGTTCGATCTGATTTTTTTGCTAATTCAATATTATGGGTTACAATAACGAATGTGTGGTTAAATTTTTTTCTGATATCAAAAAAAAGATCATATAAATTATCTGCTGACTTACTGTCTAGATTTCCTGAAGGCTCATCTGCTAAAATTAGTTTAGGATTATTAATTAGTGATCTAGCAACAGCAACTCTTTGTTTCTCTCCTCCAGAAAGCTCATTAGGTTTATTATTGATTTTGTTGCCTAGATTTAGATAGTCCATCAACTTAATTGCTCTTTGTTCTAATTCTGAATTATTAGTTTTTTTAATATAACCAGGAATACATATATTTTCAAACGCAGTAAATTCAGGAAGCAACTGATGGAATTGAAAAATAAAACCAATATTTTCATTTCTAAAATTAGCTAATGCCTTTTCATTTAATGAGCTAATATCAACATCATTAATATATAATTCAGATTTTAGATTATCAGTAGGGGAGTCTAATGTTCCTAATATTTGGAGTAGAGTTGTTTTTCCAGCACCAGAATCACCAACAATTGAAACAAATTCACCTTGTTTAATATTAATGTTTACCCCCTTTAAAACATGAAGATTATTAAAGTGTTTATGTATATTACTCCCTTTAATCATAATTTATTAATATTACATTAATATAAAGTACCAATTTAATAATCATAATTGAATACTTACATAAATCTATAATTTAAATTATGAATAATATATCCAAATTTGCATATTTTTCTGGTGGTTGCTTTTGGTGTACTGAAGCAATATATCTCAGGATAAATGGAGTAATTAGTGTTCTTCCAGGGTATTGCGGAGGAAATACAGCTAAACCAACATACGATGAAGTATGTACGGGAAATACAGGTCATACAGAAACAATTAAGATAGAATATGATTCAGAAATAATTGGTTATGATGCTTTGGTGGATATTTTCTTTAACACACATGATCCTACGACACTAAATCGCCAAGGAAATGATATTGGCACACAATACAGATCAGCTATTTTTTACAGTAACGATCAAGAAAAACAAATTATATTAGATTATATGGATGATTTTCAGAAATCCATTAAATTTACAAACAAAGTGGTTACTGAAGTTGAAATATTAGAGGTCTTCTATGAGGCTGAAGATTATCACAAAAATTACTACAACATGAATAAAAATGCGTCTTATTGCTCCTTTGTAATTACTCCTAAAGTCAGCAAGTTTATGGAAAGATATAAAGAAATGTTAAAAAAAATTACTTAAGATTTTTAAAGCCGATTCTTTTCAAAAACCTTTTTTCAAATTCCCAAAAGAACTTTAGTTCAAAAAAGACAGCTGCAACTATTAATAATGCAACTTGATAGACTAATGTAATCAGTATAATTCTTACAGGCCAATAGATATACCAATCAAGATTTTGGGGATTTATACCTAAATTTTCAATAATAGGGGAAGATATTACCATTGCAAAGGATCCAGTAATGGAAAAAACTATAAAAACCTTTACTAACTGAAGGTTAGATGAAATTTTCCATTTTATTTTTAGTTTCTCGAACATTTACCCTAGTAAATTAATTATTTGATCTGCAAGTTCTATTCCAATTCTATCTTGTGCTTCAGTTGTGGCTGCACCTATATGAGGTGTTAGAGAAATTCTTGCATTCATTAGTATTTTTATATCAGGATTTGGTTCATTCTCAAATGTATCTAAGGCAGCAAAAGAGATTTTTCCACTGCTTAGCTGTTTTTCAAGAGCTCTTTCGTCAATTACACCACCTCTTGAAGCATTAATTATACCAACTCCTTGTTTCATAATTTTAAATTCATTTTCAGAAATTAAGTAGTTTTTTTGAGCAGGAACATGAAAAGTAATAAAATCTGAATGAGCCAATAAATCCTTAAAATTGTTCATCTTGATTTGAAAAGACTTACTAGAATTATCAAAGAATGATAATTCTAGTAAAGTTTCATTTAAGTTTAAATCATAAACTGATATATTCATTCCTATTCCAATTGCAATTTTTGCAACTTCTTGACCTATTCTTCCAAATCCAACTATTCCTAGAGTTTTTCCTCTGAGTTCAGTTCCTTTAGAGTATGCCTTTTTTAACTCTTTAAACTTGCTATCTCCTTCAAGAGGCATGCTTCTATTAGAGGAGTATAAGTGTCTTACACATCCAAACAGATGAGCAAAAACAAGTTCGGCTACTGATTTTGATGATGCAGCTGGAGTGTTTATTACTTTTATGCCTTTATTTCTAGCATATTCTACATCTATATTATCCATTCCAACACCACCTCTTCCAATCAGCTTAATTGATGGACAATTATCTATTAGATTTTTTCTCACTTTTGTTGCACTTCTAACAAGTAAAGCATCAATTTTACTATTATTTATATAGGATATTAAATCATCTTGAGGAATAGATTCTTTTAAGATTTCAAATCCGTTTGATTCTAGTTTCTCCATACCACTCTTAGATATGCCATCATTTGCTAAAACTATCATAATTTATTTTCTAATTCACTCATAACCTCAACAAGTGTCTTCACACTCTCAATAGGCATTGCATTATACATTGAAGCTCTATAACCACCAATACTTATATGGCCATTAATTCCAATAATTCCTGCATCTTTAAGCATGGAATCAAAAGTTTCTTTAAAGTCATCATTAACTAAATTAAATGTTACATTCATTGCTGATCTATCTTCTTCTTTAGCATGTCCCTTAAAAAAAGGATTAATATCAATTTCTGAATATAATATAGTGGCTTTTTTGTTGTTAATTTCTTCTAATTTCTTAATTCCCCCACTACTCTTTAACCATCTCATATTTAACAATGAAACATAAACAGAAAAAACAGGAGGAGTGTTGTATAGGCTACTCTTATTTATATGTGTCTGGTAATCCATCATTGATGGAATATTTCTAGAGGTGTTTCCCAAAACACTATTCTTTATAATTACAACTGTAGTTCCTGCTGGACCTAAATTTTTTTGCGCACCTGCATATATTAAATCAAACTTTGAAAAATCTAACTGTCTTGAAAATATATCACTACTCATGTCACAAACTACGGGAATTATTGATGATTGAAACTCCTTTATTTGTGTTCCATATATTGTATTGTTTGATGTACAATGAAAGTAATCACAGTCTTCTGATATTGTGTAATTTTTAGGAATATAATTATAATTAGAATCTTTAGAAGATGCGATCTCAGTTATTTCTCCAAATAATTTAGCTTCTTTGATTGCCTTACTACTCCACGAACCAGTATCTAGATAAGCCGCTTTTTTTGAAAGAATATTATAAGGCACCATTGAAAATTGTGTACTTGCACCTCCTTGTAAGAATAAAACACTATAATCTTTCCTATTAAGCTTCGTCAACTCTAAAACTAGACTTCTAGCTTCTTCCATGATATCTACAAAAGCTTTGCTTCTATGAGAAATCTCCAAAAGTGATAACCCACTTTCATTAATATCTAAAATAGATTCAGCTGCTTGTATTATAACTTCTTTTGGTAAAATAGAAGGGCCTGCACAAAAATTATGTTTTTTCATTGAATAATCAGGATTAAGCAGCAAATTTCGTTAATATATATTAGATCTTATTTATGTGACACAGAAATCTTTTTAACTATTTTATTAACAAAAAATCTATTGTATCAATATTGTCTGCATAATCAGAGAGTTTTGGATTTTGAGTTTCTCCAAACTTAACTTCATTCTTATAAAAATTACTTGAAACAATACATTGTAAATCCTTCTCAGTTAATTCTATTTTTTTTCTCAAATCTTTTATATTTTTATAATATTCATATAACAATACAGAGATAGGTGAGTGGTTCTCTTTAGATTCTTTTAGGATAAGAAATCCATTTTCTAAAAAAGCATTTTTAGCCATTAGATTGATGGTTCTATTATAATTATAATTGCTAACATATTTATGGTTGTAAATGATGTTTTTCCATTTATACATAGACTTAAAGAATACATCAAAATTGTAGTTGATTGGAAAATATATTTTAGAAACATTTCTACAGCCTAAACCAAAAAAAGTAAAAATATCATTGCTTAATTTTTCTAATTCAATTTTGCTTTCTTTCCCTGATAAAACAGCTGCTGAAAACCTATTCTTTCTTATAATAGAAGGTTTATTTCTGAAATAAAAATCAAAATATCTAGATGTATTGTTTGATCCTGTTGCAATTACTTTGTCAAAATTTTTAATTATTGAATCATTTATAATTATATAATCTTTAAAATTAACATTCTTAAAGATTAAGTATTTTATCATAAACCTCATTAAAACATCATCATTATTTGAGAATTTAATAGCTAATTTCTGTCCGGCTATTAATACACATAATAAATCGTGAAATCCAACCAATGGAAGATTGCCAGCCATTATAACTGCTATTGTATTTGGCTTGTCATCTGAAAGCTTATAACTAGACAGCCAAGATTTTAACTTTTTAATTGTTAGCTTTTCTGACCAATACTTTAATGACAAATCAATATTTTCTTTAGTAAACCAAGGGTTTTTATTTGAAGCTTCATTTATTTTTAGCCGTAATTCCTCTATCCATTCATTATCAGTATTTGAGAAATACTGATTTAATAACCTTCCAATTTCAGAGAAAGCTATTATACGTTTTTCTAATTCAGTTATTTTCTTTTTGGTTTTGATCGTTTTAGGTTATAATTTTGTAGTCTAATTTATTAAATATTATATATATGGCCATAATTATCACAGATGAATGTATTAATTGCGGTGCTTGCGAATCAGAGTGTCCAAATACTGCTATATACGAAGCTTCTGATAGCTGGAAATATTCTGATGGCACAAACCTTCAAGGTGATATAATTCTTTTAAATGGTGCCTCAACAAATGCTGATGAGGGTAAAATAGCAATTAGTGATGAGGTTTATTATATAGTGCCTAGTAAATGCACGGAGTGTAAAGGTTTTCATGAAGAGCCACAATGTGCAGCTGTTTGCCCTGTTGATTGTTGTGTCCCAGATGAAAATAATAAAGAAAGTGAACCAGAATTATTAGAGAAACAAAAATTTATGCATACTTAAGTCAAGATTATTGGCTTAAAGTTGATAATTCAAAAATCATATATTCCATAACTCTATCGACGCAAGAAAAACCATCTTCGTTATTTTCTGTATGAAATGATGAATAAAAAACACCTCCATCACCTAAAAGAAAAGTAAAAGCTAGCTCTTTGTTATCTCCTACAAGTTCTCCATTTTCATCATTGTATTCAACGTAGCCGTCAAGCCATGCAATTACTGAACTATTATTATAATCATCAACAACTTGCCATGAATTTAAGAATTCATCTATAATTACTGTATTGTCAATTGTAAGATCAAAGTTTATACTTAACCAATCGTTTAATTCACTACTAAGAATAGTTGCTTCAGTGCTTAAAGATTGACCACTTTTGTAGGGTTGCTGAAAAGTAAGAAATTCATTTCCAGAAAGTGTATTAAATTTCTCTAAAATAGGATATGTCCAATCTGTTGCGTACAAAATACCTCCATTATTGACAAAATTGTATAATGACGCACTGTCTTCTGTATCAGCATCTGTATTTAGCCCACAATTTAAAAATAGGACATCATATTGATTCAATAATGATACATCATTTAATAAGTCTGAAAAGTTAAAATCAACATTAGGTTCTAAATCAGTAGTTTTTGATGTATTTTTTATAATTTTTTGATCACCATGATTATGACTATAAATTTCATTGCTATTTCTACTAAAATTTATTCCATCAATGATGTCAAATAAAGGTGTTCCGTCGATTGGATTTACTAAGCCTATATCATATAATATGCTTTCAATATTATCGAAATATCCAGTAACAACTCCAATACTAGGAAATTGATCAAATGATATATCACCTAGGTTAAAATTAAACGAATCTGAGTTCTCAGACAATGAAATTGACGATTCAGTTTTAAAAAGCCCTTTGCTAATAACCAAGTCATAATTCCCATAATTAAGAAAAAATGAGAAATTTCCTCTAGAATCAGAAAAAACCTCTTGGACTGTAGTGTTGTTTGAAATAACAGAGATCTTCCCCTCAGAGATTGGGTCTATTCCATTAGGAGCAATAATCTTTCCAAAAACATTAAAAGGATTACTGTTTATCAAGTTTTCGTCTATAGATTCATTAGAACAGCTAAAAATTAGAAAAATTGCAAAAAAATATAATAATCGCTTCATGATAGTGAGGTTTTAAGTAATAAATTTACTGAAATAATAATAATACCATAAATTTACACCTCAAAAATCTCCAATGAAAGCAGGTATTGTAGGATTACCAAATGTAGGAAAATCAACATTGTTTAATTGTTTATCGAATTCAAAAGCTCAAAGCGCAAACTTCCCTTTTTGCACAATAGAGCCAAATATTGGAGTGATAAATGTTCCTGATAGCAGATTAGATAAGTTAAACGATTTAGTTAATCCTGAAAAAGTTATACCTACAGTAGTTGAGATAGTTGATATTGCAGGTCTAGTTAAAGGAGCTAGTAAAGGGGAGGGGTTAGGAAATAAATTCCTTGCAAATATTCGTGAAACAGATGCTATCATACATGTTCTAAGATGTTTTGATAATGATAATATCGTTCACGTTGATGGATCAATAGATCCTGTAAGAGATAAAGAAATTATTGATATAGAATTACAGCTAAAAGATTTAGAAGTTGTTGCAAAAAAATTAGAAAAAGTTGCTAGAGTTGCCAAAACTGGAAATAAAGAATCACAAAAGGAAGAGATAGTTTTAAAGAGTATTGTGCAGAATCTTGAAAACTCAAAAAATATTAGATCAATAGATTTTAGTAAAGACGACTACATAAAATATGTAACGCCTTTGCAATTACTTACAGACAAGCCTGTTCTTTATGTTTGTAATGTTGATGAAGAGAGTATATTATCTGGAAATAATTATGTTGAAGAAGTAAAAAAATCTATTAAAGATAAATCAGCTGAGATAATTATTCTTGCAGCTGGAATAGAATCAGAAATAAATGAATTAAGCGAGCATGAAGAAAGAAAAATGTTTTTAAATGATTTAGGGTTAGATGAGCCAGGTTCAAATAAACTGCTAAAATCTACATATAGCCTGCTAAGTTTACATACATATTTTACTGCAGGAATAAAAGAAGTTAGGGCATGGACAATTCCAATTGGATCAAAAGCTTCACAAGCAGCTGGAGTCATTCATTCTGATTTTGAAAAAGGATTTATTAAGACTGAGGTAATATCGTATTCAGATTATATTGGCTATGGCTCAGAACTTAAAGCCAAGGAGGCAGGAAAGATGCGTGTTGAGGGAAAAGATTATGTCGTTAATGATGGTGATGTAATGCATTTCTTGTTTAACGTATGATAAAAAAATCAATCAATTCTTGGTTGGGTAATATTTCACAAAATAGTTAAAAATTAACCTTGTAAATAATTTGTTAATTACTTTGTAATTTCTTAATTAATTTTCTTCAACTGATATCTTATATTAGCAAATATTTATCAGATGGCTATAAAAAACCAATATACTGAAGAAAATATAAGATCTCTTGATTGGAAGGAGCATATAAGAATGCGTCCAGGAATGTATATTGGCAAATTAGGTGATGGTTCTTCACCAGATGACGGTATCTATATTTTACTAAAGGAAGTACTTGACAACTCTATAGATGAGTTTATAATGGGTGCAGGAAAAACAATAGAAGTTTCTGTTCAGTCATCCAAGGTTATTGTAAGGGATTATGGTAGAGGTATCCCATTAGGAAAACTTATAGATGTTGTTTCAAAAATGAATACTGGCGGAAAATATGATACACGTGCATTCAAAAAAGCTGTCGGGCTGAATGGTGTAGGAACAAAAGCCGTAAATGCTCTTTCTGATTATTTTAAAGTAGAGTCTAATAGAGATGGAAAATCTGCTATTGCAGAATTTAATCAAGGAGAATTAGGAAATCATCAGGATGCCGAACCTTCTAGTAGAAGAAGAGGAACAAAAGTTTCCTTCATACCTGATGAATCAATTTTTAAAAATTTTAAGTATAGAAATGAATACATCTCAAAAATGCTTAAAAACTATGTTTATTTAAATCCAGGTTTAACTATAATTTTTAATGGAGAAAAATATTATAGTGAGAATGGGCTAAAAGATCTTTTGACAGAAAGAATTAATGATTCAGAATTGCTTTATCCAATAATACATTTAAAAGGTAATGATATTGAAGTAGCTATAACACATAGTAAGTCGCAATACACCGAAGAATACCACCCTTTTGTTAATGGGCAAAATACTACTCAAGGCGGAACTCATTTAAGTGCATTTAGGGAAGCTCTTGTTAAGACAATAAGAGAGTTTTTTGGAAAGAATTACGAATCTTCAGATATTAGAAAATCAGTTGTATCAGCTATTTCTATTAAAGTAATGGAGCCAGTTTTTGAGAGTCAAACAAAAACTAAATTAGGATCTTCCGAAATGGGAGGAGGGCTTCCCTCAGTTAGAGTGTATATTAATGAGTTTTTAAAAAAAGAACTTGATAATTATCTTCATAAGAATGCAGAGGTTGCAGAACAGATTCACAGGAAAATATTACAAGCAGAAAAAGAAAGAAAAGAACTTTCTGGAATAAGAAAAATAGCAAGAGAGCGAGCAAAAAAATCTAATTTACATAACAAAAAACTTCGTGATTGTCGCGTCCATCTTGGAGATTTAAAAAATGAAAAAAGATTAGATACAACATTATTTATAACAGAGGGGGATTCAGCTTCAGGTAGTATAACAAAATCTAGAGATGTAAATACCCAGGCAGTTTTTAGTTTGAGAGGCAAGCCTTTAAATTCCTACGGAATGTCAAAAAAAATTGTTTATGAAAACGAAGAATTTAATTTGTTACAAGCAGCACTAAATATTGAGGATTCAATTGAAGACTTAAGATATAATAATATTGTTATTGCTACAGATGCTGATGTTGACGGAATGCATATAAGACTTTTACTTATAACATTTTTCTTACAATTCTTTTCTGATTTGATCAAAACTGGACATTTGTACATATTACAAACTCCTTTGTTTAGGGTAAGAAACAATAAAGAAACTATCTATTGCTATTCTGAAGGCGAAAAAAGAACAGCAATAGACAAGTTAAAGACTAATCCTGAAATAACTAGATTTAAAGGGTTAGGTGAGATATCTCCGGATGAATTTAAATTCTTTATTGGAGATGATATAAAATTAGACCCCGTAATGCTTGATAATGACATGTCTATAAATGAGTTATTACAGTTCTATATGGGTAAAAATACTCCAGATAGACAGTCTTTTATTATTAATAATTTAAAAGCTGAGTTAGATAAAGTTGATTAGTATTGAAAAATGGATGATTTAGATTATAGTCAAGAAAATGTAATTACTAGGGTTGCTGGTATGTATAAAGAATGGTTTTTGGACTATGCTTCATACGTAATCCTTGAGAGAGCAGTTCCTTCAGTTGAGGATGGTTTCAAGCCTGTACAAAGGAGAATAATGCAGTCAATGAAGGATTTAGATGATGGAAGGTATAATAAAGTAGCTAATGTTGTTGGGCACACTATGCAGTATCATCCACATGGCGATGCTAGCATTGCAGATGCTATGGTGCAGATTGGACAAAAAGATCTTTTAATTGATACTCAAGGAAACTGGGGTAACATATTAACTGGAGATAGAGCAGCTGCATCAAGATATATAGAAGCAAGATTATCAAAGTTTGCACTAGAGATTGTCTTTAATCCTAAAGTTACTAATTGGCAAGCATCTTATGATGGAAGGAGAAAAGAGCCGATTAACTTGCCTGTAAAATTCCCATTACTTTTAGCGCAAGGAGCTGAGGGAATTGCAGTTGGTCTTTCTACAAAGATTTTGCCCCATAACTTTATAGAATTAGCTGAAGCCTCTATTAGTTATCTAAAACAAAAGAAGTTTACTTTATTACCAGACTTTATAACTGGAGGCATAGCTGATTTCACTAACTATAACGACGGAAAAAGGGGAGGGAGAGTTAGAATTAGAGCCAAGGTTTCTGTGATGGATAAAACAACACTTCTTATTAGTGAAATCCCTTTCGGAACAACCACAACCTCATTAATTGATTCAATATTAAAAGCAAATGAAAAGGGCAAGATTAAGATTAAGAAAATAGACGATAACACAGCATCTAATGTTGAAATACTAGTATATATCCCAAATGGAATATCTCCTGATAAGACAATTGATGCTCTTTATGCATTTACGAACTGTGAAACATCTATATCTCCACTTACTTGTATTATTCAAGACAATAAGCCTGTCTTTCTTGGAGTTTCTGATATTTTAAAGATATCTGCTGACAACACGGTTAAATTGCTTAAAAAAGAACTTAAGATTAAATTAGGAGAGCTTGAAGATCAATGGCATAATGCTTCTTTAGAACAAATTTTTATAGAAAATAAAATATATAGAGATATTGAAGAAGAAACTACCTGGGAAGGGGTTCTATTTGCTATTGACAAGGGCTTGAAACCTTATATTAAAAAGTTAAAAAGAGAGGTTATAGATGATGATTTAATAAGACTGACTGAAATTAAAATTAAAAGAATTTCAAAATTTGACTCAGATAAAGCTAATGAGAAAATACTAAATCTAGAAGCCCAAATTAAAGAAGTTAAGGATCATTTAGATGATGTTATAAACTACTCGATAGCTTATCTCCAAAGACTAAAAAAAGATTATTCAAAAAATAGAGAAAGAAAAACAGAAATTAGAATATTTGATGATGTTGATGCTAAAAAGGTAGTAATAAGAAATACTAAGCTATATGTTAATAGGGTCGAAGGTTTTGTTGGAACTTCTATGAAAAAGGATGAATATGTGTGTGATTGTAGTGATATTGATGATATTATAGTTTTTACTGAAAATGGAAAAATGATTATAACGAAAGTTGATACAAAAATATTTATTGGTAAGAATATAATTCATGTAGCAGTGTTTAAAAAGAAGGACAAGAGGGCAATTTATAATATGATATATAGAGATGGTGATAAAGGTTATTGTTATCTAAAGCGTTTCCCTGTGCATGGAATAACTAGAGACAAACCTTATAGATTAATTGGATCAAAAAAAGAAGGTGTTGTTAAATATTTTTCTGCAAACCCAAATGGTGAGGCAGAAAGGGTCACAATTAATCTTAGGAAAAATCCAAAACTAAAGAAATTGAAATGGGATGTCAATTTTTCAGACTATATGATTAAAGGCAGAATGATAAGGGGTAATCAAATCACTAAACATAATGTTAAGAGAATTGACCTTAAAGAAAAAGGTATTTCTACACTTAAGCCAAGAAAAATATGGTTTGATGATACTGTGCAGAGACTTAATGTGGATGGCAGAGGGGATTTGATTGGAGAATTTAGAGGTGAAGATAAAATATTAGTTGTACTTCAAGATGGTAGTTTAAGGATTATAGATCCTGATATGTCTACTCATTTCAGCGATGATATGATAGTTCTAGAAAAATGGACGCCTAAAAAGCCGCTATCAGTAGTATATTTTGATGGAAAAAAGCAACGATTCTTTGTTAAACGCTTTCTTGTAGAAAATGAAAATAAGCATGAGAAATTTATTTCAGACCATAAAGATTCATTTTTAGAGTTAATTTCAACAGATTGGAAGCCAGTAGTCGAAATCATTTTTAATAAAATTAGAAATAAAACTCAAAAACCAAATCAAGTAATTGAATTAGAGCAGTTTATTTCAATAAAAGGGGTTAAGGCTATAGGTAACCAGCTTAGTTCAGAGAAAATCAAGCAAATTAATACTTTAGAGGCTATTGAGCACAAACCACCTATTGAAATTCCGGCAGATGAAATAGAGGTTGTTGATGAAAAAATTATTAAAGACGAAGATATTGGGCAGACAGCTCTTTTCTAATCTCCTATTTTTATAGCCAATCCTATCTCTTTTCTATTTTCTCCTACAAAAGAATACTCATAAGTATATGAGCTATCTGTTGTTGTAAGTATTTTTATATGGATATTCTTTAATTCTGACTTGGACTTAGGATTTAATGTCCTTAATACTAGTTCACAATTGTTAATCCATCTGCACATGCTTGAATCGATTATATTATTAAATCTTTCAACTTGTATCTTATCATTTCTTGTAAAAATAGACCTGTATATAGTATCGTTGATTTCTGTTTGCGTTAAAAATTTTCCCGACCTAAATTTATAACAATCTCTTTCTATTGAATTACAAGAGCTAAATAGGAGCAGGGTTATTGTTGTATAAAAAATAGATATATTCTCTGTTAGAAAAGATTTAATCATTAAATTTTTTATAGGAGCCATCGTTAAAAAAAACTATTACAGAATCTACTTCACCAGCTTCTGATTTAACAAAATTACTATCTTTTTTTAGCTTTTCACCTGTAATTAACCAATTTAGATCAGTTTCTGGGTAGATTTTTTTGATTTTATGAAAAAAATCATTGCTTGGCTTATTTCTTCCAGAAAGTATGTGGGATAGGTTTGACCTTCTTACATCAATTGTGCTCGCAAATTTTGAGGCACTCATTCCTTTTCCGTTTATTATTTTTAATATTCTTTTTGATATACCCATACTGTTTACAAATGTAAACAAATAAGAGAAATAAACCAAATAAAATTAATTAAACTAATAATAGTTTAACTTTAGATAAGACTATATAACTAATTGATTTACAATATTTTATATATATACTAGACAAAACATGTATATAAATATGTTTTACTGTAGATTTATGTTTACAATTAATACTAATTTTGAGGATATAAATAAAATCTCTCTCTAATCAGGTCCATTATTCTTCCCAATAGTATTGGTTTGTAATTTATTCAAATAAAAAAAAATCAACATTTATTTAAAATACATTATTCTTCTAGATATATTTGTGTAAACAAATGGATATAATGAGCGTTTTAAGCCATTTTGACGATACAAAGACAGCATTCAGCTATAAATCAAATTATGAGCTAAAAAGGGCTTATATATTGTTTAAATTACTATCGTATCCATCACTAGCCTTTATAGGAAAGCACTTATTAAACTTATTAATAAAAATACATTTCCCAATAGATAACCTGATTAAACAAACAATATTTGAGCAGTTCTGTGGTGGAGAAAATGAAAAAGAATGTTCTAAAGCAATAAATAAACTAAATGAAAATAATATAAGATGTGTATTAAATTACTCTATTGAAGGGTCTAATACAGAAAGTAATTACGAACATACTTTAAATAAAACATTAGATTTAATTGACTTAAGTAAAAAACAGTCTGTATCATCTTTTATAGTATTTAAGCCTTCAGCTGTTGGAAGATTTGATTTATACCTAAAAAAGTCTAATAATGATAGTTTAAATGAAAATGAAATTGATGAATGGCAAAGAGTTGAGCAAAGATATGATCAGATATGTAATTCTGCTGCAAAAAGTGGAATATCGATTTTAATAGATGCTGAAGAGAGTTGGATTCAAAAATCGATAGATGAATTAATTGAAAAGCTAATGATTAAGTACAATAATTCATCATGCATTGTATATAATACCATACAAACATACAGAATAGATCGTTTTGAATATTTATCCGACTTATATAAAAGACTTTCTAAATCAAATATAAAGATAGGTATCAAATTAGTTAGGGGGGCTTATATGGAAAAAGAGAGAATAAGAGCTAAATCTAATAATTATAAATCTCCAATTTGTGAAACAAAGCTTAAAACAGATGAAAACTATAATAACTGCATGAGTTTTATTTTTAGTAATATAAATGATTTTAATCTATTTATTGGATCTCATAATGAAAGAAGTAATATTTTGGCTACTGAAATAATGGAAAAACATCAAATAAAAAATAATGATAAAAGAGTATGGTTTGGCCAATTATATGGAATGAGTGATAATATCAGTTTTAATTTAGCTTTAAACAGATATAATGTAACTAAATATTTGCCATTTGGCCCAATTAAAGAAGTTATTCCATATTTAATTAGAAGATTAGACGAAAATACATCTGTCTCTGGTCAGACTTCTAGAGAATTAAAACTAATAAGCAAGGAAATAAAAAGAAGAAAACTGGAGGTAAATAATTAATTCAATTTTCTAAACTTATTTACCAACACATAGTCATCACAATTATTTACTAATACCATATATTTTTTTCCATCTATTTTATTTTCAATATGATAATAATTGCAAGAGTCTAGCTTTGTTTTACTTTTAGAAAAATCAACTCTACCATTAGATATAATTTTTTTTATTAAGATTGAATCTAATGAGGTTATTGTATCAGACAGTTTAGCATAAATTATCTTTTTTGTATTAATGTTTTTTATAACCCTGTCATTGGGCAGATAGCTACATGAGGTTCTTTTACCAGCTAAAAAAAATGATAGCATTAGTAGACCAATAATAAATCCAGATGAAAAAAACATTAATCTTTTATAAAAATTCATATATAAATAGCTAATAGTTAATTTTTAATTTTCTATTATCACTTGAAACAATATCTATATTTAATTCAATATGCTTATCGGGAAGCATATCAATAATTAAATTAGGCCATTCAATAAAACACCAATCATTACTGCCGATATATTCGTCTATTCCTATATCTAACAATTCATCTCTACTTTTAATACGATAAAAATCGAAGTGATATATTTTATCACCATTTAAATATTCATTTATTAAAGAAAATGTAGGACTACTAACAGTGCCTTTATATCCTAATTCTTTTATTATAGCCTTGATTATAGTAGTTTTTCCTGACCCCATCTCTCCATTAAAAATAAATATTTTTGCAGAGGGATTTAATGATAAAATCATCCTAGCTGTTCTACCAATTTCTTCAATTGAATAATTAATGTATTTTGTCATTTTTTAATTTTTGGCATCAACACAACATAGGGAATTATAATTTCTTCCAAAGAAATACCACCATGTTGATAGGTATCTCTAAAAAAATTGACATAATAATTGTAGTTATTAGGATATACTAGATATGTGTTTTCTTTTGCAAATATATATGAACTGTTTATTGAAATATTAGGAAGAAAAATATCATTAGGATTCTCATATGAAACAACTTCTTTATTGTTATAAGTAAGACTCCTCCCAGTTTTATATCTGAGATTTTGACTTGTTTCTCTATTGCCAATGATTTTTGAAGGGTTCTTTACATTAATTGTTCCATGATCAGTGGTTATTACTAACTTAAAGCCATATTCATGACCCTTTCTGATAATTTCAAATAGGGGAGAGTTTTTAAACCAACTTAATGTTAATGATCTATATCCTTTATCATTTGATGCCAACTCTTTTATTATTTCCATTTCAGTTTTTGAATGCGATAGCATATCAACAAAATTATAGACAATTACAGTTAAATCATTTTTCAATTTATCTTTTAAATTATTTGACAATTTTTTTCCATTTTTAAGATTTGTAATCTTATTATATTCACAAGAGATACCACTATATCCTAATCTTTTTAGATTGTCTTTTAAGAGTTGTTCTTCATAAAGGTTTTTACCGCCTTCATCAGAATCATTTTTCCAATAATTAGGATGGTTTTTTGCTATTTCTGAAGGCATTAATCCAGAAAAAAGAGAATTTCTTGCATATTGTGTAGTTGTAGGAAGAATACTAAAATAAGCCTCTTCATGAATTTTATTGTAGTAGTTATAAATTAATGGCTCCATAACCCTCCATTGATCATATCTTAAATTATCAATAACTAAAAATAAAGTAGGTTTTGAATCAGACAGTTCTTTCACTAATCTATCCTTAATTATGGAATTAGAAAGCATTGGCGCAGATGATTTATTATTTAGCCATTGTTGATAATTATTCTCAATAAATTTTGCAAACAATCGATTAGCTTCATTTTTTTGAGACACTAGTATTTCCATCATTGTCTCGTTATTATTCTCTTCTAATTTAATTTCCCATGAAACTAACTTGAGATACATGTCTACCCATCCTTTAATTGAGTTTATATTAGATAGTTCAATTGAAATATTTCTAAATTCTTGTTGATAACCTGAAATAGTTGTATCAGAAATAATTTCTGCATCATTTAAATTCTTTTTTAAGCTTAAAAGAATTTGTTTTGGATTTACAGGTTTAATCAAATAATCTGAAATTTTGTTTCCAATAGCATCATCCATTATATTTTCTTCTTCACTTTTGGTTATCATAATTATAGGAATACTGGGACTAATATCTCTCATAAGAGTAAGAGTTTCAATCCCATTTAATCCTGGCATATTTTCATCTAAAAGAACAGCATCAAAATTTTCATTCCTCAGCATTTTTACAGCATCAGACCCATTGTTGCAAGGTTGAATTAAAAAACCTTTATCTTCTAAAAAAATTATGTGAGGTTTTAATAACTCTACTTCATCATCAACCCATAAAATCTTTGTTTTAACCATCTAGACAAGTATATAAATTTACATAGCGTAAATTTACATAATTATTACCATTAAACTTTTGTGATTACATTAACAATGAATTTATTGAAATTTCCTAATTTTGTATGCAATGAAGTTTACAGCCCTAGAAATAGCAGAAATATTAAATGGAAAAATTGATGGAGATTCTTCTAACGAAATTACTTCATTAAATAAGATCGAAGAGTCAACAAAGAACTCTATTACTTTTTTAGGTAACAAGAAGTATATTCCATGGATATACAAAACAAAAGCTTCAATGATAATTGTTTCTGAAGATTTTAAGCCCACACAAAATATATCTGCTACACTAATTAGAGTTAAAGACCCATATATAGCATTTGTTAAATTGCTGCACAAATTTGATGATAGTTCTATCAAAAAATCAGAAATAAAGGATTCTGCAGTAATTTCAGTTTCATCTAAAATTGGAAAAAATGTTTCTATTGGGCACTTTTCTTGTATTGGCGAAAATGTTGTTATTGGTAAAAATGTTGTAATACTAAATAATGTTAATATAGATGATGGTGTCACTATCGGAAATAATTCAATTATTTACTCTGGTGTGACAATCTATAAAAACTGTATAATTGGTAATAATTGTATTTTACATTCAAACTCAGTTATTGGTTCTGATGGGTTTGGTTTTGCTCCTGATAGTTCAGGAAAATTTCAAAAAGTTCCTCAAATAGGAAATGTAATAATTAAAGATAATGTTGAAATAGGAGCTTCTACTACAATTGATCGAGCAACATTAGGCTCAACAGTAATAAATAAAGGGGTAAAGCTTGATAATTTGGTTCAGATAGGGCATAATGTGGTTATAGGTGAAAATACGGTTATGGCTGCTCAATGTGGAATAGCTGGTTCAACAAAAATTGGAAAGAATTGTCAAATTGGAGGGCATGTAGGCATGGTAGGACACATAACAATTGGAGATAATGTTAAAATTAACGGAAAAGCATGTGTTTTCAAAAGCGTTAAAGATAATTTAATAATTAAGGGAAGTCCAGCATTTGAAGAAAGAGCTTTTAATAAATCATATGTTCATTTCAAGAATTTAGATAAATATGTAAAGGACATTGAAAATCTAAAAAAGAAAAAATGATAGTACTAACTAACTATAATCAAACTACTATAAAGAAAGCTGTTTCTCTAAAAGGAGTTGGTATACATACAGGCAAAGAAGTTGAGCTAACTTTTAAACCAGCTGACGCAAATAATGGATATACATTCACAAGGATTGATCTTGAAGAGAAACCAATAATTGAAGCAAGTATTAAACATATCTTTAACACTGACAGGGGAACTTGTTTAAATAAAAACAATGTAAAAATTCAAACGTGTGAGCATGTTTTAGCTGCTCTTGTGGGATTAGAAATAGATAATGTTGAAATAGAACTAAACGCTTCTGAACCTCCCATAATGGATGGTTCTTCAAAGTTCTTTGTTGAAGCTCTTGAATTCGCTGGAAAAAAAGAACTTAATGAAAAAAGAAAAGAATTTGTTGTAAGGAATATTATTTCATATAAGGATTCAAAAAGCGGCAGTGAAATAACGATAATTCCTTCGAGTGAATATCAAATAACAACAATGGTTGATTTTGGGACAAAAGTTCTAGGAACTCAAAATGCAACAATGAATTCGATAAAGAACTTTAAAAAAGACATATCTGATTCACGAACATTTAGTTTCTTACATGAAATAGAAATGCTCCTTAATAAAGGTTTAATTAAAGGAGGTGATCTAAATAATGCTATAGTTTATGTAGATAAGCCCCTATCAGACCCTACAATGAAGAAACTAAAAAAAGCATTTAATAAAAAAGACATAAAGGTTAATCCAAATGGTATACTTGATAATCTAACTCTCCATTACCCCAACGAAGCAGCTCGCCACAAACTATTGGATGTTATTGGTGATTTAGCATTAATTGGCACTAAGATTAGAGGAAGAGTAATTGCTACTAAACCCGGACATTATGTAAATACACAATTCGCGAGAAAGATGAGTTTTGTAATAGAAGAAGCTATAAAAGAAAGAAAGAAAGAATTAAAAATAGGTCAAGCCCCAAAAATAGAAGGAAAAAAACCTATAATGGACTTAAAAAAGATAAAAGAAATTTTACCGCACAGGGAACCTTTTCTGTTTATTGATGAGATTTATGAGCTGACCGAAAATGAAATACTAGGATTAAAACATATCAAGCCAGATGAATATTTTTTCGAAGGCCATTTTCCAGATTATCCTATCTTGCCAGGAGTTATAATAGTTGAGGCAATGGCACAGATTGGCGGAATACTTGTATTGACAAAAGTTCCTGATCCTGAAAAATATTTAACATTTTTTGCAAAAATTGATAAGGTTAAATTTAAAAACAAAGTTTTTCCTGGGGATACTATAATTTTTAAATGTAACTTGCTAAACCCTGTTAGAAGAGGAATTTGTCACATGAAATGTTTAGCTTTTGTAAATAGAACATTATGTGCAGAAGCCGAATTAACAGCTCAAATAGTAAAAGTTAAATAAAGAAGTAAAGATGAAACAACCATTGTCATATATTCATCCCGATGCAAAAATTGCAAAAAACGTAGTGATTGAACCATTCACTTCTATAGATGCAGATGTTGTCATTGGAGAGGGTAGTTGGATTGGATCAAATGTTTCAATAATGGATGGCGCAAGAATTGGGAAAAACTGTAATATATTTCCTGGAGCAGTGATATCTGCAGTTCCTCAAGATTTAAAATATGATAATGAGAAAACATATGTTGAAATAGGGGATAATGTAACAATAAGAGAATGTACTACTATAAATAAAGGAACTAATGATAGAAATAAAACAGTTGTTGGTAATAACTGTTTAATAATGGCCTATTCTCATATTGCTCACGACTGCATAGTTGGAAATAATTGTATCTTTTCAAATAGCACAACCCTTGCGGGTCATGTTACTGTCGGGGATTATGTAATAATTTCGGGATTAACTGCAGTGCATCAGTTCTGTTCAATCGGGAATCATGCATTTGTTACTGGTGGATGCTTGGTAAGAAAAGATGTTCCTCCATATGTTAAAGCCGCTAGAGTACCTATGTCTTATCTTGGTATTAATTCTGTTGGTCTAAGAAGAAGAGGTTTTAAATCAGAAAAAATAAGAGAAATTCAAAATATTTACAGGATTTTATATCAAAAATCCTATAATAATACTCAGGCTTGTGAAATTATAGAGGGCGAAATGGAAGCTTCTAATGAAAGAGATGAAATACTTCAATTTATAAAAAACTCACATAGGGGTATTATGAAAGGATATATCAAAACAAGTTAGAAGATAATGAGTAATACCTCTGATATTAGAAACGGACTATGTATTAAACATAATCACGATATATATAAAGTTATAGAGTTTTTGCATGTTAAACCTGGAAAAGGTCCCGCTTTTATCAGAACAAAATTAAAAAGCTTAACATCTGGAAAAGTATTAGATAATACATTTTCTGCTGGACACAAGATAGATGTAGTTAGAGTAGAGACAAATAAATTTCAGTATTTATATAATGACAACAACATGTACCATTTCATGAATACAGATGATTTTAATCAAATTTCTATTGAAGAAAAGTTATTAGACAATCCTCAATTAATGAAAGAAGGTGAGATTGTTACTGTGATTACAAATTATGAGAATAAATCGCCAATATCTGTAGAAATGCCTGCTAATGTGGTACTTGAAGTTATTTCTACAGAACCTGGAGTAAAAGGCAATACAGCTACAAATGCAACAAAACCTGCTACATTAGAGACAGGGGCAGTAGTTAATGTTCCTTTGTTTATCAATGAAGGAGATAAGATAAAAGTTGATTCCATTAAAGGGAACTATAAAGAAAGAGTTAAAGAATAATTTTATAATTATAGATAATTAATGAGTGTACTAGTAGATAAAAAATCTAGAATAATTGTTCAGGGATTTACAGGAAAAGAAGGAACTTTCCATGCTCGTCAAATGATTGAATATGGAACTAATATTATTGCTGGAGTAACTCCAAGAAAAGGAGGTCAAATACATCTTGATAGACCAGTCTTTAATACAGTTAAGGAAACAGTAGATGAATTGCAAGCAGATACAAGTATAATATTTGTTCCTCCAGCCTATGCAGCTAATGCAATTATTGAAGCAGCAGAAGCAGGAATTAAGGTTATAATTACTATTACTGAAGGTATTCCAATTTCGGATATGATAAAGGTTAAAAACCATTTAAATAAATTCTCATGTATAATGGTTGGACCTAATTGTCCTGGTGTTATAACCCCAGGGGAAGCAAAAGTCGGAATTATGCCAGAATTTATATTTAAAAAAGGAAAAGTTGGTATTATATCTAAATCAGGAACATTAACATATGAAGCAGCAGATCAGGTTGTTAAACAAGGGTTTGGCATAAGTACAGCAATAGGAATTGGAGGTGATCCAATAATTGGAACAACTGTAAAGGATGCTATGGAAATGTTTGTAAATGATTCGGAGACAGAATGTATAGTTATGATAGGGGAGATAGGAGGGCAATTAGAGGCTGAAGCAGCTAAATGGTACAATGAGAGTAATAGTAAGAAACCAGTAGTTGGATTTATTGCAGGAGAAACAGCTCCAATTGGTAGAACGATGGGACATGCTGGTGCTATAGTGGGAGGCTCTGATGATACAGCTAGAGCTAAAAAGAAAATATTAAATGAATATGGCATAAATGTTGTTGATTCTCCTGCAGAGATTGGAAAAAAAGTACACAGCATATTATCGTAATAAAATTATATTTTATTAATTTTAATCATATTTTATATGAAATTACTAAAAGGAAAAACAGCAATAATAACTGGCGCTTCAAGAGGCATAGGGAAGGGTATAGCCAAAGTGTTTGCATTAAATGGCGCTAATGTTGCATTTACTTTTAGTAAATCTGTCGAATTAGCTAAAGAATTTGAAAAAGAATTAAATAGCTTAGGAGTAAAAGCTATAGCCTACCAATCAGATGCAGCTAATTATAGTGATTCAATAAAACTTATTGAAAAAATAAACACAGATTTTGACAATATTGATATTTTAGTTAATAATGCAGGTATTACTAAAGATAATCTGTTAATGCGAATGCAAGAGGAAGACTTTAACCAAGTTATAAAGGTTAATTTAAATTCAGTATTTAATATGACAAAAGCTGTTCAAAAAATCATGTTAAAACAAAGAAGTGGGTCAATAATAAACATGAGTTCAGTTGTAGGAGTAAAAGGAAATGCAGGACAATCAAACTACGCTGCTTCAAAAGCAGGTATTATTGGGTTTTCAAAATCTATTGCATTAGAATTAGGCTCAAGAAATATACGATGTAATGTTATTGCCCCAGGTTTTATAGAAACTGAAATGACTAAAAAATTAGATGAAAAAATTATAGATAATTGGAGAAATTCAATTCCTCTTAAAAGAGGAGGAACTCCTGTAGATGTTGCTAATGCATGTGTTTGGTTAGCTAGTGATATGTCATCCTATGTGACAGGTCAAGTATTAAATATCGATGGAGGATTACTAACATAAATTATTAATATTAAAAAATAACAAAATGAATAAAATACCAAGAGTAGGAATACCGTTGTTAATTTTCGCAACGTTTAGTATGTTAATTTTAGCTAAATCATTTGTAACTATAGGCCCTGGTGAAGCAGGAGTTTTGTATAGAGTTTTTGCAGGAGGTGTGGTTACTGATCAACCAGCAATGGGTGAGGGATTTAAGCTAGTACTTCCTTGGAATAAAGTCTATATATATGAGGTTAGACAACAAGAAGTATTTGAAAAAATGAATGTGCTATCATCAAATGGATTAGATATAAAACTTGAAGTTTCAGCATGGTTTCAACCAGACTATGCAAACTTAGGAAGGCTACATCAAGAAAAGAGTGAGGCGTATAAACAAAGAATACTTTTACCTGCAATAAGATCAGCTGCAAGAAGTGTCGTAGGTAGATATACCCCACAAGAATTATATTCAACAAAAAGAGATGCAATTCAAATAGAGATTTATGAAGAGACTAAGAAAATTGTTTCAGATCAATACATTCAATTAAATGAGGTTTTAGTAAGAGATGTAACCTTGCCGGCATCAATGAATGAAGCAATTGAGAGAAAATTAAAACAAGAACAATCATCTGAAGAATATGATTTTAAACTGGAGGTGGCAGAAAAAGAAGCTGAAAAACAAAGAATTGAAGCAAAAGGTAAAGCTGATGCAAACAGAATTCTGGCTGCTTCTCTAACTTCAAATATTTTAAAAGATAAAGGAATCGAAGCAACTTTAAAGCTAGCTCTATCTCCAAATGCGAAAGTTGTAGTTATAGGTGGCGGGGAAGATGGGTTGCCATTAATATTAGGAAACAATTAAATAAGTTATTACGAGATAGGATTTGCTTAAATTCTATCTCGTAATTAAGTTTAGTGCTTAGGTTTCTAGGCTCACACTCTTAGATACAATAATTTATCTATGCAGTTATCCCTCCGTCAACTGAAATTGCTTGACCAGTTATAAAACTTGCCTCATCTGAACAAAGCCATAACATAGTATTAACTTGCTCCATTACATTTGCAAAACGTTTCATAGGAATACTTGCTTTTAGTCTTTCAGAGATACCATCTTTTAATTTATCCATAGCTTCAGGGTCAAACATTGGGGTGATAGTGAATACTGGACAAAGAGCATTAACTCGAATGTTATTCTTAGCATATTCCATAGCTGCAGTTTTTGTAATACCTATAACTGCATGTTTACTTGCGGAATAAGCAATAGCATTTGGCAACCCTCTGATTCCAGCAATTGAAGAAGTATTTAAAATAACTCCCTTACCTTGCTTTAACATTATAGGAATTTGAGTTTTTATACAATAAAACACACCTGAAGAATTTACAGACATGGTTTTATCCCATGATTCTAAAGTTATATCTGTTATTTTTGCAAAATCTCCGCCGACTCCTGCATTATTAATAGCAATATCTAATCTTCCATATTTTTCAATAATGAAATCCATTAGGTTTTGTACCATATCAAAATTTGATACATCAGTCTTAAAAAAAGAAGCTTTACCATTATTTTTAATTATTTCTGAAACAGTCTTTACACCATTAATTTCATTTATATCAGAAACAATAATTGTGCCGCCTTCTTTAGAAAAAGCTAATGCTGCTGCTTTCCCAATACCAGACCCACTCCCTGTAATCAAAACAATTTTATTTTTATACTTCATGTTCTTTTGCTAAATTTTTATCAAAAAAATGTACAATTCGATATCGCAATTATATTATGATTTTAAATAAAAAAAGCACCGTTATAGTGCTTTTTTTACTTTTAGTCTTAAGAAGGATTATTTTACATCAATACTATATTGATGCCAAGTAACAACTTTCCCGTCAATAATATAATATCTTTCGAGAACATCTCTATTTACAGTAGTGCTATCGGTTTTAGTAGATACTGAAAAGTCAGCATGAACATGCTCTCCGCCTCTTGTTGGATCTAAATCAACAGAAAAAGCTCCATTGAATTTCCATGTAGCAGATCCTGTGCTATCAGAACTTATTTGAGTCATAAACTCATCAACTGAAAATACATTTCCATTTCTCCAATAAAATTTAGCAGTATCAGAAAGCATTCCTCTTACACCTTCCCAGTCTTGATCAGACCATACCTTATCAAGATCTCTTACAACCTGAACAGCTGCATCAGTTCCTAGATGAAATTTATATTCAACTCCATCATCTGACCAGTTTGTAAATCCAACTGATCTTTCAGGCTCTACAGGTTCTTCCATCATTCTTTGAACAGCAGAATTGTTACACGAATACACAAAAGCAGCAAGGATTGATATTGTAAAAATTAATTTAAGTTTTTTCATTTTTTCTATATTTAATTATTATTCTTCTTCAGTTTCCTCTTTAGGTTCTATTATTTCTTGAGAATAAGAGTTCCATACGACAATTTTTCCATCAATTACATAATATCTATTCATAACTCTAAAATTATCTTCTTTACCATCTTTAGTATACATACCATAGTAATCAACATGAACATGTTCTCCTCCTGTTGTCGGGTCTAAATCAACAGAGAATAAATTAGTAAATTTCCAATCAAATGTTGCTCCATTAGATGTTATTACAGAATCCCGTCTTTTTCTGCTTTCAATAAATTCATCAGGTGAATCAAACGTAAAACCGTTAGTAGCAGTAATTGTAGCAGTGTCTGAAATAAATGTCCTCATAGTTTCATAATCTTTTGCTTTCCATGCAGAATCCATGTTTTTTGCTACATCAACAGCATCTTGAGTTCCAATATGCCATTTCATATCTTCTACACCTGCCCAGTCTGACATCCCAACAGCTCTTTCTGGTTCTTCAGGATTTATCTTTTCAGACATTCTTTGTACAGCTGAGTTATTACATGAATAACTTATTGTTGCAAGTATTAAAACAGCAATTATTAATTTAAAATTTTTCATAATAGTTTTTTGAGGTTAGAAATAGATTAGTATTTAATCTTGATTAGATTCCATAAATTTTTCAATTTGTGTTTGCATGCCAGTAACATCAAACCAATCAGAAAATGTTGCAATTTTACCATCATCATTAAAACCTAAAACCGCATACCACTTATTATAAACAGTAGCACCAGTTTCAGTATGGTGACAAACCCATGTTCCGTAAACTCTCATTACATTAGGATCAGTATTTATTTCTCCTGTTGAATAAAGAGAGCCAGACCAGAAAGCATTATCAGATCCAATAAGACCTTCAGCTTCGTTAAAAGTAATCTCATCAAAATTTTCAAAGTAAGTTGAGACAACAGCTTTAAAGCCATCGTATCCAACTGTTTCGCCTCCATTATACTCAGGAGGACTCCATTGTATAGAGTCAGCAACCACACTCATAAGTTGATTGATGTCTTCATCATGAAATGCTTTTGTAAAGGTTCTGAAAGTGTTGATTTGATCTTCAAATTTAGCTTTATTTTCATCTGACACAATAATACCAGTTTCAGGTTCTTCCATCACTTTTAGAACAGCAGAATTATTGCATGAATAGCTTATTGCAGCAAGAATAACAATAGCTAGAATTGATTTAAATTTTTTCATATAGTTTATTATTATAAATAAATAGGGCTATTAATATACAAAATATTTAATTAGAGATAAAAGAAAATTATATTATTAAATGGTTAGTATTATTTTTGTTATTTTTGAGTATAATCATAAGAATATGGATTTAGAATTTTTAAGTATTGAATTTTTAAATAATTCTATTAAGGATTATTTATACTTCTTTTTGGTAATTATAGTTGGTTTAATTATAACCAGACCAATCATATCATATTTGCTCAAAATTGCACATAAATTATTTGGCAGCAAAGACTCAGATAGCGAGAGAGATATGTTAAAATCATTATTAAAAAAACCTCTCTATTATTTTTTCTTATTAATGATTTTATACATAGGGTCAAATGCACTTGATTTCCCGCCTGAATGGGGCTTAGTTGACAGTTCTGAATTTGGATTAAAAATGGTTATTGATAGAGGGTTTTATCTAGCTGTTATTTGTTCAATTTTTTGGACTATTCTTAGATCTGTTGATTTTGTTGGTATTAAACTAAAAGATAAAGCTGCCCAAACTGAGAGTAAAGTTGATGATGGACTTATTCCTTTTGCTATTGATCTTATAAAGGTTGTAATAATTATTTTTGCACTAGTTACAGTCCTTGGAAATGTATTTGGTGTAAACATCACTGCTTTAATTGCTGGACTTGGAGTAGGGGGTGTAGCTATTGCCCTGGCTTCAAAAGAGAGTATAGAAAATTTATTAGGGTCGTTTACCATCTTTTTTGATAAGCCTTTTGTTGTTGGCGATGTTATTACTCTTGGAGGTGTTACAGGTATGGTTGAAAAAGTAGGCTTTAGGAGTACTAGAATTAGAACATTTGATAAAAGTATAGTAACAGTTCCAAACAAGAATATTATTAATACGGAATTAGATAATTTAGGTGTTAGACCTGTAAGAAGAGTAAAGTTTAATATTGGTCTTACGTATGATACTACAATAGAACAAATTAAAAATATAGTAAATGATATTCAAAAACTAGTAGATGATCATCCAATGACAAATGAAGATGGAAGAGTTAGATTTTTAAGTTTTGGAGCAAGTTCTTTGGATATTATGGTACTATATTACGTAAATAGTCCTGAATGGGAAGATTTAATTGATGCCCAGCAGAAAATTAATTATAGTATTATTGAAATAGTTAATAAACACAATAGTGAATTTGCTTTTCCTTCTACATCAGTATATGTTGAAAAAAATCCCAAGATTTAACAATAGGGCAGAAACACATAGAATTATAAAGAACTAATTCTGCTATAAGAATAAATTCTATTTTACATAATATAAATTATAGAACACTTTATCTGGTATTCTTAATGTCTGTAAGAACCGTCAGGTAGTCCTGTAGGGAAATTATATTCATCCATCGTTAATAATGAGTATATAGCGGTATCAATAGTTTCTACAAGTTTACTGGTATTTAGTATCCATTCATCACCAATTTCATTTAGCCTATTTTCCTGAGCTCCTAGAATTGATGTAATTGCCCAGTAAAAGTATTCAGCGGCCATACAATCGTATTCACATGTGTAATCATAATATGTATACCATGCGTTAGATGGATATGAATCAGGTATTACTGTAAAAAAACCTCCTCTAGCTATATCCATAGCGTTTGTTAGTGTAGTTCCAGGATTTTCTCCAAATACCTCTGGATAAGCATATGCGTAGCCAGAGTGACTAATAATATGCCATATTTCTTCTAATGAAGCATCAAATTGCCCTTCTCTATTATTTATTACAAAATCTGGGTTAGTTTCATCATCACCTAAGTCTTGTCCTATCCTATCATATGGAGGATCAATATCTAGATCATTATCATCTTTCCACATAATAATAAAAGCTTTGTTTTCAATCATTTTGTTGTGAACTTGATGATTATCAACATTTCCATCTTCATTATTATCTAAAAATTGAGCTAAAACATTTGCTGCGTGTAGTAATTTGTTGTCATTGACTTCAGGAACAGCATATATATCAACACCAAATACAGACACTTTTCTGTTTGTTGTTGAAAAGCCTTGATCTGAATGAGATATTATGGTAAAATTAGGATCATTTCCAGGAGGTATATCAACAATATCCCCTTTACATGAGATGACTAATAAAAAACTACTAAGAAATGCAATTTTAAAAATAATAATCTTTTTAAGCCGCTTTAGGATTAGGTCCCCATTTGTTTTCACCTTGATCTCCATCAGTACAGAATAAAACTAATAACCATATAGCCCCAACTAATGGAATTAGCACAATAAAATAGAACCAGCCTGATTTACCTACATCATGAAGTCTTCTAACCAAAACTGCTAATGAGGGAATAAAATGTACTAATGCTCCGATCATATAAAGATATCCATAACCTAATGAAATACCTCCTATCTCAAACGAAAAACCCACCAATTAAATATAAGAAAACTAATCTATAAATACTAGATTTAATTATTGATTGTTATTGCCATTTCTCTATTATATTGACAACATCCAGGCAAATTGTTATAGTTTTCCTCCATTGCAGAAATTAATTCAGTGTCGTATCCAGAATCTGCTACAGCTTGATGAATTTTAACTGTAATTGAATCTAAATTAGATTTTGTTTTAATGTCTAGAATTTTTAACTCTTTACTCCAAGAAGCCTCCTCTACTCCATCAATAGATAATGCAGCCTTTTCAATTGTAGATTTACACATACCACAATTTCCTCTAACACCAAATGATATTTCAGGATTAACAATTGAGCTTTCATGGTTAACGGAAACAGTTTTGACATTATTCTTTTGTTGACAGCTTACAGAAAGAGTAAGACTAATAATCAATATAAAGCATAATAAGTTTGAATATTTCATAAAATATAATTTTATATAAAAGTAGGAATTAATTTCTTACTACAAAAGTTTTAACCTCATCAAAATTAACTCTGATATATGACCTTAATCTCTTCTTATATTCACCAGTTAGCCACTCAAGAAAATTAGGAGTGCTTTTGCTAATACATTTTGAATACCTTTTTATTAGATAATCTATTTCATCATTAAGTTCTTTAATTAGATTAAGAGCATCGTAAACATCATTAGAATTTTCTACACACATTCTTGAATGATGTTCAATTGCTTTTTGTAAGACAATTTTGGAAGATTTACCATTTCTTATAGAATTAACATAAACCTCATTAACATCGAAATATAAATTTTCTGAATTTGTAAAAAGTAATTGAAGTTCTTCAGGCATTTCATATCTAAAACGGCTCTCAATTTCTTCATCTGAAATAACATTATCTAAATAATTATCTGGAAATTTGAAAATTTGTTGCCAATTTATATCTGATCCCCACTCACCAAACCTATAGAAATTATTTCCTAAATCTATTACATCAAATCTTAATTTATTATCTAGAATTCTTGATCCTCTTCCAATCATTTGATAATATAGTGTTAAGGATTTTGTAGCTCTATTAATAAGGATGCTTTCAACTGTAGGCTCGTCGAATCCAGTTGTTAAAATACTGACTGACGTTAGAATTGCATTAGGTGTTTTTTTAAACCATTTCAAAATATCTGCTCGATCTTTTTTTGTTGCAGTATTGTCTAAATGTTTAATCGGAAAACCAGCATTTTTAAAAGTATCATAAACAATTAGGGATGTATTAATCCCATTATTAAAAATCAATGTTTTTTTATTCATACATTTTTCTTCATATGCAAGAACTAATTTAGACAGCATATCATTATTAGTATAAAGATCTTCAGAAGATTTAACTGTATAATCCCCATTAGGACCAACAACTAACGAAGTTAGACCAACATTGTAAGTAAATAAGTCGGCTTTTGCTAAAAATCTATTATTAATCAATTCTTTTATAGATTCACCTACAATTAGTTCATCATAATTATCATTCATAGGAAGATTAATATTTGAACTTAACGGGGTTGCTGTTACTCCTAAAATAAACGAGGTGTTAAAAAATTTAAAAAGTTTTGTAAATGAATTATAATGAGCTTCATCAATTATCACAAGGCCAACATTTGAAATATCAAGCTTATCATCAAGAAGTCTATTATTTAATGTTTCCACCATAGCTACGAAACAACTATAATTCTCTTGATCTTCTAAAGAAGCCTTGCTATTGATAATTTTGTTTTCTACTCCAAACTCTGTAAGAACTTTAGAAGTTTGATTACATAATTCAATTCTATGAGTCATTACCACTACTCTACCACTATGGGTTTTAAGATACTGTCTTACTATTTCAGAGAAAATTATAGTCTTTCCTCCACCTGTAGGAAGTTGATACAGTAAATGATAATCAGAAGCAGCATTATCAAATCTTTTAAAGATTTCAAAAATTGCACCTTTTTGATAGGAGTATAAATCTTTGTCCTTTTTTGTGATCATTTTAATTTTTGCCGATTTGCAAAAATAGCAACTTTTCTTAGTTATTTAAGAATCTTGGACGATTTTTTTTTTATCTTAAGTATATATTAATTAATAATCTATACTCAAATTGTTAAAATCGAAAAATTATATTATAATAATTATCCTTGCTATTGCTAGCATCTATTTATTAAAAACAATATATGTAGCAACAAATGTTGAATTGGATGTTTCAGAAAAAACAATAGACATGACAATAGAATCCATTGAAATACATAAAGAAATGATCACTCTTGATACACATTGTGACATTAACTTAAAGAATTTTACAAATCAGAATAACTATACAGTAAATACGGACTCACAGGTAAATCTCCCAAAAATGATTAATGGAGGATTAGATGTGGCTTGGTTTATTGTTTTTACTGGTCAAGGTTCCTTAAATAAAAACGGATATAAAAGAGCATATAAAAATGCAATTGACAAGTTTGAGGCAATTCATAGGCTTGTAGAAGAATATGCTCCTGATCAGATTGAACTTGCATTATCAGAAGAAGATGTATATAGGATAAATGCAAAAGGAAAAAAGATTGCTATGATTGGTGTTGAAAATGCATATCCTTTAGGAGAAGATTTGTCAAATATTGAAAAATTTTATAATCTTGGAGCAAGATATATGTCTTTAGCCCATAATGGACATAGTCAATTCTCTGACTCAAATACAGGAGAGGAAGATAACATATGGATGCATAATGGATTAAGTGATAAAGGAAAAGAAGCAATTCTTGAAATGAACAGAATTGGAATAATGATTGATGTTTCCCACCCTTCTAAAGAAGCTATAAGACAAATGATAGAGATTAGTAATGCACCTGTTATTGCATCTCATTCTTCAGCAAGAAGTTTATGTAATCATTCAAGAAATTTAGATGATGAACAATTAGATTGGATTAAGAAAAATGGCGGTGTTGTTCAAACAGTAGCTTTAGCCGGGTATTTAAGGGATGATATATCTACTGAATTAGTAAGTGTTAAAGATTTAGTTGATCACATAGATTATATGGTTAAAAGAATAGGTATAGATCATGTAGGAATTAGCAGTGATTTTGATGGTGGTGGAGGAATTCAAGGATGGTCTGATGCATCTGAGACATTTAACGTTACTAAGGAATTATTAAAAAGAGGTTATACAAAAGAAGAAATAAGTAAAATATGGAGTGGCAATCTCTTAAGAGTTTTAACTGAAGTAACAGAGATTGCTAAAAATATTCAGACTAATAATTAAATAAGTCAATCAGTTCCCCCTCAAATCGACTGTAAGGCAAATATTGTTTTTCTAAACTAGCCTCAAAAGGTATTGGAGTCTGCAGGCTTGCTACTCTTTTTACAGGGGCATCTAATGATTCAAAACAATTTTCCATTATTATAGAGGATATTTCAGATGCTAAACCACCAAACAATGAATCCTCTTGAAGAATAATTGCTTTACCAGTTTTATTTACGGAAGTTATTATAGTTTCTGTATCTAATGGACATAAACTCCTGAGATCAATTAAATCTACATCTATATCAAGATTTTTATCTAAAACTTCTGTAGCATAATGAATAGCTGCTCCATAAGAAATGACTGTAATACTATTTCCTGATCGTAATATCGAAGCTTTTCCAATAGGCAAATTATAATAATCCTTAGGCACTTCTTGTCTTATACTTCTATATAATGCTTTATGTTCAAAGAATAAAACAGGATTTGGGTTTTCAATTGCTGAGATTAAAAGTCCTTTAGCATCATAAGGAAATGCTGGATATAATACAATTAATCCAGGTGTTTTTGTGAACCATGCTTCATTTGTCTGGGAATGAAAAGGTCCTGCTCCTACTCCAGCACCACAAGGCATTCTTAGAACAATATCTGCATTTTGCTCCCACCTGTAATAGGACTTAGCTAAATAGTTCACAACGGGATTAAATCCTGAACTTATAAAATCTGAAAATTGTAATTCAACAACACTTTTTGTATTACATATAGATAATCCCATAGCAACTTCAATAATGGCTGATTCACATATAGGAGTGTTTCTAACCCTTTCTAATCCAAACTTTTCAACAAAACCCTCAGTAACTTTAAATACACCTCCGTATTCTGCGATATCTTGGCCCATTATAACCAAATCATTGTTCTTTTCCATTGACTGCAACAAACCATCTGAAATAGCATCTACAAATCTTAAATTAGATGTTTTATTAGAATGTTTTACTTCCTTATATAAATATTGTTTAAATACATCTTTTATTTCAGTCTTTATTTCTGGAATTAAAGGGTCTTCCTTAAAAGCTGTTTTTAAGTTTGTATTTATTTCTTCAGTAATCTTGCTTTTAATTTCTGAAATATCATCTTCAGTAAGAAGCTTTGATTCTGTAAGAAACGATTCATAATTAGATATTGGATCTTTTTTAGTCCATTCACTTATTAAATCTTTAGGAACATATTTTACTCCACTAGCTTCTTCATGCCCTTTAACTCTAAAAGTTTTAAATTCTATTAATACGGGATTAGGTTTTTTCCTAATTTTAGCTGCTATCGAAGATATCTTTGAATATACATCTATAATATTATTTCCATCTACAATATGGGATTCTATTCCATAGCCTATTCCTTTATCAGCTATGTTTTTACAATTATATTGTTCATTTACAGGTGTTGAAAGCCCATAGCCATTGTTTTCAATAATGAATATAACTGGCAAATTCCAAACAGAAGCAACATTTAATGCTTCATGAAAATCCCCCTCACTAGTTCCTCCTTCTCCTGTAAAAACTGCTGTAACCTTTTTAGTTTTATTTAGTAGATGGTATAATGCTATTCCATCTGCAACCCCTAACTGAGGTCCTAAATGAGAAATCATGCCTACAATATGATATTCATTTGTTCCAAAATGAAATGATCTATCTCTCCCTTTTGTAAAACCAGAAGGTTTCCCTTGCCATTGAGAAAACAACCTATTAAGAGGTATGTTTCTAGATGTAAATACACCTAAATTTCGATGCATTGGAAGAATATACTCATCATTTTCCAAGGCTAATGTTACACCAACCGATATTGCTTCTTGCCCTATTCCAGAGAACCATTTTGAAATTTTTCCCTGTCTAAGTAAAATGAGCATTTTTTCTTCAATCATTCTAGATTTTAACATTGAAGTGTATAACTCTAAATGTTGTATTGCTTTTATTGAGGTTGTTTGATAATTCATTGAAAGATCTAATCCATAGATTAGTATAAAAATAGGAATATTATAAATAAATAAAGCTATAATTTTTTCATATATAATTATAGAGTCAAAAATTTAATTATCAACATTTCGTATATTTGCAAAACATTAATAAAACTTGCTCTTATGAACAAAGTACCATCAGTAGATCTTAGAGATTTTTTAAGCAACAATTTAGAAAAAAAAGAAAAATTCATTCAGACAATTGGAAGCGCTTTTCAAGAGATTGGATTTTGTGCAGTAAGAGGGCACTTTTTATCTGACGAACTTATTGAGAGACTATATAAACAAATCAAATTGTTTTTCAAACTTTCTGATGAAATTAAAACTAAATATGAACACCCTGAATACTCTGGCCAAAGAGGTTATGTTGCTTTTGGAAAAGAAAGCGCAAAAGGAAGCAAACATGGTGATTTAAAAGAATATTGGCATTTTGGTCAATATATAGATGAAAAAGAGAAAGATAAATACAATTATTTTCCAAATATATATGTTGATGAATTGTCGGAATTTAACTCAGTTGGTAAAGAAGTGTATGTTACGCTTGAAAGAACTGCTAAATATGTATTAAGGGCTCTGGCATTATATTTAAATATTGACAAGAATTATTTTGATCAATATATTACTAATGGAAATTCTATCCTAAGACCTATTCACTACCCTCCTATTCTTGAAGATCCTAAGGAAGCAGTTAGGGCTGCTGCTCATGGAGACATAAACTTAATAACCTTGTTGATGGGAGCACATGGAAAGGGGTTGCAGGTGAAGAACACTAAAGAAGAATGGATTGATGCTATAGCACAAAAAGATGAGTTAATGATCAATATTGGGGATATGCTCTCTAGGCATACAAATAATGTGCTAAAATCTACTGTCCATAGAGTTGTAAATCCAGATAAAGAGTTACTTAAACAGTCTAGATATTCTATTCCATTTTTTATGCATCCAGTTAGTGATATGAAGCTAAATGTGTTAGAATCATGTATTTGCGAAGAACATCCTAAATCATTTGAAGATATCACTGCTGGGGAATTCTTGAATGAAAGATTAATAGAGCTCGGTTTGTTAAAGAAATAATGGATTTAAAAGATCAATTAAAAAACCTTTTTCCTGATCATAAGTTTAAGGAGTCAGAAGATAATATTAAGAATTCTTATAACCAACAGGACCCTGTTATATGTAAATATGAGAAAAGAAAAGGGAAGCCGATTACTATTATTGAGGGGTTTATTAGTATAAAAGAGAAAGATCAAAAAGAAATAGCAAAAAGGTTAAAAACCATGTTAAGTGTAGGCGGTACTGTAAAGGGAGGAAAAATTATTATTCAAGGTGATAATAGAGATAGAATTATGAAAGAACTGGTTAAAATAGGGTTTAAAGTTAAAAGAGTTGGAGGGTAATTTAATAAATATAGTTAATGGATAAATCGGAGTTAATATTAAATGAGGATGGTTCTGTTTATCATCTAAAATTAAAACCTGAAAACTTATCTTCAAAAATTATACTAGTTGGAGATCAATTTCGCGTTGATAAAATCACAAAACATTTTGAAAAAATTGAATTTAAAGTTCAAAATAGAGAGTTTAAATCTGTAACAGGGTATTATAACTCCAATAGAATTACTGTTATTTCAACAGGAATTGGCTCAGGAAATATTGATATTGTCCTTAATGAGTTAGACGCTCTGGTTAATATAAACTTAAATACAGGAGAATTAAATAAGTCTTTAAAAAAGTTAGAATTAATAAGAATTGGTACTTCAGGGGCTATTCAAAAGGACATACCTGTTGATTCCTTTCTTATAAGTAAGATGGCTATTGATGTTGATGGATTCTTATTGAATTATGATTTAGCTAATAGAGATAACACGAAGTTTAATAACCATATATATAAAGAACATCAAATTGAAGATGATATGTATTGTTATAACTGTTCTGAAGAGTTGTTTGATAAATTTAATTCTAGGGAGATTAAAAGTGGGATTACTATTACTTGCAGTGGTTTTTACAGTTCACAAGGAAGATCGATAAGATTGAATAATTCATATAAAAATAACCTTGATAAGTTAAAAAAACTACACTATGACAATAATGATGCTACAAACCTTGAAATGGAGACTGCAATTATATACGGAATGTCTAGCTTGCTTGGTCATAAAGCTATTTCTTTAAATGCAATACTTGCTAATAGAGAACTAGAAGAGTATAGTGATAATCCTGAAAAAACAATTGAAAATTTAATAGACTACGCCCTTAAAAGGATATAATTACCATAAAACTTCAGGCATATTATTATTTTTAAAATAATTATTTGCCCCACTAAAATGTTTATTACCAAACCATAAACCCTTATTAGCACTTAAAGGTGAAGGATGTCCAGATTTTAATATTAGATGTTTGTTTGCATCTATTAACTTCACTTTACTTTTAGCATAATTTCCCCACAGCAGAAATACAACATTCTTTTTTTTAGAAGATATAATTTCTATTATTTTATCAGTAAATAGTTCCCATCCATGATTTTGATGACTGCCAGGCGATTTTTCTCTTACAGTAAGTGTTGAGTTTAGAAGCAAAACTCCTTGACTGGCCCACCGCCTTAAATCTCCGCTATTTGGGTATGAAAGTCCTATATCATCATTTAATTCCTTAAATATGTTAACAAGAGATGGTGGGTGTTTAATTCCTTCAGGTACAGAAAAACAATACCCATGTGCTTGTTTATCACCATGATAAGGGTCTTGACCAATAATTACTAACTGTAACTTATCTAACGGACAATCATCGAGTGCTGAAAAAATATGATTTCCTAGAGGATAACATACATGACTCTGATATTCCTCTTTTACAAAAGTTATTAATTTTAAGAAATAAGGTTCATTAAATGTATTTTTTAATTCTCTTTTCCAAGAAGAATCTAGTTTAACATTCATTTCTTTTTAATTAATTTATTTACTAACATTGATACTGTTGCATCACCAGAAATATTAACTACTGTTCTACACATGTCTAAAGGCCTGTCAACTGCAAAAATTAATGCTAATCCAGCTTCTGGTATACCTGCTTGAGACAATACAATAACCAAAACAATAATTCCTGCGCTGGGAACAGCAGCAGCACCAATAGAGGCAAGTGTTGCTGTTAAGATAATTCCAAGTTGTGCCCCTAAGGATAGATCTAACCCAAATGTTTGTGCAATAAAGACTGCTGCAATAGCTTGATACAAAGCCGTTCCATCCATATTTATAGTAGCACCAATTGGGAGGACAAAACTAGAAACCTCTTCCTTTACACCTAAATGGTTATGAACTCTATCCATAGTAACAGGCAATGTTGCAGCACTAGAACTTGTTGAAAAAGCTACTAATTGTGCCGGCAGAATACCCTTTAAAAAGTAATTAGGGCTCTTTCCAGTAAAGATTTTAACTATTATAAGATATAGCACAATTAAAATTGCTAGTCCTAAAATGAGAGTTAGAGAATATAATAAAAGACTTTTGAGTAGGTCCCATTTGGGTGCTTCCACAATTAATGTAGCCAACAATGCAAAAACCCCATAAGGAGCAAACAACATTATTAAATCAATTATTTTTAAAATAACATCATTAAACGAATCAAAAAAGTCTTTAATTGGCCTTGATTTTTTTTCAGGTATCAATATCATTGCTATACCAAACAATATTGAGAAAAATATTATTTGAAGCATGTTTTTATTGTCTGATGCTGCAGAAACAATATTTGATGGTACAACATCAATGAGTGTTTGAAGAGGTCCTGAATTCTTTGTGTCCTCAGCCACTGCCCTCTTTTGATCTGCATCACTTTCATATGCACTTATCAATTCTATTCTTGTTTCATCAGAAATCGAGTCTCCAGGTTTTATAACATTGACTACAATTAATCCAATACTTACTGCTATTAGCGTTGTTATCATATAGATTGCTATTGTAGCACCACCCATTTTTGATAGTTTTGTGATATCTTTTAAATCTGAAATCCCTTTTATAAGAGAGGCTAGAATCAAAGGAATAGCTATAAGTTTTAGAGAGTTAATAAAGATTGTTCCAAAAGGCTTTATCCAGTCAGATATAAACCCTTTTCCAAATTCAAAGTTCGCCATAATGAGCCCAAAACCAACTCCTAAAGCCATCCCTATCAATATTTTCCAATGTAATGCTAGATTCTTCATAAGTGTAAAGACTAAAAATAGGGTAATATAATTAGAAGTAAAAATTAATTAAATTGGAATATGTATTTTTATTAAAATTATAATAATGTACTCCAAAGTATCCTCTAAAGACATTAATTACTTTAAATCTATCGTTGGGGCAAACTATGTTCTTACAAATAATGAGATTATTAAAGAATACTCTCACGATGAAACTGAAGATTTGTCCTTTCTCCCAGAAGTAGTCATTAAGCCTTTAAAGACTAAAGAGATATCTGAAATACTAGGATATTGTAATAAAAATCAAATTCCAGTTACTCCATGTGGGGCTAGAACAGGATTGAGCGGAGGATCCCTTCCTATTCATGCAGGAGTTGTTTTAAGTACAGAGCGTTTAAATAAAATAACAGAAATAGATACTAATAATTCACAAGCAACAGTTGAGCCTGGTGTAATAAATCAAGTTTTTAAAGATGCAGTTCAAGAAAAAGGTCTGTTTTATCCCCCTGATCCTGCTAGTCAAGGCAGTTGTTTTTTAGGTGGTAATCTTGCAGAAAACGCAGGAGGCCCTAAGGCACTGAAATATGGAGTTACAAAAGATTATGTATTAAATCTAGAGGTAGTCTTACCGACAGGAGAAATTATATGGACTGGGGCTAATGTTTTAAAAAATTCTACCGGATATAACTTAACTCAACTTCTTGTTGGAAGTGAAGGTACTTTAGGAATTATAACTTGTATTGTATTTAAACTTATCCCCTTGCCTCAAAAATCCATTACCCTGCTTATACCGTTCAAATCTGCAGAAGATGCATGTAAAGCTGTCTCTTTAATATTTATGGCAGGAATCACCCCTTGTGCACTTGAATTTATAGAAAGGGACGCTATAGATTGGGCGTTAAAATATTCTGATATTAAATTAGACATAGAAGATGATATTAATGCGCATTTGTTAGTTGAAGTTGATGGTAATGATATTGAAGCGCTATATGTAGATTGTGAAAATATTCAAGAAGTAGTTTCAAAATTTGAATGTGGAGAAATAACTTTAGCAGACAATGACTCTCATAAGGATATGCTATGGAAATTAAGAAGAAGTGTTGCAGAAGCAGTAAAATCTAATTCTACATATAAAGAAGAAGATACTGTTGTTCCTAGAGCAGAATTACCGAAACTTCTAAAAGGAGTAAAAGAGATTGGCAAAAACTATGGATTTAATTCTGTTTGCTATGGCCATGCAGGTGATGGAAACCTTCACATAAACATTATAAAAGGAGAAATGAGTGATGATAAATGGAATAACGATCTAACAAAAGCAATTAAAGAAATATTTAAGTTAACTGTAGGTTTAGGAGGCACTATATCTGGAGAACATGGAATAGGATATGTACAAAAGGATTATATTGATATAGCTTTTTCTAAAAAAGAAATTGAATTACAGAAACAGATTAAAAACATATTTGACCCGAATAATATTCTAAACCCAGGTAAGATTTTTAACTAAAAACATGATAGAAGCAGAAAGTATAAGTAAATTAATTCCTGTTTTAGTAGTATTAATTCTTGGAATTATTGAATCTCTTGGGGGATTATATTTTGATGATAAAAGATCAAAAAATGACCTCACAATTGAATTAGTATGTTTAACTATACTTCCAACATTAATTCAACCTGCTATTTTAACTTTTGTTATATTTTTAATGGGTTTATGGTTTCCTTTTTACGAAGACTATTTTATTAGTTCATTTTTCTTATGGCATATTTTAGCTTTTTTAATCTTTGATGATCTTACTCAGTATTTATGGCATAGATTTTCACATGAAAATGCTTTTATGTGGAAACTTCACAGACCTCATCACGTTGTTGAAGAAATGGGTGTGCTGGTAACCTATAGAAATGCTTTTTTATATTATGCTTTTATGCCTGGAATATGGTTTTCAGCTGTCTTGATATTCTCAGGAATGATAGAAGTTTATCTTTACTATGTTCCAATTAAGGTTTCTATAATATTACTTGCTCACAGTGAAATAAAATGGGATAGATTTTTATATAAGTATAAAATTTTACATCCATTAGCTTGGATTGTAGAAAGAACCATTTCGACTCCTTGCACTCATTATGCTCATCATGGATTAACTGCTGAAGATGGCGTATCAAATCCAAATGGAAACTATGGAAACTTATTGTTTTTTTGGGATGTTTTATTTGGAACAGCTAAGATTACCAGAAAATATCCCACACGTTTTGGAGCATGGAATAAAATGAAAGAACCATGGTATGTTCAGTTGTTTTTTCCAATAATCAAATCAAAAGATTCAAGAAGTGAGCTACATTCAATAAAAACTGACATGGATTATGATCCATCTATAGATTATAAAGATTTTTTAACTAAAAACGAATAATTATGAAAAAACTAATACTTATAACATTGATTTTTGTAGCATTTTCTTCTTGTTCAAATATGGAATCAGATGCACAAAAAGCTTGTGAATTAATAGCTGAAACAGCTGAACTTATGCCGGAAGTTATTCAATTAGGTCTGAAATCATCATTTGGTGATGAAGAATCAAAGAAGGAAGCATACAAAAAACTAAGTAAAGTAAAATCAAAAATGGAATCTATGGCTTTGGAATTAGCAATTATCAATAAGAAATATGATGAAGATGAATTTCAAGCATATTTACTTGATAATTGTGAAACAGCAAAGAATTTAAAAGAAATAGGTGAAGCATTTGGTGATTCACTTGAAAACAATTAAGCTTGTTTGGGTAGTAAAAACTATCTATGAAATGATAGATAAAGGATTAGTTGTTTTCCAATTTCCTCTTGTAAAATCAGGAAATCTCTGTGGTGCACCACCATCTTCAATAGATTTTGCACTAAGAGGTGTTACTGCACTCCAAAAACATCCTTCATACATATTTTGATCTAAAGGCTTACCATTCCTAAGACATTCAATTATTCGATATCTCATCATAAAATCCATACCTCCATGTCCGCCCATTTTTTTAGCCAAGGTGCCTAATCTTTTATAGAGTGGATGATCATATTTTTCATATAATACTTCTAAATCCTTTCCTTGTGCCCAAGAATGATGGTTTTTAGTAACACCTTCAACTCCACCTTCAAGTGCAACACGAGTAGGAAAACCAGCTAGTGTTCCTTTAGTTCCCTGTATTAAATTATGTCTAGAATATGGTCGTGGACTAGTTTCATCCCACTGAACCATTACGGTTCTTCCTACGCTTGTTTTTATTATTGAGGTGTTTAGATCTCCATTTTTATAGTCAAGTTTATTCCATTTATGATTAGCTGGATAGTTTTTCTCTGCATACAATTTTCTTCCCAAGGCTGGTGTTGAATAAGAGATTAAGGTGTTAAAATTATCATCACCTCTGGCTAGATTCATGTATTGAGCTACTGGACCTAGACCATGAGTAGGATATAAATTACCCCTTCCTTTTGCATATTGATGTGTTCTCCATGAACCAGTACCTCTTTCTTGTTCTTCCATCTGAAATCTTAACTCATGTATATATGCTGCTTCTGCATGTAAAAAATCTCCTATTACTCCTTTTCTACACATATTTAAATACATCAGCTCATCCCTTCCATAATTAACATTCTCCATCATCATGCAATGTTTTCTTGTTCTTTCTGATGTGTTTATAATTTTCCACATATCTTCAATAGTTGTGGCCATAGGAACTTCAACAAATGCGTGAGCCCCACTATTCATAGCTTCAATTACCATTGGAGCATGATTACTCCAGTTAGTAGAAATAAAAACCACATCAGGTTTTACTTCTTTTAGCATCAATTTCCATTTATCTTCACCTCCATAATAAATGGCTATTTCATTATGTCTTTCTCCTTTTCCAATCTCTTTACAATTATCTATAGATCTTTGCGCTAAATCTTGATATAAGTCACTAATAGCTACCACTTCTGTTCCTTCTATTGTTGCAATCTGTCTCGCATGACCAGTACCTCTTGCTCCAACTCCAATAAATGCTACTCTTACTGTCTTAAGTTTAGGAGCAGAATAATTACCCATATAATGAGAGTTTTTATCAATTAAATCATGTGATTCTTCAATACTAGAGGCATCTAGTCTATCTGGATTAAGACCTAGAAAAAGGGCTGAAGCGGAACTTAATTTTAAAAAATCTTTTCTTTTCATTGTTTGTTTACTTTATTCATGGCTGCTATATAGATGCTCTCATAAAAGGGAACTATTTTATGGATATTGTATTTCTCAGCTTGTTTTCGTGCATTTTCTTTGAATTCATTGTTAACCTTATGGTTAGATAAAATTTTCAATGAATTATTAACCATATCATCTATATCCCCTACATTACTCATATAACCAGAAACTCCATTAATATTAACTTCTGGTAACCCTCCTGCATTTGTTGAAATTACAGGAACAAATGAAGCCATAGCTTCAAGCGCTGCTAATCCAAAACTTTCTGTACTTGAAGGTAGTAAAAAAAGGTCACTAAAGGTTAATATATTAATAGTCTCATTAGTATTTCCAAAGAAAAAAACATTGTCTTTAATTTTTAATTTTTTACATAATTTTTCAGCATTCGCCTTTTCAGGCCCCTCTCCTACCATCATTAGTTTTGAAGGTATTTTTTTATTTATATTATGGAAGATATTAATAACATCATCTATCCTTTTAACCTCCCTAAAATTACTTATATGACAAATTACCTTCTCATCATTTTCTGCTACTATGCTTCTGGTTTTTTCTTTCCTTTCTAAAGGGTATTTTTCTAGATTAATGAAATTAGGAATAACCTCTATGTTTGTATCTATACTAAACAACTCTTCCGTATCTCTTTTTAGGCTTTCAGATACGGCAGTAACAGCATCAGATTTGTTAATACTAAATTCAACTGCAGCCTTATAAGATGGATGACTTCCAACTAATGTTATGTCTGTTCCATGTAATGTTGTAACAACAGGAATATTTATTCCTTCATGTTTTAACATATTTTTAGCCATATACGCTGCATAGGCATGAGGAATTGCATAATGTACATGCAGTAATTCAATTTCATGTTTCTTAACCATATCAACAACCTTTGTAGATAATGCTAATTCATATGGTTGATAGTGAAAAAGTGGGTAATCTGGAACCATTACCTCATGATAATGAACTTTATTACTTAATAGCTCTAATTTTACAGGTTGATTATAGGTTATAAAATGAATCTCATAACCCTTTTTAGAGAGTTCTATACCTAATTCAGTAGCCAAAACTCCACTACCCCCAAATGTTGGATAACAAACAATACCTATTTTCATAATCTACCTATTAATTGATTCATAAAGCAATCTCTGAATTTCAGTTCTAATATTGTAATTTAATAATTTATTTTCAGGATCATTCGGATAAGATCGATTTGATAGGAAAATATATACAATTTCTTCATCCGGATCTGCCCATGCGTATGTTCCAGTCCATCCAGAATGACCAAAGCTATTCATAGAAACACATCCACATGTTGGTCCTTCATCCTCAAGTTGAGGTTTGTCAAAACCAATGCCACGACGATTACCTTCACTACAATAATTACAAGTATTGAAAGTGTTAATTGTTTCTGGCTTAAGATATTGGATGCCTCCATAATTTCCATTTTGTATATACATCTGCATTATTTTAGCAACATCATTAGAATTTCCAAAAAGACCAGCATGACCAGAAACGCCACCAAGCATAGCAGCAGCCATATCATGTACATATCCAACTACTTCTTGATTTCTAAAGTAACTATCAATTTCAGTAGGCGCAATATTTTCAATACTTATAGAGTTTGCAGGATTAAACATAAAGGAGTTTGCACCTATTGAATTAAAGAAATATTTACGAGATAAATTATCTAGATTTTCAGAATAATAATCCTCAATATATTGCTGTAAGATTATATAGGGTAAATCACTGTATTTATACCTTTCATCAATTAATTCACTTTCTTTAATTTGATTTAATATAGTGTCTTTATATGTAGAAATGAGATGTATATTATTATTGATTTTTAAAGAAAAGTTTTCATCAATGTTATTCCTGTATAAATTACTTTTTAACTTTCCTGTAGTTGAGTCTATAGTTTGTTTATAAAAAGGAATCCATGCTTGAAAATATGCAAAATGGGATAACATTTCTTTAATAGTAAATTCAGATTTATTTGACTCTTTATAAGAAGGTAAAAGTTCTCCTAATTTAGAATCTATAGATAAAACGTTATTATCATAAAGCTTCATTATAAGTGGTAACGTAACTAGTATTTTTGTTAGTGATGCTAGATCATATTTAGTTGTAGAATTCACCATATTATCTTTATCATACCTTAATTTTCCATAACTCTTATCGAAAATAACTTTTGAGTTCTTTGCTATGAGTAATTGTACGCCAGGAGTCATCATAGAATCAATAGAAACTTTTACTATAGAATCAATTCTACTAAGCTTCCTTGAATCTATATTTACAGATTCAGGAAGGCCATATGATAACCTGTTAATTATAGAGGTTTTAATTCCATCTCCTACTTTAAATTCATCCACAATGCTAACAGGAATTACACCATTAAACGGTATGGATCCAAAAATCATTTGAGCAGTTTTTTCTTGAAAAATCTTATCATTTTGATAAGATAAAATAACACTCTTAAATGTATTAATATTTAAAACTTTGTTTAAACTATAAGGTTTAGCAAAAATCGTAAGAATTGTATTTTTAGATTTACTTATTTCATCTATCCACAGAAGTTCTTTTCTTGTAAAATTATACTTATCCCAAGGTGTATTACTTGGCTGATGAAGACCTATAATTACTGTATTATACTCTGTTAGTTTGTCCATCAAATCATTTATGGTTTTAAAATCACTAATTTTCATATAATCAACAGATGAATATTTATTTAAATAGTTATTAAAAGTTTCTCCAGAATCACTGCCTGTTTGAATATGAACAATTTTATTATTATTTAAGCTTAAGATTGGAGTAGCCTGGTTGTCATTTTTAAGTAGTGTAATTATATTAGAAACAACTTCCTCTTTCAAGACTTTATCATTAATTGGGTTTAAGTCTAAGATTAGGTTATTTATCTCTATTGGTTTATATCGATTTAAGCCAACTTTATATTTTGCTTTTAAAATTTTCTTAACTGAATGTTGAAGTCTTTTCTCAGAGATCATGTTATTATTATAAGCATTAACTATTGAAGAAACACCTGCGGTTATATCTCCTGACATTAACAAAACATCATTTCCAGCTTTAAATGCCATCAAATCAATATTTTCACTATCATAGTTAGTTACACCCTTCATTCCAAGTGCATCAGTTATAATTAAACCTCTGAACTTAAGTCTTTCTTTTAAAAGATTTGTCACTATATTTTTTGATAAGGATGAAGGAAAATCAGCATTTGGCTCTAGACTAGGTACATTTAAATGAGCAATCATTACTGCCCCTAAATCTTGCTTAATTAATGATTTATATGGATATAACTCAACATCAAGAAGTCTCTTCTTCTTAAATGCTATTGTGGGTAATGTCTTATGTGAGTCTTTAGATGTATCTCCATGTCCTGGAAAATGCTTTGCACATGCTAATATTCCTTGACTTTGTAGTCCTTTTGTAAAAGAGACAGCCTTGCTTGTTACATTAAGCTTATTTTCTCCATATGACCGGTTGCCAATTATTGGATTTTTAGGATTAGTGTTAATGTCTACAACTGGAGCGAAATTTATATGAATGCCCATCCTTTTACAATGCTTTCCAATGCTACTTCCTATTTTTTCAATAAATGAATTGTCTTTCAATGCACCTAAACTCATATTCCAAGGGAATTTCATAGTAGAGTCTATACGCATTTTTAACCCCCATTCACCGTCTATTCCAATTAATAATGGGGTTTTACTTAGGGATTGCATTTTATTAGTTGTACTTGCTGTTTTTATTGGAGATCCATTAGACAAAATAACCCCACCAATAGAATGTTCATGTATTTGTTTATAAAGACTAGCACTATTGTCGTTTTTGGTCATTAGCTGAACTACAAAAAGTTGACCAACCTTTTCTTTAAGTGTCATAGAGTTATATATGCTATCAACCCAATGTTTTTGATCTTGATAGTCTTTAGCCTTTAACGGATCCTTTTTTTGGGCAAAAAGGAAAGAACAATAAAAGAATGCTATTAAAAATATGTAGAACCTATTGGTCATTTGCCTATACTAAATTATTTTATAAGAATCTACCATGCCAGCTATTCTTAATAGTTGTTTCCCAGGAATTGTTATATTCAAAAATAGTAGAGACTAAATTATTAAAAACTACGGTATCTTTATTTACAAATTTATTTATAACCAGAGTTTTAAAATCAGCGAGAGAAGTGTATTTAATCTCATTATCAGTTTTATATGCAATATTCATTTTCTCAAGTAAATCTACCTTATATTTTTTTTCTAATAATCGCATAAAACCTACAGATGTATCAATTGAACAGCCAGATGTCTCAAAATCTTTATCAACAGCAATTATAATAAATCTATTATACTTGATTTGACATGCAGCTTTAATAGGTTTGTTATGAGAAGTCCAGGATTCTAAAAAAACCTTTAATTCTATTGCTATTTTAGAGATTTCTTGTGCACTTAAATCCCTGCTGGATTGATAAATCCATACTCTTGAGTCTTCCGCTAATTCTTCAAACTTTACATACATCAAAAAAACAGTTTATAATTCTTGGGCATTGGCTATTAGTTCGCTTATATCCATAACTGAAATCTTTCTTTCCTCTTCTATTGTTTTAGCTCCATCAGTAAGCATAGTGTTGCAAAAAGGACATCCTGTGGCAACTATTTCAGCTTTTGTCTCTTTTACATCTTCAGTTCTCTCAATATTAATCTCTTTATTTCCTTTTTCAGCATCTTTAAACATCTGTGCTCCTCCTGCACCACAACATAACCCGTCTTTCTTGCATCTTTTCATTTCAATTAATTCAGCTTCAAGCTTATGTATTAAATCCCTTGGGGCTTCGTATTCATTATTTGCTCGACCTAAGTAACAAGGATCGTGATAAGTAATTTTTTTTCCCTTATAAGAACCGCCTTTAATTTTTAATCTTCCTTCATTGAGTAATGATTTAAGAAACTGAGTGTGGTGATATACTTTATAATTTCCTCCTAAAGAAGGATATTCATTTTTAAGTGTGTTAAAACAATGCGGACATGTAGTTACGATTGTTTTAATATCATAGGAATTAAGAATTTCTATATTAGAGACAGCTTGCATTTGAAATAAAAACTCATTACCCGCTCTTTTTGCTGGATCTCCTGAACAAGATTCTTCTTTACCTAAAACTGCAAAATCAACATTAATAGAGTTTAAGATTTTAACAAAAGCTTTTGTAATCTTTTTAGCTCTATCATCAAAACTACCAGCACAGCCAATCCAAAATAAAATTTCTGGTGATTTACCCGCAGCTATATAATCTGCCATTGTATTTACTTTCAGTGTATTACTCATATTAGATCTTATTCATCAAAAACTTCAATTTTAATCTCTTTTTTTACTAGATCAGTAAATTTTCCATTGTATCGGGTTGCTTTTACTAGATGATTATCAATCCAATGATAATTGCCGCCTCTTGGTTTACCCATCAAAAGAGTATGGTATTTAAACCCATGTTTCTCTAGCCATATTTCTGTTACCTCTCTATGTTCTTCTAATCTTGAGGTAAAAAAACATATCATATGGCCTTCTTCAAACCATTTATTACATGTTAGCAATGCATCTGTGAATGGTAAACAAGTTGCCATCCTATCAGGTTCTTCGTTAGGAATGTCTTCAGTAATTGTTCCGTCAACATCTATTAAGTAATTTTTTATTCCTTCTGGCAAGACTGGGCTAACTTTTTCTCCATCTTTCACCTTTTTATGTAATATTTTCTCTATCTCTTCTTTTCTCATATTATAGTGATTCATCTTTCCAATTTAATCTATCCATTTGATTGTATGGCCATGGAGCACCATTATTTTCAATATTTGACATCATATTATTTAATTCAGCTGGAGCAGAAGCTTCCTCCATTACTAAATATCTTCTCATATCAAGTATTATTGAAAGAGGATCTATACTGATTGGGCATTCTTCTACACAAGCATTACATGAAGTACATGCCCATAATTCTTCTCTAGAAATGTAATCATCAATTAATTTCTTCCCATCATTAACAAAAGATCCTTTATTCTTGTCGATATTCCTACTTACTTCTTCTAACCTATCTCTGGTATTCATCATTATTTTTCTAGGAGATAGCTTTTTGCCAGTTATATTGGCAGGACAAACGCTTGTACATCTACCACATTCAGTGCATGAATATGCATTTAATAATTGGAGCCAATTCAAATCAGAAACATCCGAAGCACCAAATTTCATCATTTCATTGCTATTCTCTTCGAAATTTTCTTCTTGGTCAGTACTAGAATCATTAAGCATCAAGTTTACTTCTTTAGTAACACTTTTTAAATTACCCATCATCCCTTTATTCTCTAAGCTTGCATAAAATGTATTGGGAAATGCTAAAAGTATATGTAAGTGTTTTGAAAAATATAAGTAGTTTAAAAACAACAATACTCCTATTATATGCATCCACCAAAAGGTTCTCTCCATCATATGAAGGGCCTCTACTGAATAGTTTTCAAATAGTGGATAAATATAGCCGCTAACAATATTGCCATTATTCATGTTTTGAAAAGCAACATCAGTAGTATTCATTAATAGAAATAATGACATTAATATTATCTCAAAATATAGAATTAGATCTGCATCAAGCTTAGGCCAGCCCTTCATTGAATTTTCAAAAAATCTTTTAACTTTAATTATATTCCTTCTTATCCAGAACACTGATACAGCAATTAATACTAATACTGCTAATATTTCAAATGAAGCAATTAAAAACCCGTAAAAAACACCCATACCTGAAAAAACTCTATGGGTACCAATTAGACCATCAATTACTATTTCTAATAATTCAATATTTATAATTATAAAGCCAACATAAACTATTACATGTAGAGCTCCAACTATAGGTCTTCTTACCATTTTGCTTTGACCTAAGGCAATTTTAGCCATATTAGCCCATCTTTGCTTTCGATTGACTGATAGGTCAATATCTAAGTCAATACCTAAATTGATATTTCTTCTAAGTTTTATAAAATTTGATATAAAATACCCTAGAGAAAGAAATAAAATAAGAAAAAACGTAATGTTTGGAAGATACGACATCAACAGCTTCTATATATTAGGTTATTTATCAGACTTTTTACCAAAAATAGAAAAATGCACATAGCGTTTAGGATTCAGCTTAATATCTTCTATTAATTCTTCTAAATTTTTTGTTGCATTATCTAAGTTTTTAAATAGCCCGTCATCATAAATTAATTTACCTACAGTGCCTTCACCTTGATTTAACTTATTAGTTATATTGTTCAGATTAGATATAGTACTATCCAGATTAGTAAGAATTAAATTTAAATCGACTTCTGACATAGAATTAGACATATCTTTCATTTTCAAAGATGTTGCATTTAGATTATCTATTGTTGTGGTTAGATTTGGTGAATTATCTTTAATAAAGGCATCGACATTTCTAAAAGTCTCTGATAAATTATTAGTAAGATTAGCAAATTGATCTATACTTGATTTTAGAGATTTTTTAGTTTCCTCATCAAAGAGAGTATTTATGTTTGATAGCACAATTCCAGCTTTCTTCATAACAGTTTCTAGTTGTAATTGTATTTGCGGCATTATTTGATTAACTAAATCTGTTAAACCAGGTTTTATACTACCAATTAAGTAATCTCCTGATTGAGCAATTGCATTGTTATCATAATCAGGCACAATAGCAATAGCCTTTCCTCCTATTAGACCAGTTTCATACAATTCAGCCTTACTTGTTTTTGAAAATTTGACATCATTTTCAATAACTATATCAACAATAAGCTCTTTGGTGTCATTAGAATTAAAGTTTATTTTTTGGACCTTTCCTATTTTATACCCGTTTAGGGTTACAGGATTTGACGGAGATAATCCATCTACCTTTGTATATATAACCTTAAAGGTCCTGGTTTTTTCAAACAAGTTAATGCCTTTAAGATAGTTATAGGAGAAGACAGACATTAATGTCCCTAGAATTACTAGAATACCGATACCTATCTCTTTTGTAAATCTCAAATCAAGTACTTTATGTATTATTGCTTAAAATTAGGAAATAAATTATTAACATATAACCTATTATAAAATTTCATCAGTTATTAATAGCAACTATTTTGCCGTTTTTAAAGCCTACTATGAATGATTTTTTATACCCTTTTGAAATAGCATATCCTTTCTTTTTTAAAATCTCATTATAATCATATGAACTTGTATAAAAATACCTATAGAGCCTCCCCTCTTTTTTAACTGACAAATCTTTTAAGCCTTTAAAGTTATAGCTCTTTAACTCAAGTCTTCTTCTGCTCGCAGCAATTTGTACTTTATATGTGATCTCATTTTTTGGCCTATAAACAACATCGTAATTGCCTGTTATTCCTAAAGTAGTCTTATATTTATTAACTGCATTAAAAATATTGTGTGCTATATCCTTTTGAGCATTAGATGAGTTCAAATAAGCTCCTTCCTTAGGATTAGTTATAAAACCAGTTTCAATTAAAACACTAGGCATATATGTATTATGCAGTACCCAAAATCCAGATTGTTTTACTCCTCTATTCTTTAATTTTAACTTTTTAGAAAAATTATCTTGAATAAAGCTTGCTAGTAAAATACTCTGATCTAAATATTCTTCTTGCATTAAGGTTAGTCCAATTAATGATTCAGGGGCTTTTGGGTCAAACCCTTGATAATTCTTTTCAAAATCCTCTTCTAGAAAGATAACCTCATTTTCTTTAAGAGCTACATCAAAATTTGCTTTACTAACATGTAGTCCGTAAACATAGGTCTCTGTACCATAAACTCTACTATCATGAAAGGCATTACAATGAATTGAGATAAAAAGATCAGCATCTGCTTCGTTTGCTATTTTAGCTCTTTGTCTTAATGTTAAAAAAACATCTTTATCTCTTGTGTATATAATTTGATTGTCATCTTTTTTTAATTCACGTCCAAGATTTAGGGCCATATTTAGCGCAATATTCTTCTCTAATATGCCATTTTTATTGGGTCTGCCAGGATCTTTTCCGCCATGACCAGCATCAATAACGATTTTAAATTTTTCCTGAGAGATGACCTTATTAATCGAAAGACTATTAAACGTAAAGAGTAAGAGAATAAATTTGGCTGTTAAAGTAAGGTTAAAATAACTAAGATATGATGAGATTTTACTCATAGTTATATATATTACTCTCTTGAAAAATACGTAACTTTACAAAAGTTTTCTATACGAGTTACTAATATACACTTATAAACATTGAAAACACTTCCTTTTAACATACTTTTATTTCTAAGTTATTCATTGTTTACAAACACGTTTAGTTATGCATTTTCAGATGACAAGAATGAATTTAAGATTGATTTACACAGTCAATATTACTTAGAAACTAAATACGATTCTATAGAACCTGCAAATGATTCAATAGCAGATAAAAAATCATTTTTATTAGGTAAGGTAGTATATAATGCATCAGATTCTGTTTCAATTGATCCAAATAATAAATTAATTCATCTATATAATAATGCAAAAATAGTGCATGAGAGCATGGAGATTACTTCTGGAATAATTGTAATAGATTATGGTAATAATGAAATATATGCTGGCAGAATAATTGATAGTCTAGGAAATTACACACAATCACCCGTTTTTAAACAAGGACAAGACGTAATAGAACCAGATTCTTTAAAGTTTAATATGGACACAAAAAAAGCCATAATATTCAATTCTAGAACAGAACAGGCTGGATTAAAAATCTTATCTGAAAAAACAAAAAAAGAAAACGATTCTGTTTACTTTATGAATAGAGCTAAATTTACTACATCAGCTGATTTAGAAAACCCCGAATACTATTTCCTTTTAAGAAAAGCAAAAGTAGTTCCAGGTAAAAAGATTATTACGGGACCAACGAATATGTATATCGCAGACGTACCTACTCCAATTGGACTCCCCTTCGCTTACTTTCCATTATCTAACAAACGGACTTCAGGGATTATTTTTCCATCCTTTGGTGAACAAAACAGTAGAGGATATTTTGTTCAAAATGGAGGTTACTATCTTCCTATAAATGACAACATTGATTTAACATTATTGGGAGACTACTATACAAATGGAAGTTACGGGTTTAGAGTTGAGAACACTTACGTGTTTAGGTATAAGTTCAGAGGTAATCTTAGTTTTAGATATGAAAGTTTAATACAAAGCGAAAGAGGCTTCCCAGATTATTCTAAATCCTCTATATATAATTTAAGATGGTCACATACGAAAGACTCAAAATCAAATCCAAATTCTAGATTTTCAGCTTCAGTAAACCTTGGGAGTAGCAAGTACTATCAACAATCAGTTAATCAGATTAATGCAGCAAACTATCTTAACAATTCATTGTCTTCATCTATTTCTTATTCTAAAACATTTACTGGTGAGCCACAAGTTAATGTTAGTCTTTCTGCTACTCATTCTCAGAATACAAATACTCAAGTAATAAACATGACATTACCTACGCTTCAAGGTAGTGTTTCTAGAGTTTTCCCTTTTGCTCCTAAAAGTGGTACCAAAAAAGGATTTTTACAAAATATTAATTTTCAATATAGCCTAAGAGGTGAAAATAGAATTCAAACAACTGATTCACTATTTTTTACCAAAGAAATGTTTGATTCAGCAAAATCAGGTTTTCAGCATAACATCCCTATAAGCACTAATTTTAAACTCTTTAAATACTTAAGTTTTTCTACAAGCGCTAATTATAATGCAACAATGGTATTTAATACTATTGAAAGAAGTTTTGATATTGAAAACCAGGAAGTAGTAACAATTGATAATAAAGGATATGATGGATTTAGTACGTATAACTTCTCAGCTAGTTTAGGCACAACGGTTTATGGAATGTATGATTTTAAAAATAAGAAAAACTTACAAGCAATAAGACATGTTCTTCGTCCATCAATTAGCTATAGCCTTGCTCCTGCTTTTAATCAATATTATGACACCTATGAGGTAGTTAGTGCTGATGGACTTACAACATCAGATCTTGAATATAGCAGATTTGAGGGATCAATTTTTGGACAACCTAATAAATTTTATTCTAGTTCTATAGGCCTGTCGTTAGCAAATAATGTTGAAGCAAAAGTAATTGATAAAGAAAGTGATGATCTAGAATCAAAAAAAATTGTTATTCTTAATAATTTAAATTTTTCCACTTCCTATAATATTGCGGCAGATTCTTTAAACTTAAGTCCTGTAAGAATGACAGGAGGAACTCAGTTATTTAAGAATAAAATGAATATAAATTTTGGGGCCACTCTTGATCCTTATGCCCTTAATGATAATGGAGTTAAAATAGACAAATTTAACATAAACAATGGAGGAGGGTTATTTAGACTTACAAGTGCAAATCTAACATTGAATTACTCATTCAGTAGCAGTGATTCAGAAAAATCTGACAAGAATGAAGCCTCAATTAATGAGTCAGTTAGAAGTGGCGGTAGAGATGATGATTTATTTGGAAGAGCTATGGATTTCGCTGATAATAGATTCAATCAAGAAAAGGAAGAAGAAAAAGAAAAAAAACCCAACGATTTATATAATTACAAGATACCTTGGAGCCTGCGAATAGCATATGCAGTAAATTACAGCAACTCAATTGGTCAGAATGAAATTTCTTCACACTCATTAATGTTTTCAGGAGATGTTCAGTTATCTCCGAAGTGGAGTACTGGAATTTCTACAGGATATGATTTTAAAAATAACGGCGTGACCTATACTCAGTTAAGGTTTGAAAGAGATTTGTTAAGTTGGCGAATGAATTTTAGCTGGATTCCTTTTAGCAGTAATGCATCATGGAATTTCTTTATAGGAATTAAATCAGGAATGCTTAGCGATATTAAATATGATAAAAGAAAACAAAGAGATAGAATATTATAATCAACGCTCTTAATAATAAAAACAAAACCGATATGAAGAGAATAATAAACACATCTAATGCGCCAAAACCTATTGGCCCATACAATCAAGCAGTAATCTCTGGAAATTTAATGTTTATATCTGGACAAGTAGCATTTGATCCAAATACAGATGAGTTAGTTCTAGATGATATACAAACAGAGACTAAACAAGTTATGGAGAATCTAAAATCAATTCTTGAAGAAGCTAATTTATCATTTAAGGATGTTGTAAAAACCACAATATTCTTATCTGATATGAGTGATTTTCAACAGGTTAATGAGGTTTATGGATCTTATTTTAGCAATGATCAAGCTCCTGCTAGAGAAACTGTCGAAGTAAGTAGATTGCCTAAAGATGTAAATGTTGAAATTTCTATGATTGCCTCTAAATAGTTCTCTAATCTATAAGTTTTCTTTGTGATAATTTAATAACCCCTCAATTGGTCTTCTAATAATGTTTCCTGCTTTTAAATTATATTTTGTTAAGCAAGATTCCAGTTCTTCTCGAAGATAAAAAGAAATAGAACCAGTAAAATGGATTAATACTTCTTTGGCATCGGGAAATTGAAGGATCTGTCTTTCAATAAATAATTCAAGCCCCTTTCTAATTAATGACTGAGTATACTCTGAATCATTATTATTAATTAAAAACTTAGCAAAGGTTGCAAGATAAGTGTTGGGGTTAGGATGTTTATATAGCTTGTCTTTTATTGTGTCTGCTTTTAGATCAAACTCTACTTCAAATTTTTTAGATATTTTTTTAGGCATTCTATTAAAATAAAAATCTCTTAGTAGTTGTCTTCCGAAATAATTTCCACTAGCATCATCCATTAGTATATAACCAAGAGAAGTAACTTTTTGATGAACTTTCCATCCATCAAAATATGTGCAGTTTGATCCTGTTCCAATTATACAAACTATTGATTTTTCGCCAATATTTGTAGTTGCGTATATTGCTGCATATGTATCTTCTTTTACTGATATTTCGGTAGCATTAATAAAAGTTTCTTCAAATACTTTATTAATCAATTCTCTAGGGGGTTTAGTGCCACATCCAGCTCCATAAAAATAAAGCTTATCTACCTGTTTCCTAAATCTGTAGATATCATAGTTGTTCACTATTCGTTCCGTAATTATATTACTGTCTAAAACTTGAGGATTTAAACCTAAGGTTTGTGTCTCAAAAGCAACATCTCCTTTTTCGTTTACACCTATCCAATCAGTTTTAGTGGAACCACTGTCTACAATTAAAATCATTGTTGATTGTTTTATTAGCTTTTATTATGTATTTCTGCCATTAGTTCTACAAGTTTTGTAGAATACCCATATTCATTATCATACCATGAAATTATTTTATAGAATGTAGGACTTAATTCAATCCCGGCATTTGCATCAAAATTGCTTGTGTGAGGTGAGCCAACAAAATCTTGTGAAACTACAGCTTCTTCTGTATAAGAAAGAATACCTTTTAATGAGTTTTCTGCTGCTTTTTTGAAAACACTTTTAATTTCCTTATATGATGTACTTTTATCTAATATAACTGTCAAATCAACAACAGAAACATCTGCTGTGGGTATTCTAAAAGCCATTCCTGTTAATTTTCCATTCAGAGAAGGAATAACCTTTCCGACTGCTATAGCAGCTCCAGTAGAGGAAGGAATAATATTGTTTAATGCAGATCTTCCAAGTCTATAATTCTTTGCAGGGCCATCAACAATCATCTGAGTAGCAGTAGCAGCATGAACAGTAGTCATAAGGCCTTCTTTAATTCCAAAATTATCATGCAAAACTTTTGCAATAGGTGCTAAACAATTAGTTGTACAGGAGGCATTTGAAACAATTCTATGCTCTTTTGTAATATCATCACTATTTACGCCCATTACAAACATTGGAATGTCTTTGGATGGCGCTGAAACAGCTACTTTTTTTGCTCCAGCATCAATATGAGCTTGAGCCTTTTCCATAGTAGTAAAAACTCCTGTACATTCTGCCACAACATCAATATCAAGCTCTCCCCAATTTATATTAGAGGGGTCTCTTTCTGATGTTATCCTGATAGAGTTCCCATTTACAATCAGTGCTGATTCAGTAATTTTAATCTCATCTTCTAATTTTCCATGTACAGAGTCATACTTTAATAAGTAAGCTAAATTTTCTATTTCATGTAAATCGTTAATAGCTACAACTTCTACATCACTTCTTTTTAGAATGGCACGGAAAGTAATTCTTCCAATTCTTCCAAAACCATTGATTCCAATCTTAATTTTATTCATTTTTTTTATATTTTTATATTGACATTATATCAGATATTCGTAATAATTCTGAGTCTATTTTACTTTTTCCTTTTACTGCTTCAATTATTGGTGTTAGACACATTTTATTGTTTTTAATACCAATCATAACTTGTGCTTTACTTTCTAATAAAGAGTCTATAGCTTTAACCCCCATTCTACTTGCCAGGACTCTATCAAAACATGTAGGACTACCACCTCTTTGAATATGACCTAAAACAGATACTCTAGCTTCATAATCTGGCAAATGTTTTTCAACATAATCTTTTAGCTCAAAAACATTCTTGCCAATTTTATCTCCTTCAGCAACTACAACTATACTTGATGATTTTCCTGTATTTTTGCTTCTTTTCAGTGATTTAATTAATCTTCTAAGCCCTAGGTTTTCTTCAGGGATTAAAATCTCTTCAGCTCCTGCTGCTACACCACTATTCAAAGCTATATGTCCAGCATCTTTACCCATAACTTCTATAAAAAACAATCTGTTATGAGAGCTTGCTGTATCACGAATTTTATCTATTGCTTGAACTACAGTATTTAAAGCAGAATCAAATCCTACAGTAGATGAGGTTCCAAAAATATCATTATCTATAGTAGCTGGAATTCCAATTACAGGAATTTTATATTCGTTATTAAAAACATGTGCTCCATTAAATGTTCCGTCCCCTCCAATTACAACTAAGGCATCTATTGAGTTATCTAGAAGATTATTATAGGCTTTTTTTCTTCCGGATTTTGTTCTAAATTCAGAAGATCTTGCAGTTTTAATAACTGTGCCTCCTTTATTGATTATTCCTTTTACACTTCTAGCATTCATTTCTTCAAAGTCTCCTTGAATTAATCCCTCATATCCCTTATGAATAGCTATAGGTGTAATATTATTATAAATACATGATCTAACAATAGCCCTTATTACCGCATTCATTCCAGGAGCATCTCCTCCAGAAGTTAGAAAAGCTACTTTTTTAATTGTATTTTTCACAGATATAAATATAGGATAAAACTAATAAACTTATATTTAGTTTTTATATAAGTTTTTAATTTATTTTGTAATAACAAATCGTATCTAATTATATTATTTTTTTTAGTTGAAAAAGCACAATATATACACGCTTGGTATTGAAACCTCTTGCGACGACACTGCAGCATCTATACTATTGAATAACAAGGTTTTAAGCAGTGTTATCTCAAGTCAAGATATACATAAATTATATGGAGGGGTTGTCCCAGAATTAGCTTCTAGAGAACATCAAAAACTAATTACTCCAGTTGTAAATGAGGCTATTATTAGATCAGGAATAGATAAAAAACAAATAAACTCAGTTGCTTTTACTAGAGGTCCTGGCCTATTAGGATCATTGCTGGTTGGAACTTCTTTTGCAAAATCACTTTCTATTGGATTAGATGTGCCTTTAATAGAAATAAACCACATGCAAGCACATATTCTATCCATTTTTATAGATAGTGATCAAAAACCACCTAATTTTCCATTTCTTGCATTAACTGTTTCAGGTGGCCATACTCAGCTTGTAATTGTAAAAGATTATTTTCAAATGGAAGAAATTGGTAGAACATTAGATGATGCTGCAGGAGAGGCTTTTGATAAGTCTGGAAAGGTTATAGGTCTTGACTATCCTTCTGGCCCAATAATAGATAAACTATCAAAAAAAGGTGATCCACATGCTTTTAAATTTACAAAGCCGAAAGTAGAAGGACTTAATTTTAGCTTTTCTGGATTAAAAACTGGTTTTATGAATTTTATTAAAAAGAAATCTTTAGCTAATAAAGATTTTATAAAAAATAGAATTAATGACATATGTGCTTCAATTCAAAACACAATAATTGATATATTAATTGAAAAAATTATTAGAGCAGTTGAAATTACTCAAATAAAACATATAGTGATATGTGGAGGGGTTTCTGCGAATTCAGTGTTAAGAGAAAAAATAAACTCTATAGGAGGAGATAATAAATGGAAAGTATATTTCCCAAAGATTCATTATTCTACAGATAATGCTGCAATGATAGGTGTTGCGGGATATTTAAAATATAGAGATTCAATAATATCAGATTTATCCTGTTCGGCAACTGCTAGATATAAAATCTAATACAATGCAATTATTTTATAATTCAGAAATAAATATTAATGATGATGATCTTATTATGTCAGATTCAGAGCATTATCATTTAACTAAAGTTCTAAGAAAAAAAATAGATGATAAGGTTTATTTAACTAATGGAAATGGTTATTTGTTTGAAGCAATCATTAATAAGATCAATACAAAATCTACTCAGCTAAAAATTATAAATTCAAATAAAAAATCTGCAATGGAATATGGTTTACATATTGGAATTGCTCCAACAAAGAAAATTGACAGATTTGAATGGTTTTTAGAGAAAGCAATTGAAATAGGAGTTTCATCAATAACACCATTAATTTGCAAGTATAACGAGAGAAAATCTTTAAATTATACAAGACTAAATAAAATTGCAGTATCTGCAATGAAACAATCACTTCAAATATATTTGCCTAAAATTGAACCAATTGTTAGCATTAAAGAATTTATTGAATCAAATCAGTACAAACAAAAGTATATAGCGCATTGCAAAAATTCTAAAAAAGTACACCTATCAAAGATTATTAAAAGAAAAACAAACTCAAGCATCATTATTGGTCCTGAAGGAGGTTTTACAGATGATGAAATCAGTTTAGCAATGGATTATAATTTTATTCCTGTATCATTAGGGAGTAATAGGTTGAGAACTGAAACTGCGGGAATAGTATGTTGTCAAACATTCTCTGATGTTAATAACAAATAATAATATTAAATTTATAATATGAAATTAGATCAATTAACTCAATCTATCCTAAAATCTATTTTAGTATTAGCATGTATTACATTGTTTTTGATTTTTTTAATTAAGGTTAAGGTTGTAATAATCTACATCCTTATATCTATGGTATTGACATTAATATTTACTCCATTTTCATCATTTCTTAGATCAAAACTTAAATTTAATAATCTGTCTTCATCAATAGCGTCATTATTCCTTTTAGTTATTGTAATTATGATATTAATAGGATCATTTATACCATTAATAATTGAACAGAGCAAAAATCTATCACTTTTAAATAATAGTGAACTAAAATCCAATATTGAAAGTTTAATTATTAGTATAAACAACTATTTTGAATCAAACAATCTTACTGTATATGATTTCTTGTCTGAATTCACCCTATTATCTGATATTGATTTTGCCTTTATTCCTAAACTATTAAATTACATTATTTCTGAAGTCGGCAGCATAGGTATAGGCTTATTATCTATACTATTTATAACATTCTTTTTCATTAAGGATGGGGATGAGATATTAACTAGAATTAATGGTATTCTTCCTAAAAAAGTTAAGAAAAACTTCTTATCGTCTATCTCAAAAATTAAATTATTACTTTCAAGATATTTCATTGGCATCTCTGTACAAATTACTGTGCTATTTATACTGTATTCAATAATGCTCTCAATAATTGGAGTAAACAATGCACTTGTAATAGCTTTCTTATGTGCATTACTTAACATCATACCATATATTGGACCTTTAATTGGTTTAGTATTAATGGGGCTTTTAACAATGACAAATTATATAGATCCTGTTTTAGTTAAAGAGATGCTTTCAAAAGTGATATACATTTTTATAGGTTTTTCTGTAGTTCAATTAATTGATAATTTCATAATTCAACCATATATTTTCTCAAAAAGTGTAAAATCACACCCTTTAAAAGTTTTTGTTGTTATCATTACCTCAGGCGTTCTGTTTGGGATTATCGGTCTTATGATAGCTATACCGTTATACACTAGCTTAAAGGTTATTTACTCATCATATTCAGGCAAAGAAACGTAGAGAATACCACCTGTTAATAGTTTTATAAATCTTTCATCAGAATATGTTTTAGGAAGATGACCTAATCCTGTATAGAATGATTTTCCACCCTTATATTTATGAAACCATGTAATTGGATGGTTTTTTCCATGTTTTCCTCCAAAATAAGTTGTCTCGTCAAGATTCAATAAAATAGTTATGTTAGGATTAATATTATAATAATTATACCATTCACCTCTGATCTCCCAAGTGCTTTCTAAGTGTTTTGTAGCTATGTGAGGAGTATTAATTGTATTTATAGTTGCAAATGATGTTCCTGGTGGGTGACTTTCGAAATAAGCTCCAACTAATTCACCATACCAACTCCATTTATATTCAGTATCTGCAGCAGAATGAATACCTACAAAGCCTCTGCCCTTACTTATGAATTCTTCCATTGTTCTCTGTTCAGTGGCATTTAATATATCTGATGTAGTATTTAAAAATATAATAGTATTAATATTTTTTAAATTCTCTACTGTTATCACATTTGAATTCGTTGAATGAAATACATTAAAATTATTATCAGTTCCAATTATTTTGATTAATTCTATTCCTGCTTTTATTGCTGAGCGATGAACATAGCCTTTAGTTTCAGTAATAACTAAAACTGAAAAAGTATTTTGATCTGAACAGTTTAAACATTTAATCTCTTGCTTAGGAAATAGAAAAGAAATAAGAATGTAGAATATTATGGAGTAATTATAGATCATTATAAAATTAATTACAGGAAGTTAATAAAAAAACTACTAAACTTGCTTTTGCCTGATAAAGATTAATCACTAATTTTATACATCTGAAATACATTAAATATGATTACTGATACTATTTTGATTATCGGGGCTAATGGTCAATTAGGTTCTGTATTATCTAAAGAACTTCAAAAAATTCATGGAAAAAACAATGTTATAGCCTCTGATGTTTATTTAGATTCTACTTTTGATGGAGTTTTTGAAATAATTGATGCTACAGACATAAAGGCTATAGAGGATATAGTCAATAAGTATACTGTAAATCAAATTTATCATCTTGCAGCAATATTATCCGCCAAGGGGGAGAAAAATCCTTTAGGTACTTGGGATTTAAATATGAGCATGATGCTCAATGTTTTTGAAGTAGCAAGAATAAGTAATGTAAAAAAAGTATTTTTTCCAAGTTCTATAGCCGTTTTTGGAGATAAAGCACCACTTGAGAACACTCCTCAATCTGCTTTTTTAAATCCTGCAACTGTGTACGGAATGAGTAAGGCAGCAGGAGAAAATTGGGCACAATACTATTTTAATAAACATGGACTGGATATTCGTTCAATTAGATATCCTGGAATTATTGGTTATCAGTCTATGCCTGGAGGAGGCACCACTGATTATGCAGTGGATATTTATCATAGCGCAGTTAAACAAGAGAAATACTCATGTTTTTTAAATTCAGAAACTAAATTGCCAATGATATTTATGGATGATGCTATAAGATCAACTATTGAATTGATGCAAGCACCAAAAGAAAACATTAAAACACGAACATCTTATAATTTAGGGAGTATGAGTTTTAATCCAAGTGAAATTACAGCAGAAATTAAAAAATTATATCCTAATTTTAAAGTTGAATATAATGCAGATTTTAGACAAGAAATTGCAGATAAATGGCCAAAGAGTATTAATGATAATGAAGCGAGAAAAGATTGGAATTGGAAGCCAAAATATGATCTAAAATCAATGACATTAGTAATGTTAGAAAAGTTAGAAGAAAAATATAACACCACCACATTAAAATAAAACGATATGTACGGAGCTATTAAGACGAATTTACAAAAGGAATTAAAAGAGATTGAAGAAGCAGGGCTGTATAAGACAGAACGTATTATAACTACTTCTCAAGATGCTGTTATTAAGGTTTCTACTGGTGAAGAAGTAATTAATTTTTGTGCAAACAATTATTTAGGTTTATCTAATAATAAAGAAGTTGTTCAAGCAGCAAAAGACACGCTAGATTCTCATGGCTTTGGAATGTCTTCTGTTCGTTTTATTTGCGGCACACAAGATATTCATAAACAATTGGAGCATAAAATTGCTGAATTTTTTCATTGTGAAGACACTATTTTATATGCTGCTGCTTTTGATGCAAACGGTGGAGTTTTCGAACCTTTACTAAGCAAAGAAGATGCGATAATTTCAGACTCTTTAAATCACGCTTCAATTATTGATGGCGTTCGTTTATGTAAGGCAGCAAGATACCGTTATGCAAACAATGATATGGGTGATTTAGAAGCTCAATTAATTGAGGTAAATAAACAAAATCATCGTTTTAAAATTATTGTAACTGATGGTGTTTTCTCAATGGATGGGATCGTAGCTCAGTTAGATAAAATTTGTGATTTAGCTGATAAATATGATGCGTTGGTTATGGTAGATGAGTGCCATGCATCTGGTTTTATTGGAAAAACTGGTAGAGGGACCATGGAGTTGAAAGGTGTTTTAGGAAGAGTTGATATTATTACGGGAACACTTGGTAAAGCTCTTGGTGGTGCTATGGGCGGATATACTACTGGTAAAAAAGAAATTATTGAAATTTTACGTCAGCGATCAAGACCTTATTTGTTTTCAAATTCTTTAGCTCCAGCAATTGTTGGTGCTTCTCTAAAGGTCTTTGAAATGATTTCAAAAGACACTTCATTGAGAGATACATTGGAAGAGAATACTAATTACTTTAGAAACGAAATGGAAAAAGCAGGATTTGACCTTGTTGGTGCAGATGCTGCAATAGTCCCAGTTATGCTATATGATGCTAAGTTATCTCAAGATATGGCAAATTTGCTTCTTAAAGAAGGTATATATGTTATTGGATTTTTCTTTCCAGTTGTGCCAAAAGAGAAAGCGAGAATTAGAGTTCAACTATCTGCTGCACATACAAAGGAACATTTAGACAAAGCGATTAATGCTTTTATAAAAGTTGGAAAACAATTAAATGTAATTTAGAAATATAAGAGCTTATTGATATTGTCTATTGTAGTTTGCAATACTATTTTATGGACTGAATCTTTAGGGTTTTGTATCTCTTTATTTAGTCTTTCTAATAATTCTGCAATAGTGTTATCTTTTGTCATTTTAATTATTTTAGTTTGCCTTTCTCTCTATGGTTTATTTTAAAGACGGATTAGTAAAAAAAACATATCCAAAACCATTCACAGCTAAGGATATAGCACTTATTATCATTAAAGTTTTAGTGTTCATTTAGTATGAATCAAATTATAAGTTCAAAGAAACAAAATTATAAAAAACCCCTCAACTAAGTGTTGAGGGTAAAATGGTGATCGCGATAGGATTCGAACCTATGACCGTCTGCTTAGAAGGCAGATGCTCTATCCAGCTGAGCTACGCGACCATAATAAGTGTCCTAATATGTAATCATCTTAAAAAATATTTGTCGGGGTGGCAGGATTCGAACCTGCGACCTCCGCGTCCCAAACGCGGCGCGATAACCGGGCTACGCTACACCCCGAAATGGCGGAGAGACAGGGATTCGAACCCTGGCAACGCTTACGCGTCGACAGATTAGCAATCTGCTCCATTACCACTCTGGCACCTCTCCTTAGTACATTTTTATAAACTTCTAAGTTAAAAATGCGGTTGCAAATTTAGGTTTTCAAGATTAACAACGCAAACTATTTCTTTGGTTTTTTAATCTATATTTCAGGATACTCAACTCTGATATGATAAATATTTGCTAATTTCTTTTTAATGACATCCTTAATCATTTTGATATCCTTAAAAGTAATACTACAATTCTCAAATTGATTATTGCTAATTTGCTTATCAATAATAGTTTCAACAAATGAATTTATTTTTTCTGAATCTGGATTTTCTAAGCTTTTAGTTGCTGCTTCAACAGAATCACACATCATTACTAATGCAGTTTCTTTGCTAAATGGTCTAGGACCACTGTACTTGTAATCTTCAATATTAGGATTTAAATTTAGTTTAAGATCTTTTTCATAGAAATAATGGATAACATTTGTTCCGTGATGAGTTCTAATAAAATCAATTATTCTGTTAGGTAAATTATTTTTCTTAGCCATTTCTATTCCTTTAGAAACATGATCTAGAATAATATTTATACTTTCTAATGAAGATACTTTATCGTGTGGATTAGCACCTGTTATCTGATTTTCAGTGAAATACGATGGATTATTCATTTTACCTATATCATGATATAAAGATCCAACCCTAGCAAGCATAGAATTAGCTCCAATTTCATTTGCTGAGGATTCTGCTAGATTTGCAACATTCATTGAATGATGAAATGTTCCTGGAGCTTTATTTGAAAGCTCTTTTAATAATGGTGAGTTGGTGTCTGAAAGCTCAAGCAATGAAACATCAGAAACTAAATTAAACACCTTCTCGTATATATATATTAAAGGATAAACAAATAAAGTAAGAAGCCCGCATAACATAAATAGGAGAAAATTAAAAATCTCTATATTATCAATATTTCCTTCATGTATAACAAAAAAAGCAAAATATGATATCATATAAACTATGGTGATTTGACCTACTGTAATAAATAAGTTTGCACGTTTGTAAAGATCATCAGAAGATATTATTGTAATTACACCAACAATTATATTTAAAAAAATGAATTCATAACTATTCGGAACAATAAAACCTAATAACATTACCGTTACAGAGTGTACGAAAAAGGCAATCCTTGAATCAAAAAATGCCTTTAATAATAGTGGTAAAATACAGATTGGTATTACAAACACATAGCTAGATTCTACACTAATAACGAATGTTGTAATCAAAACAAGCAGGGTGATATTAAAGAAAACTAAGGATAATTGATTAATATTTAAGTATATCTTTTTTCGAAACTTTCTTATAAATAATATAATCATAAGAAGCGAAAGAATAACAAGAAATGAATAAGAAGATATTATTAAATAATAGTTTGTTTTAGAGACACTGCTTGTCTCATATTCATTTTTCAAAGACTCTAAAATTTTTAATTTATCTCCTTCAACCAACTCTCCTTTTGATATAATCAATGTTTCCTTCTCAATTATACCTCTATTTGGAGATACATTGGCTAATGCCTCTTCAATAGAATTTTTAGTTAAGCTTTGATTTAATGAAATGTTAGATTCTGCTAAATCAAAAAGAATAGATACTATCTGAGGTTTAAATTCTTGTACATTTAAAGAAATAATTTCATTATTAATAAAAGTCAACAAATCTTCAGGTTTATGGAAATCCGAAAAATACCCAGAATTTACTTGTTTATTATTAATTAGTAATGAGATTACCTGACTAGACTTATAATCGTAATTCTGATCTAAAAGACCTCTCGAATATAAATTAGAAAGTATAGTAACACTAGTGTTTTTTATTAGCTTAAGTTCTCTCTTGCTTAGGGTGTTAATTATACTGTCATTTGAGGGGTTGTCTATTTTGCTGTATAGTAGATTGAGTGATTTGTTAAAAACTAAAGTGTCTTTATTAAAAAATACTTTAGTGGCCAGTTTAATTTTGGTTTTTTCTGCATCTAATTCTTTATCAGTCTTTTTTATTGCAAAATCAAATGGTGCGTATAGATTATCAGATTGCCATGGGCGTCCATTTTCAAAACTATATTTAAACTTACCGCTTTTTGGAAAAAAATAAATTATTATAACACATGATGCTACAAAAAGTAAGATCCGGTAGATTCTGCCTAGATTTGCCTTTAAACTATCAATTATATTTGCCATAACATGATTATATAACAATCAAAATTAGTAAATATTACATATAGGATATAATGATGACTAATAATTATTAATTTGTTAACTTTAAAATCTGTTAATTTTTAAAAATTATTATGAGTAAAGATGTTGTCATTGTTAGCGCAGTAAGGACTCCTATCGGTAGTTTTTTAGGCTCATTATCAAATGTTTCTGCAGTTGATTTAGGAGCTGTAGCCATATCAGGTTCATTAAATAAAATTAATCTGTCTCCACAAATTGTAAATGAAGTTTTGTTTGGTCATGTTGTCCAGGCAGGTGTAGGTCAAGCTCCTGCAAGACAGGCAGCAATAAAAGCTGGAATACCAGATTCGGTTCCTTGTACCACAATAAATAAAGTATGTTCTTCTGGTATGAAAGCTGTAATGCTAGCAGCACAATCTATATCATTAGGAATTAATGATGTAGTTGTTGCTGGTGGTATGGAGAATATGAGTCAAATACCTCATTATATAAATCTTAGAAAACCTCATAAATACGGAAATAAAACCATATTAGACGGTCTTCAACACGATGGCCTTACTGATGTTTATTGTAATCAAGCTATGGGAGTTTTAGGAGACAAGTGTGCAAGTGAATATAATTTTAGTAGAGAAGATCAGGATAATTATGCTATTCAGTCCTACAAGAGAGCTTCTAATGCATGGAAAGAAAATAAATTTAAAGAAGAAGTAATTCCTGTTGAAATCACACTTAGAAATGGGAAAAAAGTAATAATTAAAGAAGATGAGGAGTTTAAGAATATTAATTTTGAGAAAGTTTCACAGCTAAGACCAGCTTTTGCTAAAGATGGGACTGTAACAGCAGCTAATGCATCTACATTAAGCGATGGAGCCTCAGCAATAGTTCTTATGAGTAAGGATAAATGCAGAGAATTAAATTTATCCCCTATTGCTACAATAAAAAACTATTGTGATGCCGCTCAAGACCCTGAATGGTTTACTACCACTCCTTCTATTGCAGTTAATAAAATTCTTTCAAAAGAAGAATTAAGTATTAAGGATATTGATTTTTTTGAATTCAATGAAGCATTTTCTGTAGTTGCTCTAGCTAACATGAAAATTTTAGACATAAAAGATGATATAGTAAATATCAACGGAGGAGCTGTCTCGTTAGGACACCCTTTGGGTTGTTCTGGTGCTAGGATATTAACTACATTATGCCATGTCCTTATGAAAAATAATGCAAAAAGAGGAATTGCAGCAATATGTAATGGTGGTGGCGGTGCTTCAGCAATGTTAATTGAACGTAATTAATAATCTATGAAATACGGCATTTGCAATCTTAGCATTGTCCCTATAAGATCAGAGGCTTCTGATAAAAGCGAACAAACCTCTCAATTGCTATATGGTGAGACTTTTATTATCCTTAAAGAGAAAACAAAATGGACTAAAATTAAACTTTGCTTTGATAATTATATTGGCTGGATTAACAATAAACAGTTTGAGATAATTAACGAACAACAGTTCAAGATTCTTGAGAAAGATCCTCAAATATATTCATATGATTTAGTTGAGTTTATTGAAAACGCTAATCATGAATTAATAGCAATTCCTATAGGATCAAAATTAAATGGACTTAATATTTTTAACCATATTTATGATGGAAGTAAAATATCTGAAACACAAGAAAAGTCAAAGATAATCTCTACTGCACTAAGATTTTTAAATTCACCCTATTTATGGGGAGGCAAAACTCCTTTTGGTATTGATTGTTCTGGTTTTACTCAAATGGTATATAAATTAAATGGTCACAAATTAGAGAGAGATTCTTATCTTCAAGCAAAACAGGGTTCGCCTTTAAGTTTTATTGAAGAAAGTGAGCCTGGAGATTTGGCATTCTTTGATAATGAAGAAGGAAAAATAATTCATGTAGGAATTATAATGGATGATAATCATATAATTCATGCAAGTGGAAAAGTAAGAATAGATAGAATTGATCAAACAGGGATATATAATTCAGAAGCAAAGTCGCATACCCATAAGCTTCGAGTTATAAAAAAAATTATTTAATCAATTTTGCTTTCAATACCTTCAGCTATAGATTTGTATTTTTTATAATTATCCATATCGTCAACTGCTGAATAAATATTTTTCAATGTTCTAACTGCATTGAGATTATTATTATCAAGTTCATATACAGATTCTAAATAAGGTATTGCTGACCTATAGATGTCTTCTCTAACGAGCTTTAATTCATCATATTTATTATAATCTGCATTAGAAGTCCCTAATGAATTCATTTCTTCAATAATTGACTCTTCTTTTTGTAAGATTAAAGCTGCAACATTTAGATAAGCCCTGGTATAGGCAGAATCTATTTCAATCGCCTTATTATAATGAGACATTGCTTTATTATAAAGAGACATTGCTTTATTAACATCATCTGCTTCAATCGCCTTTCCTTTATCAGAAGATATAACACCTAGGTTAAAGTGTAAATCAGCATTATCTGGATCAATTCCTAGTGCCTTTGTTATTAGTTTTTCGTAGGATTCCACATCCCCCATTTCCCATCTAATATTTGATTCAAGTAATATAATATTAATATCATTCTCATCAAGAACTTTAGCTTTTTCAATAAAACTTAGAGATTTATCATAATTATTTTTGTTTCTATAAATTGCAGCCATTGATCTAAGTAGGCTTAACTCGACTGATTCTAATTCGTCTTTTGTTGGAGTATCGTGAGTTCCAGCTTTAAGAAAAAGCTCTCTTTGTTCAGGATTTGTAAATGCTTGTACTTGTCCTGTTATTTTTTCAATAGCATAATAATTAGTTGTTATTCCGGTGAATTCTAGATCTATTAATTCATTATAAAATGAAAGAGCCTGATCAAAATCTTCAGTTTCGGTAGCAAGCAAAGCAGCGTTATATAGATATAATGTATCACTTGGAGATACTCTAAAAGACATCTCTAAATTTATATATGCAGATTTATAATCTTCTTGCTCAAGGCTTCTCCTAGAATCATCTACAAAACGATTCAACATAGCTATTCTTAGTTCTTTAGCCTTTGGAGTATATAATTCAGTACTTGATGTTGATTCTAAATCAATTGCTTTATTTAAATTTTCTAATGCAATAAAGGATTCTTCAATATTTGAGCTCCCATTAGCATAATTTGCAACACTTTTTAAGTAATGGTATTTTACAGTTGTTTTAGCATCCATCTGACTAGATAATTTCTCTGCTAATTGTATATTTTGTCTAGCGGCTGAGTAATCTTCAGATTTTATATTTTTTTCAGCTAATTTTAATTCTTTTTTTTGGCTATAGGATATATTAATGCAAAACAATGCAAGTATTATACATAGATTCTTATTCATAATATTATAATTAAATTATTCTTCTGTATTTCCTTCCTCTGCAGGAGGTGTGTTATTTTCTAACTCTATTGTGTCTTCTTCTTGTTCTTCATGCATTACCTTTGCAACAGCAGCTATTGAATCTCCCTTTTTTATATTTATTAATTTAACTCCTTGAGTTGCTCTTCCCATTACTCTAAGATCTTTAACAGCCATTCTAATAGCAATACCCGATTTGTTTATTATCATTAGACCATTAGAGTCATTGACATTCTTTATCGATACTAGATCCCCTGTTTTATCAGTAATAGAGATTGTTTTAACACCTTTTCCGCCTCTATTTGTTATTCTATAATCTTCTAGCTTGGATCTTTTGCCGTATCCATTAGCTGAAACAACTAATATATTACTTTCCATATCATTAATAGACACCATCCCTATGACCTCATCTTTATCATGTTGAAGTCTAATTCCTCTTACTCCAGAAGCGCTTCTTCCCATAGGTCTAGTTTTGGCTTCTTCAAACCTAATAGCTTTTCCAGATTTTAAAGCCATAACAATTTGACTCTCACCATTAGTTAGTTTTGCAACAAGCAATTCATCACCTTCTCTAATAGTTATTGCATTAATACCATTTATACGTGGTCTTGAATACTTTTCTAGAGATGTTTTCTTTACCTGACCTTTTTTAGTAGCCATTATTACATAATGTTGATTGATATAATCTTCATCCTTTAGGTCTTTTGTGCATATAAAGGCTTTTACCTTGTCATCCTGTTCTATATTAATTAGGTTTTGAATAGCTCTTCCTTTTGAGGTTCTGCTACCTTCAGGAATTTCGTATACTCTCATCCAAAAACATTTTCCTTTTTGAGTGAAGAATAACATATATTGATGGTTTGTCCCAATAAAAAGTTTTTCTAGAAAGTCTTCATTTCTAGTAGTAGAAGCTTTTTGACCAACCCCTCCTCTATTTTGTACTCTATATGCATCTAACGGAGTCCTTTTTATATATCCAGCATGTGAAATAGTAATAACAACTTTTTCGTCTGGAATCATGTCTTCTATGGACAAGTCTTCTCCAGAATACTCTATTCTAGATCTTCTTTCATCTCCATACTTCCTTCTAACTTCAATTAACTCGTTAGTAATAATTTCCATTCTTCTGTTTTCTGTATCTAAAATATTTTTAAGATCAGAAATTAGCTCTTTAATTTCATTATACTCACTCCTTAGCTTGTCTTGCTCTAGCCCAGTAAGCTGTCTTAAACGCATTTCAACAATTGCTTTAGACTGAATTTCAGACAACTTATATTTATTCATTAGATTGCCTCTCGCTTCATCAGCATTTTTTGACGCTCTAATCACCTTAATAACATCATCTATGTTATCAGAGGCAATAATTAATCCTTCTAGGACATGACATCTTTCCTCAGCTTTTCTTAATTCAAATTTTGTCCTTCTTACAACTACATCATGTCTGTGTTCAACAAAATACTTAATCATCTGTTTTAGATTAAGCGTTTTAGGCCTTCCTTTTACAAGACATACGTTGTTTACACTAAATGATGATTGAAGTTGTGAATATTTATATAATTTATTTAAAACAATATTTGGTATTGCATCTCTTTTTAGGACAAATACAATTCTCATTCCATTTCTGTCAGATTCATCTCTTATTGTAGAAATTCCTTCAATTTTCTTATCATTAACTAAACCTGCAATTTTCTTTATAAGCTCAGATTTGTTTACTTGATATGGGATTTCTGAAACTATTATACTTTCTTTACCATCAACTTCTTCAATTTCAGCTTTAGCTCTAACAACAATTCTACCTCTGCCTGTATGAAAAGCATCTTTAACTCCTTCATATCCATAAATTATACCTCCTGTAGGGAAATCAGGAGCTTTAACAAAGTCCATTAATTGATCAATTTCTATATCATTATTCTTAATATATTCAATTGTGCCATCGATAACTTCTGTTAGGTTATGTGGAGCAATATTTGTTGCCATTCCAACTGCTATTCCAGAAGCGCCATTTATTAAAAGAGCAGGAATTTTTGTAGGGAGAACTGTAGGCTCTTTAAGACTATCGTCAAAATTTAATTTATGATCTACAGTGTCCTTTTCAATGTCAGCAAGCATATCTTCAGATATCTTTTGCATTCTAGCTTCAGTATATCTCATTGCTGCCGGACTATCTCCATCAATTGATCCAAAGTTCCCTTGACCATCAACTAATAAGTACCTAAGACTCCATTCCTGTGCCATACGAACCATTGTGTCATAAACAGAAGAATCCCCATGTGGATGATATTTTCCCATAACATCCCCGACAATTCTTGCTGATTTTTTATATGCAGTAGTAGACCTAACACCCATATCATACATTCCATAAAGAACCCTTCTATGTACTGGTTTTAGACCATCTCTTACGTCAGGAAGTGCTCTAGAAACAATAACAGACATTGAATAGTCAATGTATGCTGATTTCATTTGATCTTCGATATTAATTGGTATCACTTTTTCACCATCATTCATATATAATTGTCTTTAATTTTTGCTTATAAATTCTATACAACAAATATAATTAATTTAACCTATGAAATAAGGTTAAAATGATGATAAAAAAGTGTTTTTTATTAACAATTATTTGTAGAATAAATTATGTTATAATTATACCACAGAAATTGTTGTAAATATTATAATTACATATTGCTTAAGAATATAAGAATCCCTACATTTATTAAAATTTAATTTAATGGATGATAATTTTTCTCCAAGAGTAAAAGATGTGATTACTTATAGTAAAGAAGAAGCCTTGAGATTAGGGCATGATTTTATTGGTACAGAACATTTGGTATTAGGTTTGATTAGAAGTGGAGAAGGAAAAGCTATAGAGATTTTAAATTTCTTAGATGTTGATTTAAATAGTTTAAGGAAAAAAATTGAGTCACTAAATCCTGTTGACTTTGATAATACTAAAAGTAGTTCAAAGAAGAACCTTCATTTAACACGTCAAGCAGAGAGAGCCCTTAAAACAACCTTTTTAGAAGCTAAATTATTTCAAAGTTCTATAATTAATACTGGCCATCTTTTATTATGTATTCTTAGAAACGAGAATGATCCCACTACTAAGATTTTAAATAAACTTGAAGTTAGCTACAGTACAGTAAAAGAAGAATTTAAGTCTTTGATAGCAGATGAAGAATCCTCTACTCCTGAATCCCAAAAAAGTAGTGATGAAACTAAACACTATGAAAATGATCCTGTAATTAAGCCAAGTCTTAAAACAAAACAGAATAAAAAATCTACGACTCCTGTTCTAGATAATTTTGGGAAGGATCTCACGCTTTCAGCTGAAAACAAGAATTTAGATCCAATAATAGGAAGAGATTTAGAAATACAAAGGGTTTCGCAAATATTAAGTAGACGTAAGAAAAACAATCCATTATTAATAGGTGAACCAGGTGTTGGTAAATCTGCTATAGCTGAAGGTTTAGCTATTAGAATAGTAGAAAAGAAGGTTTCAAGGGTTCTCTATAATAAAAGAATAGTTTCTTTAGATTTAGCAAGCCTGGTAGCAGGAACAAAATATAGAGGACAATTTGAAGAAAGGATGAAGGCTGTAATGAATGAGCTAGAGAAAAACACAAATATTATTCTATTTATAGATGAGATCCACACAATAGTTGGTGCTGGTGGTGCCACAGGAAGTTTAGATGCATCAAATATGTTTAAACCAGCGCTTGCAAGAGGAGAAGTTCAATGTATTGGAGCTACAACATTAGATGAATATAGGAACTCGATCGAAAAAGATGGTGCACTTGAAAGAAGATTTCAAAAAATAATAGTTCAACCTACAAGTATTAATGAAACTATTGAAATATTAAAGAACATTAAAGAAAAGTATGAAGAACATCATAATGTAAGCTATTCTGAAGAAGCTATTCTGGCATGTGTAAAATTAACTTCTAGATATATGACAGACAGATATTTGCCAGATAAGGCAATAGATGCTTTGGATGAAGCAGGATCAAGAGTTCATATCATTAATATTAATGTCCCAAAACATATCACTGATTTAGAATTGGATTTAGAGGAAGTCCAATCTAAAAAGAATTTATCTGTTAAAAATCAAAAATACGAGGAAGCGGCAAAGCTAAGAGATAAAGAAAAGACACTAGAATCAAAGCTCTTAATAGAGCAATCTGAATGGGAGGAAGAATGCAAAAAGAATAAGCAAATTGTTACAGAAGAAAATATTGCTGATGTAGTATCAATGATGACCGGTATACCATTAAATAGAGTTAAAGAAACTGAACTTAATAAATTATCAATACTGTCAAGTATTATCAAGGGTAAGGTTATTGGGCAAGATGATGCAGTTGATAAGGTAGTTAAATCAATTCAACGCAATAGAGCAGGCCTAAAAGATCCAAAAAAACCTATAGGTTCTTTTATTTTTCTCGGTCAAACTGGTGTAGGAAAAACTCAGCTAGCCAAAATTCTTGCAACAGAACTATTTGATAATGAAGAAGCGTTAATTAGAGTAGATATGAGTGAATATATGGAGAAATTTACCATATCTAGACTTGTTGGAGCTCCTCCTGGATATGTAGGTTATGAAGAAGGCGGACAATTAACTGAAAAAATTCGTAGAAAGCCTTATTCAGTGTTATTACTTGATGAGATAGAAAAAGCACATCCAGATATTTTTAATATGCTTTTACAGGTTTTTGATGATGGATGCTTAACAGATAGTGTTGGCAGAAAAATCGATTTTACTAATACTATTATAATAATGACTTCTAATATTGGTGTTAAAAAAATACAAGATTTTGGTGTAGGTGTAGGTTTTGGAACATCTGCAAAAAAATCTCAAGAATCAACATTAAATAAAAAAACCATAACTAATGCTTTAAAAAAGAAGTTTGCTCCAGAATTCTTAAACAGGATAGATGAAATTGTAATATTTAACAATTTATCTATCAATGAAATTCATAAAATTATTGACATAGAATTAGAAAAGCTTTATGAAAGAATAACTGAATTAGGATATAAGATTAAACTTACAAAAAAAGCTAAGGATTTTTTATCTGAAAAAGGATTTGACAAAGATTATGGAGCTAGACCTCTTAAAAGAGCTATTCAAAAATATTTAGAAGATTTAATTGCAGAAGAAATACTTAAATCAAAAATTAATGAAGGGGATATAATTCATATAGATCATAAAAAAGGATCTGAAAAACTTCTCTTAAAAACTTCAAAACTTAAAGAATCTAAGACCTCAGACAATTAATTTGTCGTCAATATTTAACTTGTCTATAAAATTTAATGATGAAATAATGTGATCATGCATTACTTCGTCTTTTTTAATAAATCTCACATGTTTTCTATAATCACTAAGTAATTTTTCTATCGTTCTTGAAGATTTTAATGGTTTTCTAAACTCTAATGCCTGTGCTGCTGTAAATATTTCAATTCCTAGTATATATTTAACATTTTCTACTATTTTATTTAATTGTATGGCAGAATTAGCGCCCATACTAACGTGGTCTTCTTGACCGTTTGAAGATGTAATAGAGTCAATACTAGCTGGAGTAGCAAATTGTTTATTTATACTAACAATACTAGCTGCTGTATACTGAGGTATCATAAATCCAGAATTTAATCCAGAATCTTGTGTTAAGAATGCTGGCAAACCTCTTTTGCCAGATATTAAATTATATATTCTTCTCTCAGATATATTTCCTAATTCAGCAATAGAAATCTTTAAAAAGTCTAATATATATGCTAAGGGTTGTCCATGAAAATTCCCGCCAGAAATAATCTTGTCATCTTTTACTGAAATTATAGGATTATCTGTGACAGAATTAATCTCATTGGTTATTACTTTTGATGCGTAGATAATTGTATCAAGAGTTGCTCCATGAACTTGCGGTATACATCTAAAAGAGTATGGGTCTTGAAGATTAGCTTTCTTATTCTCTTTAATCTTACTTCCCTTAGAAAAATCATTTATTCGTTTTGAAACAATAGATTGACCATGGTGATTTCTAATAGTATTAAATATCTTATCAAATGGCTCATATCTACAGTCGAAAGCATCTAAAGATATAGATGAAATTATATCTGCTAAATACGATACTTTGTATGATTCAAGCAATAAAAATGTGGCATATGCACACATAAATTGTGTTCCATTTAAAAGAGCCAGTCCTTCCTTAGATAACAATTTTACAGGTTTGAGATTAAATTTGTTTAATATTACTGAGCTTTCAAAAACTTTCCCTTTATACTCGACCTTACCTTTACCTATAAGAGGTAGTGAAAGATGTGCTAATGGGACTAAATCTCCTGATGCTCCTAATGAGCCATAACTGTAAATAATAGGAAAAATATCTTCGTTATAGAAAAGAATTAACCTATTAATTGTATTTATATGAACACCGCTATATCCTTTAGAAAGCGATATAATTTTAAGAAGTAACATTGTTTTAACAACCTTATTTGAGATTACTTCCCCTACTCCACAAGCATGAGATATTATAAGATTCTCTTGAAGTTTATTTAGTTGCTTTGAATCTATTTTTATGTTGTGTAGTGAGCCAAATCCAGTGTTAACACCGTATATGGGTTCATTACTGGAATTGATTTTCTTTTCTAAGAACTCCCTTGATTCATTAACTATATTAGCCTGACTTTTTGAAAGCTCTATCTTTTCATTACTATCTAAGATATTTTTAATCAGTATTAAATCTATATTCTCTGAACCAATTTTATATGTATTCACTGTTTATTTTTTTTATAAAAATAACAATGTATTTTTATTTAATTAAATTTGAAGTACATTAAAAATTTAATAAAGATGAATAATAAACTTTTTACCCCTATAATCACAGCTCTTGTCATATTTATTTTCTCATGTAATAATAGCTCTGATGTTAAAATTTCTGGAACTATTAGTAATCAAGTAAATGATTCAATAGTTATTTCTGGCCCTAATGTTAAAAAAACTATAAGACTTAATGAAAATGGCGAGTTCTTAGATACAATAAATATTTCTACAAACATCTACACGTTAATTCATGGAAGAGAGAGAACTAACATGTTCTTAAAGCCAGGATATTCATTGTCGATTTCAATAGATAATAAAGAATTTGATGAATCATTAACATATTCTGGAGAAGGTTCATCTAATAATAACTATTTAGCCGCAAAAACACTTAATTCATCTCTTAACCCTACAGATTATAAAACAATGTATTCAATGGATGAAGATAGTTTTATTAACCATATTAATAAAACTAAAACTAGTGAGCTAGATTTTTTAAATTCTTTTGAAAATAATAATACAACCCTTGATGAGGAATTAAAATCTATTGAACTAAAAGAGATAGATTATAAATATTTATTATCGATTCAGCGATATCCGCTTTATTATAAATTTTATGCAAAAAAGGAGCCTGTAAATAGTGATAACTTCATGAAACCTCTGGAAGATCTGAACTTTATAAATAATAATGATTACCAAATGTCTCAATCTTATAAATCACTTGTTCTGTCACATTTCCTAAATGAAGATAAAATGACAGATAATTCCAACAGCCACTTTAAAAAATTAATTGAAAGTAATGCTAGTGATATAAAGAAAGATGTTGTTTTTCAAGGAAAATACAGCTTAAGAGCCTCATCTGACAATAATGAAGTGCTTTATAATACTTTAACTAATCTATCTAATGATTCTACACAAATATCAGAATTAACAAATTTATACAACAAACTTTCTGTCATAAAGAAAGGAATGAAATCTCCTGAATTTATAAACTATGAGAATTATAAAGGTGGAACAACTTCACTCTCTGACTTAAAAGGAAAATATGTGTATATTGATGTATGGGCCACCTGGTGTGGACCATGTATTGCAGAAATTCCTTCTCTTAAAAAAGTTGAAGCTCTTTATCATAATAAAAACATTGAATTTGTAAGTATTTCTATTGATGTTAAGGATAGACCTATTTATAATTATGATAAATGGAGACAGATGATAGAAGAAAAGTCTCTAGGTGGAGTTCAATTATTTGCTGATAATGCATGGAATTCACAATTTACTAAGGCATTTGTTATAAATTCAATTCCAAGGTTTCTTCTTATAGGTCCTGATGGGAATATTGTCTCTGGGGATGCTCCTAGACCATCTGATCAAAAACTTATAGAACTGTTTAACTCCTTAGACATATAGCATCTTAATGAACAAAACAGCGTTATTTGATTCTCATGTTAAGCTTGGAGCTAAAATGGTTGAGTTTGCAAATTTTTTAATGCCAATTCAATACGATGGAATTAAATCTGAGCATTTAACAGTTAAACATAATCTAGGTGTTTTTGATGTATCACATATGGGGGAGTTCTTTATTTCTGGTAAAGGTGCATTAGAACTATTACAGTTTTGTCTTAGTAATGATATTTCGATATTAAGAAATGGTGAGGCCCAATATAACGCTCTTTTAAATGATTCTGGGGGTATTGTAGATGATATGATACTATACAAACTGTCTGATGAAAAGTTTATGCTTGTAGTTAATGCAAGTAATATAAAAAAGGATTGGGACTATTTGTTATCAAAAAATACATATGGAGCTAATATGGAAAATGTCTCTGATCAATATTCCTTATTATCTATTCAAGGTCCTAAAACATTACAATCAATTCAAGAATTAACCCCACATGATCTATCAACCATATCATATTATAATTTTGTAGTTACAAAATTTGCAGGGCAGAAAAACATTATTGTTTCTAATACTGGATATACTGGTTGTGGCGGATTTGAAATATATTGCAAAAACCATCAGTTAATAGAAATTTGGGATAAAATCATGCTAGTTGGTAAAAACTGTAATATAAAGCCCATAGGATTAGCTGCGAGGGATACCTTAAGGTTAGAAATGGGATTTTGTTTGTACGGTAATGAACTATCAGATAATATTACCCCTATTGAAGCTGGATTAACATGGATAACAAAATTTTCAAAGAAATTTAATGGCTATAATATCTTAAAAGAGCAAAAAGAAAATGGAGTTAAGAAAAAACTAATTGGATTTGAATTAATTGAAAAAGGAATTCCAAGAAAAGATTACGAAATTTACGATGAGGATCAAGTTAAAATTGGAAGAGTTACTTCTGGAACAATGTCTCCAAGTCTTGGAAAAGCTATTGGACTAGGCTTCGTAGATAATAGTTATGCTAAAACAAATACAATTATTTACATTAATATTAGAAATAACCTAATTAAAGCACTCATTATAAAACCCCCTTTTAAATAATATGGGAAGAGCATTTGAATTTAGAAAAGCTCGGAAGCTTAAGAGATGGTCAGCGATGAGTAAAACATTTACTAGACTTGGCAAAGATATTGTAATATCTGTAAAGGAAGATGGACCTGATCCGGCTACAAATTCAAAATTAAGAGCAGTAATACAAAATGCAAAAGCTGCTAATATGCCCAAAGATAATATTGAACGGGCAATAATAAGAGCAAGTGAGAAAAATCAAGAAAACTATAAGGAAATTTTATTTGAAGGATATGCTCCATATGGAGTAGCTGTTTTAGTTGAAACCGCTACTGACAATAACACTAGAACTGTAGCGAATATAAGAAGCTATTTTAATAAACATGATGGCAGCCTAGGAACTTCTGGCTCAGTTAATTTTATGTTTGACCATACGTGTAATTTTAAAGTTAATAAGGAAGAAATTAATCCGGATGAAATAGAACTAGATTTTATAGATTTTGGTGCTGAAGAAGTATTTGTTGATGGAAATGATATTTTAATTTATGCTCCTTTTGAATGTTTTGGAGAAATACAATCTGAGCTTGAGAAAAGAAATGTTGAGATAATTTCTTCTGGATTCGATAGAATACCAAATACATTTAAAGAAGTTGCTGAAGCAGAAAAGATAGAAATTGAAAAATTACTGGAAAAAATTGAGGAAGATGATGATGTTCAAAACGTTTATCACTCAATGAAAGAGTAATATAATTAATATGACAGGAAAATAACTATTTCTTGTAAAAACTTAACTCCTTTACCTTTCCTTCTACTCCATCAAAAAAACTTTCTATATAACTAAAATCCATTGCTACATCATCAGTTGTATAGAATGGCTTCGAAATCAGGATTTCCTTTGATTTAAAGTTTAAAGTGAACATAATTATAGGAACATTTGCTTTTTTAGCAATATAATAAAATCCTGTTTTAAATTTTTCAACTCTTTGCCTTGTTCCTTCTGGTGATAATGCAATTCTAAATTCATTTTTACCAATAAACATATCAGCTATTTGATCTACTTTGTTTTGTTTTGTAGAACGATCTACAGGAACCCCTCCTAGTATTTTAAGGATTATATTTATTGGAAAGAAAAAAAGTTCCTTTTTAGCTATAAATTTTGCCTTAATATTTGTTGCTGATCTTGCTAAAACACCTATGTAAAAGTCATGCCAACTGGTATGAGGAGCCGCTATTACCACTGCCTTTTTTACAGAATTATTTGAAAAGTCAGTATTGCCAGTAATCTTCCATCTTAATACCTTGAAAAAAATTAATCTTGAAATAATCTTCATCCTTTATTTATTTCCCCAGATCTCTATAGCCTTGCTAAGATCTTTCTCGGTATCAATTCCAATAGATTCAGATAAAGTTTCAGCCATTTTAATTTGAAAACCACTTTCTATAATTCTTAATGCTTCTATTTTTTCTTTAGTCTCGAATTTTGTTGGAGATAATTTTGCAAATGACATTAACCATTCCTTTCTATAAGCATATACTCCAACATGCTTATAAAAAACCTCTTCACTTAAAGTTGTTATACTGGAAATAGGTTTTCTTGAAAAATTTATTGCAAAACTACTATCATCAACAGAAACCTTGACATTGTTAGGATTATTTATATCCTGCTCGTTGTTCATTAATTTCATTAGCGATGCATAGTTAATTTCATTTTTAGAATCATTTTTAAATATATTAACAAGTTTATCTAGACTTTGTTTATCTATAAATGGCTCATCTCCTTGAATATTAATAACTATATCGGTCTCTATTTTACAACAGGCATCAGCTATTCTATCAGTTCCAGAATTATATTCTTTTTTAATTAATATTGAATTTCCGTTATTTGATATAATTTCATCATGAATTTCATAATCTTCTGTTACAACAATAACTGATGAAAACAAATTAGTAGCTAAGGCTGCATCATAGGTTCTAGTAATTACCGGTTTCCCGCATAGGTCCATCATTAGCTTTCCATTAAACCTTGATGAGTTAAGTCTTGCAGGTATTAAGGCAGTTATTTTCATCAATTCAAAAATAATGAATTATAATCAGATCAATTAAAAAGATTAGGTCAATATTTCTATATAAATGTTTTTTGTCAATAATCATTTTTACAAATAAAAAAAAATTGTAGTTTTGCTGGTAATAAAATCCATAATATTACTTCATGTTGTTAAAAATATTTTTATTCTTGTCAATTCCAATTGCAGTAGGTTTAGTAATCTTAGTTAGATCTAAATTTAATGACAATCAAAAAAAGTATCTCCTTTATGGTCTTTGGGTGTTTATTTTAATTTTCTCATATCTAACATATAGTTCAATATCAGATGTTATTAATTTTGATAAGGTTAAAAATTATAGATATCAATCTGTAATAAAGAACCTAAAAGACATTAGAGATTCTCAATTAGCACATAGAACCATTCACGATCACTTTGAAAACAATTGGGATAGTCTTGTGAAGTTTGTTGAAAATGACTCTTTTACTATTACACAACGAAGAGACTCAAGTATTATAGATAGGGAGCTCACAAAAAGATATGGAGGTGTCAAAACTTATAAAGACATTATCATAGTTGACACATTAGGTTTTGTTTCTGTAAAAGACTCTCTTTTCGGTGATGATAGAAGATTTGAAAATATGATGTATGTTCCATTTGCAAAGAGAAATACAACTAAATTTGAGATTAAAGCAGGTTTCTTGAATCAAAATGGAATTAATATTCCAGTTTTTGAATCAAAAGTTATGAAAAAGGTTGTTTTGTATGATCAAAACTCTGATTTGGTTTTTAAAGAAAATCAAGTGCAATCAGTAGATGGAGTTAATGGCCCATCTCTAAAAATAGGATCTATGGATGAAGTAAATACAAATGGAAACTGGCCAAAAAACTATACAAAAGAAAACTAGAATAGAGAGAACTTCTAATATGAAACTGTCCATTCATATTAGCTTGAATGGATTTTCTTTTTGTATAATTGATCTAATTTCTAAAGAAATTGATTTCCTTAGAAAATATTCATTACCTAAAAATAGCACTCCTAAGGAGTTACTAAAGACTCTAAAAAAAGGGTTTAAAGAGAATAATGAATTAAATAACAGGTTCTCATCTGTTAAAATTATTCATTACAATAATCTATCAACTATAGTTCCAGAAGCCCTTTTTGATAAGAATAATGCTTTAAGTTATTTAAAGTTTAATTCAAAAATTCTTCAAAATGATTATGTTGCCTATGATAGAATTTTTAACAATGAATGTGTAAATGTATATATACCATATGTTAATATTAACAACTATATATTTAAGAAATTTAATTCTTTTGTCTATAACCATTATTCGTCAATAATTCTTGAGAAAGTTAAATTGAATGAGAAGAACACAACTACTCCATCCTTATACTTAAATATCAATGACAATCACATGGAATTAACTTATTTTTTAAAAAACAAATTAATGTTTTACAATAGATTTAATTTTACTACTAAAGAAGATGTAATCTATTACCTGCTATTTGCTATTGATCAGTTAAAACTTAATCCTGAAGAAATTCCAGTAGTTATTACTGGCAATATTTCTGAAGATAATTATAAGATTATATATAAATATATTAGAAACGTATCTATCTTTAATTCTGAAATTAATCATGACAGCAAGTTTTACAATAGTTTAAAGTCTGACATCACACTCCTTAATAGCTTCTAAATGCGGATTATATCAGGAGATTATAAGGGCCAAAAAATAATTTTTCCTAAAAACTTACCAGTACGCCCTACAACAGATATAGCAAAAGAAAGTATTTTTAATATTCTCAGCAATAAATATGACTTCAATAACATCTCTATTCTTGATTTGTTTACTGGATCAGGGAATATTAGTTATGAGTTCTATTCTAGAGGTGTTAAAGATGTTTTAGCTGTAGATAATAGCCTAAAATGTATCAATTTTGTCAAAAAGGAATCCAAAAGACTAGGAATGAATATATCTGTAATCAAAACCGATGTGTTTAAATTTTTTAAAAACAAAGTTAAAGTAGATGTGATTTTTGCTGATCCTCCCTACTCTATGGATATAAAAAAGTTAAATCTAATTATTGAACTAGTGCTTAATAATCAGCTTTTAAATGACAATGGGACTTTTATTTTAGAGCATTACAAAAAGATTGATTTCTCAGAACATAAAAGCCTAAAAGAAACAAGAACATATGGAGATAGTTCTTTTAGTTTTTTTGAGTAATAAAAAAGCGAGTATTAAAAATACTCGCTTTTCTTAAATAAGTAGGTCTATAAGCCGAATTCTGTACTTTTACAAGTCCTTGTCATTTATCTTGATAAATTGTTGCCAATTTATTCTAGCTGCCTACCCTCCAGCATTGAGCGTGCAACTCTTATAGCTGGTTTACATGGCATTGCACCTCATAGAGTTTACCTGATTTCACTACAGCATTACCTGTACATACTTTCTGTTGCACTATTCCTGATTTTACAATCGGCGGCAATTAACCACTATGATGCACTTTGGTGTTCGGACTTTCCTCTATATAAAATATAGCGACAAGGCGACCAACTTACATTACAAAAATACTGAATTTGTTTAAAACATAATATTTTAATAACTATTAGAAATAAATCTACAATTAAATAGCAATATTTTGTAAATTTATTTACATGAGTGATTATCTGATTTCTGCGAGAAAATACAGGCCAAAATCTTTTAATGAAGTTGTTGGTCAAGAGGTAATAACTTCGACTTTAGAAAATGCAGTAAAAAACAAACAGTTATCACAAGCTCTTTTATTTACAGGACCAAGAGGTGTTGGTAAGACTAGTTGTGCAAGAATTCTTGCAAAGATGATAAATGCAGATAAAATTACTAGTGAATCTGATTATTCCTTTAATATTTTTGAATTAGATGCAGCTTCAAATAATGGAGTTGATGGAATTAGAAATTTAACTGATCAAATTAGAATTCCTCCACAAATAGGAAATTTTAAGGTTTATATTATTGATGAGGTTCACATGCTTTCCTCAAGTGCATTTAATGCTTTTCTAAAAACCTTAGAAGAACCTCCTAGACATTGTGTATTTATCCTGGCAACAACTGAAAAACATAAAATTATTCCAACAATTCTGTCAAGATGTCAAATTTATGATTTTAAAAGAATAAGCGTTGATGATATATCTTCATATCTCATTAATATAAGTAAACATGAAAAAGTAAAATATGAAGAAAACGCTATTCAGTTCATTGCAAAAAAGGCAGACGGATCAATGAGAGATGCACTTCAAATTTATGACAGGATATTAAGCTCAAAAAATAATGAAGTTTCCATTGCAAATGTTATGGAGAGCCTGAATATACTTGATAATCAGGTTTATTTTGATCTATTACATCTAATTATAAATAATGAAATTCCAAAATTATTAGTCCTAACAAATTCTATATTAGCAAGAGGAATACAAGGTGATATACTAATCTCTGGTCTCGGGTCATTCTTTAGAGATTTATTAGTCAGCAAAGACAGTAAGTCTATAGCATTATTTGACAGTGATGAAGAAACCAAATTACAATTTAAAAAAGCTTCATCTAAAATAGACATGGATTATCTAATAGAATGCATTGAAATTACTAATAATTTTGATATTAATTATTCTAAAAGTATAAATCAAAATCTTCTTTTAGAATTAACACTTATGAAGCTAGCATCATTAAATCATAATGATGAAAAAAAAAAGTTTAATTACAAAATAATTCCTGCTTCATATTTTAATTCTAGTTTAGTAATAGAAGGAAAGGTAACTAAGCATGGGGAAAATGACATTAAACCTAAGTTAGATATAAAAATTACACAATTATCAAACTCAGGGCTATCTCTTAAAAGTTTAGAAAAAAAAGAAGAAAACAACACTATATCAAATTCTATAGATCCCGAAGTTAATCTAGAAGAAAATCCTTATACAGAGGCTGATATTATTGCTTTATGGGAAAAATATTCAGAGATGATGGAAAAGGAAGGAAGGTTTAATATTGCATCAATATTGCGAATTGACAAACCTAAATTACTTAAAAATACTATTAAGCTGACTCTCCCAAATTCAATAAATAAAGTTGAGCTAGGTATTGAAAAAAAAGAAATATTAGACTTTATTAGAAAAAATCTCAAAAACAATAATGTTTTTATAGATTTGATTGTTGATGAGAAAATTGAAAAAAAATTAGTTTATACAGATAAGGACAAGTATGATTTAATGAAGAAGAAAAACCCAAATCTTCAAAAACTTAAAAATTCTTTCAACCTTTCTATTTAGACAATTTGTCTCCATAGTTCTTATTACTATCAATTTTTCTTATTATACCATCAACTAATCCAATTCTTGGAATAATTATTTTCTTGGAGTTAGAAAACTTCATAGATCTTAAGTAGATCTTAGTAGCTGGTATTATTACATCTGCTCTGTCTGGATTTAAATTTAGTTTTAAAACTCGCTCTTCAAATGAGTGCATTTTTAAATCCTCATAGATCTCTTTAAGTAAACTTATTGAGATTGGTTCAGCAATTTTTTTTTCAGAAATTCTAAGAAGTTTATTTGCATTTCCTCCTGAAGCTATTGTTGAAATATTATCATAATTCTCTGTGTTATCCTTAATCCAGTTTTTATATTCTAACCATATGTTTTCATTAATAAGATTATTTAGCATCCTAACTGTCCCTATTTTAAATGATTTAGAGGCAATTATATTACCCTCATTTATTATAGTTAATTCTGTGCTTCCCCCACCTACATCAATATATAGTAAATTATTATAGTGATTATAATCCTTAATGAAAATATTTGCTATAACTGATGCTTCCTCTTTTCCTGTAATGATATTGATATTTAATTTTAGTTTATCATATACTGCTTTAATAATTTTTTTAGAGTTACTTGCTTCTCTCATAGCAGAAGTTGCACATATCTTGTACTTATCAACTTTGTTGATATTCATTAATATTTTAAATGATTTTAGAGCATCTATTAGTTGATTGCCTTTATTCTTTGATATCTTATTCTTAATAAAGACATCCCCTCCAAGTCTAATAGGAACTCTTACAAGATTGAGTTTTCTGTATTGTTTTAGTGAGTTATTTGAAGGAACACTAACAATTAATAGTCTAATAGCATTTGATCCTATATCTATTGCTGCATATTTCTTCATAAGATCTCTATAATAGATTTTTTAAGGCGATAACCTTGATATGTCCCATTTAGAATTATCTAAAGAATATCTAATTCTATCATGGAGTCTATTTTCTCTTCCCTGCCAGAATTCATATTCAACAGGCTTGACAATGTATCCTCCCCAATAATTTGGCCTTTCTATTTCCTTATTTTGTAATTGTAAGGACAAATAATTAAATTTTTCTTCTATTAATTCTCTATTAGAAAGTATAGAACTTTGATTTTCTGAAACATGAACGGCAACCTTGCTTCCAAAAGGTCTTGATTGAAAATACTCGTCATTAATAGATTCTTCTGTTTTTTCTGCTATACCTTTAATTATAACTTGTCTCTCTTGACGTTCCCAAAAAAAAGTCAAGGACACTTTGTTATTGTCTCTTATTGAAACCCCTTTTTCGCTTTTATAATTAGTAAAGAATGTAAAACCTTTATTAGAAAAATATTTTAATAACACTACACGTCCTTTCGGAAATCCATCCTTTCCAATAGTATTCAACATCATTGTATTAATTTCATGATTATCCGAATCCTCATTAGATTCCTCAAACCATATATTAAAAAGATCAAAGGGTTGTTTTGGAATACATTTCTCTAAAAGTTTATCCCTAGAATAATTTTTTCTATAATTACTTAAATCCCTCATATTAATATTACAAAGTAACTTATTAATTAGCTCTTATTCTACTTCGAATGTATTCTTTTTTGCAAGCAGGTATATAACTGCCATCCTAATAGCAACTCCATTTTCAACTTGATCTAATATTATTGAATATTTTGAATCGGCTACATCACTAGATATTTCAACTCCTCTGTTTATTGGCCCTGGATGCATAACAATAATTTCATTGTCTAAAAGTTCTAGATGATTCATAGTTAGTCCATAATGTTTTTTATATTCTCTTATTGACGGAAAATAACTATTTTTCATTCTTTCATTCTGAACCCTTAACATGTTCACTGCATCACACCATTTAAGTGCTGTTAAAAGGTCGTATTCAATTTTAACTCCTAGTTTATGTAAATATTTTGGAATTAATGTCTTAGGGCCACAAACCATAATATTTGCTCCTTGCAACTGCAAAGCATAAATATTAGATAGAGCAACTCTGCTATGCATTACATCTCCAACAATTAATACATTTTTATTTTTAACATCTCCTAACTTCTCCCTAATTGAATATGAATCCAAGAGTGCTTGTGTTGGGTGTTCATGTGATCCATCTCCTGCATTTATTATAGAGGCGGAAATCTTTTCAGAGATTAAAACTGGTGCTCCTGGATTAGGATGTCTTAAAACAATCATATCAACTTTCATTGAAAGTATATTATTTACTGTATCAATCAGAGTTTCACCTTTTTTTAAAGAAGATTCAGAAGATGAAAAATTAATTACATCTGCTGACAATCTCTTTTCAGCTAATTCAAAAGACATTCTAGTTCTAGTAGAATTTTCAAAAAATAAATTTGCAATTGTAATATCTCTTAGAGACGGAACCTTTTTTATAGGTCTATTAATAATCTCTTTAAAATTATCAGCAGTTTTAAATATCAGCTCTATATCTTGAAGGTTAATGTACTTTATTCCTAATAGATGTTTAACACTTAATTCACTCATGATTATTAATGGTTGTTATATAAGCATATTCATTTTTACTCTCATCACTCCATTCAACTAAGACCTTTTGATTGTCATAAACATCTACTTGCAATCCTTTATAATCTGGTTGAATTGGAAGTTCTCGACTAAATCTTCTGTCAATAAGAATTAGTAATTCAATAGATTTAGGGCGACCAAATGACTCAATTGCAGTTAAAGCTGCTCTTACAGTTCTTCCAGTAAATAACACATCGTCAATAAAGACTATATTCTTGTTTTCAACAGACAATATGAAATCAGTTTTACTGGGTTCTAATATTTTCTCGTTTCTTCTAAAATCATCTCTATAAAAGGTTATATCTAATAATCCGTATTTGAGATTATCAATATTATATTCAGATTTTAAAATTTCAACTATTTTTTTACACAGATATTTTCCTCTTGGTTGTAATCCAACTAAAATTGTATTTGAAAAATCATCATGTTTCTCTATTAATTGACAAGCGAGCCTTTCTACAGTTATCTTAAGCTGATTTGAATTAAGAATTATTGATTTTTTCATAGAAAATTTAATACTTAAATATAGAAAATTTAAAACATTATTAACTAATGAAAAAAAAAGCCTTTCAAAATTGAAAGGCTTTTTCTTATTTTTCATCCATTTTATCTTTTAACTTTTTTAACTGCTCATTTGCATCTCCTATTGTGTTTTTGCTTTCCGCTTTTTTTATAGTCTTTGATTTTTTCTTTTTAGCAGGGGGAGATAATTTTTCTTCCTTTTTAGTATATGTTTGAGTATGAGATAAAACAATTCGTTTAGAATCTTTATTAAATTCTATTACTTTAAAATCTGCTTCTTCTTTAATATTTAATTTTGACCCATCTTCTTTAAGTAAGTATCTAGACGGAACAAAGCCTGTTACATCTTCATTAAACTGCACTATTGCACCTTTAGGCACCATTTCAGAAACTTCAGATTTATGTATAGAATTCAATGCAAATTCCTCTTCATATTTATCCCAAGGATTCTCTGTTAGTTGTTTGTGTCCTAAGCTAAGTTTTCTGTTATCTACATCTAATTCTAAGACAACTACTTCAATGTTCTCATTTGTATTACAAAATTCACGTGGATGTTTGATCTTCTTAGTCCAAGAAAGATCGGATATATATATTAATCCATCAATACCTTCTTCTAATTCAACAAAAACTCCAAAATTTGTAAAATTCCGCACAATGCCTGTATGTTTTGAATCAATAGGATATTTTGTTGTAATATCTGTCCATGGATCTGGAGTTAATTGTTTTACACCAAGTGACATTTTCCTTTCTTCTAGGTCAAATGTCAATATTTTTGCTTCTATTTTATCTCCTACATTAACAAAATCTTGTGCAGATCTTAGATGAGTAGACCAGGACATTTCTGAAACATGTATTAATCCTTCAACTCCTTCTGTTATTTCAATAAATGCGCCATAATCTGCGATAACTACTACTTTACCTTTAACAACATCTCCAATTTTTATATCATCACCTAAAGCTTCCCAAGGATGTTTGGTTAGCTGTTTTAATCCTAATTGAATTCTTGATTTATCTTCATCAAAATCCAATATTACAACCTTTAATTTTTGATCTAATTCTACAATTTCATTTGGATGATTTATTCTTGACCAAGAAAGGTCTGTAATGTGGACCAAACCATCAACGCCTCCTAAATCCATAAATACACCATAACTTGTAATATTTTTAACAGATCCTTCTAATATTTGACCTTTTTCTAATTGCTTAATTATTTCTTTCTTCTGTAGTTCTATATCTGCTTCAATTAAAGCTTTATGAGAAACTACAACATTCTTAAACTCATGATTAATTTTAACTACCTTAAACTCCATAGTCTTATTAACATATTGATCATAATCACGAATAGGTTTAACATCTATTTGTGAACCAGGTAAAAATGCTTCAATTCCAAAAATATCTACAATCATTCCTCCTTTTGTTCGGCATTTAACAAGTCCATTTATAATTTCTCCAGTATCATGAGCTGTATTAATCCTCTCCCAAGACTGTATTACTCTTGCTTTTCTGTGGGATAAAATTAATTGACCAGAAGAATCTTCTCTAATATCAATTAACACTGCTACTTTATCTCCAACTACTAAATTTGGATTATATCTAAATTCATTTAGAGAAATTACACCTTCAGATTTTGCATTAATATCAATTATAGCATCTCTTTCAGTTATATACACAACTGTCCCTTCTACAACCTCGTTAGTTAGAGTTTCAACAAAGTTCTCTTTAATTAATTTATCAAAATCTTCAAGTTTTTTTTCATCAACTTTTTCAATTCCTTCTTCATAATTATGCCAATCAAATTCTTTAAGAAATTCATCTGATGACTTTTCTGTTTTAGGTTTTTTCAAAGCTTCAACAACTTCAATTGAAACATCTTCTGTTGATTCAGATTTTGATGCTGTAGTTTTAGATTTAGCTTCCTTCTTTTTTGGAGTTTTTTGAAGATTAGATTCCTTAGAAGTCTTTATTGATTTACTTTCTTTTTCATTTACTGAAGCACTATCTTCAGTTTTTTTTATTTCCTTCTTAGCCATGAAGTAAAAATTTGTATTCTGAACAATCATCGATAGAATTAAGTAAATTGATTTTCAGAAGAGATTAATAATATTTATTTCCTTTTGTCATATCGATTTATTACCAAAAGGTCTGCGAATTTAAGAATATTAAATTGAATTGCCTAATTTGAGAAATCTAAAAGTTGAATCTAGATTTGATTAGTTTAATGATGAAATTAAGCTGATCTATAATACTCATTTTTGAATTATCAATAACTACTGCATCTTTAGGAATAATTAATGGAGAGTCTTTTCTCTCAGTATCTTTCTTGTCTCTACTGATTATATTATTAAATATATCATCATAATTAATTTCATACCCTTCATTAATTAATTCATCAAATCTTCTTTTAGCTCTAATATGATCTGATGCTGTTAAGAAAAGCTTTAGATCAGCATTTGGAAAAACTACAGAACCAATATCTCTGCCATCCATTACTAGTCCTCCTTTATGCTGAAATGACTTCTGAATTTCAACTACATGTTTTCTTATTTTAGGGATTTCTGCTACTGAACTAACATAGTTAGAAACTTCAAGGGATTTTATTTCACTTTCTAAATTAGAACCATTTAAATAAATATCAGAAAATCCAGTACTCTTGTTAATTTTATAGTCTAATTGAATCTTTGATAACAAACCAATTAAACTATTAATATTTTTCTTAGTTAATGGAATTAATTTATTTCGTATCGCATAATAAGTAATTGCTCTATACATTGATCCTGAATTAATATAAGTATAATTAAGATGTGAAGATAATAGTTTAGCCAGACTACTCTTTCCGGTTGAAGCATATCCGTCAATAGCAATTATGATTTTTCTCATTAATTTAAATCAAGTTGTAGGCCAAGAAAACTAATATTTGATGCACTAGAATATCTTGCATGACTATAATTAAAACGAAGTTTGTTAAATTTAATTCCAAATCCAAATGATACCCCTGAAAAATTTTTCTCATCTATAATTCTTAGTTCTTCACCCCTTCTGAAACTATAACCTAAACGTAAATTGAACATACTTTCAGGAAATAGTTCTGCTCCAATTATAACATGTCTTAATAAGTCGTTCATAAATGTTACCTTTTCTTCAGTAATATTTCCATCTAAGTCAATTAGTAGTCTAGAGGGGTTAGAAAGTCCTATTGGCCATTTTTGTATGTTTTCAATGGTTATATGCCATTTTATTGGAGCATTTTCTGCAAGTTGTGAAATACCTAAATCAACTTCAAATGGCAATTTCTCATTTATATTGTCATAGGCCTTTATTTGACCACCAATATTTCTTATAACTAAAGCTACATCAAGCTTCAAATCTTCATCTTTATAGTAGAAGCCTATGTCACTTGCAATACCAATAGAATTATACTGTTCAAATTTTGATGTTATTAACTTTACATTAACACCATAATATATTGGTAGATCTTTAAATTTATTACCATACCCAGCTGATAATACAGCTTCATTTCCACTAAAGTCATTTGTAGGCTCACCTAGCTCATTATAACCTTCAAAAGTTCCGTAATCAATATATAATATTCCAAAATGAAGAGTATTTCCTCTATTATCTAATGTATAAGCATATGCTGCACTGCCATATTTAATATCAGCAAAATAATTAAAGAAATTTAAGGCTATATTATTATCCATCTCACTATTTATTACTGATGGATTATATAAGGCTTGACTGACATCATAGTCAAAATTTGTTATCACTTTTCCTCCAAGTGCTAATTGCCTAGGTGAAGATGAAATATTTAGAAATTGATAAGTGGATTCACCTGCAAATTGTGAAACAATATTATTTGTTATAAAAAAACTTATAATTAATAGAGCTTTCTTCATAAAAGAATTAGGTTATTATTATATGAATAAACTCTAATTATAATTGATTATTGTAATGTCTTGTAATTTTTAACTTTTTGGTTTGTTACAGCAATATCTATTACTTCACTCATTTCGCTTACGTAATGAAATTTTAAACCCTTCAAATATTCTTTTTTAATTTCATTAATATCCCTTTCATTTTGTTTTGATAGAAGAATCTCTTTTATTTTTGCTCTTTTTGCGGCTAATATTTTCTCCTTAATACCTCCTACAGGTAATACCTTTCCTCTTAAGGTAATCTCACCTGTCATAGCTATTTTTGATTTAATCTTTTTTTGAGTATATAGTGATACGAGGGAAGTTAACATTGCTATTCCAGCGCTGGGACCATCTTTAGGGGTTGCTCCTTCAGGAACATGAATGTGGACATTATATTTTTCAAACATATCAGGTGATAAATTAAACTTATCAGCATTTGATTTTATATACTCAAGTGCAATTTTAGCAGATTCACTCATTACCTTTCCTAGATTTCCTGTAATAGATAATTTTCCTTTACCTTTTGATAGTATTGATTCAATAAACAAAATATCTCCTCCAACGCTAGTCCATGCTAAACCAGTTACAACACCAGCAATATCATTATTTTCATATGTATCTCTTTCTAATTTTGGGTTACCTAAAATCTTATTCATCTCTTTGATAGACAAATTCTGATCATATTTGATGTTTGTTACAATGTTTTTAGCGCAGTTCCTAACTAGTTTAGCTATTTGTTTTTCTAAACCTCTAACTCCAGATTCCCTAGTGTACCCTTCTGCTATTTTTTCAATAACAGAAGGTGGAATTTTAAGATCCTTCTTTTTTAAACCATGTTCGCTTAATTGTTTTGGTAATAAAAACTTTTTACCTATTTGAATTTTTTCTTCTGTAGTGTAGCCGCTAACATTTATTATTTCCATCCTATCTAATAATGCCGGCTGAATAGAAGATAAATTATTTGAAGTAGCAATAAACATAACCTTTGATAAATCATAACCTAACTCTAAATAATTATCATAAAATTCTTTGTTTTGTTCAGGATCTAATACTTCTAGCATAGCTGAAGAAGGATCTCCTATATTTGAATTTCTTATCTTATCTATTTCATCAAGAACAAAAACAGGATTAGAAGTGTCAGCTTTTTTAATATTTTGAATTATCCTTCCAGGCATTGCTCCTATATACGTTTTTCTATGACCTCTAATTTCAGCTTCGTCTCTTAATCCTCCTAAAGAAATTCTTACATATTTCCTGCCAATTGCTTCAGCTATTGATTTTCCTAATGATGTTTTCCCAACTCCAGGAGGTCCATGAAGACATAAAATAGGCGATTTCATGTCATTTCTTATTTTTAGTACTGCCAAGTACTCTATAATTCTTTTTTTAACATCCTCAAGGCCAAAATGATCCCTATCAAGTATTTTTTTTGCTTTTACTAAGTCAAACTTATCTTTACTATAGCTGTCCCAAGGTAAATCTAAAAGTAGATCAAGATAGTTTCTCTGAACAGAATATTCTGCAACTTGAGGATTCATTCTTTGTAATTTCCCTATCTCTTTATTAAAATGTAACTTAGTTTCTTCATTCCATTTTTTCTTAGAAGCCCTTTTCTTCATGTCTTTAATTTCACTATCATGACTAACATCTCCTAATTCTTCTTGAATTGTTTTCATTTGTTGATGAAGAAAAAACTCGCGCTGTTGCTTATTTAAATCACTTTGAACCTTTGATTGAATGTCATTTCTTATTTCAAGTTTTTTAAATTCCATATTCATGAACTTTAGAGTATCCATGGCTCTTTTTTTTAGATCGCTCATTTCTAAAAGCTTTTGTTTATCTGAAACTGGCAAGTTCATATTAGATGAAACAAAATTTACCAAAAATGAATTACTCTCAATATTCTTTATTGCAAAAGAGGCTTCAGAAGGAATATTTGGATTTCTTTTAATTATCTCTAAAGAAAGATCTTTAATGGATTCAATAATAGCTTTAAATTCCGAATTATCAACGCCTGGATTAACTTCAGGAACATCCTTAATGTTTGCAGTGATATATGGTTTATTAGATATAATTCTATCTATTTCAAATCTCTTTTTCCCTTGTATAATTACAGTAGTATTTCCGTCAGGCATCTGCAATACTTTTAGTATTTTCGCAACAGTTCCTACTTTATATATTTGATTTGGTTTAGGATCTTCAATTTTTTCATTTTTTTGAGCCACAACTCCGAGTAACTTATTGAAATTATTTGCGTCCTTGATTAATTGTATAGATTTATCTCTGCTGGCAGTAATTGGTATAACAACACCAGGGAACAAAACGGTATTTCTTAAAGAAAGAATTGGTAATGTTTTAGGTAAATTTTCCTTAATTATCTCTTTTTCATCTTCGGTTGTCATCAAAGGAATTAACTCTGAATTCTCATCAATATCTTGAGCTGACAAATTGTCAATATTAAATAGGATTTCTTTCGACATGTTTGTTTTATTTTCCTTATTAGTATTATAATTTTATCTGTTAATTTACTAATAAGGTCTTTGTTTCAGTATATATTATTCAATATCTATGCCAATAGAAGGATTTAAGGTAGTTTTTTTATTAAGCTTAATCAATATAATTGCTCCTGCAACAAAGAATATGAAAAATAATAATATTGAATTTCTCATGCTTCCAGTAATTTGGTCTATAGTTGCAAAAAGTGTCATTCCTACGACAATACTTAATTTTTGAGAAATATCATAAAAGCTAAAATATGAAGTGGTCTTAGTTGTGGCAGGTATTAGTTTGGAAAATGTAGATCTAGATAATGCCTGAATTCCTCCCATTACTAACCCAACAAAACCTGCAGCAATATAAAACTCCGTTGAAGTTTCAACATAATATGCAAAAATACATATAAGAGCCCAAATAATATTTAATATGATAAGAGTTTTTAGATTTCCTATCTTATCAGACATTTTGGCGCTTAAAATTGCACCAACTACTGCAATTAGCTGAATAAGTAATATACTAAGAATAAGACCTCCAGTCTTTTCTCCTTCATCCCAACTAATTTCTGCTTCTCCAAAATACGTAGCAACTAGAATAACAGTTTGTAAAGCAATACTGTAAATAAAAAAAGCTGTTAGAAATGTTTTTAGAGTTTGATTATCTTTTAATTCATCCCAAACTGATTTTAATTCCTGAAATCCTGAAAAAATAACATTACTATCCTTTTTATATGCACCGTCAGATAATCTTATTTGTTTGTAATACTTTCTTCCGGGTAAATAGTAAAAAGTATATTGACTAAATAAAAACCACCAAACACCAACCATTATAAATGATATCTTCATAGCTTTTATTTCAGCCACTACTCCATTTGAATCAATAATCCCGAAAAGATCCGGAAAATTGATCATTATAAGGTTAATTAGTAACAAAACAACACTGCCAAGATAGCCCATAGCATAACCTTTTGCACTTACCTTGTCTTGTTGTTCTGGATAGGCAATTTCAGGCAAATAGGAATTATAAAAAACTAGACTTGCCCAAAACCCTATAAGCGCAATAAAGTAATATGTTAAACTTAAATTTAGATTATTAAGATTAAACCAATACAATCCTATACACGCTATAGATCCTGAATAGCAAAAAAACTTCATAAAGTTTTTTTTCCCTCCAGTATAGTCTGCTATTCCTGAAAGCAAGGGGGATAAAAAAACTAATATAACAAAAGCAAAAGCAGTTATATAACTAATTAAAGCTGTATTCTTAAATGAGTGTCCTAAAAAAGTTATATAATCATCAGTTAAAGTTCCATAATATATTGGAAAAATCGCAGTTGAAATTACTAATGGGTATACTGAATTTGCCCAATCATACGAAACCCATGCATTTAATAACTTTTTACTCCCTTTTTTGTATTTTTGCATATAATTAAGATACTTTTGCAGAAAGCTAAGTAAAGTTTAATTAATAGGTTAAAAAGATAAGAATATTTTTTTATTATAATCAATTAAATTATTATTTATATGAAAACTCCGTGGGTACTATCGATCTTATTGTTTTGTTATTCAATTAACATGATTTCTCAAGAAAAAAGCATCAATTCTACTCAAATAATAAAATCCAATGATATGAGTAAAAAACTCCCTGAAGAATGGAAAAAGACATTAAACGATGAAGAATATAGGATATTAATTGAAAAAGGTACTGAATATCCGCATACAGGAAAATATAATATGCATTTTGAAAACGGTGTATATAACTGCAATGGATGTAAGACTCCTATATTTAACAGTGATCAAAAATTTAAATCTGATTGTGGCTGGCCTAGTTTTGATGAATGCATAGAAGGTGCAATTAAATATGTTGATGATTATTCTCTTAGTAGATATAGAGTAGAAATTATATGTGCAAATTGCAATGGGCATTTAGGTCACATTTTTGATGATGGCCCGACTGAAACAGGAAAAAGATACTGCGTAAACTCTGTTAGTATCGATTTTAAGAAAAAATCTTAATTAATAAAATACAACTTATAAGAAATGACAAAATACGATATAATAATTATTGGTAGCGGCCCTGGTGGATATGTAACAGCCATTAGAGCCTCTCAATTAGGTTTTAAGACAGCTTTAGTTGAAAAAGAAAGCCTTGGTGGAATTTGTTTAAACTGGGGGTGTATTCCTACAAAAGCTTTACTGAAATCTGCACAAGTTTTTGAATATTTAAATCACGCTAATGATTATGGTTTAAATATAAAAGAATTTTCTAGTGATTTCGGTGCTATAATATCCAGAAGTAGAAATATTGCTGAAGGCATGAGTAAAGGAGTTAAATTCCTTATGAAGAAGAATAAAATCGATGTTATTAGTGGCTACGGCAAAATTAAACCAGACAAAATTGTTGATGTCGACGGTATCGAATATCAGGCAGATCATGTTTTAATAGCCACTGGTGCTAGATCAAGAGTATTACCCGTAATTCCTCAAGATGGAAAAAAAATAATAGGATATAGGGAAGCAATGAACCTCCCAAAACAACCAAAAAAATTGATTATTGTTGGATCTGGGGCAATTGGTGTTGAGTTTGCTTATTTTTACAATAGCTTAGGAACAAAAGTTACAATTGTAGAATATCTTCCCAATCTGGTTCCTTTAGAAGATCATGAGATTTCAAAAGAATTAGAAAAATCATTTAGAAAAGGAGGTATTAATGTGATGACTTCATCAGAAGTAATCTCTATTTCAAATAAAGGGAAAGGCGTCACAGCAACTATTAAAACTAATAAAGGAGAAAAAACTTTGGATGCAGATATTTTATTATCTGCTACTGGAATTAAATCTAATATTGAAGGTATTGGATTGGAAGATGTTGGTATTGCTGTAGATAAAGACAAAATCTTAGTGAATTCTTATTATCAAACTAATATTCCAGGTTATTATGCTATTGGAGATATTGTTCCTGGCCCTGCTCTAGCTCATGTTGCTTCAGCAGAAGGAATTTTATGTGTTGAAAAAATTGCAGGTCACGATGTTACACCAATTGACTATGGAAATATTCCTGGCTGTACCTATTGTTATCCAGAAATATCAAGTGTTGGATTAACTGAAAATCAAGCTATTGATCAAGGTTTTGATATAAAAATTGGTAAATTTCCTTTTTCTGCATCTGGAAAAGCTAGTGCTTCAGGAAATAAAGATGGCTTTGTCAAAGTGATTTTTGACTCAAAATATGGTGAATGGCTAGGATGCCATATGATTGGTGCAGGAGTTACAGATCTGATAGCTGAAGCTGTTTTAGGAAGAAAACTTGAAACTACAGGCCAAGAAGTTTTAAAAACAATTCATCCACACCCAACTATGAGTGAGGCAATAATGGAGGCTGCAGCTGATGCCTATGATGAAGTTATACACCTTTAATAAAAAAAATTATACTCATATACTAAAAAAATGAAATGGGAAACTGCAATAAATGACTTTAAAAATTATTTAAAGATAGAAAGGGGTTTATCAGATAATTCTATTGTTAGCTATGAAAATGACATATTGAAACTATCTAACTTTATTTTAAATAAAAATAAATCTATTAGCCCCTTAAAAGTCTCTCCAGATTTAATTAAGGAGTTTATATATTCTATTTCTAAATCCATTAGTTCTTCTTCTCAATCTAGGATAATATCTGGGTTAAGAAGTTTTTTTGAATATTTAATTTTTGAAAAATATATTTCAAACAACCCTTTATCGTTAATTGAATCACCAAGAATTTCTAGGAAACTTCCTGATACTTTAACAATTAAGGAAATAAACACATTGGCTTCCAAAATTGATATTAATTCAAGTGAAGGAGAAAGAAATACAGCTATAATTGAAACGCTTTATGGATGCGGGTTAAGAGTTAGCGAATTAATTTCATTGCAAATTTCAGATCTTTTTTTCAGTGAAGAGTTTATTAAAGTAACTGGGAAAGGCAATAAACAAAGACTAGTTCCAATTAATACTATGACTAAACAAGTTATTACAAGTTATATAGATAATTCTAGGAAAAAATTAAAAATTGTAGAACAGTTTAAGGATATTCTTTTTCTAAACAGAAGAGGGAGAGCTCTAACTAGAGCAATGATCTTTACTATTGTAAAGAATCTAGCTAAACAAGCTAATATTAAAAAAATTATCTCACCACATACCTTTAGACACTCTTTTGCTACGCATTTACTTGAAAATGGCGCAGACCTTAAAACAATACAACAATTGTTAGGACATCAGAGTATTACAACTACTGAGATCTATATGCATATAGACAATAAGATGTTAATTAAAGTAATGAATAAATTTCATCCACGGTCAAAAATTATTTAGCAATATTCACTGCCCTAGTTTCCCTAATTACGGTCACTTTTACTTGGCCTGGATAGGTCATGTTTGTTTGTATTTTTTGAGAAATTTGAAATGATAAATTTGAAGCTTCTTCATCATTAACTTTTTCGCTCTTCACAATAACTCTTAACTCTCTACCAGCTTGAATTGCATAAGCTTTCTGAACTCCTTTAAACTCAAATGCGATTTCTTCAAGATTCTTTAACCTTTCAATATATGAATCTAATACTTGTCTTCTAGCTCCTGGTCTGGCACCAGAAATTGCATCACAAACTTGAATTATTGGAGATAATAAGAATTTCATTTCGATTTCATCATGATGAGCTCCTATAGCATTACATACTTCTTTGCTTTCACCATATTTTTCAGCCCATTGCATTCCTAAAATTGCATGAGGAGTTTCAACTTCCTTTTCGGAACTAGGCACTTTTCCAATATCATGTAATAACCCTGCTCTTTTAGCTAGTTTTGGATCAATACCTAATTCAGAAGACATAATTGCACTTAATTTAGCTACTTCTTTGGAGTGCTGTAAAAGATTCTGACCATATGATGATCTATATTTCATTCTACCAACTATCCTTATTAATTCAGGATGTAGTCCGTGAATTCCTAGATCAATAACAGTTCTTTTTCCAACCTCTATAATTTCTTGTTCAATTTTTTCTTCTGTTTTTTTAACAACATCTTCAATTCTGGCTGGATGAATTCTGCCATCTTTAACTAGGTTGTGTAACGCCATTCTTGCAATTTCTCTTCTAATTGAGTCAAAGCATGACAATATAATAGCCTCAGGTGTATCATCTACTATTATTTCAACCCCAGTTGCTGATTCTAAAGCTTTAATATTTCTTCCCTCTCTACCAATTATTCTCCCTTTTAAATCATCAGATTCAATATGAAAAACTGAAACAGTATTATCAATTGCCTCTTCTGCTCCTATTCTTTGAATTGTATCAATAATTATCTTTTTTGCATCCTGCTGTACAGTCATTTCTGCTTCTTCCATCTTCTCTTTTATATAAACAAGTGCATCTGCTTCAGCATCTTTTTTTATGGAGTCTATTAATTGATTTTTTGCATCTTCTTCAGATAGTCTAGCAATAATTTCAAGTTGTTTTATTTGTTCCTTTCTGGCTTTATCTAGTTCAGAAGTTCTTTTTTCTAAAACCTCAAGTTTCTTTTCATAATCCGCAGAATTTAATTCTAATTGTGCATTAAGATCTTTTTGTTGAGATAATTGAGATGATATTTCTTTTTCTTTATCTAAAACCTCCCTTTCTATACTCTTAATTTTATGCTCTCTTGAAAAAATAATTTTTTCATGTTCAGTCTTAAGTTCAAGAAACTTCTCCTTCGCTTGAATAATTTTATTTTTCTTTAAATTTTCCGATTCTTGCTTAGCTATTTCCAATATTCTTTTTGATTCTAATTTAGAATCTTCAATTTGTTTAGAAGATCTATACCTTTCAGTCAATTTATTTCCTATAAATCCAACGACTATACCTAAAACAACCCCTATTAATAGTAATGTATTTAATTCCATATTTCCTTTTTTTAATAAAAAAACCTACATAAATTTTTTTAGTGTAAACTCCGTTTTTAACAGGTTTAGGGTTACAAAGCTGATCAAAAATCTGAAATATTCAGCACGATTTAACAACTTAAACTCACCCTTTTTAATGTATTAGTGTTGAGTTTATAAAAAAAACTAATGTAGGCAGTTTTATAACAGTTTAAGGAACGTAACTTAGACTTCTTTTAATAGTTCATTTAAATGCATTAACTTATCTTCTAATGCTTTATTTAAATTACCTTCATTAATAGACTTCTGAGTCTTTTTTGAGGCAATTTGAAGGGCACACATTGCTAGAGCATCTTGTTTGTCTCTAACAGAATAGTTTTCTTCAAACTGCTTAATCATATTATTAATTTCTTGGGAAGCTTTTCTTAAACCTTCTTCTTGAGAAGGATGAATCGTCAATGGATATACTCTATTGGCGACAGAAAGCTTAATTTTTAACTTCTCAGACATTAAATTATTTAATCTGATAATTGAGAAATACAGTAATCAACTTCTCTTATCAGTGAATTAATTTCAATTTTTGTTTCCTTAATACTATTATTATCACTACCTGTTATAGTATTTGCTATCTTTAGAGCCTTATACTTTTCCTTCATAGACTCTAATACTTCTTCATATTTCAAATTATTACTTAAAGCTTTATTTAACCTATCTTCTAAATCTCCATTTCTTTCAACTAACGTGTTTAGCCTGTCTAACACTTTAGTTATTTTTTCTTCAATTTGACTAGATAAAGATTCTATATTGTTCAATCTAACTTACATTAATACTATACCAGCAAAGTTAACATAGATAATTACTAATTTCAATTTTTTTAAAAAAATTAATTTTTTTTCAATTAAAAAAATGATATTTATATAAAATTTTATTCATGAGACATAGGCTTGTTTTTATTCTTTTAATCTCTAATAGTCTTATATCTCAGAACAACTTATTTAAACAAGAAATAACTAGTCCATTAGATATACCAATAATTTTATCTGGAACTTATGGTGAATTAAGATCTAATCATTTTCATTCTGGAATAGATATCAAGACAAAAGGAATTGAGGGGTTAAATGTTTATTCATATGATAATGGATATGTAAGTAGAATTAAAATTAGCCATGGGGGTTATGGAAAAGCATTATATATAAAACATCCCGATGGTACCACAACGGTATATTCCCATTTAAAAAAATTTTCAAGTAAAATAGAAAAGATTGTTAAAAGTAAACAGTACAAAAAAAAATCTTATGAAATTGAATTTTTTCCAAAAGGAAATGAAATTTTAGTTTTAAAAAAGGAGCTTATCGCATTTAGCGGGAACACTGGTGGTACAAGCGGCCCTCATCTTCACTTTGAAGTAAGAGACCAAAATCAAGTACCTGTAAATCCGTTGATAAACGCACGTATTTTTATAGAAGATGATATGCCTCCTTTATTTAAAAAATTATTCTATAAATCTTATGATAATAATGATTTTTATAGCAGTCAAACTGAGCTTAAAATTAGAAAGGTTTCGAATTCTTTATATATTTCTGATACATTAAAATCTGTTGGAAAAATAGGTGTCGGAATTGTTGCTTTTGACAAACATAATCTAGCAAATAACAACAATGGACTATTTAAAATAAAAACTTCTTTTAATAATCAAAATCTATTAGAAATAGTGTTTGATTCAATATCATTTGATGAAACTAAACACATAAATACCTTTATTGACTACTCATTTTTTAAAAATTATGAAATAAGAATTCAAAAACTATTTATTGAAGACAATAATCTGTTGGATCTATATAGTTTTAAATTAAATAACGGGTTCATTACAATTGAGAATAAAAAATCTTATATATATGAGGTTAGTTTATATGACGCCAATGGTAATAATAGTAAATTAATTGTTCCTGTTCTAGGTGTCAGTGTCAAACCAGAAGAACCTATAGCGTTAATTAATAAGCGTATTGAGTTCAACTATATTGAGAGAAACAAAGAGTATGAATTAGAATTCAATTCTGCTAAAGTGTCTATATTAAAGGAAACCTTTTATAATAACTTATTTCTAGAAACTAAATTTAAAAACGACACATTGACAATTGACAAAGATACTATCCCGCTTCTTAAGCCTATTACAATTTATTTTAATACAGAACGTTATAACAATTCCTTAAAAGACCGTTTATTTATAGCAAAAATTTCAAAGAATAACAAGGTGGCAAATTACAACTATACAAAGAATGCTTATGATGGAAAAAAGTCATCAACAAAAGTATTAGGAAAATATGTTTTAAAATTAGACACTATTAATCCTTCAATATCTTCTATTGGATTTAAAGAAAATGATTGGATTTCTAGTTTCTCTAATTTAAAAATTAGAATTCAGGATAGAGAATCTGGTATTAGAAATTATAATGGCTGGCTAAATGATAAATGGGTGCTATTTGAGCTTAATACTAAAAAAGGGATGATAGTGTATGACTTTAATGATAAGATCATTAGTGAAGCTAAAAACAGCCTACGCGTTGAAGTTATTGATAACGTTGGAAACAAAACAGAGTATAAGACTACTTTTTATAGGAAACCTAATTAAAATCGTGAATACAAAGACATTAATATCTCTAACACTTATCTTCCTTTTATCTGTAAAAGTGTTTTCACAACGTTCTGAAATAAGAGGTGTAATTCTAGATACTAATGATATTCCTGTTGAAAATGTAAATATTATTTCTAATTCTTCAGGCGCTATATCAAATTCTAATGGGTTTTATTCTATAGGTGTAGATTCAAATCAAGATGTTACAATTGAATTTACTCATATAAATTACAAAAAAATAAGTCTCAAATTTAATTTAGAACCAGATGAGGAGTTTGAATTTAACCCTGTAATGAATGAAAGTGTTGAACAAATTGCAACTATAGTTTTAAATACAATTTCAAGAGAAAACTTTAGTGGGGTGTCAAATATTAATCCAGAAATTATTAGAAAAATTAGAGGTGCTCAACCGGGCATTGAGAATTTATTAAAAACTCTTCCAGGGGTAAATATTTCAAATGAACTAAGCACACAATACTCAGTAAGAGGTGGAAATTTTGATGAAAACCTTGTATATGTTAATGATGTAGAGATATATAGACCTTTTTTAATTAGATCAGGTCAACAAGAAGGTTTGAGTTTTGTTAATACTGATTTAATTAAATCAGTAAATTTTTCTTCTGGAGGTTTTCACTCCAAGTATGGGGATAAAATGTCTTCCGTGTTAGATATTAAGTATCGAGAGCCTTTAAAAAACAAATTATCCGTTAATTTAAACCTATTAGGGAGTAGAATCTCTTCTGATTTGATATCAAATAACTCAAAAATTAAAAATATTCTAGGGTTTAGATATAGAGATAATAGTTTATTAGTTGAATCTAAAGAAACTAAAACTAATTATAGACCTAGTTTTATGGATTTTCAAAATCTTTTAACATATAATTTGTCTGATAAAATCGAGCTAAGTCTATTCTCTAATATATCAGTTAATAAATATAATTACGAACCTCAGACAAGACAAACAAATTTTGGAACATTAGAAGATGCTACTGCCTTAATTGTTTATTATGATGGACAGGAGAAAGATGAGTATAAAACATTCTTTTCTTCTTTATCTACCAAAGTAAAGTTTAATAAGAATTTAACGATGAAATTTATTGCTTCTATATTTAATACTATAGAAAAAGAATATTTCGATATACTAGCTCAATATAATTTAGGTGAGGTAAATAGTAGTATTGGAGATGAAGATTTAGGTGAGGTTGAATTTAGTGAAGGAATTGGCGCTCAATTAAATCATGCTAGAAATAATCTCGATGCATTAATTTTTAACATTGAAAATAAATTATATTACAAAATTAATGAAAACAACCTTGAATTATCTGTAAAATATACATCTGAAAATATAGATGATAGAATTATTGAATGGGAAGTAATTGATTCTGCTGGATTCTCAATAGACCCGCCATTTGTTAATTCACTTAGCCAACAACCATATGAATCAAATGAAGGACCTATTCTTCCTTTTACTAACATAAGGACTACTAGTAAAACAAAAATACAAAGGTTACAATCATATTTACAATGGAGCAAAGTTTCTAATAATAATAAAGGAAAATTCTATTATAATGCAGGAGTAAGAATACATGGATGGAAAATAAATCAAAATAAGTTTAATACTATCTTAAGTCCAAGAGCTCAATTTGCAATAAAACCTAATTGGGAAAAAGACATGCTTTTTAGATTAAGTACAGGAATTTATTATCAACCTCCTTTTTATAGGGAATTAAGAGATTATAGTGGTAATATTAATTACAGTTTAAAAGCTCAAAAATCTATCCATTTTGTCTTATCTAATGATTATTCTATGAAAATTTGGGATAGACCTTTTAAATTATTATCAGAAATCTATTATAAAAAAATGGATGATGTTAATTCTTACACTATAGATAATGTAAGAATAAGATATTCTGCTAATAATGATGCAAAAGCATATGCTTATGGATTAGATTTAAGATTAAATGGTGAATTTGTTCCTGGAACTGAATCTTGGTTTAGTTTAGGATATCTTAGAACAGAAGAAAACATAAGTAATCAGGGATATATTGCAAGACCAACAGATCAAAGATTAAAGTTTGGTATTTTATTTCAAGATTATATTCCAAATATTCCTGATTTAAAAATGTATTTAAATCTTATTTACAACACTGGTGTCCCAGGAGGTGCTCCAAGTTATTCAAGTCCTTATAGCTATTTAAATAGATTGCCTGATTATAAAAGAGCTGATCTAGGTGTTTCTTATGTAATAGTTGGTAATAATAAAAAATACAAGAATGGTTTCAGGAGTTTATTTGAGGAACTTACAGTTGGATTAGAAATTTTTAACATGTTTGATGTTCAAAACTCAATAACTAATACATGGGTGAGAGATGTTTATTCAAAAAGACAATTTTCAATACCAAATTATCTTACTCCAAGAATATTTAATCTTAATTTAGAATTTAAGTTCTAATTCAATAGATTAACTATTTCATTAACAGCTAAGTCTATTTCTTCTTTTTTATTATATACACTTAATGAAAATCTTATTGAGACTTTATTTAGTTCATCGCCAGATAAGACTTCATTTAAGACATGCGAACCTGCATCGCTTCCACTTTGACACGCACTACCCTTAGAACATGCTATTCCCTTTAAGTCTAGTTTAAATAAAAACATTTCTGCTTTAGACTGTTCAATTGGAAATTGTATGTTTAAAAGAGTGTAAGTAGATTTTTTCATATCTCCAGAACACCCATTAAATTTAACTCCTTTAATAGAAGATTTTAGCTTATCAATAAAATACTGTTTAAGATTATATATGTGTGTTTTTTCTTCATCTAGTTTTGCTATAGAAATATTAAGAGCCTCTGACATACCCACAATATTGTGGACGCTCTCAGTACCTGCCCTATAACCTCTCTCCTGCGTTCCACCAAAAATTAAAGGCCTTAAAGATGAGGACTTATTTATATATGCAAATCCAACACCTTTTGGTCCATGAAATTTATGTGCACTTGCAACAATAAAATCAATTTTTATTTTTGAAAGATCTATATTATAATGACCTATAGTCTGGACTGTATCACTATGAAATAATGCATTATGTTCTATACATAAATTTGAAACCCTTTCTAAATCAAGCATATTTCCAATTTCATTGTTTACATGCATTAAGCTAACCAAACATTTATCTTTAGAATTAGATAGTAACTCGTTAAGATTATCATAATCAACCATACCATTTTCATCAAGATTAACAAATGAAACTTTCACATTATAATCCTTTTCCAATTCATCTAATGTATGAGTTACAGCATGATGTTCAATTTTTGATGATATAAAGTGCTTTATATTTAGATCCCTCGCAGCACTCCTAAGAATCAAATTATCAGCTTCAGTGCCTCCAGAAGTAAATATAATTTCAGAAGAACTTACATTTAAATGTGCTGCAATTTCCTTTCTAGATAGTTCAATTAAAGATTTAGAAGGTCTGCCGTAACTATGTGTAGATGAAGGGTTTCCGTAGTTATTTTTTAGCACATCAATTATTTTATCAGCAACCTCATCTCTTACTCTTGTGGTTGCAGCATTATCAAAATAACATTGATAGGAAGTATTAGAAAATGTGTCCATAAAAATTAGTTAGTATATTCAATATAGTACAAATTCCCCATAGCTTCATCAATCATTGTAATGCAATAATTTAAATGACCCTTAATTATTTTATCTTTTGGGCTTCCTTTAATGCTGCTCTTGTATTTTTTAACCACATATTGTAAATCCTTCTTTAGATCTAAAAGAGTTTCTATTGTAACCGATCTAATATCTGATACATCTACTTTAATTGTGGTAATATAATCACCCCATCCTGGTCTTGAAGATTGTTCTTGTTCATTTTTCATAATATATCCTAACCTTTTAATGTAGCTTTTTTGCAAGTTCCTTCTATAAACATCATTTTTTTGCATGATTCCTCTTATCTTTGAAAGATCATATATGTATTTTGATTCTGGCCATATTCCATCCTTTAAATCACTCATCATCTCAACCAATGAATAAGAGTTTGATCCATTTAAAGCTTCATTCTCAATTATTCTTGCCATTCTTCCAAAATCAAGAACTCTATTCAAATAGCTTGATTGCATCGATCTAATTCTATTTGTAGTTCCTGCGTATTCAATTTTATTTAAAATATCTTTATTAATAATCCAGTAAGGAGTTTCAAATAAATGTTGATTTAAAAAAGCTACACAGGCTTTTTGATAATTTTTATCTACATGAGTGTATACTGCGCCCTTTTGATCAGATGTTTTATAATATTGATAGACACCCCCAATATTAGCTGCAACATGCCCCATATATCTTCTAAACTGACCTAATACTTGTCCATACATATATTCTAACTCATCATATGTTTCACCATCTTCAGTTGTCCATTCCATAAGCTCTGGAATAATTCTCTTAAGATTTTTTATTCCATATTCACTAGCTTTAATAGCATCATCACCTAAATCTTCAGTTTGAGAGCTAGGGTCAATACCACCACTTGGCCCAAATCTATACATCATATCATCCTCCTTATCAATAATCCATTTCTTTAATATATCCTTTTCTTCATCCTCAGAAACATCAAGAATTGGTTTGTAACCCCACATAACAGAAAATTTATCGTATACTCCAACATTAGGACTTTCCCAGTGAGATGGTATTAATGCAACTCCTTTATCCCCAGGTTGAGCTACATAATTAAATCTAGCGTAATCCATAATAGATGGAGCGGTTCCATATTTTTGGGTAAAAGTTGCTGATCTTAAAGAATCAACTGGAAATGCACTACTACTGCCCATATTATGAGGCAAACCTAAAGTATGACCAACCTCATGTGCACTAACAAATCGTAATAATTCACCCATTAATTCATTTTTAAATTCAATTCCTCTAGCCTCGGGATCCACTGCTGAAGTTTGTACAAAATACCAGTTTCTAAGTAATTTCATAATATTATGATACCAGTTTATATCTGACTCAATTATTTCACCAGATCTAGGATCACTTACATGAGGGCCATTAGCATTAAGAGTGGGTGAAGCTAAATATCTAACAACTGAGTATCTAATATCTTCAGGGCTCCAATCAGGATCTTCTTCTTTACTAGGAGGGTCTTTTGCCAGAATAGCATTTTTAAAACCAGCAGCCTCAAATGCTGCTTGCCAATCTTCAATTCCTTGTTTAATATATTTTCTCCACTTTTTTGGAGTTGCTCTATCAATATAATATACTATCGGTTTTTTTGGTTTAACTAATTCCCCTTTTTTAAATTTTTCAATATCTTCATCTTTTACTTCTAATCGCCATCTGTCTAGATATTTTACAGTTTCTGCTTCTTGATTATCAATTCCATAATCTGTTTGACTAGTCGTAAACCATCCTACTCTTTCATCATAATACCTTCTTTTCATTGGAACTTTTGCCAATAAGATCATTGAATTATTTAAAAGCATAGAAATCTGACCATTTTTTGCCTCAGAAGACTTATACGTCTTTATATGCTTAGCTTCAACATTCATAGGGAAACTTCTAATAGATTCTATAAATGATAGTTTAGTGTCTAAACCTGTTATTTTATTTCTCTTTCGACTTGATTGTGGATAGCCAAATGATTTTATATCCTTTTTATAGAGATCTGTAACATCAATGACTACAGAGTTTTTGTCTTTATTTTCAACTTCAATTTTAAAACTAGCAATTATAGGTTCAAAATTAGCATTTGAAACTGCCTCCTTTATTGGCAGCGAATCAGAAGCGTAATTTGAATATGAAATTTCTTTTAACAAGATGTGATTATCAAATTTTTGCCAACTTAAAACTTGCTCACTCATTTTATGACGGCTTATAGAGATTTCTTTAGACATATTAACTATTCTTGTTACCATTAACATATCTCTACCTAGCAGACTATCGTTTATTTCATAGTAATATTTATCCTCGACCTTATGAACATCAAATAAACCAGTATCAGTTATGGTTTTGTCATTAACAATGTCAGAATAAGTTTTTTTCTTTTTTTTCTTATCAGCTTTTTCTTCTTTAGCATCTTCAACCTTTTCATCTGTTTCTTGTGAATATGAAGTAAAGCTAAATAAGATTAGAGTAAAAAAAACAGTTAAGAATTTTGTGTAATTGTAAGTTTTCATAATAAAGTATATGTTTTAGTAAATAAAAGCTATTTATCGAACTCATTAAGAGTAGTTGTAATAATTTTTATACAATCTTTTAATTGCTCTTCATTAATTATCAAAGGAGGAGCAAATCTAATTATATTTCCATGCGTAGGTTTTGCAAGTAACCCTTTCTCTGCCATTGACATGCAAATATTCCAGGCAGTATCTCCATTTTCATCATCATTTATAACAATTGCATTTAACAGGCCTTTTCCCCTTACAAGTTTCGTGATTGAACTATTTTTAATAAAATCATTAATCTCTTTTCTGAATATTTTGCCTAATTTTTCAGCATTCTCAATCATATTCTCCTTTTCAATGACATCTAATGCAGCTATAGCAACCTCACAAGCTAGAGGATTTCCTCCAAAAGTAGAGCCATGCTCACCTGGTTTTATGGTAAGCATTACTTCATCTGAAGAAAGTATAGCAGAAACCGGAAAAACGCCACCTGAAAGGGCTTTGCCAAGAATAAGTATATCTGGTTTAAAATTATGATGATCACAGCATAACATTTTTCCAGTTCTTCCAATACCTGTCTGAACCTCATCAGCAATAAATAAAACATTTGATTTTTGACAGAGACTAAAAGCCTTAGATAAATAATCACTATCTGGAACAACAACTCCAGCTTCTCCCTGAATAGGCTCTACCATAAAGGCAGCGACATTTGGATCTTTTAAAGCGTTTTTAAGTGCAAAAATATCGTTATATGGTATAATTTCATACCCAGGCATAAAAGGGCCAAACCCTGTTGTGCTAGAAGGATCAGTAGATGAAGAAATCGCCCCTAAAGTTCTTCCCCAAAAATTTCCTTCTACAAAAATTATTTTTGCTTGATTAGCAGGAACTTTCTTTACTTCATAAGCCCATTTTCTAGCTAATTTAACTGCCGTCTCCCCTCCTTCTACTCCAGTATTCATGGGTAATACTTTATCATAACCAAACAGGCTAGTGATATATTTTTCATAATTCCCTAACACATTATTATGAAAAGCTCTTGAAGTCAATGTTAATTTTTTGGATTGATCAATTAAAGCTTTGATAATGACAGGATGACAATGACCTTGATTAACCGCAGAATAAGCAGATAAAAAATCATAATATTTTTTTCCCTCAATATCCCAAACAAAAACACCCTTACCTTCTTTTAACACAACAGGTAAGGGATGATAGTTATGTGCGCCAAACTTGTATTCTAACTCTATAATGTTTTGTGAGGTTAAATTATCCATTATGTAAATTATAGTTTTTAAATTAGCACAAATTAACGAATTTCAATCAAGATGAGAAAAAAACCTTTACCAATGGTGTTTTCAAAAATAAAAGTTACCGATGCCGGAGCTAAGGGGAAAAGCATAGGAAAAGCACCCGATGGAAGAATTATTATATTAAATGATGCTGTTCCTGGAGATATTATAGATGTACAGGTGAATAAAAAACGCAAATCATATTATGAAGGAAAAGTTCTTAGAATAATTAAAGGTTCTAGTTTTAGGATTGAGCCAAAATGCATACACTTTCAAACATGTGGAGGTTGTAGCTGGCAGAACATGACTTACGAAAAACAATTAGAATACAAAGAAAAAGAAGTTATAACTAACTTAGAAAGAATAGGAAATGTAAAGCCTGCAAGAATTCTACCTATTATAGGATCAAAAAAGGATTACTATTACAGAAACAAATTAGAGTTCTCTTTTAGTAATTCAAAATGGCTAACCCGCTCAGAAATAGAATCTAACCAAGTTATTGAAAATAAGAATGCATTAGGATTTCATGTTCCTGGAATGTGGAATAAGGTTGTGGATATTGACAAATGTTGGCTACAAAAAAATCCATCTAATAGAATTAGAAATTTTGTTAGAATAAACTCCATTAAAATTGGTTTAGATTTTTTTGATTATAAAAATAATACAGGGGATTTAAGAACTATGATGATAAGAACATCTACAACTGGTGAAATTATGGTTCTAATTCAATTCTATAGAAGAAGTAAACAAATTACTACTCTTTTAGATAAATTAATAAATGAGTTCCCTAAGATTACCTCTCTTTTATATGTTATAAATAAAAAAGCAAATGACACTATTTATGATCAAAAAATCCATTGTTATTATGGGAGAGATCATATATATGAAAAGATTCTAAATTTTAAATTCAAAATAGACTCTAAATCATTCTACCAAACCAATTCTAATCAAACAAAAGAGTTATATAAAATTGTAAAGAATTTTGCTAAGATCAAATCTAACGAAGTTGTTTATGACCTATATTCTGGTATTGGAACAATATCAATTTTTATTGCTAATCAGGCTAAAAAAGTTATAGGAATTGAGACTGTTAATGAGGCAGTTCTCGCAGCTAAGGAAAATTTAACATTGAACTCTATAAAAAATGTTAGTTTTTTTACTGGCGAAATTAAAAATGTACTTAACAATGATTTTGTGAAAGAAAATGGCATGCCAGATACAGTAATTATTGATCCTCCAAGATCAGGCATGCATAAAAAAGCATTAACTAATCTATTAGATATAGGGCCAAAAAAAATTATATACGTTAGCTGTAATAGCGCAACTCAGGCTAGAGATTTAGATTTATTTAAGGATTTTTATGAAATTGTTTGCTCTCAATCAATTGATATGTTTCCTCAGACTTATCATGTAGAAAATGTTGTACTTTTGGAAAAAAGATAGATGAATCATTTTAAGCTAATATTATTAACAATGTCATTTCTTATAATAAGTTGTGAAAAAGATGATATTTGTCCAGAGTCAACACAAACAACGCCTCAGTTAGTAGTTACTTTTTATGATCTTCTAGACCCACAGCAAAGTAAAACAGTAGAATCTTTGGCAGTTTATGCAATAAAAGACTCTGAATTGATTTTAATTGAAAATATTAATGGCATAAACACTGATTCAATTGCAATTCCATTAAGAAATGATATTGGAGTATCAAACTTTAAGTTTATTAAAAATTATTCTGTTGAAGGCAATATAATCTTTGGAGATCTAAATCATGTATATATAGACTATGAAATGACAGATGTTTTTATTTCAAGAGCATGTGGATTTATTACCAACTATTCTATTTTATCGTTAATTCCCTATGACCCGTCAGTAGATACTCCAGTTGTTGACTGGATAGGAGGATATGAAATTATTAACCCAATAGTAACTAGTGAAAATCAAGCACATGTTAAAATATTACATTAGTATAATACTGCTTTTTAACTTCAATCTTAGCTTGTTTTCTCAGACTGAAAATGATTCTATATCATTTAAGAATAAGTTTGGATTAAGAATAGGCACGGATTTAAGTAAGATTTTAAATTCAGCTTTCAATGATGATTATGAGGGGATTGAAATAAATGCTGATTTCAGAATCTTAAAAAATATATACATCTCTTCTGAGGTGGGAACAGAAAAGAAAATTACAGCTAATGACTATTTAAATACCGAATCTAAAGGGAATTATTTAAAAGTTGGAGGAGATTACAATATGTATAATAATTGGCTAGGAATGGATAATTTAATTTATGCTGGATTTAGGATTGGTTTTTCTAATTTCAGCCAAACTGTAAACAGCTACACAATATATGATACTAATAATCAAACTTGGGGTCAAGTCTCATCACACAATCCTATTATCAATGACGATCTAAATGCTTTATGGATGGAGTTTGTTATAGGAGCTAAAACTCAAATTTTAAATAATTTATTCTTAGGCTTTAATGTGCAGTTAAAGAATCTTATCTCTGAAAAAACAAAAGATAATATTGATAATATTTATATTCCAGGATTTAATCGCACATATGATAGCTCTACCTTAGGATCTGGATTCAGCTATTCAATATCTTATCTTATTCCAATTATAAAAAAATAACTAAATCTTCTTTTTCTTTTTAGACCCCTCATATATATCATAATTAACCAATTTAGACTCCAAATTAGAATTATATAGCTTTATTTTTTTTGATGTGTGAAGCGCTATATGCTTTAAAGCTTCAATATTACTTGTAATTAACCAAACATTTGAATTAGCATAGTTGTTTTTTAAAGTATCTCCAATCTTGGTGTATAAATCTTCAATATCATAAGAAATCCTTTTATCATATGGAGGATTAAAGAGAATATGAAGTCTTGAGTCGTTTTCTTTAGAGGTAGTAAAAAAATCTTTTTTCTCAACACTAATCTCTATTTCTAATTCAGCATTTTTAATGTTTTCTATTGCCTTTTTTATAACGCCTCCAGAGATATCATAACCATAAATTTTATGTTCAAATTTTATTATTTTACTAATAACAGATTTTTCAATTACCTGAAATAAATCTTCATCCCAGTCCTTCCATTTTTCAAAAGCAAATTCATTTCTATTTAAATTTGGAGCCATATTAGATGCTATCATTGCTGCTTCAATAAGAATAGTTCCGCCACCACACATTGGATCTAAAAAATCAGTATCGGCATTCCATTCAGACATCATAATAATTCCAGCAGCCAAAATTTCATTGATAGGTGCAACAGTGGCAAAAGCTTTATACCCCCTTTTGTGTAAAGACTCTCCAGAACTATCTAAAGAAACATTACAGGTGTTTCTGTTTATATGAATATTAATTCTTAAGTCAGGAACTTTTAGCTCAACATCTGGTCTTTTTTTAAATAAATCTCTAAAACGATCTACAACAGCATCTTTCACTTTTTGTGACACATACTTTGAGTGATTAAAAATCTCAGAATGAAATACAATAGAGCTTACAAGGAAGGAACCGTCTTTATCTAAATGCTTTTCCCAATTAATTTTATATAAATTATTATAAAAATCATCTTGATCTTTAAATTTAAAAGATCTTATTGGTTTTAAAATTTTAATAGCTGTTCTAAGACTCAGATTTGCTTTATACATAAATCCTTTATCTCCATAGAAACTAACACTTCTAGAGCCCTTTTCAATATTTTGGGCTCCTAAAGTCAATAGCTCTTTTGACAATATATCTTCAAACCCGTAAAAGGTTTTTGCCACCATTTTAAAATTTTCATCCATAAATTATTTCTATCAAAATCAAAAATACTTTATTTTTTAAGAGTTATCTTGGTAATTAATGACAAACAACAAATCAGAATGGTATTTAAATTGGTTTAACTCACCATTTTATCATCAATTGTATAAAGAAAGGGATTACTCTGAGGCTACATATTTTATGAATAATTTAATCAATCATTTAAAGATTAGTAAAAATTCTTCAATTCTTGATTTAGCCTGCGGTAGAGGGAGATATAGTGTTTATTTAAATACAATTGGGCACAGGGTAACAGGAATTGATATTTCTAGAGATAATATTATTAAAGCAAAGGAAAATGAATCTGATAATCTAAAATACATGATTCATGATATGCGATATCCTCTTAATCAAAAATTTGATATTATTTTGAATCTATTTACAAGTTTTGGGTATTATGAAAAAGATGATGACAATATTAGTGTTGTAAATAGCATTAAATCTAATTTAAACAGTAAAGGACAGGCAGTTATTGACTTTTTCAATATTGATTATGTACTAGACAATCTTATCAAATATGAAGAGAAAACAGTTGATCAAACAAACTTTGTAATCCATAGGTATTTAGAAAATAACTTATTAATTAAGGATATTACAATTGACTCGAACAACAAACAGTATAAATTTCAAGAAAAAGTAAAAGCATACAGAGTTGAAGATTTTTTAACAATGTTTGAAAATTGCAATATAGAGCTTAAGGAAAAGTTTGGAGATTATCATTTTAATAGTTTTAATAAAGACTCCTCTCCTAGATTAATTATGGTTCTTGAATGATTTAGTTAACAAATCAATTGTTAATTTATTTTTCCCATTTTTTATTTAATTCAAATAGATCATAAGTCGTGTTTGGCTCTTGGTATTCTAATTTTTTATCCCTTAATGCTCTTTGAATTATATCTTCAATGAAATAATCTTCTTCAACTGTATATGGATCAAACTCTTTTTTTAAAGACATATTAAATATTCTAGCAGTATTATTATACCAGAAAGCACTCCAGCCATTTCTTATCTCTTTAATAAGCTTATAAGCTGACGTTCCTGTTTGACGATGTATTAGTTTAATTAAGATTTGACCTTCAGTTTGTGTAAATTTTCTTAATTCATCGTAGAATTCATTTACAATGAATTTTTGAATTTTTTTTGTATAATTTTTCCTATCTCTTCTTCTTTTTATATTAACTAATCTCTCATTTAATATAGTTAATCTATTTGAAGCTAAAATAGCATAGCTATACACTTTAAGTGTTTTTCGTTTAAGTATTAGATAATTTTTAATCTCATTAGAGTCTTTAAATCCTTTTTTTGGCAATAAAACAACCTTATCTAAATCTATTGAACTTCTAACAATAGAATCGCCTTTTATCTTTATATAATTAACTAGAGAGTCAGACTCTACCACTTGAGAAATAGCTATAGTAGAGCTCAGAAAAAAAAGAAAAAATACAACTCTTGACATTGTTAAATAATAAAACTTTTTTAGTAAATAAAATTAATACATTAAATTATGGCTAAAAATAAAGAAATCATCTTATTTTTACAGAAATACTTTTTTTAGAAAAATTTTATAATTACTCGCAAACATGAAGAATAAAAGTGTCATATCAAAAAAGTCTCTAGTATTTTTAGAAAAATATCTAAACAATGCATCTCCAACAGGATATGAATGGGAAGGACAAAAAATCTGGATGAATTATTTAAAACCATACGTAGATGAATTTATAACAGATTCATATGGAACTGCTGTAGGTGTAATCAATCCGAAAAGTAAATATAAAGTTGTAATTGAGGGTCATGCGGATGAAATATCTTGGTATGTTAATTACATCTCTGATAAAGGATTAATATCAGTTATTAGAAATGGAGGAAGTGATCATCAAATTGCTCCAAGCAAAGTTGTTAATATACATACAAAAAAGGGTATTGTTAAAGGAGTTTTTGGATGGCCTGCAATTCATACAAGATCTTTTTCTAAAGAAGAACCCCCTAAGCTTGAAAATATTTTTATTGATGTAGGATGCAAAAAAAAGAAAGATGTTGAAAAACTTGGTGTTCATGTAGGATGTGTTATTACATATCCTGACGAGTTTCATATTCTAAATAAAGATAATTTTGTTTGTAGAGCATTAGATAATAGAATGGGCGGGTTTATGATTGCAGAAGTAGCTCGTTTACTTCATGAAAATAAGAAAAAATTACCTTTTGGTCTTTATATAACTAATTCCGTTCAAGAAGAGATAGGGCTAAGAGGAGCCGAAATGATAACTGAAACAATAAAGCCAAACGTAGCAATTGTTACTGATGTAACTCATGATACAACAACTCCAATGATTGATCAGAAAAAGCAAGGCAGTTGTGAGCTAAATAAAGGCCCTGTAATTACTTATGCTCCTGCAGTTCAACAAAAACTAAGAGAACTAATTATTAAAGTAGCAGAAGAAAATAAAATTCCTTTCCAAAGGGCGGCATCATCTAGATATACAGGGACAGATACTGATGCTTTTGCTTATAGTAATGGTGGTGTCCCCTCTGCACTTATTTCTCTACCATTGAGATATATGCATACTACTGTTGAGATGGTTCATAGAAATGATGTTGAAAATGTAATTAAAATGATTTATCATTCTGTATTAAAAATTAAAGATGGAGATAATTTTAGCTATTTTTCGTAATTAATTTATGGATAAAGAATTTATTGAAATCTATACAGAAAACGGGGAGCCTACTGGAGAAAAACTTTTGAAATCTGAAATACATAAAAGCGGGTTAATTCACGCTACTATTCATTTATGGATATTTTGTTGTAAAAATGAAATTTTAATTCAGAAAAGATCGAAAAATAAGAAAATTAATCCAGGAATTTGGGATGTTTCTGTGGCTGGACATGTAAAATATGGTGAGAATTTTTTAGATGCTGTTATTAGAGAGTCTATCGAAGAGGTAGGTGTAGTAATTAATAAAACTACGCTAAAGAAAATTGGTGTTTTCTTTAATGAAGAAACTCATAATACACTTATAGATAGAGAATTTCATCACACCTATATTTATAGAACAACACCTGATAAAATTAATTTAGATTTTAAAAATAATGAAGTAGATAAGTTAAAGTTCATTACATATAATGAAATGAAACAGCTGATAAATAATAGTAACGAATATTTTGTCGGGTCTAACAAGAATTATTATAACTGTGTTATGGAAGAAATAAATACTACTATCTAATATTATTTTTAATTATAGCCTCCACTGCCTCAGGATTTAAAAGAGTACTAATATCACCTAGATTATCAAAATCATTTTCAGCTATTTTTCTCAAAATTCTTCTCATTATTTTTCCAGATCTTGTTTTTGGTAAAGCTTCAGTAAGTTGCATTTTATCTAGTTTAGCTATTGGACCAATTTTATCAGAAATTAATTTATTTATTTCATCTTTAGTATTATCAGATACATTGGAAGAATCCTTTAAAGTAACAAACCCGTATAAAGCATTTCCTTTTATTTCATGCGGGAAACCAACGATTGCTGATTCTGCAACATTTTTGTGTTCATTTATAACATCTTCTATGGGGGCAGTTCCTAAATTATGTCCTGAAACAATTATTACGTCATCTACTCTTCCAGTTATTCTAAAATTACCATCAGCATCTCTATATGCTCCGTCCCCAGTGAAATACATATTATTAAAAGTTGAAAAATATGTATTTACATATCTCTGATGATTTCCCCATATAGTTCTAGCAATTGATGGCCATGGAAACTTTATACATAACCTGCCAACAACATCATTATCTATTATTTCATTAGATTCACTATCCATTAATACTGGCTGAATACCCACAAAAGGAAATGTTGCAAAAGTTGGTTTTGAATCAATTATTCCAGGAATAGATGAAATTAAAATACCTCCTGTTTCTGTCTGCCACCATGTGTCTACTATAGGACATTTATTTTTTCCTATATTTTTATCATACCAATTCCAAGCCTCCTCATTAATAGGTTCTCCAACTGTTCCTAACACTTTTAAAGAAGAAATATCTTTATCGATTATGTGTTTAATCCCTTGTTTTGCTAAAGCTCTAATAGCTGTAGGAGCTGTATAAAACTGATTAACTTTATGTTTTTCAACTATATCCCAGAATCTTCCAAAATCTGGATAGCTAGGAACTCCTTCAAACATAATAGTAGTGGCACAATTTGCTAATGGACCATACAATATATAACTATGACCTGTTATCCAACCAATATCTGCAGTACACCAGTATATATTATTTGGTTGGTATTGAAAAATATTTTTAAAAGTATAGGCAGTATATACCATATAACCAGCACAACTATGAACCATTCCTTTTGGCTTACCTGTTGATCCTGAAGTGTATAAAATAAATAAAGGATCCTCAGCATCCATTATTTCAGCATCACAATATTTGTCTGCATTCTTAAGTAATGGTTTTAATAAGATATCTCTACCATCAACAAGATTAATTTTAGAATTTATTCTATTTACTACCAAAACTGTATCAACTATTTTACATTCTGACAAGGCATCGTCAACTATTCCTTTTAAATCTATAATTTTCTCACCTCTATATGAACCGTCAGATGTAATTACAATTCTTGATCCACAGTCATTTATCCTAGTAGCAAGGGCATTTGAAGAAAAACCTGCAAAAATAACTGAATGTATAGCACCAATTCTAGCACATGCAAGTACAGAAATTGCAAGTTCAGGTATCATTGGTAAATAAATACAAACCCTGTCCCCTTTCTTAATACCTTTCTCCTTTAAAACGTTAGACATTTTACATACTCTCTCAAACAGTGATCTGTATGTAATTTTTTCTGAAGAATCCTTAGGGTTGTTAGGTTCAAATATTATAGCTGTTTTTTCTGAATTATCCTGCAAATGTCTATCTAGACAGTTCTCTGTAATGTTTAATTTTGCTCCTTGAAACCAATTAACTTTAGCTTGTTTGAAATCCCATTTTAAAACTGTATCCCATTTATTCTTCCAAATAAAGTTTTTTGATGCTATTTCAGACCAAAATTCTTCAGGATTAGTGATTGAATCTTTATATATTGAATTATATTGGTCCTTAGTTGAAATATTATATTTATCCATAAATGGTTTATTCTGATGGAATTCTAATCCTCTCAACAATCCTTTTTATTTCATCAGGCGGTTCAGCTGTAAATTTCATTACAATTATTGATACAATAAAGTTAACAAACATTGCAATAGTTCCAAACCCTTCAGGAGAGATTTTAAACCACCATTGATCAGAACTAGGTAATTCATCGTCAAGCCATCCTAGTTTATATTTTATCATGTAGTATAGCATTAATAAGGTTCCTGCAATCATTCCTGATACTGCTCCTTCTTTATTCATCCTTTTATAGAAAATACCTAATATAATTGCTGGAAAAAATGATGCAGCAGCAAGCCCAAATGCTAAGGCAACAGTAGCAGCAACAAATCCGGGTGGATTAATACCAAAATAACCTGCAACACAAACTGCAGCAAAAGCAGATAATCTTGCTGCAATTAGCTCCTCTTTTTCTGAAATAGAAGGCATTATCACTTTTTTTAGCAAATCGTGGGATATAGATGATGAGATAACTAATAATAGTCCTGCTGCAGTTGATAAAGCTGCTGCCAAACCTCCTGCAGCAACAAGAGCAATTACCCAGTTTGGTAATTTTGCAATTTCTGGGTTTGCTAAAACCATGATGTCTCTATCAACAATAAGTTCATTAGTTGATTTATCTGCTAAATATTGTATTTTACCATCTAGATTTTTATCATCAAAACTTATTAAACCAGTAGTTTCCCAATTTTTAAACCAACTTGGAACATTAGAATATTCAACATTTGATAAAGTTTCAATCATGTTTGTTCTAGCAAAAACCGCTACAGCTGGTGCAGTTGTGTACAGTACTGCTATTAGAAGCAATGCTATTCCTGCAGATTTTCTTGCATCGGAGACTTTTTTAACTGTAAAAAACCTAATTATTACATGTGGAAGACCAGCTGTACCTACCATTAAAGCAAATGTAATAGCGAAAATATCTATTAATGGTTTTGTGTTATCTGTATATTGATTAAATCCTAATTGTTCATTTAAGCCATCTAATTTATCTAGAAGATATCCTCCTTCAATTGCTTCAGACCCAAATCCTAACTGCGGAATAGGGTTCCCTGTCATTTGTATAGAAATAAAAATTGCAGGAACCATAAAGGCAAAGATTAAAACGCAATATTGTGCAACTTGTGTATATGTAATTCCTTTCATTCCCCCTAAAACAGCATAAAATAAAACAATTATCATTCCTATAATTACTCCTGTATTAATTTCGACTTCTAAAAATCTTGAAAAAACAATTCCTACTCCTCTCATTTGTCCGGCTATATATGTAAAGGACACTAGTAAAGCACATATGACAGCAACAATTCTTGCGACATTTGAATAATATCTGTCACCTATAAAATCAGGCACAGTAAATTTTCCAAATTTTCTTAAATACGGAGCTAAAAGTAATGCTAACAGAACATATCCTCCAGTCCAACCCATCAGATATACAGCTCCATCATAACCAGCAAAAGAAATTATTCCTGCCATTGATATAAAAGATGCTGCGCTCATCCAGTCTGCAGCAGTTGCCATTCCATTAGCTAAAGGACTAACCCCTGCACCTGCCACATAAAAATCTTTTGTCGTTTCTACTCTAGACCAAATAGCAATAGCAATATAAATTGAGAAAGTAATCCCTACTATTAGATATGTCCATTCTTGGACATTTAAATCCATAAATAGATTTAAATTATTTATCATATCCATACTTCTTATCCAATTTATTCATTAAATAAACATATATAAATATTATGATTACAAATAGAAATATTGATCCTTGTTGCGCAAACCAAAATCCAAGTTTAAATCCACCTATTTTAAAATTATTCAAGAAGTCTTTAAATATAATTCCAGCACCAAATGAAAACATAAACCAGAAAAATAACAGAATTAAAACATAGCTTACGTTTGTTCTCCAATATTTGATTTGTTTTTCGTTGCTATTCAAATTTTATACTTATTTAAGGCTTTAATAACTTTTGGCGCTAAAATGATGGTTGCTAACATTGTTGGTATAGCCATTAAAGCAAAAAACGTGTCTATCAAATTAATCATTAGGCTTAGAGATGTTGTAGCTCCTAACATAATGCTGATTATATAAATATAATTATAATATTTTTTATTTCTTTCTCCTAGTAAAAACGATAAACATTTAGTTCCATAATATGAGTATGTAAATAATGATGAAAGACTAAAAACAATAACACATACCAATAGTAAATACTTTCCAAATAATGGAAGAGAATTGCTAAATGCTGCAGCAGTTAATGTAACTCCATTTAAATCTGTTTCCCATACCCCAGTTATTAGAATTGCTAATGCTGTTAACGTACAAATAAACAAAGTATCAATTGCGGGACCTAGCATAGCTACTAGACCTTCTCTTATTGGAGAGTTTGTTTTTGCTGCTCCATGTGCCATTGGAGCCATGCCTATACCTGCTTCATTTGAAAAAGCTCCTCTTCTAATTCCTAATATAATTAGTGACCCCAATACTCCTCCTGTAATTGAGTCTCCTTTATAATTTAAACCAGTAAATGCATCATAAAATATTAGTTTAATGTAGCTGGGCAATTCTTCGATATTAATAATTATAATAGCAATAACAGATATCATATAGACGAATACCATAAAAGGAACTAATTTTGAGGCTACAGAACTAATTCTTTTAAGACCACCAAGTATTACAATGGAAGTGATAATAATTAATAATATACCTATCAATAAATTTGTTTGAAAACTAACTTCATATCCCATTGGAGTTAATAAAATATCATTTATAGCTTGTGTTAGCTGATTTACGTTAAAAACTGGTAAAGCACCTATTAAACCACAAATACTAAAAAATACAGCAAGAGACTTCCATTTTTTTCCTAAACCTTCAATTATAAAGTACATAGGTCCTCCTTGAATGTTTCCAGCAGAATCCTTTCCTCTGAACATTATTGCTAATGAAGATGTAAAAAATTTAGTTGACATACCAATTATACCACTGACCCACATCCAAAAAATTGCTCCTGGTCCACCAATTGATATTGCAATTGAAACACCCGCAATATTTCCCATCCCAACAGTTGCAGATAAGGCAGTAGATAGGGCGGCAAAATGACTTATTTCGCCCTCATCGTTAGAATTGTCATACTTTCCTCTAACTATATCTATAGCATGAAAGAAGTATTTAAAAGGAATAAATTTAGAATAGATGATTAGGTATAATCCTCCACCAATAAGTAATATTATTAATGGGAAACCCCATATATATGATGAAATGTCTGAAAATAATTTCTCAATTTCCAAAATTAGTTTCTAAATAATTATTAATGTTATTTTCAATTCTATTTTCTAAATTAGTATTATCTGCTTTAATAAATTTCTTGGCAGTTATGTTTTCATAAAGCTCGATATATCTACTACTTACTGTTAATATATATTCTTCTGACATATAAGGAACTTCTTGACCTTCAAGTCCTTGAAAATTGTTACTAATCAACCACTGTCTAAGAAATTCTTTTGATAATTGCTTTTGAGGTTCTTTATTTTTTTGTCTTTCACTATACCCATTGAAATAAAAGTATCTAGAGGAGTCCGGGGTGTGTATTTCATCAATTAATACGATTTTTCCTTCTTTAGTTTTGCCAAATTCATATTTTGTATCTACTAGTATTAAACCTCTTTCTCTTGCAATTTCACTTCCTTTCTTAAATAATTCTTTAGTATAACTCTCTAAAGCCTCATAATCTTCCATAGAAACAATATTTCTTGATATAATTTCTTCTTTACTAATATCCTCGTCATGATTACCAAATTCAGCTTTTGTGGCAGGGGTTATAATTGGTTCTGGGAACTTATCGTTTTCTATCATTCCTTCTGACATTTTTACTCCACACAGTAATCTGTTACCTTTTTTATACTCTCTTGCTGCATGACCAGATAAATACCCTCTAATTACCATTTCTACTTTAAATGGCTCACATAAATGACCTATTAAAACATTTGGATCAGGAGATGAAATCAACCAGTTAGGGACAATATCTGAAGTTAAACTCATCATTTGTGTAGTAATCTGGTTTAATATTTGCCCCTTATAAGGTATACCTTTTGGCATTACCACATCAAACGCAGAAATTCTATCTGATGCAACCATTACTAGCAAATCATTGTTTAAGGTATATACATCCCTAACCTTACCTTTGTAAATTTTACTTTGATTTGGAAAATTAAAATTAGTCTCAACTAGCGAATTATTCATTAACCTTAATTAGTATTTTTAATATTTTTATATGCATTAATTATTTTTTTAACCAGAGTATTTCTTATGACGTCTCCATCATTTAAATATATAATTTCTACTCCATCTGTGTCTTTTAAAATAAGTAATGCTTCATTTATTCCAGAAGTTATTTTTCTGGGTAAATCTATTTGGCCAGGATCACCAGTGATTAGAAATTTTGCATTTTTACCCATTCTTGTTAAAAACATTTTCATTTGCGAATGAGTTGTATTCTGCCCTTCATCTAAAATAACAAAAGCATTATCTAAAGTTCTACCTCTCATAAATGCTAAAGGAGCAATTTGAATAGTCTCATCCTCAATATATTTTTTTAGTTTATCAGAAGGTATCATATCTTTTAAAGCATCATATAATGGCTGCATATATGGATCTAGCTTCTCTTTCAAATCACCAGGAAGAAATCCTAGATTCTCACCAGCTTCTAATGTAGGTCTTGTCAATATAATACGCTTAACTTCTTTTTGCTTTAAAGCTCTTACAGCTAAAGCTATACTTGTGTAAGTTTTACCAGTTCCTGCCGGTCCAATTGCAAAAACCATATTGCTATTAAAAACTGCATCAATAATTCTTCTTTGATTTAATGACTTTGCTTTAATTACCTTTCCATTAATCCCATGCAAAATTGGTTTATGACTTATTTTGGATGTTGATATCTCAGTAATTGAATTATTTAATAACATTTTAATTTCATCATCTGATACTATATTATACTCAATAAAATGATTAATTATTTTATTGAGCCTTTCCTCAAAATCATTTAAAGCTTCTTTATTTCCATAAGCCTTTATTTTATCTCCTCTGGCAACAATTTTTAGTTCAGGAAATTTTAGCTTAATAAATTTTATGTTTTTATTTTGAGGTCCAAATAAATCTTTTGGATCAATTTTTTCTATTTTAATTACTCGCTCGTCCAAATTTATTTAAATAAAATTATAGAAATGATTTATTAGATTTGTATATCAAAAATACATAATTTTAAGGCACATATTTTAAGAATATATCAACAATTTATATGTCAATTATAACCTTAATTACAGATTTTGGAACAAAGGATCACTTTGTGGCAAAAATTAAAGGAGCTATTATTTCTGATCTTCCTCAAGCAAGTATAGTTGATATTTCACATCAAATCTCTCCATTCAATATAATGGAAGCGGCCTACGTAATTGAAAATTCATATCAGCATTTTCCAGAAAAAACCATACATATAATTGGAGTAGATTCTGAAAATACTCCGGAATGCTCCCATCTAGTACTGAAACTTAATGAGCAGTATTTTATATGTGCTGATAACGGAATTATGAGCATTGTCTGCCATAATATAAAACCTGATGAAATTTTTGAAATTAATATTCATGACAAAATAGACTCTCAAAAATCTAATTTAAAAATATTTGCTCAAGTAGCTTGTCATTTAGCTAAAGGTGGCGAACCAGAGATAATAGGAAAACGCATCAATAAAATTAGATCGGTAAAATCTATAACTCCTTTTATAAATGATGAAAAAAATCAAATTATCGGAAGTGTTATATATATAGATAATTATGGAAATGTGATTACCAACATTAAACACTTGTTTTTTAAAGAGGCTTCAAAAGGAAGAGAATATGAAATTTCAGCAAGAAACCATAAGTTTAATAAAATCTATAATAGTTATAGTGAGATTGTAGATTATAATATTTTAGAAGAAAGAAGAAACGACGAAGGAAGGGCATTAGTTTTATTTAATTCTTCTAACTATTTAGAGATTGCTATATATAAAAGCAACCCTTTAAATGTGGGCACAGCAGCATCGTTATTAGGTTTAAAAATATATGACTCTGTAACTATAAATTTTTTAAAATAATTAATTAGTGTTGATAAGTTTATTTAGCTAATTTATCTGATTATAATATATTTGTGTAATTTAATTTTATTAATATTTTTCTATGAAGTTTATTGTTTCTAGCGCTGCTTTATTAAAGAAATTACAAGTACTAAGTGGTGTAATTAATGCAACTAACACAATACCTGTTTTAGACCATTTTCTGTTTGATATAGATAATTCAAACCTTACAATAACTTCAAGTGATTTAGAAACTACAATGGTTTCTTCAATAGAGGTTGATAGTAAAAGTAAGGGGAATTTAGCTATCCCTTCCAAATTACTAATTGACACACTTAAAACATTTCCTGATCAACCATTAACATTTACAGTTGAGGAAAATAATATAATTGAAATAAATTCTAATCACGGAAAATATACTTTAGCTTATGCTGACGGAGAACAGTTTCCTAAAGCTATAACTTTAGATAATCCATCTACAGCCAAAGTTTCTAGCAAGGTTCTACTAAAAGCAATAAATAGTACAATATTTGCTGCGGGGAATGATGATCTTAGGCCAGTAATGAGTGGTGTTTTCTTTCAATTATCTCAAGACAGTTCAATATTTGTAGCAACTGATGCTCATAAATTAGTTAAATATACTCGGACAGATGTTTCTGCATCTGAATTAGCGGAATTTATAATGCCAAAAAAACCATTGAATTTATTGAAGACTATTCTTGATGAAGATTCTCAAGTTACTATAGAGTATAATAACTCTAATGCCAAGTTCATATTAGAAAACCTAATAATAGTATGTAGATTAATTGATGGAAATTATCCAAATTATGAAGCTGTAATTCCTACCGAAAATCCAAATATTTTGACAATTGATAGAACTCAATTCTTAAATTCATTGAAAAGGGTTTCTATTTTTTCTAATAAAACCACTCATCAGGTAAGATTGAAATTAGCTGGAGCTGAATTAAATGTGTCAGCTGAGGATATTGATTTTAGCAACAAAGCCGAAGAAAGACTTACCTGTGATTATAAAGGTGACGATATTGAAATTGGATTTAACTCTAGGTTTCTTATAGAAATGCTAAATAACATTGAATCTGATGAAATAAGCCTTGAAATGAGTCTTCCTAACAGAGCGGGAATTTTAAAGCCTGTAAGTGGTTATGAGGATGGTGAAGAAATTACTATGCTTGTAATGCCTGTAATGCTAAACAGCTAATTTATTTTTTATATACTACTAATTGAGCCTTATATCCTGTAGAAATTAGCCATTTTTTATTTGACAACACTACCCCATTCTCATCAAGAACTACAAGCTGTGCTGTATTTGGACTTGAATCTCCTTCATTTAAAGCAATAAAATCAATATTATTATAACCTTCATCAAGGTCAATATCAATTACATAAAAAACAGAGCTCAAAGAGATGTTTGGATGTATTACTGCGTTATTTAACATCAATTTAATTCTATCACCATCAACATACTCATGATCTCTACATTTTATAATAATATATTCTGATTGAGTTTCTAGGTTTCCTAAATAATAATCTGCTTTAAATTTTGATTTGTTTCCACCACCTTCTTTAAATTTTTGTTTTATTACCCATGTTGGAATTACTAATTCTGTAGACTTGGTGATATCAATTATGTTTTCTTTAGATAGAATATCAAAGTCTAAATTATAATTGAAATAATTATTTTTTTTCTTATTAGTTAAACCTTTGGCTTCAATCTTTTTTAAAGAAAAACTTGAATTAGTAATAGCATTAGTGTCTAATGATTTTATCTCAACAATTTTAATTGATATTTCCTGTGAAACCAAGATTAAAGAATTAAATAAAATCCCGATTATTAAAAAATAATTCTTCATTAATTTATTATAATATACATTTAATAAAGATATTTAAATCCTCTGTATTATCTCAAATATTAAGCTTATATTAACATAATATATTTATACCTATAAACTGTAGTGGAACCAATTCAAATTTTAGGATATTTTGGCGCATTTTTGGTTGGATTGATCCTTGGGCTAATCGGTAGTGGAGGATCAATACTGTCTTTGCCAGTTCTTGTATATATCTTTGGTATTAATCCGGTTTTAGCTACAGCATACTCTTTGTTTATTGTAGGAATTACTTCTCTTGTAGGTTCAATAAAGAATCTAAGGAATAACATGATTGATTATCATACAACATTATTCTTTTCTATTTCAGCAATTATTTCTGTATATATAACTAGAAAATACCTAATACTACTTATTCCAGAAATAATTTTAACAAGTGATCTAATTATTCTAACAAAAGAAAAATTTATAATGCTCCTTTTTTCAATTTTGATGGTAGTTGCTGGGTTTTTTATGATTAAGAAATCGCCAAAGACAATTGTTAAAATGAAAAGTATAAAAATTATTGCGCCAAATAAGCTTATAATATTAGCAGAGGGGTCTTTAATTGGCTTTATAACAGGGCTTGTAGGCGCAGGCGGAGGTTTTATTATAATACCGGTATTAGTTATCTTAACTAAACTCAGGATGAAACATGCTATAGCTACTTCTCTAGCAATTATATCTTTAAAATCTTTAATAGGTTTTATAGGTGATATACAAGTTCAGATTATTGATTGGAACTTTTTATTATTATTTTCTGCTATATCTGTTTCAGGGATATATGTAGGTCAATATTATAACCACAGAGTTCCTGACGATCAACTAAAGAAAGGGTTTGGATTTTTTGTTATTATACTTTCAGTTATAATTTTTATCAAGGAAGTTATATAGACTTTTTAAATAAGAATCCTAGTAGTGTAATTAGAAATAGAGCATAAAAATTAATTTAATAATGTTTCTTTCATAAATTTCTTGCTAAAAGTAAAGGATTTCTCTCTAGCCTGTGGATTTCCACCAAAATAAACACCTCTGGTAACGCACATTACAAACCCAATTTTTTGTAAAAATGGATTTGACATTGGAATATTTAGGTAATTCATCAAAATATTACCCTTCTCATCTAATCTAAATATACAATCACTGAAATTATAAGCATTTTCATCTCTTATTACTGGAGCATCTCTGTCAAATGAATGATATGAATCTTTATATATTGTAAGACCAATATTTGTTTTAGCGCTTAATTTATTTACTAAATCATTACAAGGGGCTGAAGGTGTCCAGTTATCCAATTCGCCTATTAATATATGAATAGGTGATTGAGAAAAATCTGTGTTATCTGGATTAATAAAGCATGGAGGATAAAAAGCTAAATGAGAAGCAAATGATAATTCTTTATTAATTGCATCTTTAAGTGGTAACCAAGCAGAGAATAAAGTGACTCCTCCTCCAAGACTCCATCCAGTAATTGAAACTTTGTCCTTATCAATTCTTGGATGTTCTGCTAATACTTCAAAAGCTCTATAAGCATCAAGTATCATTGCAGCCATGGTTATTTCATTTTGCGTACCTACTGTTGAGGTAATACTTCTACTTTTAAAACTATTTAATTCAAAAGTTGCTATACCCATTTCTTGATACATCTTTAAGTATTTATAATGATGTTCTCCCCATCCAAGGCTTCCAGCTACACCAATAATTAAGGGGTATTTTTTTTTATTATCTATTGAATCCATTGGAATAACTAGTTCTCCAAATACTTCTTGTTTCTCTTGTTTATCTAAATCTGTAATAATATCATTAAATGAGTATGGATTTGCGCTTTCAAAATGAATTTTTTCAATTGTAAATTGTGCATGTGCGTTAAAAACAAGCAGATAAAAAGCAATTAACAGATATAGATTCTTCAAAATACAATGAATGATTAAATGTGAAATTACAAAAATAAATGCTTGTTATTCCTTTTTTATTATATACATTTGCATTCAAAATTATATTCAATGATAGGAACAGTTAAATTTTTCAACGAATCCAAAGGATATGGCTTTATCACTAATGATGAAACAGAACAAGATATATTTGTTCATATTACAGCATTAAATGGAATTACAATCCATGAAGGCGATAAGGTTAATTTTTCTGAAGGTGAAGGGAAAAAAGGTAAGGCTGCTATAGATATTACTCTAGCTTAGTTTACATCCACCCCCATATTATTTCTTTAAAGCAAGAATTCTTTACAATCATATTTTATTAATATGACTATAAGTATTTTCTTTGGCTAATTTTTGAGAAAACCATCACAAGAAGGAAGTCTTTTATGGCTAATTTTTGAGAGAACCATCACAAGAGGAAGGTTTTCTATGGTTAATTTTGAGAGGGCCATCACAAGAAGGGAGTTTTCTTCTAATGATCTGAATGTATTTCTTTCCTAACTTCTACTCTAATTTCTTTCTTACCATCCTTTAAAGTACTATCAATTTTAATGGTCATATTTGGATCACCTTCTGCTTCTTCAATCATCTTCTTGTAATTCTTATGATTCCTGTTAAAATCTATTGTACCCTTTCCATTTTCAAACTTCTTGATAACTATGTGTTCTTTTTTTTCATCACCCTTTAAGTTATTTCCTACTAGATATCCTAGTATAAAAAAAATAGTTGAGAAAAGAAATATTGATTTCCAGTTTTTATTTATTGATTCCATATAATTATTATTTTATTTTATAATTCTCTAAATTACCTATTAATTACCTAAACTAAATATTGCTTTAATTAAAAATGTATTCGTCTAACCCCCTCCTTCTTATAGTAGTTATATTTTTAAATTCATTATTGTCTTTTTCTCAAAAATCAGATTTAAAATTTTATGAAGTATTTAGTACGTCTAAAAACAGCAAAGTGTCGTGCTATAGAATACCCTCAATTATTACTACTGACAAGGGAACACTAATCGCAGCAGCAGATGAAAGGGTTCTGTCATGTGGCGATTTAAAATTGAATAGAGATATTAATATTGTAATAAGAACTAGTAATGATGAAGGAAAATCATGGTCATCAATCAATCGAATTATTAACTATCCTTCTGGAGAATCAGCATCAGATCCATCAATGATTTTTGATAGAAAAATGAAACAGATCTACTTGTTTTATAATTATATGAATCTTGATAAAGACAAGGATAGTTATTATTTGAAATATATTACAAGTTTAGATAATGGCTTAACTTGGTCAAAACCAATTGATATAACTGATCAAATTTCTAAGCCTGAATGGAAAAATGATTTTAAATTCATTACATCAGGAAGAGGATTTCAAACACAGGATGGAATTCTTTTACATTGCTTAGTTAATCTTCAAAAAGGGACACACATTTTTGGCAGCAATGATCATGGCAAGACTTGGTACATAACTGACACCCCTATATCACCAGGAGATGAGTCTAAAATAGTTGAATTAAACGACAGGTCATGGCTGGTTAATTCTAGAGTCAATAATAAAGGAATACGATATTCCCATATAAGCAAAGATCAAGGCAAGAACTGGACAACAAAACCTGAAAGTAAATTAATTGATCCAGGGTGTAATGCAAGTTTAATTAAATATGATTATGGTAATTATATTAAAAGTGATTTATTGCTGTTCTCTAGCATTAATAATCAATCAGAAAGAAAAGAAATAGCTATAAGGCATAGTTTAAATGGAGGAAAGACATGGTCCGACCCCAAGTTGATTTATGCAGGAAGTGCAGCATATTCTTCAATGACAGTTTTAAACAATGGAGATATTGGCCTTTTGTTTGAAATGGACAACTATTCAAAAAATGTTTTTACTACATTTTCTTTGCATTGGTTGATGAATGATTTATAGTCACATTAATAAAATACGATTATAAGTATTTTCTTTGTCTAATTTTTATGAGAACCATCACAAAAAGGAAGTATTTTAGATTTTGTGCATCTGCATAGGGAGAATTTTGATTTATGCTCTATTTTATTTCCATTCTCATCCATAAGAACAACTTCACCATTAACAGAAATTGGACCATTTGGTCTTATAGTAATAATAGGGTGATTATCAGACATTTTTTCAATATATAAAATTATATTTTAGTTTAGTTAATTATTACTAATAATTGATTTGAAACTTTCAGGATCAGTATTGCCTTCAGTGTTAATACATAATATTTTAGATTTTGTGTTTAATCCAATATGTTCTCTTAAAGTATCAAACTTATTTACTTCTAAGCATTTAATTAGCCCACCTAATCCAGCTGCACCAGATTCGCCAGATATTACTCTTTTATCATCTTTAATTGGAAAATAAAGGGCTCTAATTGCTTTTTCAGCATATTCGTCTGAAATACTTAAAGCTGCATCACATCCTTTCTTAATAATCTCCCAACCACTCTTAGAAGGTATTCCGCAATTTAGTCCTGCCATTATAGTATTTAAGCTGCCTTTTGGAGTTACCCTTTTATTAGATAATAATGACTGAAGTATACCTGAGGACTCATCTGGCTCAACCAATACAATTTTAGGTTTATTCCTAAAATATCTATTTATATAATACCAAATGCAGGAAGCAGGCCAGCTTCCGACACCACATTGAAGGAATACAATATCAACCCCTGGTTGATTTAGAGTATTAATAGAATCTTCCATCTCGCGTAAATGAGTTAAATATCCTGACATAATATAGGCTGGTATTTCTTCATAATTCTCCCAAGAAGTGTCTTGAATTAATGTCCAATCCATTTTATTACTAATGCCTGAAGCATACTTGCAAGTATCCTCATAATTTAAGTCTAATTGTATAACTTCTGAGCCATGATTAGCAATAGCTTTAATTCTAGCCTCAGATGTTTGTTTTGGAACATAAATAACAGATTTTCTATTATTTTTTGCAGCTGACCATGCTACTGCCCTTCCATGGTTTCCATCTGTAGCCGTACAAAAAATAGAAATATTTGGATCTAAGCTTAATGCTTTATGAATTGCATATGAAGCTCCTAAGCCTTTAAAAGCATTTAAGTTAAATCTCTTAGACTCATCCTTTACATATATTTTACCTACATTCAATTTTCTGGAGAGATTTTTTAAGTCATGTAACGGGGTTACTGAATACTCCTCTAAAGTCTTATGATATTCTAATGAATTACTTTTTAAAAGAATATCATTAGTTAAGCTGTTTTGTAATTTATTGTCAGGAGAATTTAAAAAAACCTCATTCATTTTTTTGATTTAAATAAAAGAGTTGGTGTGTTTTTAATGTATTTTTGATAGCTATCTAGATGTCCCCATTTTTCTTTTCCACTTGCCTCCAAAAGCCGTACTCCACTAACATAAACTAATAATAAATATGTAAAAACAGGAGATATTAATGTTATTAATTGTAATCCTGATAATGAAGAAAAAGACATTATTGAAACACCTGTCCACAAAGTGATTTCTCCTAGATAATTTGGATATCTTGAATAAGACCATAACCCTGTGGTTATAAATTTGTCTTTATTTTCAGGACTGCTTCTAAATTTAGTTTTTTGATTATCAGCCATCACTTCTACTAAAAATCCTAAAATAAAAGTAATTGCTCCTACAAAAAATAATTTATTCATTAGTATTCCTTCGGAGGTTGCCATGGCAGTAATAGCGCATGCTGAACAAATAGAGACCCACATTCCTTGTAGTGTCCAAGTCATAAAAAACCTTGTTGGTGAGGGTTTAATATCTTTAAATCTTTTGTCCTCACCTGCTTTTTGAATTCTAAAAAATAAAAAGCTTCCCAATCTTACTGCCCATATTATAATAAATAGTGATAAAATAAGATTTCCTAAATTAAATTTAACTGATTCATAATAAACATAACTAATGACAAATATGTAAGTAAAACTACCTGAAAGATCATAGAATTTTTCTGTTTGCATTAAATATGCTGGAATAAATAAAATCCATTGTATAATAAAAGCTATCAATACAGCATCTTTAACTAAACTTATATCTGTTAATAGCGCAATACCATATGCTATTGAGAAAGCAATTAATGAGAATGTAATGTTCTTCATATAAGCGTATAAAGTTAATTAAAACATACTATCTATTTCATCTATATAAATATAAATAATAAATAGTATTATATATATAAATAAGTATATCCTATAGTAATATCTTGATTTAATATATTCTTTGTTATTGGGATAAATATTTAAAAATAGCCCTGTTAATTCCTTTTTGAATACTGGTTTAATATTAATTTTCCAATCATCTGTTTCATAAATAATTTTTCTGAATTTACTTCTAAAATAACTGCTTGGTATACCCCAAATAAGCAAAAAAACAAACAAGAAAGTTTCATTCATTTTATATTAATTTAATATTTTTATAAATATACTAAACGGTGTTTCTATCCACCTTAAAGTCTGATTTCATTAATACAACAGTATGCATCAATGTTGCAGCTAATTTACCCTCAGCGTTATAGAGCTCTCCCTTTATAGTGGCAATATTTTTTCCTTTTTTAACAATCTCAGCAGTTGCTGTTACTTCTCCAGCAAATAAAGGCCTGTGATGTAAACTATGTAGGTTAGTAGAATTAGGATATATAGCCCCTCTAGATTCATAAATTATAAGTAAGCTTGTAATGTCATCTAACATAGAAGTCATCATTCCTCCTTGAACATTACGACTTGGATTAAGTGTTTCTTTGGAAAACTCTGCTTTTAATTTTAGAAAGCCTTCCTTGTATTCAAGAAATACAAACTTGAATATTTTTCCAGTTCCACCATTAACTCTGTGAAAACTCAAAAATTTATTAAAATCTTCTTTCATAAATATTATATAAATGCCTACTCTAAGGAGTTTCAGCTTACCTGTAATTTCTAAATTAAAGATATTAAAAGAATATCCAAAATAATTTATTAAATAATAGAAATATTTTAGGTTTTATTTAATTATATTCGCACCACTCGAAAACGAAATAGGTTGGTCTGATTGTATGGTTGCATTCTTACTGACCTTTTTCATTTATAATTATTATACTTAAAGTTTAATCATGTCTGAAATAAAAAATATCGCAATTATTGCCCATGTCGATCATGGAAAGACAACATTAGTAGATAAAATAATGTTTCAATGTCAGCTATTTCGTGATAATGAAAATAAAGGTGATTTAATTTTAGATAATAATGATTTAGAAAGAGAGAGAGGTATCACTATTACTTCTAAAAATGTATCGGTAAAATACAATGGCACCAAGATTAATATTATTGATACTCCTGGTCACGCAGATTTTGGAGGTGAGGTTGAAAGAGTTCTCAATATGGCAGATGGAGTACTGCTTTTAGTGGATGCTTTCGAAGGGCCTATGCCACAAACCCGATTTGTTTTACAAAAAGCTTTGAATCTAGGACTAAAACCGTGTGTTGTAATTAACAAAGTTGATAAGGAGAATTGTATGCCAGAAGAAGCTCATGAGTCTGTGTTTGATTTAATGTTTGAGTTAGGAGCTGAAGAATGGCAATTAGATTTTCCAACAGTTTATGGTTCTGCTAAAGAAAATTGGATGAGCGAAGATTGGAAAAACCCAACAAATAATATAGAACCTCTTTTAAAAATGGTATTAAATCATGTGCCATCTCCAAAAATTAGTGACGGAAACTTGCAAATGCTAATTACATCTTTAGATTACTCTTCTTTTACTGGAAGAATAGCAATAGGAAGACTTCAAAGAGGAGTTTTAAATACTGGTGCAAATATCTCTTTAGTTAAGAGAGATAAGTCGATCATAAAATCTAAAATTAAAGAATTACATGTGTTTGAAGGATTGGCTAGAAAAAAGGTTGATCAAGTTTTGCCAGGAGATATTTGTGCAATAGTAGGTCTTGATAATTTTGAAATAGGAGATACAGTTGCTGATTTTGATAACCCAGAGGCGCTTAAAACTATTGCAATTGACGAACCTACAATGAGTATGTTATTTACAATTAATGATTCTCCTTTTTTCGGAAAAGATGGAAAATTTGTTACGTCAAGACATATAAAAGACAGATTAAATAAGGAATTAGAAAAAAACCTTGCTCTAAGATTAAATGAAACAGATAGCGCAGATAAATTTATGGTTTATGGAAGAGGAGTTTTACACTTATCTGTATTAATTGAAACCATGAGAAGAGAAGGATATGAATTACAAATAGGTCAACCTCAAGTAATAATTAAGAATATTGATGGAGTGCAGTGCGAACCTTTTGAAGAAATGACCATTGATTTACCAGAAAATGTTTCAGGTAAAGCAATTGAAATGGTAACCATTCGTAAAGGTGAAATGATAAGTATGGTCTCAAAAGGAGAAAGAATGGTTTGTGAGTTTATAATACCTTCAAGAGGAATAATAGGTCTTAGAAATCAACTACTAACAGCTACTGCTGGAGAAGCAATAATGTCACATAGGTTTAAAGAATACAAGCCAATTAAAGGTGGTGTGCCAGAAAGACAGAACGGATCTCTTATTTCAATGGAAAAAGGAACTACAATACCCTATTCAATTGATAAATTACAAGACAGAGGTAGATTTTTTGTTGATCCAGGTGAAGCTATTTACGAAGGGCAAGTGGTTGGTGAAAATTCTAGAGGAGACGACATAGCAATAAATGTTACAAAAACTAAAAAATTAAGTAATGTTCGTTCTTCTGGAGCTGACGATAAAGCTAAGATTGTTCCTGCAATTAAGTTTTCACTAGAAGAGGCATTAGAATATATTCAAAAAGATGAATATGTTGAAGTTACTCCTAACAATTTAAGATTAAGAAAAATTCTTCTAAAAGAAGTAGAAAGAAAAAGAAATAAGACGATTTAAAATTATTTACCTCTTCCAACCTTTCTTACTCCAGAAGATTTTGATTTAGTATTCTTGTTATTAAACTTTTGTTTAATTCCTTTTTTTAAAGGAACCTTTTTTTCTAATTTGTTTCCAAAAAATTTACTAGGCATAATTGTTTTATTTAGTTGTTTTGTTGTTCATATTAATATTTCTACAGATGTTTACCTCTTACCCATCCTGTTTTCTGTAAATACTTTTCAGCACTTTCTACAGCTCCATTCTCAATTGAAGTTCCCATAGAGTCATTCCAGCGATTTAAGAATCCAAACAAAGAGATTACACCTAGAATTTCCACAATTTCTCCTTCATCCCAATGCTTATGTAATTCTTGTATTATTATTTTATCTACAGTATTAGGGACCTGTGAAGCAGCTATAGAAAAATTTAGTGCAGCACGCTCAGCATCATTAAAAGAATCATGTGTTCTATAATTCCAAATATTATCTAATTGTTCTTGCTTTGCACCATAACGTTCAGCAGCCCTAATAGCATGTGCTTGACAATATCTACAACCAGTAGAATTGCTTGAAACCCACGCAATCATTCGTTTAAGTGCTGATGTTACTCGACCTTTGTTCGACATAACAGCCTTATTTAAATTAATAAATGCCTTGCTTATCTCAGGGCGTCTCTGCATAGTAAGCACAGAATTAGGACAAAACCCAAGGGTTTCATTAAAGAACTCAGCTAATTTTTTAGTTTCAGAATCATAATCTGATGGCAAAGGTGTAACTAAAGGCATAATAATAAAATTATTTCTACAATATTAAAGATATAGAAAACATTTGAGCAAGAAAATTAGAATAAAAGTTTTCTATATCTTTATACTTATAGAGAATATAGAATTTCTTAACTTAATGGTATTATGAAAAGACTCTTCATGTTATTATTTGCCTCTGTTTTAATTAATTGTTCATCAACTAGCGAAACTACATCATCATCTTCAAAATTAGTTATTTCTCCTTCAGCTTTAACGCTACTTGATGTAATTGCTGGTAAGTTTCCAGGAGTTAAAGTAATTGGTGATAATATTGCCAATTACTTAGACTTTCACCAAAATACCTTAACAAGCACATCACCTAAAATTTTAATAAGAGGTGGAAGTCTGTCAATTAATTATAATGCATATGCAGTATATGATGTTGACGGACTTCTTTATACTGATTATCCTGCTTTTATTGATCCTCAACAAATTAGAAGTATAACCATATTAAGATCCCTTGCGGCTACCAACACATATGGAGGTATAGCTCGTGGAGGTGCAATAGTTATTAGGTTAAAAGCAACTGAATAGTTTTAAGATAAACTTAATTTTTCCCATTGTTTCATTAGAGAATCTAGATCAGATTTTTTCTTTTCATAGACTGCGAAGAAACTATCTTTAGAAATAGTTTTCTCATAATCATCTTGCAAATTTTTATCAGTAATTGAAATTTCATTTTCTAATCTTGATATTTTACTTTCAATATTGCTAATTCTTTTTTTTAATTCTCTTTCTTTTGAATTATCAATATTCTTGTCTTTTTTTATACTTACTACCTTTTCCTTCTTTTCAATTTCTCTAAAATCCTCAATTTTTTTTTGATTTAAATAAAAGTCAATATCCCCTAAATATTCTCTTATATTGTTACTTTTAAATTCGTAAACCTTATTAGTTAGATTTTGAAGAAAATCTCTATCATGAGACACTAAAACAAGAGTTCCATCAAACTTAACTAAAGCTTGTTTTAAAACACTTTTGGATTTAATATCTAAATGACTAGTTGGTTCATCCATAACTAATACATTAAAAGGTTGTAAAAGAAGTTTAGCTAAAGCCAATCTGTTTCTCTCTCCTCCAGAAAGAACTCTTACATATTTTTCAACATCATCTCCTTTAAATAAAAAAGATCCCAACACGTCTCTAACTTTAGATCTGTTTGTTTCATTTGCAGAATCTATCATTGTTTGTAAAACGGTTTTAGAACCATCTAAGTATTCAGCTTGATTTTGAGCAAAATATCCAATTTGAACATTATGACCCAATTTAGAATTTCCTGATGATGGTTTTAATTCACCCACCATAATTTTGGCTAAAGTAGATTTACCTTGACCATTTTGTCCAACAAATGCAATTTTACTTTTTCTTTCAATTAGTAAATTTACATCAGACAATACTTTATTATCTCCATAATTCTTTGATAAATTTTCAATTTCAGTTACAACCTTCCCTGGGTTTATTGAAATATTGAAGTTTAATTTCATGACACTATTGTCATCTTGATCAACTTCAATCCTGTCAATTTTTTCAATTTTCTTCATTAGTGATTGAGCCATAGAAGCCTTTGAAGCTTTGGCTTTAAACTTTTGAATCAATTTCTCTGTATGTTGAATGTGTTTTTCTTGGTTTTTTTGAGCACTAATTTGTTGAGATTTTATTTCTTCTCTTAAAACTAAGTATTTTGAATATGGCTTATTGAAGTCATATATCCTTCCTAGAGAAATATCTATAGTTCTATTAGTTACGTTATTTAAAAACATTTTATCGTGAGAAACTATAACCACTGCTCCTAAAAATGATTTAAGAAAATTTTCAAGCCATATTATTGATTCTATATCTAAGTGGTTTGTAGGTTCATCTAACAATAATAAATCATTACTTTGAAGCAATAACTTAGCTAATTCAATTCTCATTCTCCATCCACCTGAAAAAGTATCTGTATTTTTTTGAAAATCGTCTCGGTTAAATCCTAGACCTTGTAATATTTTCTCGGTGTGTCCTTGATAATTGTATCCTCCTATTAATTCATATCTATCATTAACGTTGCTTAAATCATTAATTAGATCTAAATAAGAATCACTTTCATAATCTACTCTCTCACTTAACTGAGTATTAATTTCATTTTGTCTTTTTTCAAGACTTTTAATTTCACTAAAAGCCTGGTATGCTTCCTCTAAAACGGTTCTTCCTTTTTCAAAATCAATGTCTTGTCTTAAAAATCCAATTTTTAAATCTTTTTCATACGCAATGGAACCTGAATCCATTTCGGTTTCTTTTGATAAAAGCTTTAATAAAGTTGATTTACCAGCACCATTTTTACCGATAAGACCTACCCTATCACCTGAAATTAATTTAAATGAAATTTCTTTAAACAAATATTCACCCGAAAAAGAAACAGAAAGATTATGTATGTTTAGCATTAACTAAAATTTCTGGCAAATGTAAATAATTTTAAATTTGAAAATTATTTTTTGTATTCAATTTTTATCATTACCTCATTCCTTCTATTGAATATTTTATAAGGACTATTATAAGAAACAAAGTATGGATTATTAATATACTTGATATTTAAGCTTTTTAATTTTTCAAATAATATAGTTGAATAGTTTTTTATTTTATTTTGATTTCCATACCCCCCAAATCTAAGAGATGCATAATATCCGGCCTTTGATTGCTAAATTTTTATATTCTCATCATTAGGTTTCGATATATTTTCTATATTAAATTTAGCAGGCATAACAAATTCTATAGAATTTTCATTACTAACATATACTGGAGTTGTCATAGATATTTTTTCATTTTTACTATTGTTTCCACTTATATATCTAAATAATTTCATAAAATTCTTATTTGAACCATTTTCTGAAGAGACCTTTGCTTTAATAGCTGGTTCGTAATATCTTATTTCAAAATTATCTTCTTGAAATATTACTTTATACTTTTGAGTTTCATAATCATTGCTCATAATTAATAATGATATAAACAGAATTAAATACTTCATAGTGTTCCACTTTTTTAAAATTAATAATCCTCACGTAATGTATAAGAATCTATTTATTGTATTACAAATCTCATGCCAAAATATGATATAAAAAACCTTAAAATATCAAGGGTTTTGTCTGGATTATTTTCCAATACAGAATTTAGAAAATATATTGCCAAGAACCTCATCATTAGTAACCTCACCTGTAAGTTCTCCAAGATATTGAAGTGCTTGACGTATATCTATAGCTAATAAGTCTCCTGAAATTTTATCATCAATTCCTTTTAAAACATTCTCAATTTCAACAGATGACTTGCATAACAAATCATAATGTCTTGAATTTGTTACTACTGAAGAATTTGTATTGATTTCATTTAGATCAATACATGATGAAATCTGTTGTTTTAATTCATCTATGTTAGTGCTATGTTTTGCACTTACACAAATATGTTTAAACTCCTTAAAATGTGATTCAATTAATTTACTATCGCCAATATCAATCTTATTGGCAACAATAATTAAATTTTTATCTGGAAAATCTTTTATTATTTTATTTATAATTTGTTTAGAATCATTGATTTTATTACTATCAGTAACAGAGGAGTCTAACATATATAGGACAATACTGGAACTCTTAACCTTCTCGAAAGTCTTTTTTATCCCAACACTTTCAATTTTATCTTTTGTAGCTCTTATTCCTGCAGTATCAATAAATCTATAATTAATACCGTTTAATATGATTTCATCTTCTACTGTATCTCTAGTTGTTCCTGGGATATCACTTACAATTGCCCTTTCATCATTAAGTATTGCATTTAACAGTGTAGATTTTCCTGTATTTGGCTCCCCTACAATAACTATAGGTATGCCGTTTTTTATGACATTTCCTGCTGCAAATGAATCAATCAAAACTGATATTGTTTTTTTTATTTTATGAATTAATTTCTTTAATTCATTAAGATTTGCAAATCCTACATCCTCTTCTGAGAAATCTAGCTCTAACTCAATTAAAGAAGCAAAATCTAAAAGCTGTTGTCTAAGTCCCTTAATATCGCTTTTAAAGCCACCTCTCATTTGATCTAAGGCTATCTTGTGAGAAGCTGAACTCTTACTTGAAATTAAATCAGCTACTGCCTCAGCTTGGCTTAAATCAATTTTTCCATTTAAAAAAGCTCTTAAGGTGAATTCCCCTGCTTTAGCAGCTCTGCATCCATTATCAATAAATAATTTTATTATTTCATTTTGTACATAACTACTACCATGACATGATATTTCTACTACATTTTCACTAGTATATGATTTGGGTGCAATAAATAGTGATATTAACACTTGGTCAATAATTCGATTTCCATCAGTAATTTGTCCTAAAGTAATTGTATGAGAATTTTTATCTATAAGCTTTGATCCGTTTTTTGATTTAAATAATGAATCCGTTATTTCTATAGATTTTGATCCTGAAATTCTAATAATAGAAATTGCGCCTGAACCAGCAGGAGTGGCTAATGCAATTATATTATCCTTGTCTATCATAAATTATTTCAAAAATAGTGTTTTATATTATCTATTCTTTAGATAGAAATAGATTATTGGAATCAAAAGAATTAATACTATTGAAAGATTATTTGCAATTATCTCTGGTTTTAAAAATATAGTTATAAAAAATCCTGCAATTGCCCCTCCTAGATGAGCTTCATGGCCTATGTTATCTCTAACATTCTTCATTGAATAAATAGAATACCATAGATACAATAGACCAAAGACATATGCAGGCATGGGTATAATAATAAAATATAACGTCATTTTAGGATCTAATAGGATTGAAGAATACACTATCCCCATTACAGCTCCACTTGCCCCTACCGCATTATAATTAGTCTTGTTTTTATTAACCCTGTAGGTTACTAAATTTCCAACATATAGACTAGCAATATAAATTATTAGAAAGCCCATTTCTCCTACTGATCTAACTACTGATCCAGAAAAGAAAAAAAAGGTCAGCATATTTACAAACAAATGACCTTGGTTGACATGAAGAAACCCTGAAGAAATATATCTAATAATCTCTCCATTTTTAACAGCAATAGGGTTAAACTTATATTTATCAAAAAAACGCCTGTTTTTGAATCCTCTATATGAGAAGATTATATTCGCTAGTATTATTAGAAAACTTGTCAAGTTTTAACTTAAATATTGGTTAATATTAATTATTCAAACCAAATATAACATATATTTGCCTCATAATTATTTGAGTTATGCAACTACTCGCTTTTATGTTGTTTTACCCAATAATATGGGTAATATCTAAGTTAAACTTTAGATTATTATATATCCTTTCTGATTTATTATTTTATTTAACTTATTATGTAGTTCGATATAGAAGGAAAACTGTTTATAATAATCTAAAAATGGTTTTTCCAGAAAAAACTGAAAAAGAGATAACTAGAATTTGTAAAGCATCCTGCAGAAATTACATTGACACTTTTATTGAATCCATAAAATCTCTTAATATGTCAGAGGATGAGATGAAATCAAGATTTAGATTTAAAAATATTGAGGTAATTCATGAAATTGAAAAGAAAAATCAAAGTATAATTCTAATGTGTGGACATTTTAATGGTTTTGAATGGATATTCATAATTGATAGATATATAAAATCTAATGTTAATGCTATCTATAAAAGATTATCAAATAAATACTTTGATAGATTAATGAAAAAAATTCGAAGCAAATACAATGGTATATTAATTCATACAAAAGAAACAAGAAAAATAATTGCAGAAAACAGTAAAAATAATTCATTAGATCTATATGGATTTGCTTCTGATCAGACCCCGAGGTTAAAAAAAGCAGTTCATTGGAACTATTTTATGAATATATGGGTTCCTATTCATACTGGAGCAGAAATGCTTGCAAAACAGCATAATTTAGCCTTAGTATTTATGAGAATAAAGAAATTAAAGAGGGGGTATTATGAAACTACATTCGAAAAAATAACAACAAACCCAATAGACTATAAAGATTACGAGATAACCGACAAGTTTATGAAATTAGTTGAGAATCAAATCTACGATGAACCTACGCTATATTTATGGTCTCACAGAAGGTGGAAACATAGAGATAAGGTATCTCCGCCTAAATAGCTAAGTAATTGCTTCTATCTCATTAATAAGTTTATTGGCAATATTATCAGCTAAATCTTGAGTTTTAGCCTCTGAGTATATCCTTATAATAGGTTCTGTATTACTTTTTCTTAACTGAACCCAAGAATCTGAAAAGTCAATTTTCAAACCGTCAATTAGATTTATTTTTTCTGCAGAATACTTTGTTTTAAAATAGCTTATCATTTTATTGTATTTAAAATTTATATCTATTTCTATCTTCTTTTTACTCATGAAATAATTTGGGTATATTTTTCTAAGGTCTGAACATTTCAACCCACTATTTGATAAATGGCTTAAGAATAGAGCAATTCCAAGCAAAGCATCTCTTCCATAATGCAGTTGCGGAAGTATTATTCCTCCATTACCCTCGCCTCCAATTATTGCATTAGTTTTTTTCATCATCTCAACAACATTAACCTCACCCACTGCGCTAGAATTATATTCACAATTATATTTGTTTGATATGTCTTTTAATGCCCTTGTTGAGCTAAGATTACTAACTGTAGAGCCTGGCTGTAGACTTAGTACATAATCAGAACATGCAACAAGAGTATATTCTTCGCCAAAAACATCACCATTCTCACAAACAAAAGCTAAACGATCAACATCTGGATCAACAACAATTCCAAGATCAGCACCTTCTTTTATAACTAGGTTAGAAAGATCATATATATTCTCCTTTAATGGCTCTGGATTATGAGGGAATTCTCCTGTAGGATCACAGTATAACTTTACTACATCTACGCCTAATTTTTTTAATAATTTTGGAACAGCTATTCCTCCTGTTGAATTAACAGCATCAACAACAATTTTATAATTTTTTTTCTTTATTGATTTTATATCAACTAAATTAAGTTTTAGAATATTGTCAATATGGATATCTATATAATTATCCTTCTCGACTAATTTCCCTATTTTTTCTGTTTTGTTTAACTTATTATCATAAGTTTCTGCTATTTTTAAAACTTCTTCCCCATCAGATGAGCTAAGAAACTCTCCTTTTGAGTTTAATAATTTTAAAGCATTCCAATTCATAGGGTTATGACTTGCTGTTATTATTATACCGCCATCTGCCTTTTCAATAGGGACGGCTATTTCTACAGTAGGAGTTGTTGAAAGATTTAAACTAACAACATCAAAACCCATAGAAATAAGCGTATTTATAACGAAGCCTTGAACCATTTCTCCAGATATTCTTGCATCTCTACCTACAACAATTTTATTATTCTCCTTATTAGAATTATTTTTTACCCACAATGCATAAGAAGTTGTGTAAAGCACAATGTCTTGAGGAGTTAAATCTTCCCCAACTCTTTCACCTATTGTTCCCCTTATTCCTGAAATTGATTTGATTAACGGCATCCATTGATTATTTAATGTAAATATACTATTTAAGCTATGTTAAACTAAATTTGAATTTGTAATTTAGAAATAATTTAACACACTGTTATTTATGAAAAGAAATTTAGTATTTTCTTTAACTTTTTTGCTTATAATTTCCTCATGTACAAATAAACCTGTAGAAGAAGGTTTGACTGCTAAAAACGGTATGGTTGTATCTGCAAGAGAAGAAGCTAGTAAAATTGGTATTGAAATCTTAAAAAAAGGAGGAAATGCATTCGATGCAATGATTGCTACTGATCTGGCTCTTGCAGTATCACACCAATCTGCTGGAAATATAGGTGGAGGTGGATTTATGGTATATAGAAAAGCAAATGGTGAAACAGGGGCTTTAGACTATAGAGAAAAAGCTCCACTGAGTGCTAGTAAAGACATGTATCTAGATAAACAAGGAAATGTCATTAAAGGCTTGAGTTTAGCTGGAGCGATGGCTATAGGTGTGCCAGGAACTATTGCTGGAATTTTTGAAGTATATGAAAAATTTGGATCACTTCCAATAGAAACAATATTTCAACCTGCAATAGATCTAGCAAATAAAGGAGTAGTTGTTACTACAAAGCAGAGTGCTAAAATAAAAAGTCATCTAAAATATTTTAAACTTGTTAATAAAGAGGAAATTCTTTTTCAAGAAGAAATAAATGCTGGTGATACTTTAAGATTTCCAAATTTAGCCAATACTCTAGATCGTGTTATGAAAAAAGGTAAAGACGAGTTTTATAAAGGCGAGACTGCGCGAAAATTAGTAGACTTTATCAAAGATAATAATGGTATTATATCATTAAAGGATTTAGAACTTTATGAGGCTGTTTGGAGAGATCCTGTTGAATTTGAATACGATAATCTAAAAGTTATATCTATGTCTCCACCATCAAGTGGAGGTGTTTGTCTAGAACAAATAATGAAAATGATTGAGCCTTACGATATTAATGATTTAGCTCATAATTCATTAGACTATATTAAAATTCTCGTAGAAGCTGAAAGAAGATCTTTTGCAGACCGGAGCTATTATTTAGGTGATCCTGATTTTGTTAGTATTCCTAAAGAACAGTTAGTTGGAAAAGAATATCTTCTGGAAAGAATGAGTAATTTTTCTTTTGACTCACCTACCCCATCTAATGAGATATCATACGGAAATGTAGAAATATTAGAAAGTGACGAAACAACTCATTATTCAATTGTTGATCAATTTGGTAATGCCATAGCTGTAACAACAACATTAAATGGAAGTTACGGTTCTCAATTATATTGTTCTGAACTAGGGTTCTTTCTTAATAATGAAATGGATGATTTTAGCTCAAAGCCTGGTTCTCCAAATATGTTTGGATTAATTGGCGGAAGTGCTAATAAGATAGAACCTCAAAAAAGAATGTTAAGCTCTATGACTCCTACAATTGTTGAAAAGGAAAATAAATTGTTTATGACATTAGGCTCACCTGGAGGATCCAGGATAATAACTTCCGTTCTTCAAACAATTTTAAATGTTCATGAATTTAATATGAGTATGAATAGAGCAGTTAACTCTGCAAGATTTCATCATCAATGGATGCCAGACATAATTAAGATTGAACAAAATTCATTTAATTCAAAGTTAATTCAAGAATTAAAATTATTTGGGTATAATATAGACTATAAAGATCCTATTGGAATTGTAGATGGAATTTTAGTTAAACCAAATGGAATTCTTGAAGCAGGTGCTGACAAAAGAGGTGATGACACTGCGGTAGGGTTTTAAAAACCTATATATTAAATACGGAATGCTTGAAATTGAAGAAAATATAGAAATTCATGGGGCTAGATCCCATAACTTAAAGAATATAGATCTTGTCATTCCTAGGAATAAATTAGTAGTAATAACTGGTCTATCGGGAAGTGGAAAATCATCATTGGCTTTTGATACAATTTATGCAGAAGGACAAAGAAGATATATTGAAACCTTCTCAGCTTATGCACGACAATATTTGTCTAATCTTGAAAGACCCGATGTGGATAAAATTAATGGGCTTTCGCCGGTAATTGCAATTGAGCAAAAAACAACAAACCGCTCACCAAGATCAACTGTAGGAACTATAACAGAGATTTATGCTTTTCTAAGGCTTATGTATGCTAAAATAGGAGAAGCATACAGTTACAATACTGGCAAGAAAATGGTAAGTTATAATAATGATCAGGTTCAAGAACTAATTGAGAAAATGTACGAAGGAAAAAAGATTCACCTTCTAGCTCCATTAATTAAAGCCAGAAAAGGTCACTATAGAGATCTTTTTCAACAAATTATTAAAAAAGGGTTTACTCAAGCTAGAATTGATGGGGAATTCATTGATTTAACAAATAATCTTATGTTAGATAGATATAAGAATCATGATATAGAAATGGTAATTGATAGAATAGATTTAACTAAGCTAAGTAAGGGCTCTAACAGATTAAAAGACAGTATACTTACGGGAATGTATCACGGTGAAAATTCTATTTTAATTTGTGATGAACACAGCAAAAATCAAAAATATTTTAGTAAAAATTTAATGTGTGAAGAAACAGGGGTTTCATACAAAATTCCTGACCCAAACAGTTTCTCATTTAATTCACCGAAAGGAGCTTGTAAGAATTGTAATGGAATTGGGAACTTAAAGAAAATAAACTTACAAAAATTAATCCCTGATGATAATATGTCAATTCATCAAGGGGGAATTCGATTAATAAATAAAGCATCTGGAAGTTGGATCAATAAACAAATCAAGTTGATTGGAAAAAAATATGATTTTTCATTAAGAGAGCCAATAAAAAATATTCCAAAAAAAGCATTAGAAGCTATTCTCTATGGAATAGAAGATAGAATTACGATAAACAGCAAGTCTTTAGGTATAACAAGAGAATATAGTATAAGCTTTGAAGGAATAGTTAATTTTATTGAAGATCAGTATAAGAACACAGAATCAATTGCATTGAGGAGATGGGCAAATAAATATATGGATGAAATAATTTGTGAAACCTGTAAAGGTTCAAGACTTAAAAAAGAATCTTTATGTTTCAAAGTTAATTCTAAGGATATTAATGAACTAGTTAATATGGAAATAACTGATCTAATTAGTTGGTTTAAAAAATTAAATCCTAAGCTTTCCGATACACAAAAATTTATTTCAGAAGAAATAATTAAAGAAATTATAAAAAGATTACAGTTTTTATCAGATGTAGGGTTAGAATATCTAACACTTAATAGATCCTCAAAATCTCTTTCTGGTGGTGAGAGTCAGAGAATTAGATTAGCCTCACAAATTGGATCACAATTAATAGGAGTTCTATATATTTTAGATGAACCAAGCATAGGTTTACATCAAAGAGATAATGATAGATTAATCAAGTCTTTGGAAGCATTAAGGGATATTGGAAATTCTGTAATTGTTGTTGAACATGATAAAGAAATCATAACTCGTGCTGATCATATTATAGACATTGGCCCTCTAGCAGGAAAAGAAGGGGGTAATATTATGTTTGAAGGTAATCTAAACTCAATCAAGAAAAGTAAATCATTAACTTCAGATTACTTAAATAATATTAAGTTTATAGAAATTCCACATAAAAGAAGAAAAGGAAATGGGAAAACAATAAATCTATATGGATGCAGCGGAAATAATTTAAAGAATATAGATGTGTCTTTCCCTTTAAATAAAATGATTGGAATTACTGGAGTTTCAGGAAGTGGAAAATCAAGTTTAATTAATGAGACATTATATCCTATTTTAAACAATTATTTCTATAATGGCAATAAGAAAATATTATCTCATAAATCAATTAAAGGAATCGATAATATAGATAAAGTTGTTAGTGTAAATCAAAGTCCTATTGGGCGAACACCGAGAAGCAATCCTGCTACATATTGCGGGGTATATTCTGAAATTAGAATCTTATTTTCACTACTTAACGAATCTGCTATAAGAGGATATAAACCTGGACGCTTTAGCTTTAATGTTAAGGGAGGACGTTGTGAAGAATGCAGAGGAGGTGGTTTAAAACTTATTGAAATGAGTTTTCTTCCAGATGTTTATGTAGAATGTGAAAGTTGTATGTCTAAACGATTCAATAGAGAAACTCTAGAAATAAAGTATAAAGGGAAGTCCATAAATGATATTTTGAATATGACAATAAATACTGCTGTAGCATTTTTTGAACATATACCTAAAATATACAGAAAACTAAAAACCATACAAGATGTTGGTCTTGGATACATTACATTAGGACAACAAAGCACTACCTTGTCAGGAGGTGAAGCTCAAAGAATTAAATTAGCGTCTGAATTGTCAAAAAGAGATACTGGAAATACATTGTATATATTAGATGAACCTACAACTGGCTTGCACTTTGAAGATATCAAGGTTTTAATGAATGTTTTAAACAAATTAGTAGATAAGGGGAATACGGTACTTATTACAGAACATAATATGGACGTTATTAAAACTGTAGATCATATAATTGATATTGGTCCTGAAGGGGGTAATAAAGGAGGTAATATTATTTTTGAAGGGACACCAGAAAAAATGTTATTAGATGAAACCAATCATACAGCTATTTTCCTAAAAAAAGAATTAAACTAAATATTAAAAATTATTATTATGAATAAGAAAAATCCTAAAAGCTGGAACGAAATAAAAACTAATGACTCATGGTCAATTTTTAAAATTATGGGCGAATTTGTTAATGGATATGAAAAAATGAGTCAAATAGGACCTTCAATATCTATATTTGGTTCAGCTAGAACTAGTAAAGACGATAAATATTATTTACTAGCTAAAGAAATAGCTTCAAGTATTGTAGAGAGCGGTTATGGTGTAATCACTGGAGGTGGTCCAGGAATTATGGAGGCAGCAAATAAAGGTGCAAAAGAAGCTAAAGGAAGATCTATAGGCCTTTGTATAGATCTTCCTTTTGAGAAAAAAGAAGGCGATAATATCTACATAGATCAAGATAAAAAAATAGAGTTTGATTATTTTTTCGTGAGAAAAGTTATGTTTATGAAATATGCACAAGGCTTTGTTGTTATGCCAGGAGGATTTGGAACTCTAGATGAGTTGTTTGAAGCAATCACATTAATTCAAACAATGAAAATTGAAAAATTTCCTATCATTCTTGTTGGAAGCAGTTTTTGGTCTGGACTAATAGATTGGATTAAGGGAACTTTATTGAAAACTAATAAAACAGTATCTAATGCAGATTTATGTGTTTTCCATGTTGTCGATAAAAAAGAAGAAGTTATTAAAATACTTGAAACATTCCATAACGATTATGGCCTAAGTCCAAACTTCTAATTAATTTAAAATATAGTTATTCATTGAAATCATAATTGCATATAGTCGTTAGTTTATTTATCTTGCAGCCTGTTAATTTTTATTAATGCAATCTCCTACATTAAAAAATATTTCTCTCTCATACGAAGATTTCAAAAAGGAAATTTTAAATGATTATAAAATTGCTATTACTAGTAGAGAATGTAGTGTTTTAGGAAGACGAGAGGTTTTAAATGGCAAAGCAACTTTTGGAATTTTTGGTGACGGAAAAGAAGTCCCACAAATAGCTATGGCTAAATCATTTAGAGATGGAGACTTTAGATCAGGTTATTACAGAGACCAGACTTTTATGATGGCAATTGGCAAATTAACTCCTTTACAATATTTCTCTGCATTATATGCACACACTGATATTAAATTTGATCCAATGAGTGCTGGTAGGCAAATGAACAGCTCATTTGCAACACATAGTCTAGATGATAAGTATAATTGGAAAGACTTGACATTGCAAAAAAACTCAAGTGCAGATCTATCTCCAACAGGAAGTCAAATGCCTAGACTTCTAGGCCTAGGTCTTGCTTCTAAGATATATAGAGAAAATGATACTATAAATTCAAATAAGTTCTCTAATAAGGGGAATGAAGTTGCTTGGGGGACTATAGGTGATTCTGCAACAAGTGAAGGGCTTTTCTTTGAAACAATAAATGCAGCGGGTGTTCTTCAAGTACCTGTGATTATTAGTGTATGGGATGATAATTATGGCATATCTGTTCCTTCAAAATATCAAACAACTAAAGGGGATATTTCTGAAGTTTTAAGTGGTTTTCAAAGAGATGAGAAAAATAAAGGGTACGAAATAATCAAAGTAATGGGATGGGATTATCCTAGCTTAATAACAACATACCAAAGAGCTGAAGAAATATCTCGTAGTAATCATGTGCCTGTTTTAGTTCATGTAAAAGAGCTAACTCAGCCACTCGGGCATTCAACTTCAGGATCACATGAGAGATATAAATCTAAAGAAAGATTAGAATGGGAAAGTGAGTTTGACTGTAATTCTAAAATGAGAGAATGGATAATTATTAATCAAATAAGTAATGAGAAAGATTTAAAGCATATTGAAGAATCAGTTAAAAAAGAGGTAAGAGAGGCTGCAAAAAAAGCTAAATCTTTATCAATGTCTGAGACAAAAAAGAATATAGAAAATTTAACAGATCAAATTAAGATTATTTTCAATAATTCAATTGATCCAAATATAGCTCAAATAGTAAATGGTTTAAATTCAATTAAAGAACCATTAAAAAGAGACTTTTTTTCAAATACAAGAAAAATATTAAGAGAATTAATACGATTAAAATCTCCGAAAAAAGAAATATTAAGTGAATGGCTAGAAGATATTAAATCAAAAACACAAATTGATTATAGTTCTCATCTATACAGCGAATCTAAATTTAATCCTATTAGAATAAGTGAGGTTAGCCCAATTTATCATGAGGAATCTAAAATTGAAGATGGCAGGATTGTAATAAGAGAAAATTTTGATGCTATTCTAAAAAAATATGATAATGTTTTAATCTTTGGTCAAGACTCTGGTAAAATTGGAGGTGTTAATCAAGGCCTTGAGGGACTTCAAGAAAAATATGGAGAGACTCGTGTTTTTGATACAGGAATTAGAGAAGCTACAATTATTGGACAAGGAATAGGTTTAGCTTTAAGAGGGTTAAGACCAATTGCTGAAATACAATACCTGGATTATTTGCTCTATGCAATTCAAATAATAAGTGATGATTTAGCAACTTTACATTATAGGACTAGAGGTAAACAAAAGGCGCCATTAATTATTAGAACTAGAGGGCATAGATTAGAAGGTATTTGGCACTCTGGATCTCCAATGGGAGGTATTATTAATTTCATTAGAGGTATTTATGTGCTTGTTCCTAGAAATATGACTAAGGCCGCAGGTTTTTACAACACTCTTTTAGAAGGTGATCAACCAGCATTAGTTATTGAATGTCTAAATAAATATAGATCAAAAGAGAAACTTCCAGATAACCTTGGTGATTTTAAGACTCCTATTGGGAAGGTAGATCTAATATTAGAAGGCTCTGACATTACAATTGTTTCTTATGGATCCTCTATAGAATTAGTTGAAAAAGCCGCGCAAGAGCTAAATAAATTTAATATAAAAGTTGAAATTATTGATTGTCAATCTCTAATCCCTTTTGACTTAAATCATGATATCGCAAAAAGCATAGAAAAAACTAATCGATTATTAATTGTAGATGAAGATTTTTCAGGTGGTGCTAGTGCATATATTTTAAATGAATTAATTTCTAATCAAAATATATATAATTATTTAGACAGTAACCCAAAACTGTTAACTGCAAAAAATCATAGACCAGCATATGGGTCTGATGGCGATTATTTTTCAAAACCATCAATGGACGATATTTTTGATGTTTCATATAATATAATGCATGAATCAAGTCCAAATAAATTCCCAAAAAAATTCTAGGAAACTATTCTAACAATCATTTCCTTTAGTAAGTCCAAATGAGATGTATTTTTTACCCCGCTCCCCTTGCTTTTCAGATCATATTCCCTAATTACAGAAATAACTTGAGTAACTTTTTTGATTGAGTAGTTTTTTGAAGCCCTATTATATTCCTTTATAAAGTATGGATTTATTTTCATAATGGAAGCTTTTTTTGAATCAGGCAAGTTATCATTTGCATGATAGAGTAATAATTTTGAAAAGAAATCAAAAACCATTGATATTGTAACTACCAAGGGGTTAGAATTAGGGTTTTTTGCAAAATAATCTGCTATTTGAAATGCCTTAAACATACTTTTTTCACTAATTGCATTTCTTAATTCGAAATTGTTGTATTTTTTAGATATACCAATATATTTTTCAATTTCATCTTCAGATATTTCTTTTAAATCTTTTTTTGATTGAATGAGCTTAGATAGTTCATTATTAATTTTGTTTAAATCTGTTCCTAAAAAATCTACAATCATAGCAACAGCCTTATTTGATATCTTTATATTTTTGTTACTTAATTGATCTGCGATCCATTGTTGAACTTGATTTTCGTAAAGTCTCTTACTCTCAAATACAACTCCGTTTTTTGCTATTGATTTGTATAAACCTTTTCTTTTATCTAATGATTTGTGCTTATAGTTTATTATAAGAATTGTTGATTCTAAGGAATTATTAGCATAATTAGTTAATTGATCAATAGTTCTAGATAAATCTTGGGCTTCCTTTAAAATAACAACTTGATAATTTGACATCAAAGGGAACTTCTTGCATATTGATATTATTTCATCAATATTTGTTTCTTTACCATATAAAACATTATAATTAAATTCTTTTTCAGATTTAGAAATAGAATTTTCAGTAATTAAACCTGTTAAATAGTCAATATAAAATTCCTCCTCTCCCATGAGCAAATATATAGGTGAGAACTTCTTGGATTTAATATCATTTTCTATTTGCTTGAATAAATTCATTAAAAAATACGAAATTTGAAATATGATAGATTTGTGCTTCCCAAATTATGAATTTAGAATCAAAAACAAACATAACAAGAAATATATTTTTGATGACATTCGTAAAAAATTTATTCTATTAACTCCAGAAGAATGGGTGAGACAAAATTGTGTTAAATATTTAATTAATGAACAAAGAATTTCTAGAGAACTTATAAACGTAGAAAAAAAAATAAAAATAAATAATTTAACAAAGAGATATGATATCGTAGTTTTCAAAAATAATGGAGATGTTTTCTTATTAGTTGAGTGTAAATCTCCAAATATCACAATAAATCAGAAAACATTTAATCAAATATCTATCTATAACTCTCAAATTAATGCTGATTTTTTGATGGTAACTAATGGCTTATTTAACTACTATTGCAGCATAGATTATTCTAACCAATGTTTTAAGTTTGTAAAAGATTTTCCAAAATATAAATGAAAACAGCAGTAGCAATATTAAATTGGAATGGATTTAGTCTATTAAATAAATTCTTGCCATCAGTTATTAAAAATACTCCTAATAACGTTGATATATATATTATTGATAATGGCTCAACTGATAATTCAGTAAATTTTATAAAAACTAATTTTCCTTCAGTAAAAATTATTAACCTAGACGATAATTATGGTTTTGCTAAAGGGTATAATCTAGGAATTAAAAAAATTAATGCTGATATAATTTGCCTTTTAAATAATGATGTTGAAGTAACATCTAATTGGATTGATCCAATAATTAAGCTTTTCAAATCAGAGAAAAATACAGCAATAATTCAACCTAAACTTCTAGATTATAATAATAGAAAAATGTTTGATTATGCTGGCGCTGCCGGGGGATTCTTAGATAAATTTGGATATCCATATTGTAGAGGAAGGATATATGATAATATCGAGAGTGATGATGGTCAATATGATGACATTTCAAAAATATTTTGGGCTTGTGGAGCTTGTTTTTTTATTAGAAAAGAAATTTTTGAATTAGTTAATGGTTTTGATGAAAATTATTGGGCTCATATGGAGGAAATCGATTTATGCTGGAGAACCCAGAATTTAGGATATCACATAAAATACCACTATGAATCTATAGTTTATCATTTAAATGCAGGAACTCTTAACGCAAGTGATCCAAAAAAAACGTATTTCAATTTTAGAAATCAGTTATACACACTAACAAAAAATTGTAAAGAAAACTTATTTTTATTATTATTTTTTAAATTTTTTATTGATTTAATAATATCTATTTTCTTTCTATTAACCAAAGGAATAAAACATGCTTTAGCAATATTTAGGGCTTATATTTCGTTTTATAACAAATTAAGACAATTAATGATTCTAAGAAAAAATCTAAATAGAGAAATTATTCATTATAATACCTATTCCATCATTTTTTATTTCTTAGGGTTAAAAAGATTGAAAAAAGTATAATTAAAATTTATCTTTTTTTTACTTTTACAAAAGATTATTAAAATTAAAATTTTACAAATGAAAAAAACACTTTTATTATGTTTAGGAGCATTATTTATAATGTCTTCTTGTGTTTCTAAAAAAGAATACACTTCTTTAGAGAACAGACACAAAAAAACTCAAGATTTATTGAATACGGCTACTATTAAGCTGAATTCCTGTCTTGAAGAAAAAAGTTCAGCAGAAACGCTTGTTGTTGCTTATAAAGAAAGGGGAGATGATTTAAGAAGAAGGAATGATCAATTGTTTATTCAATCTAAAGATTATCTTGAACTTACGTCAAAAAGTGCAGACAATCTTGAAAAGTCTTTAGAAAGCATGCAAGAGAAAGATCTTAAAATTACAAGATTGCAAGATGCTCTCACTAGAAAAGATAGTGTAACACTAGCAATTGTAACTAGTCTAAAGAAAGAAATAGGAATAAACGATCCTGACATAGAAGTTAATGTTGAGAAAGGAGTTGTTTTTATTTCACTATCAGACAAACTTCTATTTAAAACTGGAAGTTATATAGTATCTGAAAGAGCTAAAGAGATTTTAGCTAAAGTAGCCGTAGTTGTAAATGGTAAACCTGACTTTGAATGTATGGTTGAAGGCCATACAGATAGTAGATCATATGAAGGTGGCGTTTTATTGGATAATTGGGATTTAAGTGTTAAAAGAGCAACATCTATAGTAAGAGTTCTGCAAGAACTAGATGTTAATCCTGGTAAACTAATTGCAGCTGGAAGAAGCTATTTTGATCCTCTTGTAGAAAATGATACTGCAGAAAATAGAGCAATTAACAGAAGAACTAGAATTGTAATTATGCCAAAAATTGATCAATTCTATGATATGATTGAGAAAGAGATGAAAAATTTAACTTCAGGGAGTTAATAGATAATAAACGATAAAAAACCCAATCCTAAAAGATTGGGTTTTTTTATGAGATAATTTTAAGTTTTGCAAACCTTAATAGTAGTTTTTTAATCCCTCCTTTTTCAAAATTAATTTTAGCCCTAATATCATTTCCTTTTCCTTCTAATTTCAACACTTTTCCTTTTCCAAATCTCACATGACTTACAATATTTCCAATAACCAAATTATCATCAAACAAATTAGTTTTAGAGTTTGTTTTGTTAACCTTAACATAATTGCCAGGAATTCTTGGCTTAGGTTTATTATATCTGATCTTATTTCTGTTAAAGCTTCTATTTATATTATTAAAGGATAAATTTTCCTTTTTACTAGTTATTGGAGTTAATATATTAATATACTTCTCGTCAATTTCATCAATAAATCTACTAGGTTCAGAATCAATTAATTTACCCCATCTGTATCGCGTTATAACATAACTTAGATTTATTTCTTTCTGAGCTCTAGTTAAAGCAACATAAAACAATCTTCTCTCTTCCTCAAGCTCATCCCTTGAATTCATGTTCATCGCACTAGGAAATAGATTCTCTTCTAGCCCTACAATATACACACAAGGAAATTCAAGCCCTTTTGCTAAGTGTATGGTCATTAATGAAACTTTGTCTTGGTTTTCAAGATCTTGATCCAAATCAGTTACTAATGCAATATCCTGTAAGAATTCTTCTATAGTTCCTTTTGATTCAGAATTATAAATTTGTGTATCAACAAAGTCTTGCACTCCATTTAATAATTCTTCAATATTTTGTATTCTATTTATACTCTCTAAGGATTCCTCATCTTTATATAGTTTATATATTCCCGATGATTTTATTACTTCTTCTGTTATTTCAAAGGCATTTGATTCATTTAGCATTAATTTTGCTTTTTCAATTGAAAGAACAAAATCGTTAATTTTATTTCTGATTTTTAAGCCAATAGAGAGATTAAATTCATTAATATTTTTAGCAACATCATAAATTGTAATTTTCCTTTGTTTTGATTCTATAATTAATTTATCAATTGATGTTTGACCTATACCTCTTGAAGGAAAGTTTATTATTCTTTTAAAAGCTTCCTCATCTGAGTTATTTACTATTAATCTCAAATATGCTAAAATATCTTTAATTTCTTTCCTTTGATAGAACGATAATCCACCATATACTCTATATGGTATATTTTTTTTTCTTAATGAATCTTCAAATGCTCTAGATTGAGCATTTGTTCTATATAAGATGACAAAATCTTTATTCTTATATTGATTTCTCATCTTGCTCTCAAAGATTGAGCTAGCTACAAATCTTCCTTCTTCACCATCGGTTAGTAATCTTGTTACATTAATTTTTGATCCTGTTTCATTTTCAGTCCAAACAACTTTTTTAAGTTTATTTTCATTTTTCTCAATTAGACTATTAGCTGCATTAACTATGTTTTTTGTAGATCTATAATTCTGTTCTAATCTAAATACATTTACTCCGTGATAATCTCTTTGAAAATTTAGTATATTTCTAATATTAGCCCCCCTAAAACTGTATATACTTTGAGCATCATCACCAACAACACATATATTTTGAAATTTATCAGATAGTGCTTTAACAATAAGATATTGGGAATGATTAGTATCTTGATATTCATCAACTAGAATATATCTAAATAAATTTTGATATTTAGCAAGAACATCGGGGGACTTAGATAGTAACTCATTAGTCTTTAATAATAGATCGTCAAAATCCATTGCCCCTGCTTTAAAACATCTGTTTATATATTCTACATATACATCAATAAAACTTGTACGTTTAGCTAATTTGTCTGATTCAATTAATTCATCATTCTGTCTATAAGCTTTAGGTGTAATAAGACTGTTTTTAAGAGAAGATATTCTAGAATATATACTTTTATATTTATATATCTCTTTATCTAAATTTAACTCCTTTATGACTGATGAAACTAATTTTTTAGAGTCTTCCGTATCATAAATTGTAAAATTTGAGGTATACCCTATTTTTTTAGCTTCAATTCTTAATATTTTAGCAAAAACTGAATGAAATGTACCCATCCATAAGTTCTTTGCTTCTTCTCCAACAATCCTAGCTATTCTTTCTTTCATTTCTCTAGCTGCTTTATTTGTAAAAGTTAAAGCCAAGATATTAAAGGGATCTATACCTTTGGTCATTAGACGTGCAATCTTATAAGTTAATACTCTAGTTTTTCCAGATCCAGCTCCTGCTATAACAATCATAGGTCCATCTGTATGCAATGTTGCTTTTAACTGAGATTCATTAAGATTATTTAGATAATTATTCAATTTAAAATATGATTTACAGTGAAATTAATTAATGTATTTATTAATTGATATTAGAAAAATGAAATTTTATAAACAAATTCTATCTATAATTAATACAAATTAAAGTTATAAGAATTTAAAAAATATTAATTTTAAGAAAATGAATAATACTTTCTTACAGACACCTATTGATTATCTTAAAGGAGTTGGTCCAAATAGATCAAAACTATTTAAAAAAGAACTTAAAATTTTTACTTATCAAGATCTTTTAAGTTTCTTCCCATATAGATATGTAGACAAAACAAAGTACTATAAAATTAATGAAATCAATAATACAAAATCTGAAATCCAGCTAATAGGTAAAATAGTTGATTTATATGAAAGTGGATCACCAAGAAAAAGGAGACTTATAGCAAAAGTCAAAGATGATACAGGTTTTATAGAATTAGTTTGGTTTAAATCTCATAAATGGATTAAAGAAAGTCTGATTTTAAATAAAAACTATATTATTTATGGGAAACCAAACGTCTTCAATGGGATATATAATATACCGCATCCTGAATTAGAATTATATAAAAAGGAGAATTTAAAATACAGATCTTCTTTAGATCCCGTATATCCTTCTACTGAGACCTTAATTAAAAGAGGTATTACAAATAAAGTAATTAGAAATATTGTTAAAGAATTATTACTTGAAATAAAATCAAAGTTTGTAGAAAGTATGCCGGAATATATTATTAAGGAATATAAACTTCTAGATAAGAACAGTGCTATAATAAATATTCATCTACCAAAATCTAATCAAATTCTATCAGAAGCTATTAAAAGATTGAAATTTGAAGAATTATTTTATTTTCAATTACAATTAATTAAAAAAAATATTTCAAGAAAAGAAAAAATTAAAGGTTATAGCTTTAAAAAAGTTGGTAATACTTTTAATTCATTTTATAATAATCATTTAAATTTCAGTTTAACAAATGCCCAAAAGAGAGTTTTAAAAGAAATTAGAAGAGATTTAGGCAGTAATGCTCAGATGAATAGATTACTTCAAGGAGATGTTGGCTCAGGAAAAACTATAATTGCATTTATGGCAACATTAATAGCAATAGATAATGATTTTCAAGCATGTATAATGGCTCCAACTGAAATTTTATCAGCACAGCATTATAATAATTTTAAAGACACATGTAAGTTATTGAATATCAGCATACAAATACTTACAGGTTCAACTAAACCTTTAGAAAAAATAAAGATATATAATGAACTTGAAAATGGAGAATTAAAAATACTTATAGGAACACACGCTTTAATTCAAGATAAGGTTAAATTTAAAAACCTTGGCATAGCAATAATTGATGAACAACATAAATTTGGAGTAGCCCAAAGAAGTAAATTATGGAAAAAGAATACTCTACCCCCTCATATTTTAATTATGACTGCAACTCCAATTCCAAGAACATTAGCAATGTCTGTATATGGCGACTTAGATATTTCAGTGATTGATGAACTTCCCCCTGGAAGAAAGAATATAATTACAGTACATAGGAAGGAAAATAGTCGCCTAAAAGTAATTCGATTTTTAAGAGGAGAAATATCAAAAGGACGACAGGCGTATATCGTATACCCTCTTATTAAAGAAAGCGAGAAAATGGACTATAAGGATCTTATAGATGGTTTTGATGGTCTATCAAGAGATTTTCCTCTCCCTGAATATCAAATTTCAATGGTGCATGGTAAAATGAAGTCAGAAGACAAAGGCTATGAAATGCAGAGATTTATATCTGGTCTTACTAACATTCTAGTCTCCACAACAGTAATTGAGGTTGGCGTTGATGTCCCCAATGCTTCTGTAATGATAATTGAAAGCTCTGAAAGATTTGGATTATCCCAATTACATCAATTAAGAGGAAGAGTTGGAAGAGGAACTCATAAAAGTTACTGTATATTAATGTCTGGGAACAAAACTACTAATGATAGTAAAATTCGTATAAATACTATGGTAAAATCTAATGACGGATTTGAAATAGCAGAGAAAGATCTTGAAATAAGAGGTCCAGGAAATCTTATGGGAACTCAACAAAGTGGAATAATTCCTCTTAAAATAGTCAACCTAGTGAATGATAAAAATATGATTAGCTCAATAAGAAATTATGTTAAGAAGATATTAGCATCTGATCAAAATCTCACAAAAAAACAAAATACTGTAATCTTAAACACCTACAAACATCTGAATAAAAATAATGATATATGGAATTATATTAGCTAATCCTCCGCAAGCAATTTTAATATCAATTCTTTAAACTCCCTCTTAAAATTTTCATACTTTTCCCCTGTAGCAGGCCCATTAAATCCTGTATGAATTCTTCTAACATTCTTTTTTTTATCTATAAAAATTAGTGTTGGGTACGAAACAACTTGTTTTAATGAAGGAATTCTCTTTTGAGCTTCAACCTTGTTGCTAGTACCAAATTGTGCTAATAGAATAGGATATTTAATGTTAAATCTGGCTTTTAATTTATTGATATTTGTAATAGCTCTATTCTTTGTGTTTGCATATTCAAATGCTAAAGAAACAAACTCAAGATCTTTGTGATTATTTTTACTGACAAATTCTGAAAGAAAAGTAGTCTCATCTAAACAATTTGGACACCAAGTGCCCATAATCTGCACAACCAAAACCTTGTCTTTAAATTTTAAGTCATTATAGGAAACTAACTCTCCCTCACTATCTTCAAAAGAGAATTCAAAATTATTATATTGATTGTTTAATAAAGTTAAATTATTTGGATCTGGGAGCTCGTAATTCCCGTCTCTGCTAGCTATAAAGGGAATTTTATTATAGTTACCTCTATAAAAATACCCGCTTATAATATTTTCTTCTACCTCACCTTTAAATAGATATGAACGTGCTCCATTAAATGTAGATAGTTTTATTGAATCTCCCTCTGAAACACCTTCCATAAAACCATAATCTCCTGTAGTTGTTCTAAAAGTTCCTGAAATCTTAGAATTACTTTGATCAAACATTCCTATTGCATTATACTCTTCTAGTTTTTCAGGATTAAAAACAACTTTCCATTTTCCTGAAAAATTATAATTTTTTGAATCATCTTTCAATTTAAATCTTTGATAACCAGGATTAGCTTTAAATTCTATTTTTCTATCTAAACTATTATTAATAAAGTATCCTTCTAACCCAAAAGATGTTTTCTTTGCTTTTATATATCCTTCAAAGACAGGAGATTTGATTAAAAATGAGTCCTTTGTGTAAAGAATATTTTCCATATTAACTATTTCTTTATGATTGAAAATTTGAACTGAACCATCTTTCAACACATCTAAATCAAACGGTATTTCTTGATTATCTATAGTATATAAATAGCCTACATAAGAACCTGGGATCACCTTGTAATCTTCATTACAACCTGATAAGATTAGATGCAATATAATTATCCAATAATTTAACTTATTCATAATATGGATTATGCTAGATTAAATATCTATGAAAAAATGAATATTAAAAAAACTTTTTAGATTTCATTAGAAAGTAACTATTATTATATTTGTTAAACCTAACTATTTAAAATGAAAATTTCATATAATTGGCTGAAACAATTCCTGAATCTAAAAGACACAGTTGAAGATACTGCAGACATGCTTACAGAATTAGGGCTAGAAGTTGAAGATATTTTAGATTTTAAATCAATTAAAGGAGGTTTAAAAGGAGTTGTAATTGGAAAAGTTAGAACGTGTAAAAAACACCCTAATGCTGATAGACTAAAGATAACTACTGTTAGTATTGGCTTAAACAAAGATGTTCAAATTATTTGCGGCGCTCCTAATGTTGATTTAAACCAAACTGTCGCTGTTGCTACAGCAGGAACCAAGATATACTCAAATGATGATTGTTGGACTATACAGAAAAGTAAAATCAGAGGAGAAATTAGTGATGGAATGATATGTGGTGAAGATGAATTAGGCTTAGGAGACTCACACGAAGGAATAATGCTGCTAGACAAAAAATATGAAGCAGGAACACCGCTTGATACAATTTTTAAAATAGAAAGTGATAAAATACTTGAAATTGGATTAACTCCTAATAGGTCTGATGCTATAAGTCATTACGGGACTGCTAGAGACCTCAGAGCTGGACTATTACAAAGAGGAATGAAATTAGAACTAATGAAACCATCTATAAGTGATTTTATTATTGATAAGAAATTAGTAAATATCAAACTTGAGGTTGAGAACAACCTTCTAGCTCCTAGATACTGCGGAATAGTAATAGATGATATAGTTGTGCAAGAATCTCCTCAATGGCTGATTAATAGACTAAAATCTATTGATGTTACTCCAATTAATAATATTGTCGACATTACTAATTATGTTTTACATGATATTGGACAACCGCTTCATGCTTTTGACTATAATAAAATTCATGAAAATAAGATATCAGTAAAAACTCTTAAAAATGGAACAAAATTTACAGCTCTAGATGGGATTGAAAGAAAATTAACTAGTAATGATTTGATGATATGCAGTGGAAATAAACCTCTATGCTTAGCTGGAATTTATGGAGGCTTAGATTCTGGAATTACAGAAAAAACTACTTCAATATTTTTAGAAAGTGCTTATTTTGATCCTATAACAATTAGAAAATCTTCAAAATATCATGGACTCAACACAGATGCATCATATAGGTTTGAAAGAGGTGTTGACCCAAACATAACTGATCTTGCTTTAAAAAGAGCATGTATACTAATTAAACAAATCTGTAAAAACTCAATGGTGTCTAGCGATATTACAGATGTGTATCCAAAGAGAATTGAAGAGAAACAGATAATAATCAGTTTTAAAAATATAGAAAATCTAATTGGAAAAAAAATTGATCGTGAGATCATAAAAAGAATAATAACCTCTCTAGACATTAAAATTGAGAGTATTACTGAATCAAATCTTGGAATTTCAATACCTGCTTATAGAAATGATGTTACTAGAGAAGCAGATGTTATAGAAGAAATATTAAGAATATATGGATATAATAACATTGAATCATCAAAGAAAATAAATAGATCTCTAATACTACACGATCAGTTATCAAAGAATGATATTGAAAATATAATAGCTAATCATTTAGTTTCATTAGGATTTAGTGAGATAATAACTAATTCACTTACCTCCCCGAAATTTAATAAAGCAAATAAAAATATAAAGGAATCACTACATGTAAGTGTTATTAATTCATCCAGCTCAGATCTTTCATCATTAAGGAACTCCCTTATGTTTTCTGGAATTGAAGCATTATCTTATAATATTAATAGAAAGCAGAGTAATCTAAAAATGTTTGAATTTGGTAAAGATTATATAAAAAATAATAACAAATATATTGAGGAAGAAAAATTATGTCTTTTTATAACTGGCAATAAATCATCAAAGAATTGGAATAAAACTCTACATAAAAGTGATTTTTATTATGTGAAAGGTGTCGTATCTTCTATAATTGATAGATTAAATCTAAGCAAAGCTAATTCAAAGCCAACAATAGATAAAAACTTAAAAGACGGTGAAACTTTGATTTTAAATGATAAACCCTTAGTTAGTTTTGGCTTTATATCACAGAATAGTTTAGATGTTTTTGATATTGAACAAGAGGTTTATTATGTAGAGTTTAATTGGGGTAATGTTCTTGGCTCAATAAATAAAGGCCCTGTTTTATTTCAAGAAATTCCTAAATTTCCTGAAGTTTCAAGAGATTTATCTATTTTAATTGATGAGGATATATCCTTTGAGTCAATATACAATTCAGCATATAAAGCAAATAAAAATCTTATAAAAAACATTAGTTTATTTGACGTATATATTGGGAATAATATACCGAAAAATAAGAAAAGCTATGGACTTAATTTTAAGATTTCAGATAAATCAAAAACTCTTTCTGATAATGAAATAGATCATCTAATGAAAAATGTAACTAATAATCTTATAAAGGAATTTGGAGCTGAATTGCGATAAATTTTAGTTAACAATACATCTTATTTCTTAAGTCTTTGATTTTTTCATCCTGCATGTACTCATCAAAATTCATATACCTGTCAATTACACCCTTTGGAGTTAATTCAACTATCCTATTAGCCAGTGTTTGTGCAAATTGATGATCATGTGTAGTTAACAACACTGTTCCTTTATATTTTTTTAATGAATTATTAAATGTTGTAATACTTTCTAAATCTAAATGATTTGTGGGCTCATTTAGCATTAATACATTAGCCTTTTTCATCATCATTCTAGAAATCATACATCTAACTTTTTCTCCTCCAGACAAAACATTACATTTTTTTAATGCTTCCTCTCCAGAAAAAATCATCTTACCAAGGAAACCTCTTAAATAAACCTCCTCTTTCTCTTCTTCAGTTTTAGCCCATTTTCTAAGCCAATCTACTAAGCTTGTATTGTCAATAAAATAATTGCTATTATCTAAAGGCAAATAAGATTGAGAAGTAGTAATTCCCCAATCAAACTTTCCAGAATCCAAATTAATATTTTCATTCAAAATTTCATAAAAAAATGTTGTTGCTCTAGAATCCTTTGAATAAAAAAGCACCTTATCACCTTTTGCTAGATTTAAATTTATATTACTAAATAGTATCTCTTTCTCAACTGATTTAGATAAATTCTCAATATTAAGGATCTGATCCCCAGCTTCTCTTTCTCTCTCAAATATAATTGCAGGATATCTTCTACTTGACGGCTTAATCTGTTCAATATTAAGTTTTGCAATCATTTTTTTTCTACTAGTTGCTTGTTTACTTTTTGCAACATTAGCACTAAACCTTGCAATAAACTGTTCCAGCTCCTTTTTCTTTTCTTCTGCTTTTTTGTTTTGCTGCATACGCTGTCTTAAGGCTAGCTGTGAAGATTCATGCCAAAAAGTATAATTACCAGAATAATGATTGATTTTTCCAAAATCTATATCTGATATATGTGTACAAACAGAATCTAAAAAATGTCTATCATGAGAAACTACAATTATACAATTATCAAAATTCGCCAAGTAATTTTCTAGCCAATTAATTGTATGATAATCTAAGTCATTAGTTGGCTCATCCATTATTAATACGTCAGGGTCTCCAAAAAGTGATTTGGCTAATAATATTCTCACTTTTAGCTTTGAATCAACATCTTTCATTAATTTATAATGTAATTCTTCAGATATTCCTAAATTTGAAAGTAGAGAAGCAGAATTGCTTTCAGAATTCCATCCATCCATTTCTTCATATTTTTCTTGTAAAACACCGATCTTATCAGCATTCTCGTCAGAATAATCTTCATAAAGTTTATCTATCTCATATTTTAAATCAAACAGATCTTTATTACCCATAATTACTGTTTCTAATACTGTTCTTTTATCAAATATTGTATGATCTTGCTCTAAGATTGACATTCTTTTTCCTGGCTGAAGGAATACACTGCCAGAAGTAGGGTCTGTTTTTCCGGCTAATATTTTTAATAAGGTTGATTTTCCGGAACCATTTGCTCCGATAATACCATAACAGTTACCATTGTTAAATGCAGTATTAACATCGTCAAAAAGAACTCTCTTGCCAAATTGTATGGATAAATTGGAGACTGATAGCATAAAAACCTATTTTTAGGCTTGCAAAAATAGATAAATTAATTTCCTTTTTTATAGTCTTTTAAAAAATTTTCTAATCCTATGTCTGTAAGTGGATGTTTTAAAAGATCAAGTATTGATTTCAAAGGAGTTGTGATAACATCTGCACCAATCTTTGAACAATCAACAATATGCATTGTATGCCTAATAGATGCTGCAAGAATTTCTGTTGAGAAACCATAATTATCATATATCTCTCTAATTTCAGAAATCAGAGCTAAGCCATCTGTTGAGACATCATCTAATCTCCCAATAAATGGAGAAACATAATTTGCTCCAGCCTTTGCTGCCAAAAGGGCTTGACCAGGAGAAAAAACTAAAGTAACATTAGTCCTTATCCCGTTATCACTAAAATATCTTGTAGCTTTTATTCCTTCTTTTATCATTGGAACCTTTACAACAATTTGTTTATGCAGAGAAGATAGTTCTTTACCCTCATTAATCATTCCTTTATAATCAGTTGCAATTACCTCAGCTGAGACATCTCCATCAACAATATCACAGATCTTCTTGTAATGATCTAATATATTTTTCTTACCAGTTATACCTTCCTTAGCCATAAGTGAGGGGTTCGTTGTTACACCATCAAGTATTCCAAGATCTTGAGCCTCTTTTATTTGATCTAAATTTGCTGTATCAATAAAAAATTTCATTAAAATTATTTAGGTTGAGCCTTAAATTTACAATATTTAAAAGATATATATTAATGAAGTTATTAACATAGATTTTTTAATAATTCTTCATTACAATATATTCAAATAACCTCTGTGGAAAGATAAATTTTAAAAAAGGAGCTAATGTTTCAATAAATGATCCTGATAAATATTTTTTCTTGGGCCTCTTTGAGTTAAGTATCTTATATACTAATCGTCCTATAATTCTTGGATCAGCACCTGAATCAATATGTTTATTCATAGTTTCTAATCCCTTTTTATAAGAAATTTTATATGGTGATTCTTCTCTTATTGGTGAATGAAATCTTCCTTTAGGAATATTAGTCAAATATTCTCCTGGAGCAATGCTAACAACATTGACTTTAAATTCCTTTGTTTCCATATTTAATGTTTCTGAAATTAGATCTAATGCTGCTTTGCCAGCACTGTAAATTGACCTAAATGGAGATCCTACATAACCTGCAATAGATGTAATATTAATAATTAAGCCTTTTCTTTTTTTGCGCATAAATGGCAAAACTGCTTTTATCATATTAATAGGTCCGTATAGATTTGTTTTAAAATGCTTATGTATTTCTTCTTCTGGAATTTCTTCTAATGGACCTGTAATGCCAACTCCAGCATTATTTATTAAAACATCTATTCTTCCTTCATAATCTATGATTTGATTAACACATGAATTTATTTGATCATTATTAGTTACATCCATAGTTAACAACTTAAACTTAGATTCAGGATACTTTGAAGAGTCTCTGCTAGTACCATAAACAATGTATCCTTTATCGCTAAGAAATTCACCTATAGCTTTTCCTATTCCAGAAGACCCTCCAGTTATTAAAATTACTTTATACATTGCTGTTAAAAAAAAATGGCAAGCTACCTACATCACACTGCTACAACTAAATACCTTTGCTACGTTCCCGTTCTGGAGGGTTAATCAGGAGCTAGTTGTGTAGGACTTGCCATAGTAAAGATACAATTTTTGATATTAGTCAATAATTTTTTTTGAGTAATTTAAAAATATATAACTTAAATTTGCCCTATTCAACTTTGGTATGATAAAAAACAATATCTATAATATAACCTTGACTATTATCATACCTTTATTATTAATTAATTGTAATGATAATAAATCTGAAACCTTACCCGAAAATAACTTAACTCCAACGGTTTACTCATATGAGATTATTAATGTATACCCTCATGATATAAATGCTTATACGCAAGGTCTTGAGTTTTATAATGGGTTTTTATATGAAAGTATTGGGAGATATGGAAAATCACAACTTCGAAAAGTCAATTATGAATCAGGAGAGGTATTAAGTAAGAAAGATATTAATAAGAAGTATTTTGCTGAAGGAATAACAATCTTAGATGATTTAATATATCTTTTATCATGGAGAGAAAAAGTTGGCTTTATTTATGATATTAATAATTTTAATCTTATAGATTCTTTTTCTTACGATAAGAGCAAAGAAGGATGGGGTTTGTGTAACGATGGAAAAAATATTTATAAAAGCGATGGAACAGACAAAATATGGCTATTAGATCCTAAATCAATGAAAGAATTGGACTATATACAGCCACACACAAACAAAAGAAAGCTTGCTAATATAAATGAGCTTGAATGGATTAACGACAGAATATATGGAAATATATATATGGCAGATGGTATTGCTATTATAAATCCAAAAAACGGTGTAGTTGAGGGTGTTATTGATTTATCATCATTAAAAAAAGAAGTGACTAATCATAAAGATTTAGATGTACTAAATGGTATTGCATATAATAAAGCTTCTAATAGCATCTTTGTTACTGGTAAGATGTGGGATAAACTTTTTGAAATCAGAATTATACCTAAAACAAATGGGAAGTAGATGGAGATAATAGCTGGGGAGCTCTAGGTTGCTTATCAAATATTTAATTAAAATTGAAAAAATAAATACTTAAATCCAGCGTTATCAGATGATAAAATAAGACAAGCTTTTACTTCATGAGAAGATTACTAATCATATTTATATATCTAATAGTTGTTATATTTTGGAGTAGCTGTAAAAATGATTTTAACTTCGAATTAAGTCCCGGGAATTTATCTTTCTCTAAAGATACCGTATACTTAGATACAATATTTACAAATATAGGATCAAGTACCTATAATTTAAAGGTCTATAATAATTCCAATGAAAATATAATAATACCAAATATAAATCTCGGAAATGGTGAAAACTCTTATTATAGACTTAATGTTGATGGTATTTATGGTTCAGATTCTAATGCAGGAAAGTATTTTGAAAATATCGAACTTCTTGCCAATGATAGTTTATATATTTTTATAGAAACAACTGTTGATATAGGAAGCTTATCAGATCAAAGTACACAATTTCTTTATACCGATTATATTCAATTTAATAGTGGAGAAAACTTTCAAAAAGTTGAACTAGTTACCCTGATAAAGGATGCAATTTTTATATATCCTCAGAGATATCTGGATTCTCAAACTAATGAATATATTGTTGAGACATTAAGCTTTGATATAGATGGGGATGGAGTTAATGACGAAACTAATATACAAGGAAGATTCCTTAATGAATCTGAATTAAACTTTACTTCAACCAAACCTTATGTAGTTTATGGATATGCTGCTGTTCCAGAAAATGAAATACTAACAATAGATTCAGGATCAAGATTGCATTTCCATGCAAATTCGGGATTAATTGTTACCAATGGCGCATCAATAAAGATAAATGGTGAATTTAGCTTAGATCAAGAACTATTAGAAAATGAGGTTATTCTTGAAGGCGACAGGTTAGAGCCAGTTTTTGAAAATGTTCCAGGACAGTGGGGAACAATTTGGCTTTTTGACGGTAGCATAAATAATGAAATTAATTATGCAACAATCAAAAACAACTCTATCGGCTTATATCTAAGTGGAGATTTTGAAAATAACCAGGAAAAATTATTACTAAAAAATAGTAAAATTTATAATTCAAGTAACTTTGGTATCCTAGCAAAAGGGTCTTCAATAAAAGCAGAAAATTTAGTTATAAATAATTCGGGGCAATCATCTTTTGCTGGAACTTATGGAGGAATATACCATTTTACACACTGCACAATTACTAATTATTGGAACTCAGGATTTAGACAATTCCCTACCGTTCTACTTAATAATTACTTAATCAATTCAGAAGGAGATGTCTTTAATAATGAAGTTTTAGAAGTAAATTTTAACAACTGCATAATCTATGGTAGTCAAAATATCGAATTATTAATTGAACAATTAGATGATTCAAGCTTAAATTATAAGTTTAATAATTGTCTATTAAAATTTTCTGATATAAACGGAAGTTTTAATACGCCTACTTATAATTTTGAAAATGAAGAGCATTTTGAAAATTTAATATTAAATCAAGATCCAGACTTTATTAGTCCTTATGAGAATAATATGATTATTGGTATAAATTCTGCAGGAAAAAATCAAGGAGATCAGTTTTTTTCTAACCTAATTCCATTTGATTTATTAAATATAGCCAGGAATATCAATCCAGACTTAGGTGCTTACCAGCATGTGATTCAGGAAGACTAAGAATTATAAAGTGGCCTGTCTTTCATCATTTCTTTAACAGAATTAGCTATCTCATTAAGAATCTTGTCATTATCATTGTTTAAAATAGCTCTATCAATATAATCTACTATTGTTATCATATCTTCTTCAATTAAACCTCTCGTTGTTACTGCCGCTGTACCTACCCTAATTCCTGAAGTAATAAATGGTGATTTATCATCAAATGGCACCATATTCTTATTAACTGTAATTTCAGCCTTTTCTAGTGCTAATTCAGCATCTTTTCCTGTTATATTTTTATTTCTTAAATCTATCAACATCATATGATTATCTGTTCCCCCAGAAATGATATCATACTCTCTATCAATAAAAGCCTTAGCCATTGTTGCTGCATTGTTTTTGACCTGAAGTGTGTAATACATGTATTGATCTGTTAAAGCCTCTCCAAAAGCTATTGCTTTTGCTGCAATTACATGTTCAAGAGGACCTCCTTGATTTCCAGGAAATATTGCTGAATCCAAAATTGATGACATCTTCTTTAATGAACCATTCTTTAATTTAACACCAAAAGGGTTGTCAAAATCTTGGCCCATCATAATTAATCCACCTCTAGGACCTCTTAGTGTTTTATGTGTTGTAGTTGTAACTATATGGCAATATGGTAACGGATCATTTAAAATTCCTTTAGCTATAAGTCCTGAAGGATGAGATATGTCTGCTAATAATAATGCGTCAACACTATCAGCTATTTCTCTGAATTTTTTATAATCGATGTCCCTTGAATAAGCTGAAGCTCCTGCTATAATTAATTTAGGATTTTCTTTTGTAGCAATTTCCATAATTATATCATAATCTAACCTCCCTGTTTCTTTATCAACACCATAGAATACCGGATTATATAGTTTTCCAGAGAAATTAACTGGAGAACCGTGTGTTAAATGTCCTCCATGAGATAAGTCAAAACCTAAAATTTTGTCTCCAACATTTAAACAAGCAAAGAACACAGCAGAATTTGCCTGACTCCCTGAATGAGGCTGGACATTTGCCCAAACTGCACCAAAAAGTTCTTTAGCCCTATCAATAGCTATAGACTCAATTTCATCAACAATAGAGCATCCACCATAGTATCTTTTCCCAGGATACCCTTCTGCGTATTTATTTGTTAATATTGACCCTGTTGCATTTAAAACCTGATCACTTGTGAAGTTTTCAGATGCAATTAACTCAAGACCTTCGATTTGACGCGATCTTTCTTGATCAATTAAATTGAAAATTTCAAGATCTTTTTGCATATTTTTACTAAATTAAATTTATAAGTCAAAAATAATCAATAGAATATTTTAATTAGGGGAAAAATTACAATTTGAATTATTATTTATCAACAGTAATTAAATTTTATACTGAGACAAATAACAACAAATTATACCTTTAATGAATAATCAAATATGAATAGCAAAGTTAATATAGTTAATAGAAAGGCTAAATTTAATTATGAATTGCTTTCAAAATATGTCGCTGGAATTGTTTTAACTGGCTCTGAGATTAAATCTATCAGACAAAATAAAGCAAGTATTTCAGAAAGCTTTTGCAAGTTTGATGACAAAGGAGAGCTATATGTGTTAAATATGAATATTGAAAAATATTCTTTTAGTAACACGAAGGATCATAGCCCAAGAAAGCAAAGAAAGTTATTGCTTAATAAAAATGAACTGAAAAAACTTTTAAAAGAAACAATCAATTCTGGCAATGCAATAATACCCTTAAAATTATTTATTAATGAGAGAGGATTAGCAAAAATAGAAATTTCTTTAGCAAAAGGAAAAAAGCTCTATGACAAGAGAGAAACAATTAAAGACAGAGATAATAAAAAAGATTTGGACAGGCTAAAAAAAATTAAAAATCAAAAATAAATATTATTCTTTTTCTTTTAAAAGGGGTACAAATTGAAATTCTCCAAACTCCTTCATATTAAATTTTTTTTCTGAAACCCTAACATACAAGGTCATTACCTGAATATTTTCTCCAACTGGAATAACTAGTCTTCCTCCAATTTTAAGTTGATTTAATAGAGTTTTAGGAGCAAATGGCGCTCCTGCAGTCACAATAATTGAATCGAATGGAGCTTCTTCTTCAAGACCTTTATATCCGTCTCCGTATACAATCTTTTTTGGGTAATAATTAATGCTTGGCAAAAAATTAACTACCTTCTTATAAAGCTCTCCTTGTCTTTCAATAGAAAAAACATTAGCACCAAGCTCGCATAAAACTGCTGCTTGATATCCACTTCCTGTGCCAACCTCTAACACTTTATCACCTTTATTTACTTCAAGAAGTTCCGTTTGAAATGCAACTGTAAAGGGTTGAGATATGGTTTGATCAGCACCTATAGGAAATGCTTTATCTTGATAGGCATGATCAATAAATCCAGAATCCATAAACAAATGTCTAGGCACCTTTCCAATAGCAGAAAGTACATTTATATTATTAATCCCTTTAGATTTGATTGTTTGGATTAATTTCTTTCTTAAACCTTTATGTTTAAAAGAATCATTCAATTATAGTAGATATATTATAAATTTTTAAATATCAATAAATTTATAACTATTATTTGATCTTAAAAATATTAAATTTGTAAAAACTGTCTATGTTAAAAGTCGGAGTTATTGGTGCTGGGCATCTTGGTAAAATTCATATAAAACTTCTTAAGGAATCAAAAAGATACAACTTAATAGGTTTTTATGACAATGATAGTTCTAATTCTAAAAAAGTTTCAAAAGAACTCTCATGTAGATATTTTGATTCATTTGAATTATTATTAAAAGAGATTGATGTTGTTGATATAGTTACTCCTACTCCGTCACATTTTCATTATGCATCCATAGCGCTCGCTAATAAAAAACACATATTTGTTGAAAAACCTATAACCAACAACCTAAAGGAGGCAAATGAAATCATAAGTCTTGCAAAAAAAAATAATGTTAAAGGGCAAGTTGGGCATGTTGAAAGGTTTAACCCTGCGTACTTACATGTGAAAGATAAAATTAATAACCCAATGTTTATAGAAACTCATAGGTTAGCGCAATTTAATCCAAGAGGTACAGATGTTCCAGTAATTCTTGATCTAATGATTCATGATATTGATATAATTCTTGATATAGTTAAATCTGATATTAAGAATATTTCATCAAGTGGAATATCAATTATTAGCAAATCTCCTGATATTGCTAACGCTAGGATTGAGTTTATAAATGGATGTGTAGCTAATTTAACTGCAAGTAGGATCTCTTTAAAAAACATGAGAAAATTTAGAATTTTTCAAAAAGAAAAATATATATCAATTGATTTCTTTAAAAGAGATTGTGAAGTTGTTATTATGAAGGATTTCTCTGGAAATGAATCCTCTAATGGATTAATATTAGAAAATGCAGAAGGTATTAAAAAACAAGTAACAATTGATAAAAGTATAATTAACAACTCTAATGCTATTCTTGAAGAATTAGAAAGTTTAGCTGATTCAATTGAAAAAGACATAACTCCTGAAGTTTCGTTAGATGATGGCTATAAAGCATTGAAAGTCGCACTAGAAATAATAAATGCATTTAATAAATAGCTTATGAAAAAAATTTCAATTATTGGTGCAGGAACTATGGGTAATGGAATTGCTCAGGTTTTTGCCATGAATAATTACCATGTTAATCTTATTGATCTAAATTCTAACTCACTATCAAAAGGCATAAATAGTATTATGACTAATCTTGACAGAATGATCAAAAGAGATATTATTAGCTCTGATCAAAAAAGAGCAACACTTGATAATATTATAACAACAATGGAAATAAATAGTGCAGAATCATCTGATCTTGTTATTGAAGCCGTTACTGAGAATATTGAAATTAAACTAAAACTATTTAAACAGTTAGATCAAATATGCTCCAAAGAGACAATACTAGCAACAAACACTTCTTCTATATCAATAACAGAAATAGCAGCTTCAACAAATAGGCCAGAAAAGGTTATTGGAATGCATTTTATGAATCCTGTCCCTATTATGAAATTAATTGAGGTTATTAGAGGACGTAAGACAAGTGATGAAACTACAAAATCAATAATCGGAATTTCTGAGACAATCAAGAAAATTGCAATTGAGGTAAATGACTATCCTGGATTTATAGCAAATAGAATTCTATTACCAATGATAAATGAAGCAATTGAGGCATTAAATACAGGAGTAGCTGAAGTAAGCAATATAGATAGTATAATGAAAATTGGAATGGGTTACCCTATGGGCCCTCTACAATTAGCAGATTTTATTGGCTTAGATGTATGCTTGTCAATACTTGAGGTAATGTATAAGGGGTTTAAAGATTCAAAATATGCTCCATCTGAGCTATTAGTAAATATGGTTAAATCAGGAAAATTAGGTGTAAAATCTGGTGAAGGTTTTTATGATTATTCAGAAAGCAAAAAGGCTGAGTTAGTTGCCAAACAATTTAAATAGCAAGGAAAATGAGTATAAGTGAGAATTTAAATAAATTGTATCATTCTTTTGATAATTCTGTAAAATTAGTCGCTGTTTCTAAAACAAAATCTAATGAGCAAATTATGGAAGCATATCAAGCGGGGCAAAAGATTTTTGGTGAAAATAAAGTTCAAGAGCTCGTAACCAAATACAATTCATTGCCAAAAGATATAGAATGGCATATGATAGGTCATTTACAGAGAAACAAAGTGAAGTATATAGCAAATTTTATTAAGCTTATACATAGTGTTGATAATTTTAAACTTTTAAAAGAGATTAATCAACAAGCAAAGAAAAACAATATAACTATCGATTGCTTATTACAAATTAAAATTGCTTCTGAAAAAACAAAGTTTGGTTTATCTAAAGATCACGCAAAAGTAATGTTAGAATCAGAGGAATTCAAAAGCCTTAAAAATATCACAATTATAGGGCTAATGGGTATGGCTAGTTTTACAAATAATGATGAAATTTTAAAAAATGAATTTAGTTCTTTAAATGATTTTTTTAATAATCTTAGGCTTGCTTATCCTAATATAACAGTTCTATCAATGGGCATGAGTTATGATCATAAATTAGCTATTCAATATGGCAGCAATATGATTAGAGTGGGGAGTTTAATTTTTGGAGAAAGAAATTAAAATATAAAATTATATACGCAATAATTGACATAGAGACTACTGGAGGTAAATTTAATGAGGAAAAAATTACCGAAATAGCTATTTATAAGTTTCAGAATAATAAGCTTTCAGATCAAATACACACTTTAGTTAATTCAGTGAAAGAAATTCAACCATATGTTCAAAATCTTACTGGAATTAATAAAAAAATGCTGAAGAATGCACCAAAATTTATAGATATATCAAAAAAAATTATAGATATAACAAATAACTGCATATTAGTGGCTCATAATGCAGGTTTTGATTACAGAGTATTAAGAAATGAATTTACAAGCATAGGTGTTAATTTTAATAGGAAAACTTTATGCACAATAGAGTTGTCTAAAGAGCTTCTGCCAAACCAAGATTCATACAGTTTAGGAAAATTAGCAAACAGCCTAGGTATCAAAATTGAGAAAAGACATAGAGCTGATGGTGATGCTATGGCTACTCTTACACTATTTAAAATGCTTTTAGAAAAGGACATAGCAAATGTTATTGACAGATTAACAAAATAATCAATGGGAAAACACCTGATAACCATTATAGGTCCTACAGCAATAGGAAAAACAACTTTAGCAATTAAGATTGCTAATTATTTTAAAACTGAAATCGTATCTGCAGACTCACGACAATTTTATAAAGAAATGAATATTGGAACTGCAAAACCATCAACTTCTGAACTTAATAGCATTAAACATCACTTAATAAATAATAAAAGTGTTAATGATGATTATAACATATATGATTATGAGAAAGATGCTTTAAAGTCTATAGAATCAATCTTCAATAAAAATGATATAGCCATTCTTGTAGGTGGGTCTGGATTATATATAAATACTGTTTTATATGGATTAGATGAAATGCCGGGAATAAGTACAGAGGTTAGAAATTCACTTTATTTAGATTTAGAATTAAAAGGAATAAAAAAACTGCAAGAAAAATTAAAACTATTAGACCCTTCATCGTATAGAAGTATAGATATAAATAATCCTAGAAGATTAATTAGGGCGTTAGAAGTTTCTATATCAACAGGAAAATCATATTCAAGTTTTTTGAAAAAGAAAAAGAAAAAAAGAGATTTTAATATAATAGTATTAGGGATGAATCAAGAGAGATTAGATTTGTATAAAAAAATTAATACTCGTGTTGACAATATGGTTGAAAGCGGTCTAATTAATGAAGTGAAAGAACTTTATACCTTAAAAGGTTTAAATACATTGAATACAATTGGCTACAGTGAAGTCTTTAATTATATAGAAGATAAATATTCTTTAGATGAGTGTATAAATGAAATTAAAAAGAATACAAGAAGATATGCTAAAAGACAATTAACTTGGTTTAAATCAATTGATAGAGTAGAATGGATAACTCCAGACTATACTTTTGAAAAAGTTATAGCATATATCAAAAGTCTAATCGGAAACTAGTCGAAAACCTTCTCCGTGAATATTGTTTATTTTAACATTTGGATCTATCTCTAGCTGTTTTCTTAGTTTTGCGATATAAACATCCATACTTCTAGAAGTAAAATAATTGTCATCTCTCCAAATCCTTGTTAAAGCCAATTCTCTAGGCATTAGATCATTTTTGTGTAGCAGCAACATCTTTAACAACATATTCTCTTTAGGCGATAATTTAGTATGTTTATTGTCCTTAAATTTAAGATGTCTTAGTTTAGAATTAAATTCGAAAGAACTAAACTTAAATTCATGCTCATCTGTATCTAAAATTGAACTTAGCTTATTTCTTTTTAGAATTGCCTTAATCTTATACAATAAAACATCACTATCAAAAGGCTTCTTAAGATAGTCATCTGCACCAATTTTATAGCCTTTTAAAACATCCTCTTTTAAAGATTTAGCCGTTAGAAAAATTATTGGAATATCTTGGTTAATTTCTTTTATCTCTCCAACTAAAGTAAATCCATCCTTATAAGGCATCATAACATCAAGTATGCATATATGAAAATCGTATTTTTTAAACTTTTCAAACCCCTCCATTCCATTTTTTGCTAAAACAACATCATAATCATTCATATTTAAAAAATCTCGAAGAATAATACCAAAATTTGGATCGTCTTCAACTAATAAAATTCTTTTTTTATCATTCATGATATATTATTTATTGGCAAACAATTCTATTGAAAATATTGTACCCTTGTTTAATGCGCTTTCTAAAATTATTTTTCCATTATGATAATCTATTATTTTTTTTACATATGCTAAACCAAGACCATGACCTTTTATGTTATGTAAATCTCCTGTTTGTTCTCTATAAAATTTTTCAAAAATCTTCTTTTGTACTTTTTTAGACATCCCTACTCCATTGTCTTTAATTTTTAATACAATCTTATCTGCAATATTTTCAGTAGAAACCTCAATTTCTGGTGCTTTATCACAGTATTTAATTGCATTATCTATAATATTAACCATAACATTTATTAAATGAGTTTCACTTCCATATATCTCTGGCTTATCTGCATTTAAATTTAAATTTATAGAACCTTTTTCGTTTTCTAACAATAATTGTACATGAGAAACTGCAATCTTTATTAATTCATTTATATCCAAATTAGTTTTATCAATACTTAGCTCTCTCTTTTCTAATTGAGAAATTCTTAGAAGATTTACAACCTGGTCATGCATTCTTTCATTCTCATCCTTAATCATTTTTAAATATTTTTTAATTAAACTCTCATTCTTAATGATTTTCGGGTTCTTTATAGAATCTAAAGCTAAACTAATAGTGGCTATAGGAGTTTTAAATTCATGAGTCATATTATTAATGAAATCTGTTTTGATTTGAGAAATCTGTCTTTGTCTTAATAGAATGAGTACAGTATAGATGTACACGATTATTATTATCACAGTAAAAATAATTGAAACCAAAGCAATTGAAATTACCGGTGCAACCAAAAAGGGTGTTCTTTTTGGAAAATTTACTTTTATAATATAATTACTCTCATCATTCTCATCTGTAAAAAGAGCTGAGGCAAAAGTATTTTTATCTAAGTGGAAGTTTTCAGATTTAACGCTAGTTAGTGAATCTCTATCGAATATTGCAAATTCAAATGGAATATCAATATTAAATCTTTTAAATCTATATTTCAAGAAATTATTTAAGGCCTTTACATTTCCAACTCTTCTTTCAATTGAATTTCTTTTTGCAAGGTCATGATATGCAGTTTCAAATAGAATTTCTTTACTTTTTGAAATTTCTCCAATCTTTGAAAGAAATTTCTCAGAGCTTATTCCTGAATATTCATTTTCATTTTGAATCTTAAGAATTTTTGTTTCTCTTTCATTAGAAACTCTCTTTATACTAAGACTATCTGCTAAAACATTCCAAAATTGAGGAAACTTAAGGTTTTCTTCAATAGATGCATTTCTATACATCATTACTTCATTATTATCTTTATCCTCTTTAATAATGTACAAACTGTTTATAGCAGTTGTATCTATAACTCCTCCGCTACTTATTAAATCTCTAAATTTTACTACATAACGTCTAAATTCTCTTTTTTCTAACCATGTAATTCCTTCAGATAATGAAATATTACAATTTGCATTAAATTTCTTCTCATTATCTCTGTAAATCTCCGTAATAAAAAAACTTTGGATAATAATAATCCCTATTAATGATACGCTCATTAATGTAATTAAAAGAATAAGGGTTTTTTTACTCATAAATCAAATTTAATGCAAAATTATAATGGATTAATTAATTTAACCTATCGTTAACATATGATTTAAGAAGAATTAGTTTGAATCAATTATGTTATTATGAATTTCTAACACTCTGTCTGACAACTTTGAAATATCTACATTTTCTATAACATAATCAGATTTTTGAGTCTTTACTTCGTTGGGTAATTGCTTGTTAATTATTGATTTTATCTTGTCTTTTGAAAAATTATTTCTTTCCATTACTCTAGAAATTATATCATCTTCAGGGGCAGTTACACATATAATTTTATCGAAAAACCCTTCTCCTTGGTTTTCAAAAATAATTGCAGATTCATACATTATGTATTTAGAATCTTGTTTTTTTATCCAGGAGTTGAGTTCATTAGCAACATAAGGATGAACTATAGAGTTTATTTTTTTTAATAAAGTCTCATTATTAAAAACAACATTTGATAAATACTTTTTGTTTAGTTTATTTTTATCATATGCCTTATTTCCAAAAGCTGTTATAATCTCATTCTTTAGTAAGGGATTAGTATTCATTATTTCTCTCGCAATCTCATCAGAATTAAATACAGGGATACCCTTATCTGCGAACATACTTAAAATAGTTGTTTTACCTGTCCCAATTCCTCCTGTTATAGCAACTTTTATCATTGTATAATTACATATTGAATTTGATTATTTTCTATTCTACATTTTCTAACATTGCTAGGTTTTTTTGTAATACTTGAAATTAATACTGAATTATCTCTATTAATTGTATTCAAATCACATTCTACTCTAAAATCCATTGGATTAACAGATTTATACTCTCTTATACTAACCCTATATAAAACAGATACTACCTTGGGGTAATAGTTTATTTTCATGTTATCATCAATATTTACAATAGTTATAGGAACCTTTATAGACTCTTCTGTAAATTTCTCTACTTTCAACTGAAAATCTAATTCTGTGTCGGAATGTGTTATGTTACTATTTTCTGGTGGTTTAATTCTAATTTTAGCATTAATTTCTGAGTCTATTTGATTTAATACTAATTTATGAGTTTGTATCATATTAATTGTATCAATTAATGAATTCGGCCCAGTTATCATTATTGAATCCTTTGATAATTTATATTCATTAAAGGAATCAAATCCAGATTTATAGTCTAGCTCTAGTTTTAATTCTACTGGAACTTTTTTTGATTCATATTGTTCAATGGTAAAATCTATTTGGTCAACTGAAGATGAGACTAACCTAATAGATTTATTAAATTTTGACTGTAAATCTGAAAAATTCCTTTGTTTGGTCCATTGATATTTTGATTTGACTTTATTCAAATCATTAAGTGAAATTTCTATTATTGGTTGATCTATGTAGTATTTAGCTAAATTATACCCATAAGTTTCTAATTCAAGCCCTATACTGTCAATTGATTGATCTAATACAACTTGATCTGATGGAACATCCACTGGTTTTACGACAAATACTATAGTTTTAGTATAATTAGATGTCAACTTAGAGGTCATAGAATAAATTAGAGCTAATAGCACAAAAAACACAAAAACATTGAATTTCCTGGTCTTATATACTGATCTTATCTTTTTAAACATCTTTCTTATTTAGTAAAAAAAACTTCCGGGAAAACCTTTTCTATATTTTTTTTGTTAAAAATTAATATGGTACTTGATTTTAAATACCCATAACCGTAACCTAAAATTTGAATAGCACTGGTAATAATTGATAACAACCCTATCTTAAAACTCCTATTAGAGTATGTTGATGAAATTAAGATTAATATCATGTATATAAAGATTATAAATAATGGAATGTAATTTCCTTTAATCAGCTCTATTATTGAAAAAATTAAGTAAACCAGAGCAAAGGTCGGGAAATAATACATCAATCTAGATGACTTAGGGTGCCAATGATTTAATATTGGTCTAACCAATCCAAACTTATATACTTGTTTAAAGAAACTACTAATGGTAATCCTTCTCTTGTGATAAACTAGAACATCAGCATATAATGCTGTTTTAAAACCTAATTGATTAAGTCTAATAGATAAATCAGGGTCTTCTCCGGGATGTATATTCCCAAATCCATTTGATTTTAAAAAGGCATCTTTAGAGATTCCCATATTAAAACTTCTTGGCTGAAATAATTTTTTCTTATACTTCCCTCCTCTTATTCCACCAGTAGTCAAAAAAGATGTCATTGAAAAACTAACAGCTTTTTGGTAATCACTAAAAGATTCATGAGATCCATCAACACCTCCAAAACAATCAACATAATTGTTATTCAAGTTATAAATAACATGTTGCATGTAATCTTCTGGCAATAAGCAATCTGAGTCTAATATTATAAAATAATTTCCTTTTGCTTTTTTCATTCCATAATTTCTAGAATCACCAGGACCTGTATTGCCTTTTTTATAGTAAGATATACTTAATTGATTCTTAAAATCCTTTATAACTCCTTGGCAATCATCTGTTGATCCATCCTCAATAATTACAATCTCAAAATCTTTTTCAGAAGATAATTTAGTGAAACTCTCTAGAAGTTCTTTTATCTCATTTGGTCTGTTGAATACAGGAATAATAAAAGAAATGTTATTTCCAATCATAGATCAAATTTAATCAAACAAGTAGATATAAAAAAAAGACCCAGCTTAAAAACTAGGTCTTTTTTAATTTTATTTCTAAAGTTCTATTGAATAATTAATTTAGAAATATTTGTGTATCCATTTATGGTAATCTCTACCATATAGAAGCCACTATTAATAGATGAAATATCTAATACATCTCCTGTGATAGTAGTACTAAGCACCCTTCTACCATTTATATCAAATAATTTAACATATTTATCTCCATTAATTGGGGATTTAATTGTTACATAATTACCATCTACTGGGTTTGGATATATTCTAAGATCTGAAAGCTCTAGATCATTTATTCCTAATGATTCTACTATAACTACAGTATAATCTTCAGTTTCACCATAGGATGTTGCCTCACAAGCATCATCAGGTACTACAGAATTCCAATTAGCTTTAGCTCTCATAACATGAGATCCTAAATTAGCATCTGATGGGATTGTTACCTGAATGGTTGATGTTCCTACAGAAGCAATAAGATGATTATCCAATATTAATTCATCTGAATTAGTATCAAACACGTAGTCATCATTCAAATCAATCCAAACACGAATATATTGATTTGAATATCCTGTAGTTATAGTTAAATCATAGGTGCCATTCTGTTCTAAATCAGTAGTCATAGTAGTGAAATTACCGTATCCATCATCTGAACATCCAGAACCTGAGTTATCAATATCACCAATTACAAGCCCCAAAAATCCATCACCAAGAGTACAATTGATTCCACTAGCATGACAAGCTTGACAAGCAGATATTGCAGTATATGTCTGATTACAGTTTGCATCATCACCCTCTACAGTAATAATGTGACTTTGAGTTCCTGTGAAAGTAAATGTAAGTACACCTGCAGCTTGCGCATATTGAACATTTCCTAAATCATCTGTAACAGTATACTGTGTAGATGATCCCATATCTGTAATATCAACATCAACTGTATATTCATCTGTAGCAGAGTTACAGGCATTAACACTGAAGTTAATAACAGGATCTGAACATGTATTTTCAGTTATTGAAAGATCATATCCAACACTCTGCGGAGATGCCCAAGTAGAAATTACTATATAATAAGTATTTCCATAATAAACATTCATATCAAATACTCTCTCATCAGTGTTAGACACTCCTATTCCAGCAATACATTCTACCCCAATATCATCACAAGAATCATATACAAATATTCCAGAATAAGTAGCATCTGGAGTCATAGAAATATTAATAGAAGTATCACTTGTCGGTGAATAGGCATAAACTACATCATCACCATTTAGATAATAAGCAGCTGACTCACCACAATTTGCACCAGCACTTCCACTATAATCATCTTGATAATTAGCTGTGGTATCTGTAGTATTATAAGGTAGAGCATCTACTATCAGAGGATCTGTACATACTCCTCCAACAGGTGGAATCATAAAATAAACTCCACTTATTGGAACATAAGGACTATAGTCTCCTGCTCCACAATCTGCTCTAACATAAAAATCATATTCACCCCCTTGAGTTAGACCTGTTAGGGTTACAGAATTTGTACTAACTGCTGTACCACTACCTGTTGGTGCATCTAAACTAGCATCTTGAACTACATATTCCCATGCTGTTTCACCACTTGATCCTGCTACCCAAGAAGCATCAGCTGAACTAGATGTTAAATTAGATATTGTAACATTTGTTGGTTCAGGACAAGAAGGGGTAACTTCAACTATAATCTCATCAATGTATATACTATTTCCATCCTGTGATGATGGTGGTACATGAAATGCAATATAACTAGCACTAGAGTAAGCCGATAGATCAACTATTATTTGTGTCCACTCAGCAGAAAATTGTGAATTTTCCACTATTACCTCTGTAAAATCAGCTGGATCGTTAGTGTTTTGTGATAATAAAACTTCCATATGGTTAAGATCATTAGCATCTGCTGAGAGTACCCTAAATTTTAATCTTTCCTGACCCGTTAAATTTAACTGAGGTGAAATCAACCAATCATCATTCTCTCCAGTATTAAAATTTGTGTATAATCGAGCACTTCGATCACCTTCATATGGAGTCCCAAATTGATAACCTACAACCCACCCTTGATTACTAGGGGCAGTACTAGGTGAATTATCAATAACTGTCCAGCAATCTGCGCTATTTGAAGGTGCAGGCATGGTAGTATTAGCTGGATCTGCAGCATCACCATTAAATCCTTCATGAAATGGAATAGCCATCGGCTGAGCACAATCTGTAGTAAAGAATGCTTCTATCCAACCACTTACCTCACTACTACAAACAGTTCTTACATAAACAATATAACTTGTAACATCATTTAAACCTGTTAGTGTTGTATAGGTAGTACTTACACTAGTACCAGTATCTGATTCTCCTGGAGCATCTTCACCTGCCTCCAACACAATATATTCCCAAGAATCACCATTTGGAGATGTCCAGCTCACCTCAGCTGTAGAATCCGTAACATTAGTAACAGTAACAGCTTGTGGGTTTGAACAAGATTGTGTAATCCCCTCAAAAGTTATGTTTGCATAAGACTCTCTTGCCTGTGGAGTTGCAGTTACATTACTTGGGTCTATTACAGCGCCATCGTTAAACGTTACTAGCCCTCGATTAACACCAGTTGTTGCAGTGCAATAAAAATCATGACTTGATAAATCATATGCATCATTGACATTAGATGTTTCATTAACTGCTACCATAAGATTATCCGTTCCGTTGTACTCAAATGGTGTATCGAGTGTAATACTTACCTCTCCCTCTGAAATAGTAACATTGCCACTATAGACTTGTGTTAATTCTGAAATATCAACAAATGCAGCACCATGTGCATCAAGTGAAGTATGTCCTACCCAAATATCCCAGTAGTCACTGTTAGCTAGATCAGTTTCAGTATTTGCATTATATTTCAGCCCTGTAATACTACCTGAGGCATTTATATCATTTGCTGTATAAATTACCTGAGAATAAGAGAATTTATAAAAAGGTTCTATAGGCATTTCTTCATTTACAACTGTCCCTTCACCAACCACAACTTGTGCTTGAAAGCTAAAAGCAAATAGAAATGAAATCAAAAGTGTTAAAATGTAATTTTTTTTCATGCTTAAGTATTTAAGTTAGTATATTAATTTTATTCTGTTATATCGTCAATTATGGCATCGCTTACCCCCATATTACTAAAGCCTCCATCATTATAGAGGTTTTGAAGAGTAACTCTTTTGGTGAGGTCGCTAAATAGGGAAACTGTATAGTTTGCGCAGTCAAGAGCAGTAGCATTCCCTAATGGCGACATTTTCTCTGCATAGGTAATAAAGCTATCAAAACCTTTAACTCCCATTCCTGCAGTTGTAGGTGTTGGAGATTGGGAGATAGTATTTACTCTAACTTTCTTGTCTTTTCCAAAGAAATACCCAAAACTCCTTGCAATACTCTCCAAATATGCTTTATTATCTGCCATATCATTATAATCTGGGAAAACTCTTTGAGAAGCCATATAGGTTAAGGCAACTATGCTTCCCCATTTATTCATTGCATCTTGCTTATATAAGATCTGCATTACTTTATGAAATGACATTGCTGAAATATCTGTACCTTTTTGAGTCCATTCATATTTTTGATCTGTATAATGTCTCCCTTTTCTAACATTGATTGACATTCCTATTGAATGCAAAACAAAATCTAATTTACCACCAAGAATCTTCATTGACTCATTTACTAAGTTTTCAAGCTCTTCTAATGAAGTAGCATCAGCTGCAATAACTTGTGAATTAGTTTTCTTTGCAAGCTCATTGATTTGTCCCATTCTTATTGCAACAGGTGCATTAGATAAAACAAATGTGCCGCCTTCTTGATGAACTCTCTCTGCAGTTATCCAAGCAATTGAACTCTCATCCAATGCTCCAAAAATAATTCCCCTTTTCCCTTTTAATAAATTATTTGACATGGTTTTAAATATCTTATGTAAGTTAAAAAAATTTAATCATTAATTCAATAGCTGTTTTGCATGAGCTACAGCTGAGGATGAAATATTATCTCCCTCCAGCATTGTTGCTATTTCAACTACTCGCTCTTGAGTATTTAATTTTACCATATTTGTTATAGTTTCACCCTTCTCCTGAGTCTTTAACACTTTATAGTGAGACTCACCTTTAGCAGCTATTTGTGGTAAGTGAGTAATAGTGAATATCTGCATTTTTCTACTCATTTGCTTCATTATATTTCCTATTTTTTGTGAAATTTCACCTGATACTCCTGTGTCAATTTCATCAAACATAAGTGTGGGAAGTTGACGATAATTTGCTAAAATTGATTTAATTGCAAGCATAATTCTAGATAATTCACCTCCTGAAGCAGATTGCTTTAATAATTTATAGTCAGAACCAGTATTAGCAGTAAATAAAAATTCTATCAAATCTTTTCCATTAGAAAAGAAAGTTTCTTGTTTATTGATGTCTATTTTAAATTTTGCATCTTTCATTCCTAAATCATGAATTATTTCTTCTATTTTAGAAATAAATGTTGGTATGGTGTCTTTTCTATTATTATGAATAACTTCAGCTTTGCTATTCAATTTATTCATTAACTCCTCACATTCACCCTTAGTATCTTCAATTTTTTTGTCGATATTTTCAGAGGTTGAAATACTCTTATTTAACTTTATATAAATTTCTTCAAGCTCATTAATTCTAGTAACAGAATGTTTTCTAAATAGATTATGAATGCTGCTTAGCTTACTGTTTATCTCCTCTAATTTACCAGGGTTTTCTTCTAGGTTTTCTAAGTTATTCTCAATTTCATTAGAGATATCATCTACCTCAATTAGAGTAGATGAAAATCTATCTAGAAGAATTGAATATGAGTTAGAACTCTCACTTAATCTTTTAAGTGAGTTTTTTAAATTAGTCATAATAGTGATTAGCCCATATTTTTCATCTGATAGCAATTGCTGACTATAAACCAGCTCTTCCTTAATGGAATTAAAATTTGCTAAATTTCTCTGATCTTGCTCTAAAGCTTCTAAACTTTCAGACAAAATACTAGATGATTCTATTTCATTTACTAAAAATAAATTATAATCTAAAGTTTTAATTAATTGATCCCTATTGGCTATAAGTTCTTCTAATTCTTTTTGTTTAACATTATATAGATCTAGGTAGTTCTTATAATCTTCAATAAGATTTATATTATTTGATATTGAGTCAATAACTTCAAACTGAAAATTATTTTGCGTTAGCTCTAATGTCTGATGCTGAGAGTGAATATCAATTATTGCACCACTTATAATTGATAGTTGGTTTAAGTTTACTGGAGAATCATTAATAAATGCTCGTGATTTTCCTGAGGGTAATATTTCTCTTCTAATGATAGTTTCAGTTTCATAATCAATTTCATTTTCATTAAAAATTGTCTTCAAATTATAGTTTCCAACATCAAAAGCTGCTTCAATAACACATTTTTTTGACACATCTTTAACTACAGAAATATCTGCTCTTTTTCCAAGAATAAGTGATAAACCTCCAACTAGAATAGATTTTCCTGCACCAGTTTCTCCAGTAATGATTGATAGACCATTATTGAAACTTACGGACAGGTCATCAATTAAAGCATAATTCTTTATTGATAAACTCTTTAACAACTGATTTTAGATTAGGATATTAAAAATACTAGTGTTTTTATTTAAAAACTAATTTTTCTCCATTTATCAGAATGGTTCGGGGCTAATTTAGATAAAGTTGATATTAAATTTGTTATTGGAATACTTGGCCCGCCACTAAAAATATCTTGAATTTCACCTGATTTCGTGTCAAAGAACACCCTTAAAATAAATGAATTAGGTCTTCTTTTATTCATTTGATCTAACAGCATAAGGGACTTTGATATTCCATTTTTAGCTTGCTTTAAATCAGTAGTCATAAAATCTAGTCCCTTAAAATGGTAATTAAAGAGAACTGTTCTGTATTCTTTATATGTTGGGGAGAGAATATTGTCAATCAAATAATATCGTGATTGTAATCCATCATTAGGTGCCCAACCTTTAAATCCATTTTGTTGAGAAAAGTCTAGTATTTTTCTTGCTTGATTGTAAAAAATACCACCGCTATTAATATCAAATGTATCTGCATCTATACCCATGATCATATATATATGAAAAGCTAATACTGAAACAAGATTGGATTCAAAAACATCTGGATTAAATATTAAATTTTGAAACTCTTGATACCTGAAAGTAAAATTCTTATCGTTAAAATTATAAACAGGGGAATTATATGAAGAGTTGTAGATAGGTCTTGATGATTGTATTTGTAAAGTGGCTTGAAAAAAATCATTATCATAACTTGAAATATTAATAAACATACTGCAATTAATCCTTTCATTATTTTTAATATTCCTATTAGTCCATTTAGTATTATTTACAAAATCAGTTAATTGAGTTTCAAGTGACTTGAAAATCTGTAAGTTTTCATTGCCAGTTTGTCTAGCATCTATAGTTACAGTACAAGCCAACTCTTGAGAAAATGTAAGAGTTGTTGCTAATAGCGATAAAATTAAAGTTAATCTAAACATTTATTTGGCTCATTATAGAGTTAAGAATATCTTCTGCAACTTCAGATTTATCTTTTAAATCATAATCAGTTTTCTCTTCCTTGCTGTTAATAATGGTGATCTTATTGGTTTCTGTTCTAAAACCAGCACCCTTATCATTTAGAGAATTTAATATTATTAAATCAAGATTTTTGTTTTTTAATTTTTTTAAAGAATTTTCAATTTCATTTTCATTTTCCAAGGCAAAACCAACTAAAAATTGATTTTTCTTAAGTCTTCCTAATTCTAATAAAACATCTTTTGTTTTTTCTAACTCCATTTTAGGTTGAATATTGTCTTTTTTAATTTTTTTATTTGAAAAATCTTTAGGCTTAAAGTCTGAAACTGCAGCTGCCATTATAACAATATCTGCTTCAGAATAATATTTAATTACCTCTTCATGCATGTCTTTAGCAGATACCACATTGATCAAATTAATAGATCTTGTAGATATTTTTTGGTTTGATGGGCCACTTATCAAAATTACTTCGGCCCCTAAGTCTGAAGCTTTTTTTGCAATTTCAAAACCCATTTTTCCACTTGAATGATTTGAAATATATCTTACAGGATCTATGGCCTCATAAGTAGGGCCAGCCGTAACTAATATTTTTTTACCTCTTAAGGGTAATGACTTTATGATATCTTCTTCAATAAAATTTAAAATTGAATCTGGTTCAGCCAATCTCCCCTCTCCTATCAGGCCACTTGCTAATTCACCAGTTTCAGCAGGAATTAGAATATTTCTATTTTCTAATAGTTTAGATATTGAATCCTTAGTTGATTGGTGTTTGTACATGTCTAAATCCATAGCTGGAGCAAAATATACAGGACATTTTGCTGATAAGTAAACTGCTATAAGTAAATTATCACAATTTCCATTAGCCATCTTTGATAGTGTATTGGCTGTTGCAGGACAAATTAGAATCAAATCAGCCCACATTCCAAGTTCTACATGATTATTCCATGTCTCATCTTGATCATCAGAAGTAAAACTAGAATGAACTGGATTTTTAGATAATGTTGAAAGAGTTAAAGGTGTAATAAACTCCTTAGCATCTGGAGTCATGACAACTTTTACCTCGGCATCATTTTTAATAAATAATCTGACAAGTATTGCAGTTTTATAAGCGGCAATACCACCTGATATACCTAGTAGAATTTTTTTTCCGCTTAAAATTGACATATGATTATTCTTCTATTTCTTCATTACTATTCCTATGGTAAATTTTTTCTTCTAACCATTCTTGAATAGCAATTGCATGAGCCTTAGGGAGTTTTTCATAAAATTTTGAAACTTCAATTTGCTCTTTATTTTCAAAAATTTCTTCCAAACTATCATTGAAGGTTGCAAATTCTTCAAGTTTTTCAATCAATTCCTTTTTGACATCTCCTTTAATTTGCTCAGCTCTTTTAGCAATTATAGATATTGCTTCATATATATTATCAGTTTTTTCTTCAATAACTTCTTTATTATAAGTTTCAGTAGTTTGAGCAGCATTGGTATTTTTTAAATCCATAATTCTCTTATTATTATATTGTTTTTAATTCCTTTAATTCCTTTAATTTTATATCAGCTTCGTTGGTAAAGTCAGATGATTCATAATACTTTTTAAAACTATTATAGCGATTAATGGCTTTATCAATTCTTTCCTGCATTTTCCAAGATACACTGTTAATAGCAAGCCTGTAGGATGAGTCGAATCTATAATACATTGCTTTCTCTCTTAGTTTTGATCCTGGAAAATCTAATATGAAATTATCAAAGGCTTTTATAGAAGCTTGATGATCTGTAAGTGTATTATACTGAAGCGCAGTATCGTAGGCTTTCATTTCTAATCTAAAATCTAAATCAAATATCAATTCATTGGCCTCGCTAATATATTCAGATTCTGGATAAGTATTAATAAATGCTTGAATCTTCTCAATTGCAGTTAATGTTTCTTTTGAATCCTTGGAAAAAATTGGAGCTAGATGATAATAACTCTTTGCTCCAAGAAATGCTATTTCTTGAACTTTTTCACTATCAGGATAAGAACTAGCAAATCGTTCACACTGATAATTTGCTGTATAGTAGCTTTCTGTTTCGTAAAAACACTTTGCATGCATATACATTAATTTCTGAGCTTGAGGTTTTCCTCTATATTGAGGAACAATTTGAGAAAATAACCTATTAGCCTTTTTGAATTTCCCTTCATCGTATAGCGATGTACCTACAAGAAATTTATCTCCAATAACATCCGAGTTTAATGTCTTTTGATACTCACCACAAGATAGTATCAAACTAAGTATTAATATAAATTGAATTTTTTTCATCCTAAATCAAGCGAATGCAAAAGTATACATTAAATATCTATTATAAAATTAAAAGTATATCAAGAGAATATTAAAAAATCTTATTTAATCCCTTTAAATACTTTTCTAATTCGTTTCTAAAAACACCAATATGCTGAGTTCCTATATCAATTATAAAATCATTTAAGCGTTGATCAAAATTAGATATTCCTATTTTGAAGTTAGCCTTTGATTTCGCAGTAACAAGATTTAAATCTAAATTATCTAGTCGGTAATAACTTATAAGAACATCATATTTAAAATCTATGAACTCAGTTAGAGCAATATTAGTGATGTTTCCATTCCAACCAAAATCCTCTGGATTAAAATAATCATCCCAATGATTTAATTGAAAGTCTTTGTCAGTGATATATGCTATAAACTTAATCTTATTCTCATTTATCCCAATATTAACAAAGATATCTCGTAATTTATCGTAATCTTTATATTCATCAAGACTTAATATAATTCCAACAGATCTAATTTTTTTTTCACTAATTTTTGATCTCTTAGAATTTAGTACTTTGTTAATATATTTTTGGTTAGATCTTTTCCTAAATAAGTTTAAAAACATATCTTATTACTGGTATTATACAAATGTAATTAATTAAACATAACAATTGTTATATTAATTCTAAATATGAGAAGAGCAATTATCACATTATTTGTTTTATTTTTTTCGATAGAAAGCTGTGAAACCGAATATGTATTATCAGGAAATAAAATCGAGATAAACAACGCCATTGAAAAAGATAATAAAATAGTAGATTTTATTAATCCTTATAAGAATAATGTTGATAAACAAATGGATAGTGTCCTGGCCTATAGTCCTGTAGATTATGACAAAAAAAATGGAGTTCTCAATACTGCTATTGGAAATATGATGGCAGATATAACTTTGAAACTCTCAAATCCAGTATACAGGGCTAGAACAAATAAAAATATTGATTTTGTTTTGTTAAATCATGGCGGAATTAGATCCATGATTTCAAAAGGAGATATAACATTTAGAACAGCTTATAAGGTAATGCCATTTGAGAACAGCCTTGTTGTTTGTGAGTTAAAAGGCAGGGATGTTTACGAATTAATTAATTATCTTATTCTAAATAGAAAAGCTCATCCTATTTCGGGTATAAATATTGTATTAGATAAAAACTATAATCTTTTAGATGCAAAAATTAATGGTAAAAGTATTGATGAAAATAAAATTTATTCTGTTGCAACTAGTGATTACCTGTTAAATGGTGGAGATAAAATGACCTTTTTTGAAAAAAGTGACAAAAATATTATCCTAGATTATAAAATAAGAAATATACTTATTGACTATTTCAAGGAAGTTGATACTGTAAGTTTTAAAATAGACAATAGATTTATTCTAAAGAAATAATGAAAAGAAGAAACTTTATTAAAAACAGCCTTTATTCATCATTACTCCTATCTGGTAGTGCTTTAAATTATAATAGCTGTATGGATTCTGAGCAAAAGAAAATTACCATATTACACACAAATGATGTACATAGTCATATTGAGCCTTTTAATGAGAATCATGCAAAATTTCCAAATAAGGGAGGCGTAGCAAGAAGATCAACAATTATTGAATCTATAAAAAGCAGTAATCCTAACACCCTTTTATTAGATGCAGGAGATATTTTTCAGGGAACACCATACTTTAACTATTATGGAGGAGAAATTGAATTTAAACTAATGAGTATGCTAAACTATGATGCTGCTACTATTGGTAATCATGATTTTGATAATGGTATAGAAGGTCTATACGCACAGCTTCCTAATGCAAAATTTCAATTTATCTCATCCAATTATGACTTTAGAAACACCATAATGGATTCTCATGCAAAAACCTACATGATATTTAATAAATCAGGCATTAAAATTGGGGTATTTGGATTAGGAATAGAACTAAAAGGATTAGTTAATAACAGCTTATATAAGGAAACTAAATACCTTGATCCTATTGAGATAACTCAAGAAATGACTAAAATATTAAAGGAAAAAGAAAAATGTGATTTAATTATTTGTCTATCACATTTGGGTCATTCTTATAAAGATAATTCAAAAAAAATCTCTGATATTACCCTGGCTAAGTCAACAAAAAATATTGATTTAATTATTGGTGGGCATACACATACATTTCTAGATAGACCGGAGATTGTTACAAACATTGATGGAGAAAAAGTAATAATCAATCAAGTAGGATGCTTTGGCCTTTATTTGGGACAGATTGATTTTTATTTTGACTCTATAAAAAACAAAACATCTAATGCTTATGCAATTGAAGTTTAACAAATTATTTTATTTATTATTGTCGCTTTGTTTTCTAAATAATTGCTCAAATAAAGAAAATAAAGTTTCTCCTAATATCATCTACATTCTTGCTGATGATTTAGGTTATGGTGAGGTGGGTTATAATGGACAGGAAATAATCAAAACCCCAAATATTGATCTATTAGCCACTAATGGTATGGTGTTTACACAACATTATTCTGGCGCGCCAGTATGTGCACCAGCCAGATATTCATTGATTACAGGAAAACATATGGGTCACTCCTATATAAGGGGGAATGATGAATGGAGAGAACGTGGTGAAGTGTGGGATTATATTAAGGCTTTTAGCGATCCTTCACTTGAAGGACAAAGACCTATTCCAGAAAATACTGTAACTATCGGGAAACTACTGCAAAAAGCTGGCTACGCAACAGGAATGTTTGGAAAATGGGGACTAGGAGCTCCCGAAACTGTTGGAGTCCCAAATCTTCAAGGATTTGATTCTTTTTATGGATACAATTGCCAAAGACAGGCTCACAATCTCTACCCGTCACATCTTTGGGAAAATGAGACAAAGGTCTTTCTAGAAAATGATTTAATTAGCCCAACTACTAAATTGAATCCAGAAGACAACCCTATGGATGAATCAAGCTATTCTATTTTTACTCAAAAGGAATATGCACCAGATAAAATTCATCAAAAAGCATTATCATTTATTGACAATAACAGAAATAATTCCTTTTTTTTATTCTATGCATCACCACTACCACACCTCCCCTTACAAGCACCAATAGAAAGTGTAAATACATATAAGGAAATAATAGATGATCAAAATCCGTATTTAGGAGATCAAGGTTATTTTCCAAATAGATTTCCTAAAGCTACATATGCAGCAATGATTTCCCATCTAGACAATCAAATAGGGGAATTGATAGAAAAATTAAAAGAAATTGGTCAATATGAAAATACTATAATAATTTTTTCCAGTGATAATGGACCTACTTATCTTGGTGGTGTAGACTTTAGTTTTTTTAATAGTTCAAAACCCTTTTCTAATGGCTATGGAAAAACAAAAGGTTTTCTATATGAAGGTGGTATAAGAATCCCTATGATTGTTAGCTGGCCTAATAAGGTAATACCTGGATCAACTTCAAATCATATATCTTCCTTCTATGATATTCTACCTACTCTATGTGATATTGCTGGTACTAATATTCCTAATGAAATTGATGGCATTAGCTTTAAGAACGAATTATTAAATTCAAAACAAAAAACTCATGATTTTCTTTATTGGGAATTTCCAAGTTATAATGGTCAACAAGCTGTAAGATTAAGTAAATGGAAAGGAATTAGGAAGAATATTTTTGATGGAAATATGGAAATAGAATTATATAATTTAGAAGATGATATATTAGAAGAGAATGATTTATCTAAAGAGTATCCCGATATTATTAAGAGAATTGAAAAAATCATGTTACAGGAACATGAGACTTCAGAACTAGATCGATTCAAATTTAAAGAGCTAGATGATGTTTGACATTAAAAAATCTGTTAATATCTTATGAAAAGGGTGTCTAAATTTCGTAAATTTGTTATATAATTCTTTGTTTATTCTCTATCTATTAAAGAATTACTATGAAAAAATTAGTTTTTATAATTTGTCTTTTTTCTTTTCTTACATCTTTCTCACAAGAAGCAAATGAAATTCTAAAAAAATCTGAAGAAAAAATAAAAGGAATAGAGTCATCATACCAAGAGATGATGATAAAAATCATTCGTCCCAAATGGAGTAAAGAAATGTTAATGAAAGGCTGGTCAATTGGAGAAGATTATTTTGCTTCAGTGGTGCTTTCTCCTGCAAAGGAAAAAGGAACTGTTTTCTTAAAAAGAGAGAATGAGGTTTGGAATTATATCCCTTCAATAGAGAGAATAATAAAACTTCCCCCATCAATGATGATGCAAAACTGGATGGGAACAGATTTTAGAAATGATGATCTTGTTCAAAGATCCTCAATACTAAATGATTATTCAAATTCTATAATTGGTGAAGAATCAGTAGGAGGTTTGGATTGCTGGATTGTTGAACTCATGCCTAACGAAGATGCTCCTGTGGTCTGGGGGAAACTAGTTATGTGGATTGACAAAAAAGATTATATGCAATTAAAAACACAATTCTTTGATGAGTATGATGAGCTTGTGAGTATTATGTACGGGAAATCAGTGAAAAATTTTGACGGAAAGAGATTGCCTTCAATAATTGAATTCATTCCATTGGATGAAGAAGGTAATAAAACTATTGTTGAAAGGCTAGTATGGAAATTTGATATCTACATAAATAAACGATTCTTCATGCCAAACTATATGAAAAATTTAAGATGATTCTAAAAATAGCCTGGCGAAACATCTGGAGAAATAAAAAAAGGACTTTAATAACTACTCTTTCTATTTCTGGAGCTTTATTTCTTATAATATTGATGAGAAGCATGCAATTTGGCTTCTACGATAATATTATAAACACAATTGTACAATCTTATTCTGGATATGTTCAAGTTCATGCCAATGGATATTGGGATAAACAAAGTGTTAATAATTCAATGGAAGTAGATGAAAAATTCATTAATGAAATTAATTCTATTGATGGTATTGATAATATTGCTAAGCGTCTTCAAACCTTTTCTCTTGTTTCAAAAGGGGAGAAATCTAAAGGAGTAATAATTACTGGTATTGAAATTGAAAAAGAACAACTAATAACAGATTGGGATAAAAGAATAATAGAAGGTTCAAAATCATTTGACAATGCTGATAGAATAATTTTAAGCAAAGGAATAGCAGAATATTTTGATGTCACAATGGGAGACACATTAGTGCTTTTTGGACAAGGCTATCAAGGAATGATGGCTGCAGGAAAATATGTGGCTAATGGAATAATTGATTTAAAAAACCCCAAATTAAATGAGAATGCCATTTTTATGGATATAGAATCAGCACAGGATTATATATCATCAGAAAATATTGCTACTCACCTAGTTATCGATAAAAAAGAATATTACGATGAAAAAAAAATAGCAGAAGATGTTAGAAAAGCTATTTCTAGTGATTATGAAGTTATGACTTGGAAAGAGATTCTTCCTGAATTAGATCAAATGATTACAGCAGATAATGTAGGAGGGTTAATAATGGCTTTTATATTATATGTAATTGTATGCTTTGGAATGTTTGGGACAGTTCTTATGATGACTGAAGAAAGGATGTACGAGCTTGGTGTTCTACTATCAATCGGAATGGATAAGATAAAATTATATCTGATAATATTGTTAGAAACTATTATGCTCTCTTCTATAGGAGTAATAATTGGAGTATTAACAACTAGACCTATTTCACATTATTTCAACAAAAATCCAATTAATATGGATAGTTTTGGTGAAGGATTAGGGGATGCCATGGGTGAATTTGGTTTTGATCCAATAATGCCTTTTTCTATAAATTGGGATATCCCTATTTCACATGCTGCTTTCATCTTTGGTATTTCATTACTTATATCAATTTATCCAGCCATTCGAATTTTATCATTAAACCCAGTAAAAGCTATGAAAAAATGAGGCTAATTACATTAATAAAAATTGGGTGGAGAAATATCTGGAGGAATAAAAAAAGAAGTCTAGTAGTAATTCTTTCCATCATATTAGGTCTATACGGAGGTCTAATAATTTCATCTTTAATGATTACTCTAAATAGTCAGCGGATGAACACAGCAATAAACACTTACCTAGCAGATATTCAAATTCATAATAAAGAGTTTTCTAAGGAATATTCTCTAAGTGACACTATTTCTAATATTCACTATTTGGAGGAAAAATTGAAAAATGATAATAGAGTGAAATCCTATTCTAAAAGAACTGTAATAAATGGTATGTTATCAAATTCTACTGGTTCCTATGGGGTCAATGTTCTTGGAATTGATCCTGAATTTGAGATTAAAGTAACTAATGTATATACTAAAATTGTTGAAGGAGATTATTTTGAATCTAAAAGGGAAAATACAATGATCGTTGGTAAAAAATTAGCAGATAAACTAAATCTAAGACTTCGATCTAAGGTGGTAATAACCTTTCAAGATGTAAATGGAGATATAACGTCTTTATTATTTAGAATAGAGGGAGTTTTTAAATCTGGGAATTCAATGTTTGATGATTATAATGTCTTTGTAAAAAACAATTCTATTTTTTCAAATTTACCCGATTTAAATGGTTATCATGAAATCCCTATTTTAACTATTAATGATGATATAACTGAATCATTAAAATTAGATTTACAAAAAATTAATAATACTCTAGATGTTAAATTCTGGGGTGATATTGCTGTTGAGCTCGCTTATGCAAACAAGATGATGAGCTCATTTTTATATATTTTTATGTTAATAGTCCTTTCAGGTTTATCATTTGGTATTATTAATACTATGCTTATGGCAATTCTTGAAAGAAAAAAAGAAATAGGAATGCTTATGTCTATAGGGATGAGTAAGATTTATATATTCTTAATGATTTGTCTTGAGACTGTATTTCTTTCTTTAGTTGCTATACCATTTAGTGTCTTAATTACATATATTACTATAGATTATTTTAGTGTTAGTGGTATAGATTTAAGCATCGTAGGATCTGGTCTTGAGAACTTTGGTGTAGGAACAATACTTTATTTAAAGCTTCCTTATGAATATTATTTTAATCTGAGTTTGCTGGTAATTTTGATTTCATTCATTTCTTCAATGTTTCCTGCAATAAGAGCTCTTAAAATAAATCCGGCAGAAGCAACAAAATCAATTTAAATATTAAATTATGATCGAAACAGAAGAGTTAAAAAAAACTTATAAACAAGGAAGTTTAAAAGTTAAAGCTGTAGATAATGTAAACTTAAAAATTTCTGATGGTGAATTTACTGCTATTGTAGGCCCTTCTGGGTCAGGAAAAACTACATTATTAAATTGTATAGGTGGTTTAGATAACCCAACAAGTGGAAAAGTAATCATTGATGGTGAATTAATTTCATCATATTCATCAAATCAAATGATAAAATTTAGATTAAATAACATAGGTTTTGTGTTTCAATCTTATAATCTAATACCTGTGCTAACAGCAAAGGAAAATATTGAAATGGTTATGTTAATGCAAGGCTATAATAAGCAAGACATGGAAAAAAGATCAAGTGATTTGCTAAATGAAGTAGGTATGGGTGATATGTCAAAAAGAAGGCCAGCAGAACTATCAGGAGGTCAACAGCAAAGAGTAGCAGTTGCAAGATCGCTAGCTTCAAAACCAAAATTTATACTTGCAGATGAACCAACAGCTAATTTAGATTCAAAATCTACAGCAAAATTGCTTGACATTATGTCTAGATTAAATAAGCAAGAAAATATCACATTTGTATTCTCTACTCACGACCAAAGGGTTATTGATAGAGCAAGAAGAGTTGTAACTTTAGAAGATGGAAAAATTATTAAGGATATTAAAAAATAATTCTTTTCTATTTTTTCTTATTATAGTATCCTGCATTGAATTACAGGGTCAAGAGAAAAAAGTAGAATTTACCTTAAGTGGGTATATTAACTATTTGCCTTCATATCTAGAATTTAAAGGGTTAAATCATCAAGAATCCCAAACAAATCATCTAATACATAATAGGATTAATATTAGAGGTTATATTCAAGAAAATTTTTCAATAGGCTTAGAATTAAGGAATCGTATACTATTTGATGAAGGTAGATTTAATTCTGATAATGGATATCTTGATTTATCTCATCATTTTGTTAATGATTCTAAATTTAAAATACATTCTATGATCGATAGAATGTGGTTAAAATATCAAAAAGAGAAAATTGAAATAAGTATTGGCCGTCAAAGGGTTAATTGGGGAATAAATACTATATGGAATTCAAATGATCTGTTTAATGCCTATAATTTTATTGATTTTGATTACATAGAAAGGCCTGGATCTGATGTAATTCGTTTTCAATACACTGGAGATGATTTATCGAGTTTAGATATTGTATATAAGCCATCAACATTAGAAAATAGCTCAGTGATTGCAGCATTGTATAAAATAAATAAAATGGGATATGATTTTCAATTTTTGCTAGCAAATTATTACGATGATATAGCTTTAGGAGGTGGATGGGCTGGAAACATAAAAAATGCTGGATTTAAGGGAGAAATTACCTATTTTATGTCTGAAGAATCTTCTGAAAAAAATTCTACTAGTCTCTCTACATCAATAGATTATTCATTCAAAAACGGTTTTTATATTTTAGGATCTCATCTGTATAATTCAAATGGATTTTCAGATCCTCAACAATTTGATCCTCATTCAGTAACACAGAATGTGCTTTCACCAAAAAATTTAATGCCTTCAAAAAATAGTTATTTAATTCAGGCTTCTGCATTTATTACACCTGCAATAAATACATCCTTTACTCTATTGTATGGTGAAGGAATTAATTTCTTTTTCTTTTCACCTAACATTTCTTATGACATTAATTCATCTCTTGACGCAAGCATAATTGGGCAATTTTTCTATATGGATGATGAATTTAATTCTGATATTATAACTATAGATACAGACATTGCACCTATTAATACTATCAGCAGAATTAATGGTTACTATGCTAGATTAAAATGGTCATTTTAGTGCTATAAAAAAACTATTTTTTATTTAGAATAAATTATTTTAATAAACTCTTCTTCTCCAATTATTTTAACCCCTAGTTCCTCTGCTTTTTGTTTTTTACTAGGGCCCATATTTTCTCCTGCCAATATAAATGAAGTGTTTTTAGATATAGAACTTGAGACTTTTCCTCCATTTATTTCAATTAATTTTTTTAATTCATCTCTAGAATATTTTTCAAATACACCCGAGACAACAATCAATTTTCCAATTAATATATCTGAAGACTGTTCATTGTTGTTTTCTACAAGTTTAAATTGCAAACCATAAGATTTTAGTGTATTTATAATTTCTAGATTTTCTTTATCATTGAAAAATTCTTTTAAACTAGAGGCTATTTTCTCACCAATCTCATCAACAGATTCTAACTCCAAAACATCCGCTAAAATCAATGAATCAATATTTTTATAATGTCTTGCGAGAGTTTTAGCTACAGTATATCCTACATGCCTTATTCCTAGCGCATATAGTACTCTTTCAAATGGAATATTTAAAGACTCCTTAATTCCATCAATAAGGTTTTTAGAACTTTTTTCAGCCATTCTTTCAAGATTAATTACATCATTAACACTTAAACTATATAAATCCGAGTAATTTCTTATTATCTCAGAATTAACCAGTAATGCTACGGTCTCAGCGCCTAATCCGTCTATATCCATAGCTTTTCTAGAAATAAAGTGTTGTATTCTGCCAATTATCTGAGGAGAACAAGAGTTCTTATTCATGCAATAATGATTTGCCTCACCTTCATTTTTTACTAATGGTGATTTACATTCAGGGCAACTTGAAATATAGTTAATAGGAGTTGAATCATTTTCTCTTTTATCTTTTACTATCCCTACTATTTTTGGGATTATATCTCCTCCTTTTTCTAAATAAACATGGTCATTATTTCTAAGATCCATTTTAGAAATAAAATCAGAATTATGTAATGATGCTCTTTTAACTACTGTCCCTGCTAATTCTATTGGTTTTAAATTAGCTACAGGCGTTATGGAGCCTGTTCTTCCTACCTGGTATGATATGCTTAAAAGTTTTGTTAAAGCTTGGTCTGGCTTAAATTTATATGCAATTGCCCATCTCGGAAATTTGGATGTATACCCTAATATTTCTTGTTGTAAAAAATTATTAACCTTTATAACTATACCATCAATATCATATGGTAGTTCATGTCTATTTTCTTCCCAGTATCTAGCAAATTTATACACTTCATCTATTGACTTAGCTAGCGTATAGTTATTTGAAACATTAAATCCCCATCCCTTTGCTTTATTTAATACATCAAACTGTGAATCTAGAGTATTATTGTTTTCCTCTTTTACAGAATAAAATAAACATTTTAAAGGTCTTTTTGATACTTCATAACTGTCTTGCATTTTTAAACTACCAGAAGCTGTGTTTCTAGTGTTTTTAAAAGGTTCTTCACCATTAGCCATTCTTTCTTTGTTAAGTTTCTTTAAACCTTCTAAAGGCATAACAATTTCCCCTCTAGCCTCAAATCTTGTTGGATAATCATCTTTTAAAATAAGTGGAACAGTTGGTATAGTTTTTACATTAACTGTTATATCATCTCCTTGAATACCATCTCCCCTAGTTACTGCTTTAACTAATTTTCCTTCTTCATATAACAAATTAATAGATACACCGTCAAATTTAAGCTCGCATGTATACTCTACTGATTGATCAATATATTTTTTTATTCTCTTTTCCCAATCTCTTAACTCATCAATTGAATATGAATTATCTAGTGAAAACATTGGTTTATTGTGAATAGATGCTTGAAATTCTTTGGTAATTCCTCCACCAACTCTTAATGTAGGTGAGCTTGGATCATAATATTCAGGATGGTTTTTTTCTAAATCCAACAATTCTTTTAACTTCAGATCAAATTCGTAATCGGAAATAGTTGGATTATCAAGAACATAATACTGATAATTGTATTCATGTAACTCTTGTCGAAGTGAGCTTATTTTATCTTTAATATCCATTGCAAAAACTCAAAAAATAGTAATATAATTTTATATATCTTTAGACATCTAATATACTAAATTGATGTACAAGAAAGTAATAGTTTTATCTGTTTTTTATCTTATAAATAGCTTCTTTTATTTAGGTTATTCAAATGATTTAAACTCTAAAATTATACCTGTTCCTGACAAACAAATTTTTCTTGATGGATTTTTTATAATAAATAGTAACACTTCTATAAACTATCCCGATCAATTCAAGAATTCAATTAACTTTTTTAGGGCATTTCTTAATCAAGGAAAAAATAAATTTCTGGTTCTAAAAGATTCAAATACCACAAGTAATTTTGTGCAATTTTTGTTGGATGAAAAACTAAGTAATGATGAAGGATACAAGATTGAAATAAGACAAAATGGTATTACTATTACGTCTAAGGATAATAAAGGAGCTTTTTATGCAATACAAACACTAAGACAGCTAATTCCTGCATCTTTTGAAGACAAAACATACCCAAATAAAGAGATCAGAATAAAGTGTCAAATAATTGAAGATAGTCCAAGATTTAAATATAGAGGTATGCATTTAGATGTAGGAAGGCATCTATTCTCTGTAGAGTTTATAAAAAAGTATATTGATGCTCTAGCAATGCTTAAATTCAATACATTTCATTGGCACCTAACTGAAGATCAAGGATGGAGAATTGAAATAAAAAAATACCCAAAATTAAATACAATTGCAGCTTATAGAGATTCTACCCTTGCAGGTCATTATACAGACAGGCCTAGAAAATACGACAAAACAAAATATGGAGGCTATTATACTCAAGAACAAGTAAAAGATATCGTTAATTACGCATTAGAAAGAGAGATAACTATAATACCTGAAATTGAAATGCCAGGTCATTCAAAAGCAGCAATAGCGGCATATCCAAACCTAAGCTGCGAAGAAAAACCAGTTAATGTTGCAACTCTATGGGGTGTTTTTGAGGACATCTACTGCAGCAAAGAAGAAACATTTAAGTTCCTAGAAGATGTAATTGATGAAGTTGTTGATTTGTTTCCAGGAAAATATATTCATATTGGAGGTGATGAAGCACCTAAGACAAGATGGGAGAAATGCAATAATTGTCAAAGTGTTATTAAACGAGAAGGCTTAAAAGATGAGCATGAACTTCAAAACTATTTCATCTCAAGAATGGAGAAATATATTAATAGTAAAGGGAAGAAAATAATTGGTTGGGATGAAATATTGGAAGGTGGTCTTGCTCCAAATGCTACCGTAATGTCATGGAGAGGTATTTCAGGAGGAATAAAAGCAGCCAATATGAAACATGATGTAATTATGACTCCAAATGCAACATGTTACCTTGACCACTATCAATCTAAAGATAAAAATGAACCATTAGCTATTGGCGGATATACTCCTCTTGAAGAAATCTACAACTATGAACCAATTCCTGAAGAATTAGATAGTGAATCTTCAAAATATATCATAGGAGCTCAAGGAAATGTATGGACTGAGTATATGTCAACTAGTGAATATGTAGAATATATGGTATTCCCAAGAATTTTTGCATTATCAGAAGTAGTTTGGTCAAAAAACAAATCAAATTTTGAAGAATTCTCTAATAGAGTTACCTCTTTCTTTGACAGGCTCGACAAATTAAATATAAACTACTCCACTCACTTAGAAAAAATAGATTAATGATTGTTGAAGTTTGTGCTAATTCATATGAATATGCTGTTAATGCTGAATTAGGAGGTGCTAATAGAATTGAGCTTTGCAAAGACCTACATCTAGATGGATTAACTCCAGATGATGATATATCAGTTAGCACTATAAATAAACTCAAAATTCCTGTATTTATACTAATTAGACCTAGAGGTGGAGATTTTGTATATAATAATGAAGAGTTTGAATTAATGAAAAATGATATTAAAAAGTTTAAAAAATTAGGATGTAGTGGAATTGTCTCTGGGGTATTAAATACTGATAATACAATTGACATAAAAAGAACAAAAGAATTGATTGAGCTAAGCAAACCTCTAGAATTTACTTTTCACAGAGCTTTTGACAAAATAGTTAATCCTATTGAAGGAGTAGATCAACTTATTAAATTAGGTGTAAATAGAATTTTGACTTCAGGGCAAGAAGGTACTGCTATTAAAGGACTTAAACTTCTTAAAAAATTGAATAAAATAAATAATAACAGAATTATAATATTACCTGGTGCTGGAATGAAAACTAAATTTTTTGAAATTTTTTCAAAAGCTGGATTCAAAGAAATACATGGATCATTTAAAAGCGAAATAAAGAAAGTTTAGCACTCAAGTCTAAATTGTAATTCTTGAATGATTCTGTCAGGCAATATTATCCTCTCAGCTAATTTGTCAGTACCAGAAACATCAATTTTAAACTTCTCTCCCATTACAACATTAAACTAAAGTATTACACAAAATCTATTTCTTCCAAATAAATCCTCCTTACACTCTATATTCGAATATCCATAGTCATAGGTTAGCCTTTTAATCTCATCCTTATACTTTTCATTTATCTCAAAATAAATTTTTCCGTATTTATTTAAAGAGTTTTTAGCAAATTCAAGAATTGCTTTGTAAAACTGAAGTGGATCATCATTCTTTACAAACAAAGCTAACTCAGGCTCATAATCAAGTATATTTTTAGACATATGCTTTTTTTCTTCTTCTAGAACATAAGGTGGATTAGAGACTATAATGTCGTATTTTTTATCAGATTTATAGTTTAAAATATCTGCATTAATGAATTCTAGATTAACATCATTCTCTTTAGCATTCATTTTTGAAAGATCTATAGCATCTTTACTTACATCTAAAGCTGTGACCTTTGCGTTAGGATAATATTTTGCTAATGAAATAGCAATACACCCACTACCCGACCCTATATCTAAAATAGTTTTATCACCTAATTCATTTTTAAGAATAATATTAACTAATTCTTCTGTTTCAGGTCTAGGAATTAAAACGGATTCATTTACAAAAAAATTTAGTCCACAGAATTTTGTATTACCTAAAACATATTGGATTGGTTCATTTTTTTTTAGTCTTTCTAAACAATTATATAGATGATTAGTTTTCTCTACACTCAAATCTATGTCTTCTGCAATAATTAATTTAGATTTAGAAAGGGCCAGATATTCTTCACATAGCATATAGTATAATGACCTTGCTTCATCATTATTATATAAGGGTGTAATAGATTCTAGAAATTCTTTTTTAAAGGAAGCTAATTTCATTTAAGTTTTTTTATCATATGCACATCACAAGAATAATGACTTGTATCACCAAGCGGACCGTCTAAATTTTCAAATTCAAAAACTTTATACAAATAATGAGATATTTTTAGTACTGAAGTTGATTCAAGATAACAAAGCTCATAACCTACTTCCTTTGCAAATTTTAAACATAAATCAAGAACAAATTTTCCAACTCCTTTACCTCTTAGCGACTGATGAAAATAAAATTTTTGCAACTCACAAATATTTTTATCAGATCCGTCTAATTTTTTTATTCCACAACCACCAAGAATTTTATCATCTTTTTTAATTACATAATAAATTGACTTTTTATCTTGATATGCTTCAAACATGTTATCAGTATCTTTGTCGGCATAAGTAGTACCAATCTTTGGTAAATTAAGTTCATAAAAAACACCTTTAATAACATTACAAATCTGAGTGTTATCTTCTAATTGAATAGGTCTTATTTTAAAACCATTGTAGTGAAGCATTTTGTTTTACTTTTGTAATGTGAATATACACGAAAAATATATTAGTAGATGTATTGAACTAGGCAAATTAGGAATTGGGAATACCTATCCAAATCCATCTGTTGGATCTTGCATAGTATATAATAATAAAATTATTGGAGAGGGGTATACAAGTAGGCCTGGCAAAAATCATGCTGAAATAAATGCAATAAATTCAGTGAAAATTAAATCCCAATTAAAGGAATCTACCCTATATGTAACATTAGAACCATGTTCTCATCACGGAAAAACTCCCCCATGCACTAACGAAATAATTAAAAATAAAATACCAAGAGTTATTATTGGAACATTAGATCCACACACAGAAGTTTCTGGAAAAGGAATTAAACAATTAGAAGAGGCTGGAATTGAAGTCGTCTTAGGAGTTTTAGAAAATAAGTGCAAAGATCATCACAAAAGATTTTTAACATTTATAAATAAAAAAAGACCTTATATAATTTTGAAATGGGCTGAAACTAATGATGGTTTTATTGCGCCCAAAACAAAAAATAAAATAAAACCTGTTTGGATATCCAATAGACATTCTCGACAGTTAGTTCATAAATGGAGATCAGAAGAACAGTGCTTAATAGTAGGAAGAAAAACAATCTCAGAAGATAATCCGAAACTAACAACTAGAGATTGGGACGGAAGAGATCCAATAGTAGTTATTATAAGTAAAGACAATAATTTAAATAATAATTCAAATATCTTCAATTCTAAAGCAGAGAAAATTATTATCTCCAATGAGCTAATTGATTTTAAAAAACCAATTGGTAATCAAATCACTAACCTCTTATATAACAGAAATATTATTTCAGCAATTGTTGAAGGTGGAGTTCAAACATTGCAAACCTTTATAAATGAAAATCTTTGGGATGAAATTAGAAAATTTAAGTCTCCCCTAAATTTTAAAAATGGAACTAAAGCTCCAATAGTTAACATAAATCCAAGAAATAAAACTTTAATTGTTCAAGACAAATTATTAGTTATTTACAACAATAATTATTAGTTTCATGCAAAACAATGCAAACAAAAAAAAAAAATTAAAAAACAAGCCTTTTGAATTTTTTTTATTTAAAATTTGTTTACATATTTGCTAGTCCAAATCTTAATTTAATTTTAAGGTTTCGTTAAAGCTAACTAACTTAATTTTTCTGCATGAATGTAACTGCTGATTCTGTATGGTCCAAATGTCTCAAGTTTATAAAAGACAACATACAGCCACAAGCATATAAAACTTGGTTTGAGCCTATTAAGGCTGTTAAGTTAGAAGATGATGTTTTGAGTATTGAAGTTCCAAGTAAATTTTTTTATGAATGGCTAGAAGAACATTATGTTAAACTATTAAAGGTAGCCTTACAAAAAACTCTAAGTGAAAATGCAAAGTTAGTGTACGTTATTAAAATGCAAAACACTTATGGAAATAATCAGCCATTTACAGAAAAAATACCTAGTTCTGGTGCAGCTGATATAAAACCACAACACGCAACAAGATCAATTAATAAATCTGTTCCCGAATTAAAGAATCCATTTGTAATTCCTGGAATTAAAAATGTAAAAATTGAATCTCAATTAAATCCAAATTATTCTTTTGAAAACTTCCTTGAGGGTGATTCAAACAGATTAGCAAGAAACGCTGGAATGGCTGTTGCTAACAAACCTGGAGGAACTTCATTTAATCCATTTTTAGTTTTTGGCGGCGTTGGTCTAGGTAAAACTCATTTAGCAAATGCAATAGGAATTGACGTAAAGAATAAATATCCTGAAAAAACTGTTTTATATACAACAGCTGAAAAATTTACTCAACAATATGTAGAATCAGTCAAAAAAAATAATAGAAATGATTTTATCTTCTTTTATCAAATTATTGATGTCTTAATTATTGATGACATTCAGTTTTTCTCTGGGAAACCTGGAACTCAAGATGTATTCTTCCATATATTTAATCATCTACATCAAAATGGAAAACAAGTAATTTTAACTAGTGACAAAGCTCCAGTTGACATGCAAGATATTGAACTTAGATTATTGTCTAGGTTTAAATGGGGTCTTTCAGCTGAATTACAACATCCAGATTTTGAAACAAGAATTTCTATCTTAAAAAATAAATTGTATCGTGATGGAATTGAAATGAATGATGAAGTAATTGAATATGTTGCCAAGAATATTAAAAGTAATGTTAGAGAACTTGAAGGAGCTATAATATCATTGATTGCACAAGCATCTTTTAATAAAAAAGAAATTACAATAGAATTAGCAAAACAAATAATTGAAAAGTTTGTAAGAAATACGAAAAGAGAAGTTTCAATTGATTATATCCAAAAAATTGTCTCCGATTATTTTCAAATGGATATTGAAACACTCCAATCAAAAACTAGAAAGAGACATATTGTTCAGGCAAGACAACTAGCTATGTTCTTTGCTAAAAAGTTCACTAAAGCTTCATTGGCAAGTATTGGGTCTCAAATTGGTAAGAGAGATCATGCGACTGTACTTCATGCATGTAAAACCGTTGACAACCTTTCTTCAACAGACAAGCATTTTAGGCAATTTGTTGAAGATTTAGGTAAAAAATTATCTGTATAAATTTATTATTCATAAATTATAAAATCTATTTTTTTATTCCTTTTTTTGATAATGCCTTTTGATATTTTCTTGCATTTGATCTATGCTCCCTAAGATTCTTTGCGAAATTATGAAAACCAGGGTTTTCTGGATCTGCTGCAAAATAAAAATATTCATGGCTTTCATAATTAAGTACTGCATCAATTGATGTTATTGATGGCATTGAAATTAATCCTGGAGGCAATCCCTTGTAGATATATGTATTGTACTCTGAGTCTATTCTCAAATGTTTATTTAGTACTCTTCGTATAACAGTATTTTTATATTTTGGATCCTTATATGCAACGAATTTTACTGTTGGATCTGCCTGCAATAACCAATTGTTTTTTAACCTATTTATATAGACACCTGCAATAGTTGATAATTCACTTATTTCTTTTGACTCCTCATTTACTATTGAAGCTAAAATCATTACTTCAGTTGGTGTTAAAGGAATTTCTTTAGCCTTATTTAATCTATCTATACTCCAAAAATTCTCATATTCCTTTAACATTCTTTTTTTAAAATCCTCAGAGCTAGTATTCCAATACAAATTATAGCTATTTGGGAGATACATTGATAATAATGTTTTATCATTAAAACCATTGTTTTTTTCAAAAAATGTATTGGCTAATGAAATACTGTCAGCTTCTATTTGTTTTGAAACAATTGAAGCTAAATCATGTATGTTTTTAGCGTTATTAAATATTAAATCAACTGTTACATTATTAGATCGAATTGAATTTATTATTTCATTATTATTCATTCCTTTTTTAATAATGAATTTTCCAGGTCTTATATTATTTGTATAGTTTTTTCTTTTAGCTAAAACACTAAAACTAGAGGGGTCTTTTAAGTGTTTTCTTAATTCTTGTATTAAATCATTATAATCAGAACCTGTCCTAATATATATGTATTTAATCTCTTGATTAAATGCAGTATTAGAAGCAAACATTATATTGTATATGTAATAAGAGAATCCACCCATCACGATCAACCCAATCATTGATATAGCAAAAACTATTTTTTTTATATACATGTTAATTGAAATAAATATTCGTTTTTATACTCTCCTTTAAAATACACCCAATCTTTCTTTAACCCTACTTCTTTAAAACCCAAACTCTTAAACAAACTAATACTAGGCATGTTGTCTTCAATGATATTACAATACAATTGATGGAGATTTAAGTATTTAAAACTATATTCTATTAGTTTTTCTAATGCCTCTTTAGCATATCCTTTGTCTCTATTAGTTTTATTAATAAGTATTCCCACTCCAGCCTTTAAATTTTTAAAGTCTACATCAAATAGATCAATTAATCCTAAAGAAATATTGTTATAATCTGAAATTACTAACCTTAATTGATTAATTTGATAGATATCTAAATGCGACTTTTCTAGATATTTTGATAATGTATGTTTCGAAAATGGTTGGGATGTATTACTTATCTCCCAAAAATTTTCATTATTTTCTGTTGAAAATAAATAATCTATATCCTTAGGCTCTAAGGCTCTTAAAAAAACGTTTTTACCTTTTAATATCTCCATTGATTTCTCCTTTATAAACTTCAGAAACAACTCCAGATAACCAAATATTAGAAAAGTTATCTCCTACTCTATCAAATGATACATTAAGATCTCCTCCTTTCATTGAAATTTTTATTTCTTTTTTGCTTACTATATTAGAATAATTTAAAACAACTGCTACTGCAATTGCCCCAGTACCACATGAAAGAGTTTCATCTTCAACACCTCTTTCATAAGTTCTTACTTTGCATAATGAATTATCAGAAGCAACCTCAACAAAATTTATATTTACACCTTCCTTTTTATATGTATCATCAAATCTGATTTTCCTACCCTCATTAAAGACATCTATTTTATCAATATCGTTAGAATTGATTACAAGATGAGGAGAGCCGGTATTCAAATATATATTATCAAAATTTTTATCTATTAAATCATAATTACTCATATCAATATCATTCATTTTTACTCTAGCGTAGTTGTTATCTATAATTTCTGCATGATGAATACCGTCAATAGCTTGGAAAATTGCTGAGTTATTTATAATCCCTAATTTTTTAGCAAAGTGAGTTACACATCTTGCTCCATTACCACACATACCTAATTGTGAGCCATCTGAATTGAAATATCTCATATTAAAATCAAGATCAATATCATCTTCAATTAAAATTAATCCATCACATCCTATTCCGTATTTTCTGTCACAAATACTAGAAATAAATTCAGTATTATTATAATTAAAGCATCCATCTCTGTTATCAACCATAACAAAATCATTGCCTGTTCCTTGATATTTGTAAAACTGGATTTTCATTAAAAACAAATATAGGAATAATTGAATCTAAAATTTGATTGTTAAATGTACGTTAAAAATCTAATTTAAAAATTAGATTTTTAATAGATTTATAGTTGCAATTAATACCCTATAGATATGAAAAAATTTATGTACTTATTTTTAACATTAATTCTAAGCTTATTTATTGGAATTAAAGTTAACACCTATTTTAAATCAATTGAAGCCAAAATAAATTTACTTTCTAGTAGTGTTATTAACGAAATACCTGTATTAAATAATCTACAAACTTCTGACAAGAATAATCTTCAAAATTTAAATTTTCAAAAACCCGATTTTGTAGAAATAGCAAAAAAAACAATAGATAATGTTGTTCATGTAAAAAACTCATCAAATATTTCAAATGATTTTAGTCTAGAGGATTTAATATTTGGCAGAAGGCAGCAACGCCCACTAATTGGCACTGGCTCTGGTGTTATTATCTCCCCAGACGGATATATAATAACCAATTCACATGTTATAAAAAATGCTGATAAAATTGAAGTGACTACAAATAGTAATCAAACATTTGATGCAGAACTTATAGGAAGTGACGATAAAAATGATATTGCATTATTAAAGATTAATAGTAATGAGGTTTTATCCTATGCTACTTTTGGTGATAGTGATTCAACACAAATTGGTGAATGGGTACTTGCTGTAGGAAACCCTTTTAATTTGAATTCTACTGTTACCGCAGGAATAATTAGTGCTAAATCAAGAAATTTAGATCCTTCAGGAAGAACAACACAGTCATATATACAAACTGATGCTGCTGTTAATCCTGGTAATTCAGGAGGAGCATTAGTAAACACAAAAGGGCAATTAATTGGAATAAATACAGCAATACAATCTCAAACTGGATCATATATTGGCTACTCATTTGCTGTTCCAAGCAATATTGCAAAAAAAGTAATTGAAGATATTATGGAATTTGGAGTTGTTCAATATGGTTTTCTTGGCGTAACTGGTTCTTCTTTAAATAGTTCAATTTCAAAAGTGTTAGGAATAAAAGATACTGAAGGATTTTATATTAATTCTATTGAAGAGGGGTCTGGTGCAAATATTGCCGGAATTAAAAGTGGAGATATTATTAAACAAATTGACGGAATAAGTATAAATAAATTTTCTGATTTAAAAGGTTATTTAAACTCTAAAAGACCTAATGATGTAGTTAAGATAAAATTAAAAACCAATTCAAAAGAAACATTAGTTTCTGTTAAGCTAAACAAGAATGAAAGAATTCAATTTTATCTAATAGGAATATTGAAAAACATAAGTAAAGATGAATTAAAACAATTTAATGTTTCTTCTGGTGTAAAAATATCCGAGTTTAATGATAATTATAAAAAATATTGGAATGATTATGGAATTAAGATTGGCAATATTGTAAAGTCAATTAATGGCAATAAAATACAGACAATATTAGATGTTGAAAAGATTTTAATATCTAGAAATTATCATGACCCAATTAATATTGAAATAATTAATGATAATAATATTATAGAAAGGTTTAATTTTAGATAAATTTACCTTTTAGATCATTAATTATGAGAATTGATATAATTACTGTAGTCCCTGAAATATTAAAAAGTCCTTTTGAATCTTCTATACTTAAGAATAGTATTGATAAAGGTATTGTAAACGTTAAAATTCATAATCTAAGGGAATATTCAAATAATAAATACAAATCTGTAGATGATTATCAATTTGGAGGTGGAGCAGGAATGGTATTGATGATTGAACCAATTGATAAGTGTATTTCTAAATTAAAAAATGAAAGGAAATATGATGAAGTGATTTATCTATCACCTGATGGAGAAAAATTAAATCAATCAATTGCGAATAACTTTTCTATGCTTAATAATATAATTATTCTATGTGGACATTATAAAGGAATAGACCAAAGAATAAGAGATAATTTAATTACAAAGGAAATTTCTATTGGTGATTATGTTTTATCGGGTGGTGAACTCGCTGCCGTTATCCTTTGTGATAGTATAATTAGATTGATTCCTGGAGTTATTGGAGATGAAACTTCTGCACTTACAGACTCATTTCAAGATAACCTGCTTTCTTCTCCTATATATACAAGGCCTAGGGAATATAAAGGATGGGAAGTCCCTGAAATATTAATCAGTGGAAATACTGAGAAAATAGAAAAATGGAGAATGGATAAAGCAATAGAGGTAACTAAAAATAAAAGGCCTGATCTGAAATAATTTTTTATAAAGAATAAAATTATAATTGTTAATTCTCATTTTATTGCTATTTTTGCTGGCGTTTCAAGCTAACCTCTCAGCAAAAATTGTTCACGTTATCTTGATATAATTTAAAATTTTAAAAATGAGCTCATTAATTAATTTTGTAGAAGATGAATTTGTTACAAAAAAAACATATCCAACATTTAGTTCTGGAGATACGATAACTGTCTATTACGAAATTAAAGAAGGAAATAAAACACGTGTCCAGTTTTTTAAGGGAGTTGTTTTACAAAGAAGAGGAAGCTCTTCTACTGAAACCTTTACAATAAGAAAAATGTCAGGTTCTATTGGTGTAGAGAGAATATTTCCAGTTAATTCACCTTTAATTCAAAAAATTGAATTAAACAAAAAAGGGAAAGTTAGAAGAGCTAGAATATTTTACTTCAGAAATCTTACAGGTAAAAAAGCTAAAATTCAAGAAAAAAGAAATTAATTTTAACTTATTAACAATTGTTAATAATTGTAGTTTAAAACATGTTGAAATTAACTTTTATAATATTGAATGGTTTTAGTAATTATTAGTCTATATTAGATCTAACGAATTTGAAGCAATTGCTAAAATCGGCAACGATACAAGTTCAAAGTAAGAAACGTTCTTTTACACAAAATTGTTTTCAAAAAAGCAGAAAGCGGACTGCGCAAGCGGAAAGCCAAAGCAATGCTTTAGAATATAAAGAGTGTGCCTGCACAATATTTATGATCTAAAGTAAAAATGCTCAAAAGCAAATCTTGAAAGTTCGCTGGATAGATGAACTTAAGAGCAAAGTTCTAAAAGAGACTCCCATGCAAATGAGAGTGGAAAATAAGAACAAATAGAAAACAATTAAACCGGAATCAGGTAGAAATGCAAGCAAAAGAGAGCAATCTCCAAGGCAAACCAAAGAAACCCGATTCTGAATGAATGAGCAATGAAATCAAGACAAAATGCAAATTCTGTCACAACCAGTAATGGGGAATTGATTACAAAGTGAATTCATAGAAAGCCATATTAAAGTAGGAAACTACAATAATATGGCTTTTGTTTTTTATATCTGTTCTGTATTTACTGTTATTTCTCAATGTCAATCATTATCTTTGAAAAACTAATTTTTTGATATTTAAATGTCTAAAATTATTTATACTAAGACAGATGAAGCTCCTGCTTTAGCAACCATATCTTTTTTGCCAATAGTAAAAGCATTTACAAAATCTTCTAAAATAAATACAGAAACTAGAGATGTTTCACTTTCCTCAAGAATTTTAGCTAATTTTTCTGAAAATTTAAAAAATAATCAAATTGTAGAAGATGATTTAAAGTATTTAGCAAACCTTGTTAATGACATTAATGCAAACATAATAAAGCTCCCAAATATAAGTGCTTCTATCCCACAAATTAAAAACGCTATAAAAGAACTACAACAGTTAGGCTATAATATACCTGAATATCCTGATGATCCAGTAAATAATTCTGAAAAAGGAATTAAAAAAAAATATGATTTAATTACAGGCAGTGCAGTCAATCCTGTATTAAGAGAAGGAAATTCTGACAGAAGAGTACCTAATGCAGTTAAAAATTATGCTAAAAGAAACCCTCATTCAATGGGGAAATGGGACAAGAAATCACAAACTCACGTATCTACTATGAAATCTGGTGATTTTAGAAATAATGAAAAATCTCTAACTATAAAAAATAAGATAGATGTTTGTATTTCACATATTGATATAAGTGGAAAAGAGAAAATTCTAAAAGATAATCTTACAATTGAGGGAAATGAAATTATCGATGCCTCTGTCTTAAATAAAAAAGATTTATTAGATTTTATAGAAAATGAAATTCGTGACGCAAAAGACAATAACTTACTTCTTTCAATTCACCTAAAAGCTACAATGATGAAGGTTAGTGACCCTATTTTATTCGGTCATGTAGTTAAAATATTTTTCAAAAATATTTTTCAAAAATATTCAAAAATTCTAAATACAATTGAAGTAAATCCAAATGATGGTATCGGCGTGTTATTAAGCAAAATTGAATCCCTCGATAGTAAAATATCGAAAGCGATTAAAAAGGATATTAACCTAGCTTTTGAACAAGGTCCATATTTAGCAATGGTAAATTCTGAAAAAGGAATCTCAAATCTACATGTTCCAAGTGACATCATTATTGATGCTTCTATGCCAGCAATGATTAGAACTTCTGGAAAAATGTGGAATAGAAATAATCAAATGATGGATACAAAAGCGATTATACCTGATAGTTCATATGCATCAATATATAAAGCTACTATAGATTTTTGTAAAAAAAATGGAGCTTTTAATCCTGAATTAATGGGAAGTGTTTCAAATATTGGACTAATGGCAAAAAAAGCCGAGGAATATGGATCTCATGATAAAACATTTGAAATAGAGAATAATGGTTATGTTAATATAAAAGATACCAATGGAGATACACTTATTCAACAAAAGGTGAGTAAAGGAGATATATGGCGTATGTGTCAGGTAAAAGATGAGCCAATAAAAAATTGGGTTAAACTTGCAGTTGAAAGAGGAATAGCAACAAAAGATCCTGTAATTTTTTGGTTAGATAATACAAGATCTCATGATATTGAATTAATAGAAAAAGTACATCTTTATTTAAAAGAACATAACCTTGAGAATCTTGAAATAAAAATATTATCCCCATATGATGCAACTAATTATACTTTAGAAAGAATAAATGCTGGAAAGAATACCATTTCTGTTACAGGAAATGTTTTAAGAGATTATTTAACTGACTTATTCCCAATTTTAGAAGTAGGGACAAGTGCGAAAATGCTTTCAATAGTGCCTTTAATGAAAGGTGGCAGGTTGTTTGAAACTGGAGCTGGTGGTTCTGCTCCTAAACATGTTGAACAACTTATTGAAGAAAATCATTTAAGATGGGATTCATTAGGGGAATTTTTAGCCTTAGAAGTTTCATTAGATCATTTAGGAAAAATGTTTAAGAATTCTAATGCATTAGTTCTTTCAAAATGCTTAGGATTGGCAATAGAGAAATTGTTAATGACTAACAAGTCTCCGTCTAGAAAGGTTGGAGAGCTTGATAACAGAGGTAGTCACTACTATTTAGCTTTATATTGGTCAGAAGCACTATCAATTCAAAATGAAAATATTAAACTAAAAGAAGAATTTCAGGAAATGCACCTTCTTTTAAATAAAAATGAATCAACAATAATTAAAGAGCTGAATGAAAATCAAGGAGAAAGAGTTGATCTTGGGGGATATTATTCCACAAACATTAAGAATGTTGAAAAAATAATGAGACCTAGCAGTACTTTAAATAATATTATAAACACTCATTAATAAACAAATGTTTTGAGTAGAAATTTCATAAAAACAACAGAAAAAAATTCCCTTTATAATAATTTAGAGTTTAAAAGCACTAGAGAAATATTGTCAGATATAAACCAAGAGGATAAAGCTGTAGCTTATATTGTTGAAAAAATCATTCCAGAAATTGAAATATTAATAGACAGTATCTATCAAAGGCTAAAAAATGGAGGTAGATTATTTTATATAGGATCAGGAACAAGTGGAAGATTAGGGATTTTAGATGCATCAGAATGTCCACCAACATTTGGTGTTGATAGTGAATTAGTTATTGGTATTATTGCTGGAGGCGATAAGGCTATAAGAAAATCCCAAGAATATGCTGAAGATTCATTAACTCAGGCATGGAAAGATTTAAAAAAATATAAAATAACAGAAAAAGACATAGTAATAGGTGTTGCTGCATCAGGAACTACTCCATATGTTTTAGGAGGAATTAAAGAATGTAATAAAAATAAGGTTGTCACTGGATGTATTACTTGTAATAAAAATTCTCCCCTATCAACTATAGCAAAATACCCGATTGTAGCAGTTGTTGGTCCAGAATATATAACCGGAAGCTCAAGAATGAAGGCTGGAACTGCTCAAAAATTAATTCTAAACATGATATCGTCATCTGTTATGATTAAATTGGGAAGGATAAAAGGAAATAAAATGGTTGATATGCAACTCTCTAATAATAAATTAGTTAAACGAGGCGAAAATATTATAAAATCTGAATTAGATGTTACAGATTTAAAAGCAAAAGAGTTGCTTAAAAAGAGTAAAAATGTTAGAAAAGCTATAGAGAGTTTTAAAGAAAATAAATAAGTGAAAACAGAGAAAATAAAAGATGGTATAATAAATTTAGTATGCTCATTATTGCCAATTATAATTGGTCCAGTATTAATTCATGTTGGATATAGTAAATATCATATATATCTAAATATTTATACATTAATTGGTGTACTGTTCTGCTTAATAGCTATTTTTTTAATATTTTATGGAATATTTAAAATAATTAACGCTCTTTTTGAAAAATGATTTATAATTTTATTATAGCATAAAATGTTTTTAAATTAAATCTTAGACTATTATAAGAAAATGATTACTATAACACTTAAAGACGGGAGTAAAAAAAAATATAAGAAAAGCATCACTGTTATCGATGTTGCAAGAGATATTAGTGAAGGATTTGCTAGAAATGTGCTATCTGCTAGTTTCAATGGAAAAACAGTAGAGGTGTCAACCCATTTAAATGAAAGCGGATCATTAGAATTGTATAGCTGGAATGACAATGAAGGAAAAAAAGCATTTTGGCATTCTTCATCACACGTACTTGCACAAGCCTTGGAAGAATTATATCCTGAGATAAAATTAACCATTGGGCCTGCTATAAAAAATGGATTTTACTATGATGTTGATTTTAATAATCATGTTATGACAGATAAAGATTTTAGTAAAATAGAATCAAAAATGATAGATATATCTAGAGGTAAACATGATTTTAAAATGCGATCAGTATCAAAAAAAGATGCCATTAATTATTATAATAATATATCTAATAAATACAAAATTGAACTTATAAATGATCTGAATGATGGAGAAATCACTTTTTGTGATCATTCAAATTTTACTGATTTATGCAAAGGAGGTCATATACCTAATACTAGTATTATAAAAGCTGTAAAAATAACAAATGTAGCCGGGGCATATTGGAGGGCAAATGAAAAAAACAAACAGTTAACTAGAGTTTATGGAATTTCTTTTCCAAAACAAAAATTACTTAGTGAATATCTATTAAATGTTGAAGAAGCAAAAAAGAGAGATCATAGAATAATTGGGAAAAAACTAAATTTATTTACATTTTCAAATAAAGTTGGTTTAGGCTTGCCTTTATGGCTTCCAAAAGGAGTTGATTTAAGAAATAGGCTTGAGGATTTTCTTGTAAAGGCTCAAAAGAAAGCAGGATATGAAATGGTAATCACTCCTCATATAGGGAGTAAAGAACTTTATATTACTTCTGGGCATTATGAAAAATATGGTGAAAACAGTTTTCAGCCAATAAAAACCCCAAAAAAAGGTGAAGAGTTTATGCTAAAACCCATGAATTGTCCTCATCATTGTGAGATCTATAATTCTAGAAAATTTAGCTATAAAGATTTACCAGTAAGGTATGCAGAATTTGGAACAGTCTATAGATATGAGCAAAGTGGAGAATTACATGGATTAACAAGAGTAAGAGGATTTACTCAGGATGATGCTCATATTTTTTGTTCTGAAGATCAGCTTGATAAGGAGTTTAAAAATGTTATTGATTTAACACTGCACGTATTTTTAAATCTAGGTCTTGATGATTTCTCTACTCAAATTTCATTAAGAGATCCTGAAAATTCAGAAAAATATATAGGTGATAACGATGTATGGGAAAAATCAGAGAATGCTATTTTAAAAGCAGTTAAAGAAAAGAAATTAAATTATAATGTAAAATATGGTGAGGCTGCATTTTATGGGCCAAAATTAGATTTTATGGTAAATGACGCATTAGGAAGAGAATGGCAGCTAGGAACTATTCAAGTTGATTATACTCTACCTGAAAGATTTGATCTGACATATAAAGGAAAAGATAACAAACTACATAGACCTGTTATGATACATAGAGCTCCTTTTGGAAGTTTGGAAAGGTTTATTGCAATCTTACTTGAAAATACAGCAGGAAACTTACCATTATGGCTTACTCCTAATCAAGTTATAGTTCTTCCAATAAGCGATAAATATGAAAAATACTCTAAAAAAGTTTTAAATTTGATAGAAAATAACGAAATTCGCGCGCTGGCTGATCACAGAAGTGAGACAATGGGTCGTAAAATCAGGGATGCTGAATTAAGCAAGATTCCATTTATGATTATAATTGGTGAAAAAGAAAATGATAATAATATGATCTCACTTAGAAGCCATGGAGGAAAAGATTATGGGATGATTAAATTGGATAAATTTTTCCATATAGTCGACAAAGAAATAAATAATGTTTAATTAAAACTTAAAATTATAGCTTTAAGAAGAAAAGTTTATAGACCTAGAAGAAGAAGGGAAGATCCTCATAAGATTAACTCAAAGATTGAAGCCTCTGAGGTTAGGCTAGTAGGAGATAATGTAGAGCTAGGAGTGTATTCTACTAGTAAAGCACAAATGATTGCAGATGAACAAGGATTTGATCTTGTAGAGATTTCTCCAAAGGCAATTCCTCCTGTATGTAAGGTAATGGATTATAAAAAATTCCTCTTTGAACAAAGAAAAAGAGAGAAGTTTTTAAAATCAAAAACATCAAAGGTTGTTGTAAAAGAAATTAGATTTGGACCTAATACAGATGATCATGATTATGAATTTAAAAAAAAGCATGCAATTAAGTTCTTAACCGATGGGGCAAAACTTAAAGCTTTTGTGTTTTTTAGAGGAAGATCAATTATATATAAAGATAAAGGTGAAATTCTATTGTTAAGGCTTGCTCAAGATCTGGAAGAATATGGTACTGTTGAACAATTACCTAAACTAGAGAGTAAAAAAATGATAATGATAATTACACCAAAAAAGAAAAAATAAATTAAGAGAAATGCCAAAAATGAAGACAAAATCCAGTGCAAAGAAACGCTTTAAGCTAACTGGATCTGGAAAAATAAAAAGAAAACATGCTTTTAAAAGTCATATCCTAACAAAAAAATCGAAAAAAAGAAAGTTAGCTTTGACACATTCAACATTAGTTCATAAAAGTGATGTTGATAATATAAAAAAACAGCTAAGATTAAAATAGCTTATTAATCGGTAAGTATTAACCATAAATTTGGGTAAATAAAAGAGTTAAAAACCACCTAATTTAAAAAAATAAAAAAATGCCAAGATCAGTAAATTCTGTAGCCAAGAGAGCTAGAAGAAAAAAAGTACTTAAACAAGCAAAAGGTTATTTCGGAAGAAGAAAAAATGTATGGACTGTAGCTAAAAATGCTGTAGATAAAGCAATGCTCTATGCATATAGAGATAGGCGAAATAACAAGAGAAATTTCAGATCCCTATGGATTATGAGAATTAATGCTGCTGCTAGACTAAATGGACTAACTTATTCCGAATTAATTAGCAAACTTAAGGCTAACAATATTGATATTAATAGAAAAGTATTAGCAGATTTAGCAGTTAATAATCCCAATGCCTTTAAGGAGTTAGTTAGCAAGCTAAAATAATAAAAACATGGACTCTAAATATGTTCATGTCTTTACAGGTTCAATGATTGAAGCTAATAGATTAGTTTCAGAACTATCTCAGATAAATATAAATTCAATTATAAAAGATGAAGCTAAGTCTGCAATATTGGCTGGTTTTGGAGTTCCAAATTTTTTATATACACACAAAGTATTTGTAAAAAATAAAAATCTAGAGAAATCTAAAAAAATAATCAAGAATTCATTATTTATTCAAAATATCTCTAAAAAGGAAGATCAGACTCATCTTCTCTAGATGATGAAGGTTGTTCTGTGTCAGGCTTAAATGTATCATCATTAGCTGCTGCATTCATTTTTGAATGGAATTCATAAGGAGAATCATAATTTTCAATATCTTCAAATTTACCTAGTGAAGGAACAAATCGTAATCTAATTGTTTCAAGGCCTCCATTTCTGTGTTTAGATACTATAAATTCTGCTTCACCTTCAGTAGAGGATCTATCATCATCATCCCAGGTGTCAATTTTATAATATTCTGGCCTGTAAATGAATGAAACAATATCTGAATCCTGTTCAATTGCTCCAGACTCTCTTAAATCCGACAATAGCGGTCTCTTTGATTGTCTACCTTCAACTAGCCTAGAAAGTTGAGATAAAGCAATAACAGGAATCTTTAATTCTTTAGCAAGTGCTTTTAAATTTCTAGAAATAGTAGAAATCTCCTGTTCTCTATTACCAGTTTTAAATGTTCCCCCTGTAGTCATTAATTGCAGGTAATCTACAATTATTAATTTAACATCACGCTGTGAGACTAAACGTCTTGCCTTCGCTCTTAAATCAAAAATTGATAATGAAGGACTGTCGTCAATATATAATGGAGCCTTTTCAAGATTTTTTACCCTAACATTTAATTGTTCCCATTCATGCTTTTCTAGCTTACCTGTTCTTAGCTTTTCTGAATTAAGACCAGTCTCTGATGAAATTAATCTAGTTATAAGTTGTAAAGAAGACATTTCTAAAGAGAAAAAGGCAACTGGTATGTTTTGACCAATTGAAATATTACTTGCCATAGATAAAGCTAAAGCTGTTTTACCCATACCTGGTCTAGAGGCAATAATAATTAGATCACTTTCTTGCCATCCAGAAGTTAATCTATCTATTTTACTAAAACCAGAAGGTATTCCACTTAAACCTTTTTTATTAGAAATAGATTCTATTTTATTCTTCGCCTGAATAACTAAATTTTGTGCAGTTTCTGAAGATTTCTTGATATTTCCTTGTGTAACATCATAAAGCTTAGCTTCTGCATTATCTAATAGATCAAAAACATCTTTAGTCTCATCATAAGAATCCATGATTATCTCATTTGAGATCTTAATAAGGCTTCTCTGGATATATTTTTGAAGAATAATTCTAGCATGGAACTCTATATGAGCAGAAGATGATACTTTTTGAGTTAATGAAATCAAATAGAAATCTCCACCACATAATTCTAGTTTTGAATCTTTTTTTAATTGTGCTGAAACAGTCAATAAATCAATAGGCTCACTTTTTTGAAATAGTTTATGTATAGCTTCAAAAATAAATTGATGAGATTCCTTATAAAAAGCTTCAGCAGTTAATATATCTATAACCTCATCAACACCTTTTTTATCAATCATCATAGCCCCAAGGACAACTTCCTCTAAATCTAATGCTTGAGGTGGTATCTTGCCTTTTTCTAGATTAATAATTGAATTATGATCAATTCTAAGGCCTTGAAAAGAAGCTGACTGTTTCATTAAGGCTAATTTAGAAAATTAAACCAATTAGAGCTGATAATAATTTTGATAATTTTTAACCTTTAATAAACATTTAAGATGTTAATAAAACATATAAATTGTTAATAATGGAAGAAAAATTAAGATTTATATATTCCCATGTTTGAATATTTATCCATTCGCTCTTTTACTAAATCTGATGAAGACCTTTCTTTAAATTCATCGTATGCGTTTAGAATAGCTTCCTTTACAATCATAAATGTTTTTTCCCTATTTCTATGAGCTCCACCTAGAGGTTCTTTTATAATTGTATCAACTAATTTCATTTTTTTCATATCCTTAGCAGTCAACTTTAATGCAAATGCAGCTATCTCTTTATATTCCCAGCTTCTCCAAAGTATAGAGGAACAAGATTCTGGAGAAATTACTGAATACCAAGTATTTTCAAGCATCATAACTTTATCTCCTACTCCTATCCCTAAAGCACCACCAGAAGCCCCTTCTCCAATTATTACAATAATGATTGGCACTTTTAATTTTGTCATTTCAAATATATTCCTGGCGATTGCTTCTCCTTGACCTCTCTCTTCAGCCTCCATTCCTGGATAGGCGCCAGGTGTGTCAATAAGCGTGACAACAGGAATCTTAAATTTTTCAGCTTTTTTCATTAACCTTAAGGCTTTTCTATATCCCTCAGGATTAGACATTCCAAAATTCCTATATTGTCTTGTTTTTGTGTTATTACCCTTTTGCTGACCAATAAACATAAACGTCTGATCATTTATTTTACCAAGCCCCCCAATCATTGCTTTATCATCCTTAAAATTCCTATCACCATGCAACTCAATAAAACTGTCTCCAAAAATTGAATTTATATAGTCTAAAGTATAGGGTCTGTCTGGATGCCTTGACATTTGGACTTTTTGCCAAGGGGATAAATTGCCATAAATTTCCTTTATAGCAGTATTTAATTTCTTCTGTATTTTTTTACATGTATCTGTAATATCAACATCGCTTTTTTCTCCTAATATTTTGCATTCGCTTAGTTGATCTTCTAATTCTTTTATAGGAAGTTCAAAATCTAAATAATTCATAAAGTAAATTTTATAAATACATATAATTTTTAAAATTATAAAATCTAATAAACATAACACCAATCATTATGATTTTTTTAAGTATTTCGATATTTTATTCTTGGGTTAATCAGAATTGTAGATAAAATTGTAAATAATTCTCCAAGTATTGCTGTAAATCCAGCAATAAAAACTAAAAAATGAAGGCACAAAATAATGTTTAAAGTTGCTTGTTTGCGTTTTTATATAATAAGTATATAGCTAAAGATCCAAAAACAAAATTTGGAAACCAAACCGCAATAATTGGGGAAAAATCAGATTGTTGAGCCAAAACGCCAAAAACTTTATCAAAAAATACATATGTCATAGCTACAGATATTCCAAATGCTAAGTTAATACCAGCTCCTCCTCTTCTTTTAACTGAAGAAACAGAAAATGCAATAAGAGTTAATATAAATATTGAAAAAGGTGTACTCCATTTTTTATACTTAATAACTTGATATCTTCCTATATTGGATGAGCCTCTTAATTTTTCTTGATTAATAAATTTTACTAATTCAGAGTAATTAAGTGTTTCAGCTATATAATTTAGTGGAGTTAAATCATCAAAATTAAATGAAAATACAGTATCTAATCTTCTTTTAGAAGAAATAATATCGATACTGTCGGTAATGGTTCTTTTCATGTAGTTTGTTAATCTATATGTGCTGTCTTTTTTTATATATCTAATATTGCTGGCATTAATTTTAAACTTTAACTTATTTTTATTAAAATGTTCTAAAGTAAAATTTGTTCCAATATTATTCTTAGTGTTGAACTGTGTTAAATATATATATTCATTATCATTGATCTTTCTAAAAATATTCTTATTGTCAATACTCTTTTTAGAACCTTTAAGGTATTTATATGAGAATTCATTAAAATCTTTACTAGCACTTGGAACTATAAAAATTCCTAAAATAAGAGCTATAAATGCTATCATTGCCGAGCCAATAAGATAAGGTTTAATTAAGTTTTTTAATGAAAATCCTGAACTGTATAATGCTATAATTTCAGAGTTAGAAGCTAACTTAGATGTAAACCATATAACTGAGAGAAATAAAAATAATGGTAGAAGTGAATTTGAAAAATATATAGTAAAATTATAATAGTATTCTAGCACTTCATCAAAAGGAACCTGATTTGATAGAATTTTATCTATGTTATCTGCTAGATTGACAACTATGGCAATCGGAACAAACAGAATTTGTATTGAAATATAAGTGATTAAATATTTCTTAAGTATGTACCAGTCTACTATTTTCAATTAATTATAATCTTTTATTTAAAACTTTTACCATTTTATTCTTCCAATTTAAAAAATCTCCATCTATTATATGCTTCCTAGACTCAGAAATCAACCACGAATAAAAACCTAAATTATGAATTGAAGCTATTTGCTTTGCTAAAATTTCATTTACAGAAAAAAGATGTCTTAGATAAGCTTTTGAATATTCTTTGTCAACGTAAGTGATTTCATCATCATCTATTGCTGAAAAATTATCTTTCCATTTATTATTTTTAATATTGATTGTTCCTTTTGAAGTAAATAACATGCCATTTCTAGCATTTCTTGTAGGCATAACACAATCAAACATATCTATTCCTAAAGCTATATTCTCTAGAAGATTTATTGGCGTTCCAACACCCATAAGATATCTAGGCTTATCTTTTGGCAAAACTTCACATACAACCTCATTCATAGCATACATCTCTTCAGCAGGCTCTCCAACAGACAACCCTCCTATTGCATTTCCAAATGAATTTGTATTTGCTATATATTCTGCAGACTGAATCCTAAGATCTTTATACGTACTACCTTGAACTATAGGGAATAAAAACTGCTTATATCCATATTTATCATCAGTTGAATCAAATCTTTTAATACATCTATCTAACCATTTATGTGTCAAATTTATTGATTTTTTTGCATAATCGAATTCACATGGATAAGCAGGACATTCATCAAAAGCCATAATTATATCAGCACCAATCGATCTTTGAATGTCAATAACTTTTTCAGGTGTAAATAGATGAGAACTACCATCTATATGACTCTTAAACTCAACTCCATTATCAGTTATTTTTCTCCTAGAGGCTAAAGAATAGACTTGATATCCTCCTGAGTCTGTTAAAATATTGCTATTCCAGTTAATAAATTTGTGTATTCCTCCAGCCTTCTCTATTATTTCAACTCCAGGTCTTAAATATAAATGATAAGTGTTTGATAAAATTATATCTGCATTTATTTCTTGTTTTAATTCCTTTTGATGAACAGCTTTAACAGTCCCCTGTGTACCTACTGGCATAAAAACAGGAGTTTGAATTTCACCATGAGAAGTTTCAATACATCCTGCTCTAGCATTAGTGTTATTATCTGTATTATTAATAGTGAATTTCATAAATATGAAAAACAAATATAAATAACATTAAGCCAATTAATTCTTAATAAAACTCTAATATTATGAATTTTAAGTTATTGTTAATAAATGAAGTTAAAATAATTTTATATTAGAAAAACAAAATTCTAATTTAACAAACTCAATATTTATTGTAATTAAGAATGATCGACATTAATCATCTAGAAGAATTAACTACTCAAGTTCGTAGAGATATTCTAAGAATGGTTCACAAAGTAAACTCTGGGCATCCGGGAGGATCACTAGGTTGCTCAGAATTTGTTGTAAGTCTTTTCAATGTTATCATGAAAAGAAATGATGGTTTTAAAATGGATGGTCATAATGAAGATATTTTTTTTCTAAGTAATGGACATATCTCACCCGTGTTTTATAGTGTTTTAGCTAGATCAAATTATTTTGATATTTCAGAACTTAATACTTTTCGTTTAATTAATTCAAGATTACAAGGACATCCTACAACTCATGAAGGACTTCCAGGGGTTAGAGTAGCTTCTGGATCACTAGGGCAAGGACTCTCTGTAGCTATTGGAGCTTCTCATTCAAAAAAATTAAACAATGACAGTAACTTAATCTACAGTCTACATGGCGATGGTGAACTGCAGGAAGGACAAAATTGGGAGGCAATCATGTATGCTTCAGCAAAAAATATTGATAATATTATTGCGACAATAGATGTTAACGGTCAACAAATTGATGGTAGTACTTCAGATGTTATTGATATGGGTGATTTGAAATCTAAATTTGAATCATTTGGTTGGATTGTATGTAAAATTGATCAAGGAAATGATATTCAATCCATAATTAATGGAATGAAAGAAGCTAAATCTAAAACAGGGAAAAATAAGCCTGTTTGCGTGCTTTTAAAAACTGTTATGGGTAATGGTGTCGATTTTATGATGCATACACATGAATGGCATGGTAAAGCACCAAATGACGAACAACTAGAAACAGCATTAAACCAAAATCCTGAAACACTAGGTGATTATTAAATAGCAAATGAAGATATACGAATATTCTGAAAAGAAAGACACCAGAAGTGGTTTTGGAGATGGTTTGACAGAACTTGGAAAATCAAATCCAAACGTTGTTGCATTATGTGCTGATTTAACTGGATCATTGAAAATGAATGAATTCAAAAAAAATCATCCAGAAAGATTTTTTCAAGTTGGAGTTGCTGAAGCGAATATGATTGGAATTGCTGCAGGTTTAACAATTGGAGGTAAAATACCTTTTACTGGCACTTTTGCTAATTTTTCTACTGGAAGAGTTTATGATCAGATACGTCAATCTATTGCTTATTCAGGTAAAAATGTAAAAATCTGTGCTTCACATGCAGGAATAACTCTTGGAGAAGATGGTGCAACTCATCAAATATTAGAAGACATTGGTATGATGAAAATGCTTCCTGGCATGACCGTTATTAATACTTGTGATTATAATCAAACTAAAGCAGCTACTATTGCTATTGCTAATTATAAAGGCCCTGTCTATCTTAGGTTTGGAAGACCAAAAGTTCCTGTATTTACTCCAGAAAATCAAAATTTTGAAATTGGTAAAGCAATCCAGCTTCAAGACGGAAAAGATGTAACTATAATAGCTACAGGACATTTAGTTTGGGAATCATTGGAGGCCGCTAAAATTTTATATAAAAAAGGAGTAAGCGTTGATGTTATTAATATCCATACTATAAAACCCTTGGATCAAGATGCCATCATAAAATCTGTAAATAAAACAGGATGTGTTGTAACCGCTGAAGAACATAATTATATGGGTGGGCTTGGTGAAAGTGTTTCTCGTGTTTTAGCTTCTAATAGTCCTGCCCCGCAAGAATTTGTTGCTATAAATGATACATTTGGTGAATCTGGAACTCCAGCTCAACTAATGGAAAAATATGGTCTTAGTGCAAACTCAATTGTAGAAAAAGCAGAAAGGGTGTTAAAAAGAAAATAATATTATTTTTTGCACGTTTTAAGCATATATGATTAGAAAATATTTAAAAGACCCCTTAACAACTATAGCTATAAACACAACAATTTTTATTCTAGGTTGTGTTTTTTTTGGAATTATTGTTTTTACAGCTATAATAGTAAATGCTACTACTACAGAAAATCCTATTAGAACTGAACATCTCAAACAACATGAAGATGATCATGAAAAGTATGATAAAATGATTGAATTATTAGAAGAAATAGAGGAGAAAAATTAATCGTCTCTAGATTCAGAATTGTCGGTATCTAAATAGTTAGGAGTGCCATCACCATCAGTATCATCATTTGTAGGATCACCATCTCCAATATCATTTGTAGGATCGCCATCTCCATCTCTATCTTCAGTTAAGTCTGAATCTGGCTCAAGATCTTCATCAATAGTTAATGTGCCATCATTATCATCATCACTATCTACAAAATCTGCATATGGATCATCATCAGTATTATCATCTGTAAGATCTAAATTTCCATCTAAATCCTCTAGATGAGAAGGAACATTGTCAAAATCATGATCATTTTCTTCTGATTCAAGTAACTTAAACTTAAAAATTAGGTTAGAATATACTGGAACATCTCCAGCTGCACTGGAATAATATCCCATTCCAGAGGGTAAAAACATTACTCCTATCCCTGGATTGGCATAATCTACAGTTCCGTCATTATTAATTACAAAGTCTGTGGCATTATTAAATTCTGGCAGAACCCTTCCCCACCCTGAAATTGTATTTGTTAAATCAAAATCTACAGGTGTTGAAGAACTGTCAAATATTACTCCATCCATAAGACTTCCTTCATAATTAACACGAACTCTGTCAGAAAAATTTGGAGAAATTTCTGATTCTCCTTGATTAATTTTTAAGATATAGTATTCATATTCAACATCAAAATAAGTAGTGGTTAGTGTTATAATATCATCACTAAGCATAGTATTCTGATTTGGATCTGGAAGATTTCCATCTTCAGGAAGCTCAGAAATAATAATTTCATCTAAAGTGAAACTAGGATTATTCTGTAAATAAGAAGAATTGTAATAATGTGTTTCGAAATATCCTAATAAAGAGTCACTGTCAATAACTTGTTGTTCAGTTCTGTCATTTTCAGGAATTTCTACTAACCCATCATCTGGGTCCTCTGGACATGAAAAAAATAAAACTAAAAATAAAAAGAAGAAAAAATGTACTTTAAATCTCATTGATTTAATTTTACATGCAAAAATACAATTATTATATTGTAAATTGTTAAGTTTTAACATTCTTTTAAGGAGTTAAATATAAATATAAATGGAAGATAAAAAAGTAATACTTAATGATGATCAAATCAGAAGTAAGTTAAAGAGGATTTCTTACCAAATATTGGAAACTAATTTACAAAGTTCAGAACTTATTATAGCAGGAATTGAATCCAATGGATATTTGATTGCAAGAGAATTAAAAAAAATACTTAATAAACTTTCAAATATAGAAGTCATTTTATGTAAAGTAAAAATTGATAAGAAAAATCCGAGAAAACCTATTGAAACTTCTATAGGCAAAGAGCAATACTCAAATAAGTCAATTGTTTTAGTAGATGATGTTTTAAATTCTGGATCAACATTAATATACGGGGTAAAACATTTCCTAGAAACAGAACTATTACAATTTAAAACTGCTGTTTTAGTTAACAGAAATCATAAAAAATTTCCAGTAAAAGCAGATTTCAAAGGAATATCACTTTCAACTTCAATGCAGAGTCAAATAATGGTTGAATTTAAAGGCTCAAAAATCGAGGCCTTACTTGTTTAATTTAATTAATATTTCACCAATATTACTTTTGCCCGATCCTGTATATCTAACAATGACTATAATCATATTTAGGCTTTGATATTAATATCTAAATTTTATTGTAATATAAATTAAAGATTTTATATTTGCAGCCTTATACAAGAGTTAATTTTTGACCTGATAGCTCAGTTGGTAGAGCATCTCCCTTTTAAGGAGAGGGTCCTGGGTTCGAGCCCCAGTCAGGTCACAATTTAGAGAAAAATAGTCTTTTAGTTAATATATTTAAAAGGCTATTTTTTTATTAATGCGTACGTGGCGGAATTGGTAGACGCGTTAGGTTGAGGGCCTAATAACTTAATAAGTTGTGGAAGTTCGAGTCTTCTCGTACGCACTAACAACAGACCATCAAGAATAATTTAACTATGAATAAATCCATATCAATTATTACTTGTTTTATTTCTTTATTAAATTTAATGCAGATCCTTTATAAAACCATTTGATTTGAGGTTTGTTATAAGAATGATTTAATTTAATAACATCATACGATCCGTTATCGTGCTTTAATCTAATCTTAAGGTGTCTTGAAGGAACAAAATCTTTTAAATCAATAAATGAAATTAAATCATTTTCTTGAATTAAATCGTAATCAGATTCATTAGAAAATGTTAGGGCTAACATACCTTGTTTCTTTAAATTAGTCTCATGTATTCTAGCAAATGATTTAACAATTACTGCGCACACTCCCAGATGGCGTGGTTCCATTGCTGCATGCTCTCTAGAAGATCCCTCACCATAATTATGATCACCCACAACTACTGTATTAATTCCTTTAGATTTATAAAATCTTTGAACATCTGGCACTCCTCCATATTCGCCTGTGATTTGATTTTTTACAAAATTTGTTTTTTTATTAAATGCATTAACTGCTCCAATCAAGCAATTGTTAGAAATATTATCTAAATGACCTCTATATCTTAACCAAGGGCCTGCCATAGAAATATGATCTGTTGTGCATTTTCCAAAAGTTTTAATTAACAACTGTGCATCTTTTATATTATTTCCTATAGGCTTAAAAGGTTCTAATAGTTGTAGTCTTTTTGATTTAGAATTGACCTTGACTTCTATATTACTTCCATCAGATATAGGGTCTATATAACCAGAATCTTTGCAATCAAAACCGTTATTTGGCAGCTCTAAACCAGTAGGGGGATCCAACTTTACCTCATCACCATCTTCATTTATCAAACTATCATTTAAGGGATCAAAATCAAGTCTTCCAGAAATTGCAATCGCAGCTACCATTTCAGGTGAACCTACAAAAGCATGTGTATTAGGATTACCATCAGCTCGTTTAGAAAAATTTCTATTAAATGAATGAACAATTGTATTCTTTTCTTCTCCTTTTTTATCACTTCTATCCCATTGACCAATACATGGTCCGCAGGCATTAGTGAATATTGTAGCATCTACATCCTGAAATATTTTTAATATACCATCTCTTTCTGCAGTATATCTAACCTGTTCAGAGCCTGGATTAATTCCAAAATCAGATTTTGTAACTAGTTTTTTTTCTAATGCTTGTTTAGCTATTGAAGCTGCTCTTGTTAAATCTTCATAAGATGAATTAGTACATGAACCTATTAATCCCCAATCTACATCCAAAGGCCAATCATTATCTTTAGCCTTTGCTGCCATTTCTGAAATTGGAGTTGCTAGATCAGGTGTGAATGGGCCGTTTAAATGTGGTCTTAATTTACTTAAATCAATTTCAATTAATTGATCAAAATATTTACTTGGATTTTTATATATTTCTGTATCTCCAGTAAGATATTTTTTGATTTTATTTGCAGCATCAGCAATTTTACTTCTTCCTGTTGCTCTTAAATACCTTTCCATTGATTTATCATAACCAAAAGTAGATGTAGTTGCGCCAACTTCAGCGCCCATATTACAAATTGTCCCTTTTCCAGTACATGAAATGGATTTTGCGCCGGGGCCAAAATACTCAATAACATATCCTGTTCCTCCCTTAACGGATAGTATTCCTGCAACCTTTAATATAACATCTTTTGGGGCAGTCCATCCTGAAAGCTTTCCAGTTAGTTTAACTCCAATTATTTTTGGAAATTTTAGCTCCCAGGGCATACCTGCCATCACATCAACAGCATCAGCCCCTCCAACTCCTATTGCAATCATACCTAATCCCCCTGCATTTACAGTATGTGAATCTGTTCCAATCATCATTCCCCCTGGAAACGCATAGTTCTCTAATACAACTTGATGAATAATCCCAGCTCCAGGTTTCCAAAAACCTATACCATATTTGTTTGATGCTGTTCTTAAAAATTCGAAAACTTCATTACTAATAGAATTTGCTCTTTTTAAATCTTTATCTGCTCCAAGTTTAGCTTGTATAAGGTGATCGCAATGAACAGTTGTTGGGACAGAAACCTTAGATTTACCTGCTTGCATAAACTGCAATAAAGCCATTTGCGCTGTAGCGTCCTGACAAGCTATTCTATCAGGTTTAAAATCTACATAATCCTTGCCTCTTGTAAAAGGATTTTTAAAATTATTCCACAGATGTGAGTATAATATTTTTTCAGAAAGAGTTAATGGTGATTTAATTGATTTTCTTGCATTGTCAACATTCTTGACAATGTTTTCATAAACCTTTTCAATCATATCAAAATCAAAAATCATAAAAAACTATTTTTTTAACCAATTACTATAGAAATTGCAATCTCTATGCTCCATCGATACCTTTACGAAAGTCTCAGTAATTTTAGAATCTTGCCATTTCTCAATTTCTTTTAACTGCTTGCTCTGTAAAGCAAGTTTTTGAATTTTTAAGTAGTCTTTAGAATAATCTGCAACATGTTCATCGTATCTATTAGATACCGAAAGAATTTTAAATTTTATTGGATTAACTCTGTCTTCATCCTGATATACAATACTAACTTCCTCTTCTTTAAGATTAGAAATTTGTGAATATAATTCAGGATCCATTTTAGTTAATTCAAAACTATAATCCTGAGTCTCAGGGTTTATCAAAAGACCTCCATCAAATTTTGTTTCTTTCTCTTCACTAGCCTCTTTAGCAGCATCAGAAAAAGTTAAATTACCAGAGACAATCCTCTCCCTTATGTTTTCAATTTTATCTTTAGCTTCCTTTATATCCTCAGAATTTATGTTTGGTCTTAATAGAATATGTCTTACGTCATATTCCTGTCCACGTATCTTTTCTAAAAAAATAATATGATAGCCAAATTCAGATTCAAATGGTTCAGATATTTCACCCTCTTCAAGAGAAAAAGCAACTTCATTAAATTCTTTAACCATAGGAGATCTCTTTCTATTTATTGTGTATTTTCCTCCATTTTTTCTTGAAGCTATGTCGTCACTATAAAGAACCACTTTTGTAACAAAACTTGCTCCACTTTCTACAACATCAACCTTAAATTGTTTTAATCTATCTACTACTTTTTGTTTTTCTTCATAAGTGGTTTTTGGAATTATTACAATTTGTGAAACTCTTAACTCTGTACCAAAAATTGGTCTGTCTTGTTTTGGAATCAAATTAAAAAATTGCCTTACCTCTTCGGGTGTAATTTCAATATCTTCAATTATTGACTCTTGCATTTTTTTTGCTAATTCAGAGTTTTTGTTAAGTTCAAACATTTCAGATCTTAATTCTTGTTCTGAACTTTTATTATAGTATTCAATTAATTTATCCATTGATCCTATCTGCTGAGCGAACATATCAATCTGTTGGTCTACATATGACTGAATCTCAGAATTATTAACGATAATGCTGTCCTGAATAGCGTGATGCTGATATAATTTATCTTCTAACAATTTGCCAAATATTTGACATCTAGTTATGTCCTTAGTTGATACCCCAGACACTCTTAATTGTGCGAATTGTTTATCAATATCAGAATCTAGCACTATAAAATCCCCTATCACAGCTGCCACTCCGTCAATTTTAACTCTTTCATTCTCTTGAGAAGAACTCTCTTGAGAAAAAATAGCTTTAGAAATGAAAAAAAATAAGCAAAAAATAATATATCTATTCATCATTGTATATTTCTAATTTATTGGTTTCAATTGCATTATCAAGTATCTCTTTTTTTATCTTGTTCACCAATTCAACCTTTCTTTTATTTACAATCATATACTCTAGAGTTGGAGAAACATATTCTATCGGAGCATATTGACCTTTTTTTAATAAACTTGTAATTTTAATCAAATATAATCCTAAAGAATCTTTGAATTGAGAAAATTTGTATTTTTTTAACGAAGTATATCTATAATTATTCAATATAGGAAAAGTTTTAAAGAGCTCATTTCTTCTATGCCAAGTGGAATCGTCAAATGAAGAAGATATAAATTGATATGAAATTGAATCTAGCAAGGCTTTATCTTGTTCTTTATATCTTCTTAATTTACCTCTAATTTGACTTATATCAGGATTAGTATTTGGTATATAAATAAATGCATATTGTATTAAATCTTCATTTAATTTAAATATTTCATAATTCTTCTTGTAAAGACTATCCAGTTCAATAGAATCAGTTTCTAGTTTGATTGTAGAATTAACTAGTGCTTCTAAATAGCTATTAGAAAGTAATTCCGTCTCATAGTCATAAACCATAGAAGTGATTTTAGATAATTTATTTTCAGACAAATTAAGTCTAGCTCCAGATCTAAGAATCTTGTTTATTGCCCAATCACTTATAAGTTTATTAACTCTTAAAATTGAATCAGATAATTCATACTTATCATTTATTAATCCTTGAATATCTTCTTCAAATAGAAATTCCTGATTTAATCTTGCAATAGGATTTGTATCTTTTGGAGTAAAATAATTTTCACACGAAATAATAATAAAAAATACGATGATTAGACTTTTTCTCACTACTTTCTTAATGATTTTTTTATTCGTTTTAGCACTTTTTTATCTATAGTAACTGAATTATTTGCTCTTAATTCAGTTATCCAATTATTTTCTAAAAAATCTTGATAATCACTGATTATCTCACCCTTATCATCATCAAATGAAGAATATTTTGATTTATTAGATTGATAAAACTCTTTAATATTTATTGAATCATTACTAGCAACATTCCATATTTTTTCTTGCATTAAGTCAAAAAGCAATAAACCTTCCTTATACTCTTTTAAAATATATTTATAATCTAAATTCTCATCCTCTAAATTATATTTATATATTTCTAATAAATTATTGTTTATAAAATCTTTATATAAACTAAATACTATATCTTCTTTATTTTTTGTATTAACAGACCTTTTATTTTCTTTAAGATAAGTAGCAAAATCTTGAAAATTATAGGTTTTATTATGAATTTTAATTAAAAAACTATCTTCTTCAATATTATCTGGTATTTCCCAAGAATCATTAATTATAGATATAAAATCTTCTAAATTTTTATTTTTATAATTAAGATTATACCTATCTAAAAGCATTGCATAAAAAGAGTCTGAGATAATTGATGAGCGCGAACTTCTTTTTATTTTATTTGATAAAATAGATTTCATATCACTTATAGGTTTTAACTTACTCTTAGAATATAATTTAATAATATGCCACCCAAGTTTTGTTTCTACTGGAGAAGATACTTCATTTGGCTTATTTAAACTAAAAGCCATATTTTCAAATTCAATAGAATTTAATTGACCACTACTAAAGGGGTTTAATCTACCTCCTTTAAAAGATGTATTTTTGTCTTCAGAATATTTTTTAGCTAATGATTCAAAATTTGATCCTTTTCTAATTGAATCATATAAATTATATATTTTTTCTTTAGACCCAGGTTTATTTTTATAAACCATTATATGAGCTACATTTACTTCGCCAAGAGAGCTCCTTTTATCAATAACTTTAATAATATGATAGCCAAATCGAGTTCTAAAAGGCATTGAAACTTCACCAATTTTAGTATTATATGCAACATTCTCAAATTTGTATATCATTTTAAATGCTGAAAAGTATCCAAGATCTTCAACTATTAGGGCTTTACCATTATAATGATTTTTTATAAGTGAATCTATATGATTTTTTAATAAAGGATTTCTAAGTTTCAATATATTATTATATACATCAATCGTGTCATTATTGTCTTCTTCAATCCTAATTAAAACATGAGAAACATTAACCTCATATTTTGTACGTTCATAAGCTTCTAATAATAACTTTTCTTCAGTCACCTTATCAGTTAAAAAAGCTGATTCTAGCTGTTTTGTATATTTTTTTAATTCTTTTTTATAATTATCATTTTTATGCAATTCTCTGGAATATGCTTCAGATAATTTTAATTTGTAATTAATATAAAGCTGAAGATAATTATCAACGTCTTTTTGAGATTCATCTTTAATTAGGTCTATGTTTTTATTATATACCCTTATAAATTCTCCAGCAAGTACGGAATCGTTATTTACATTAAACAATACATCCCTTTCATTAAATTGAGAAAAAGAGACCAATGAAAAAGAAAAAAATACAATATATATATATGATCGAAACATTAATCTTATTTTTAAAAGATCAAAAATATAAATATTAATTAAATTATCTAGAGTAATTAGGTGCTTCTTTAGTGATATTTATGCCATGAGGATGACTTTCAGCAATCCCAGATGAAGTAATCTTTACAAATTTTGATTTTTCTTGTAGTGTTTTAATATTTTTTGCTCCACAATAACCCATGCCAGCTCTTAATCCTCCTACAAATTGATGCACACTCTCTGTAAGATCTCCTTTATAAGGGACACGACCAACTATTCCTTCTGGAACAAGTTTTGCCATTTCAGTTTCAAATTCTTGAAAATATCTATCACCACTACCCTTTTTCATAGCTTCTAAAGACCCCATCCCTCTATACGACTTGAACTTTCTCCCTTCATAAATTATGGTTTCTCCCGGCGATTCTTTTGTTCCCGCTAATAATGAACCTAACATTACACAATCAGCTCCCGCAGCTATTGCCTTTGGGATATCACCAGTATATCTAATTCCTCCATCTGCTATCACAGGAACTTTAGATGATTTTATGGCATTAGAAACCTCCAAAATAGCTGAAAATTGAGGATATCCTACCCCTGCAACTACTCTAGTTGTACATATTGATCCTGGACCAATTCCTACTTTAATGCCATCAGCTCCAGCTTCAACAAGAAATTTAGCCGCTTCTGCAGTTGCAATATTTCCAACTATAATGTCAATATTTTTAAATTTTTTCTTTAATTCTATCATTAGACTAACAACTCTTTCAGAGTGACCATGAGCTGTGTCAATTATAATTGCATCTACTCCAGAATTAACCAATGCTTCTGCTCTATCAATAGAATTTTTAGTTACTCCAATTGCAGCTGCTACCATTAATCTTCCATAAACATCTTTGTTGGCAATAGGCTTCAATGTTAATTTAATTATATCTCTAAAAGTAATAAGCCCAACCAGTGTATTATTTTTATCTACAACAGGTAGCTTTTCAATTTTATTTTTTTGTAAAATTACTTCAGCTTCAGTAAGAGAAGTTCCTTTACTAACTGTAATTAAATTTTTTTTTGTCATTACTTCAGTAATAACTCTTGAGTTGTTTTTTTCAAATCTAAGATCCCTGTTAGTTACAATACCTTTAAGAATACCTTTTTTGTTTACAATAGGAATACCTCCTATCTTATTTTCTTTCATGCTCAATTTTGCATCACTTACAATAGAATCTAATGGTAAAGTAATTGGGTCAATGATCATTCCGCTTTCTGCTCTTTTCACCTTTCTTACTTTATTAGCTTGTTCTTTGATGGACATGTTTTTATGCAAAACACCTATACCTCCTTCTTGAGCAATAGCAATTGCCATTTTACTCTCAGTAACGGTGTCCATTGCTGCTGAGACAATAGGTATATTCAATAAAATGTTCCTAGAAAATCTAGTTTTTATATCAACGTCTTTTGGTAGAATATTTGAATATGCTGGAACTAGCAATACATCATCGTAGGTAAGACCCTCTCCTATTATTTTCTTCTGATGATGTTTCATTGCAATTATCAATTAATTGCGTGTAAATATACAATTTTATAATGATATGATATGTCTAAAAATATGTATTTATTTTTTTACAAAAATACACTGACACAAGACAATTGAAGCACTAGCAAAATACACATCAATTATAATTAAAAAATAATAGCTTCCATGAATTTATATTTGATAAAATAAATAGAATAATTGCAATTTTTTTTTTAAATTAAATGAACAATAAATTCAAACCTAATCCAATGATTAAAATATTAAAATTATTATTCGTATTATTTTTTATAACTAATGCTTATTCTCAAAAAAAGAATACAAAACCTAATTATCCCTTAGCTACATCTACTGAAGAAAGATTTAATGGATATTTAGATAGGGTTTACTTAGAAGAAAATTCTATAGCAAAAAACATTAGCTTTAGAAATATTGGACCAACTATTATGAGTGGAAGAGTAACTGATTTGTCAGTTAATCCAAAAGATCCATCTCATTTTTATGTTGCATATGCATCTGGCGGATTATGGGAAACCACAAATAATGGAAATAGCTTTAACCCAATTTTTGATAATCAGATGGTGATGACAATAGGAGATGTTGAGGTTGATTGGGAAAAGGATATAATTTATGTAGGTACAGGTGAAAAGAATTCTAGTAGATCTTCTTATTCTGGAAATGGAATTTATAAATCTTCTAATGGAGGAAAAGATTGGACTCATATAGGATTAAAAGAATCTCATCATATAGGTAGAATTATAGTTCATCCAGAAGATAGTAATATTATATGGGTGGCTTCACTTGGACATTTATATTCTTCAAATAAGGAGAGAGGTCTGTATAAGACAACAGATGGAGGTGTTACATGGATAAATACTCTCTTTATCAATGACATGACAGGTGCAATTGATTTAGTCATTGATCCATCTAATCCTGATATTTTATATTTATCTATGTGGGAGAGAGAAAGAATGGCATGGAATTTTGATGGTTCAGGACTTGGATCTGGCATATTTAAATCAACTGATGGGGGTGAAAATTGGAAAGAGATATCGGGTGGATCAAGTGGATTTCCTGATACAGAAGGAACAGGTAGAATTGGGTTAGATATATCGAAATCAAATCCAAATATTATATATGCAATCTTAGATAATCAGGATAGAAAACCTTCTACTTCATCTGAACAAAAGAATGATGATCTTACTAAAGATATGTTGAGAGATATTTCAATTACTGATTTTCTAAGATTATCTGATAAAAAATTAAATAAGTTTCTGAGATCAAATAGATTTCCTTCTGAATATAAATCTAATAAAATAAAAAAATTAGTCTCAGATGGAAGTATTTATCCAATTTCTCTAGTTGAATTTTTAGAAGATTCAAATAGTTTGCTTTATGAAACTCCAGTAATAGGTGCTGAAGTTTATTCTTCTCAAGATTATGGAATAACATGGAAGAAAGTAAATGGGGATGATGAGTTAAATAATCTCTACTTCTCTTATGGTTATTATTTTGGAGAAATCAGGGTAGATCCTCAAGATCCAGCAAAGTTATACGTATTGGGTGTTCCTCTTTTGAAATCAATTGATTTTGGAAAAACATGGGAGTCTATAGACTTTGATAATATGCATGGTGATCATCAAGCTTTGTGGATAAATCCTAATAGATCTGGTCATCTTATAGCAGGTAATGATGGTGGTTTGAATATTTCATATGATGATGGGGAACATTGGATAAAATACAATAGCACTTCAGTTGGACAATTTTATGATATTAATATAGATATGAAGAATCCATATAATGTTTATGGAGGATTTCAAGATAATGGAGTATGGATGGGACCATCAAACTATGAATCAAGTTTAAGATGGCATAGCTCAGGTCAATATCCTTGGAAATCAATATATGGAGGAGATGGCATGCAAACAGAGATAGATTTTAGAGATAATGAAACAGTTTATACAGGCTCACAATTTGGAAATTATGCTAGAGTTAATACAAGAACAGGTGAAAGAAAGAGAATTACGCCATCACATAAGTTAGGGGAGAAACCTTATAGGTGGAATTGGGAATCTCCAATATATTTATCTCGTCACAATCAAGATATTTTATATATGGGTTCTAATAGATTTCATAGGTCTTTAAATCAAGGAAATGATTTTGAAACCTTGTCAGCTGATCTTACAAATGGTGGTATAAAAGGTAATGTAAGCTATGGTACTTTAACTACTATTATTGAATCTGAATTAAAGTATGGTTTGATTTATGTTGGTAGTGATGATGGTTTAGTTCATGTTTCAAAAGATGGTGGTTTTACATGGAAAAATATTAGTAATTCTTTGCCTAAAAAAATGTGGGTAAGCGGAATATATCCTTCAAAATTTAAAGAGAGTAGAGTTTATTTATCACTAAATGGTTATAGATGGGATAATTTTGAATCCATGGTATATGTTTCTGAAGATTATGGCTTTAATTGGAGTAAGATAGGTCACAATATCCCTGATGAGCCAGTTAATGTAATAATTGAAGATTTAAAGAATGAAAAACTTATATACGTGGGAACAGACCATGGGTTATATGCATCTTTAGATTATGGGAATTTATTTTTTGCTTTCAGTGGTGGATTACCAAATACTCCAGTTCATGATTTAGTTATTCATCCAAGAGAAAATGATTTAATAGTAGGCACGCATGGAAGGTCAATTTATGTAACAAATATAGAAGTTCTTCAAAAATTAAATCAGAGTATATTAGATAGTGAACTGTATATTTATGATTTAGATAAAGTAAAATTTTCATCCAGATGGGGTTCAAAAAATTGGTATGGGAATACAACAGAACCAGATATTGAAGTTATTATTTTTTCTAAAAATAAATCTCAAGTTGATTTTCTTATTAAAAATGATTCCGGAATCATTTTTAATAAAACTTACACCTTGGATAAAGGATTGAATTTTATTAAAAATAATTTATATGACAAGGACAATAAAAAGTATATTGAAAAAGGAGAATATATTATTCAAGTAAAAAATAATACTTCCTCTAATGAAAATAAATTGATAATTAATTAAACTAAGAGTAACATGATATGTTTATTACCCTTTTTACTATTTTTTAATCAAAATAATTTTAAAGGTTATTTTAAATAAAGTCTATTTATATCTGTTAAAAATCTCTAGTGAATTGTTGTATGCTGTCTCAAAACGCAATGGGTTTATTTCAGAAATAATATTTTTTTCTGAAATAAATGAAATTAATTTTTCAGTTGGCATATTCCCTACCAACTTGTCAGAAGCCATAGGACATCCTCCAAATCCTTTTATGGCGCCATCAAAACGTTTGCATCCAGCATCATAAGCAATCCTTACCTTTTCATGCCATGATGCAGGATTTGTATGCAAATGGACTCCAAACTCAATTTCTTTATACTTATCTGATAAGCTTTGAAATAATTTGCCGATAGATTCTTTATTAGCACAACCTATTGTGTCACTTAATGAAATTATCTTAATTCCTTTATCTACTAGTTTTGAAACCCAGTTCTCAACTATTTCTAAACTCCAAGGATCACCATAAGGATTTCCAAAACACATAGACAAATAGACAACTAGTTCTTTATTCTGTTTAAAACAAATTTCTTTTATTTCCATCAGAACCTTTTCAGATTCTTTAATTGTTTTATTTGTGTTTCTCATTTGAAAATTTTCTGATATAGAAAATGGATAACCTAAGTAAGAAATTTTTGAATAATTAGATGCCTTCAAAGCTCCTTTTTTATTAGCAATGATGACTAATAACTTTGTATTATTTTTTGATATATCAATTTTATCAATAACCTGAGCTGTATCAGATAATTGTGGTATAACAGCGCTTGAAACAAAGCTTCCTATATCTATAGTATCAAAACCAACATCTACTAATGATTGTAAATATTTTACTTTGAGATCTGTTGGAATAAATTCCTTAATGCTTTGCATTGCATCTCTAGGACATTCAATAATCTTGATTTTTGGCATTTCTACTAGCTAAGAATATTTAAAATTAGCTTAATTTTCAGAAAGAAGTATAATAATCGCTATTGAAATTAACACAATGATATTTAGCCATTTTAACAATTCAGTATAGAATCTATATTTTTTAAAGTTTTTATAGATCAAAGAAGAAAAGAATGCAATAAAACTAAAAACAATAAAAGTAATTAACATAAAGATCCCTCCTAATATATAAAACTGGATTACAGGACTTATGGAATCACTAAAAATAAATGTTGGAAAGAATGCTAAAAAGAAAATTAAAACCTTTGGGTTTAAAATATTCATTAAAAGTCCATTTATAAAAACTTTTAACTTATTGATTTCATATTTTGGAGCTTTAAGATTTTTTATTTCATTATCAGATTTATAAACTTTTATTGCAAGAAATAGTAAATATATTGCACCAATATATTTTAATATAGATAGGAGAAAACTATTATTAATAATTAGAGCTGAAACGCCAAAGGCTACAAGAGATGTATGAATAAAACACCCACCTACTAAACCTAAAACTGTTAAAATCCCTAAAGTTCTCCCATATTTAGCACTAAATGTTAAGACAAAAAAATTGTCTGGTCCTGGAGCCAAGGCTAAAAAGAAACTAGCAATAGTAAAAGAAATTAATATAGTATCCAAACTTATAATTTTATTAAAAATTAACTATTTTTACTGTCAATCCATGAATAAAACGAAAAAAATACTATTTATATTAGCGCTTTTATTTTCTCTAAGCTCTATTGCTCAAAATACTAATGATTTCTGTGGAACTGAAATTCCTGAAAATTATTTCAATATTATGGATGAAAAAAGAGATATTATTGAAAAATATGAAAGAGAATATTATGAATTAAAGAAAAATAGAACATCAACAGCCATAACTAATGTTCCTGTTAAGATTCATATTGTAACCCAACAAAATGGCACAACTTCAATTTCTGAATCAGATATTATAGCTGAAATAGAACAATCAAACTCCTTTCTAGCAAATTCTTTTTTAGAAATGACTATATGTGACAACATCAACTATATTGCGGATAATACTTTATATGCATTTGATACCGCTAATCAAGGGCAACTTTATTCTTATCATGAGCCAAACGTCTTAAATATATATTTTGTAGAATCTATTACCTCAGGTGGCAATGGTATTTGTGGATACACTTATCTGCCTGGAAATAATAGTCAATATTATGATGTAATTGTTATGGACAATCAATGTACAAGTAATGCAGATGGTGATACATTGCTTCATGAATTTGGACATCACTGGAATTTAATGCATACTCATGGAGCCCAAAATGGCACATTAACTACTGAACTCGTAAGTGGCGCAAATTGCACTTCAGGTGGAGACCAAATATGTGATACACCTGCTGACCCACAATTAAGCGGAAGCAATGTAAGTAATGTCAGCTGTGTATATACTGGGACTGATACTGATGCACAAGGTCAATTTTTTGATCCAGATACATCAAATATTATGTCTTATTCTCCTCAGTCATGCACAAACTCATTAACTGATGGTCAATTTGCGAGAATGTATGCAGGTTTTCACACCTTTAAATCATATTATGAATGTCCATCATTTAATGTGGATTTTATCTCAGTTAAAGATCAAGACTGTGATGATAATATGAGTGTTGATTTTATAGATACAAGTGTTGGTGCAGTATCTTGGCAGTGGGATATAGACGGTGATGATGTAATAGACTACACTATACAGAACCCTTCTCATACATATACGCTTGGAGATTATGATGTTGCCTTAACTATTACCAATTTATCTTCAGAATCAATAACTAAGGTTTTTTCAAATTATATTAACTATGATTCAAGCATATATGAGACAAGTGAAGTATTTGTAGTCATACAAGTAGTTAATGGAGTTGATCAAAATACATGGGAGTTTACAGATAGCTCAGGAACAATAATATATTCTGGAGGACCTTATAGCTCTTCTGGACAATACACCCATGAACTAGATGTCGTACAGTCTGAATGTTATACATTTACTATATATGATACTCAAGGAGATGGGCTTTCTAATAATGACAATAGTCAAGGAGCTGCTGGTCAAGAATGGTATAGATTACAAACAGATAATGGTCTTATTATTCATGTCAATACAAATTTTGGCTCCGAAGAAAGCACACAAATAAGCACCGATTACCTAAGCTTATCAGATTTAGATATTAATAATTTTAGTGTTTATCCTAATCCTTCTGAATATTTGCTTACTATTAAAACAAATCAATCAAATATTCCAGAAAAATATTCAATAATTGATATTAATGGAAGAATAATCTTAGATAAAATTGTTTATTCAGAATCTGATTTATCTATCTCTGTGGGATCATTAGAATCAGGATTGTATTTTCTAAATATAATTGCAGATGGTAAAGAAGAAAATATAAAATTTATAGTAAAATAAAGTTAGCTCATTTGAACTAATGCCTTATTTATAGATCTGACAAGTGAGGGCCCTTCATAAATAAAACCAGTGTATATTTGAACTAGATCAGCACCAGCATTAATTTTATCAATAGCATCCTGGGCAGAGTGTATACCTCCTACTCCAATTATTGGAATTGATCCTTTAGACTTTTCTGATATATATCTAATTACCTCATTTGATCTTTCTGAAATTGGCTTACCACTCAATCCTCCAGATTCATTCATATTTTTAGATTTTAGGCTATTTCTTTGTATAGTAGTATTAGTTGCTATTATTCCATCTATTTTTAAAGAAAGGACTATATCAACTATCTCAGAAAGATTATTCTTTGATAAATCGGGCGATATTTTAAGAAGTATTGGCTTTGGTTTTTGTTTTTTTATATTCTCATCCTTTAGAGATTTTAATATATCGATTAAAGGCTCTTTATTTTGTAACTCTCTTAAATTTGGTGTGTTAGGGGAACTTACATTAACAACAAAATAGTCTACAAAATCGTGCAAGTAATTGAAGCATAATAGATAATCATTAACAGCTTGGTTATTTGGAGTTGATTTATTTTTTCCAATATTCCCTCCAATTAATACATTTTTATTTTTCTTTAACCGAGTAGTTATTTTACACATTCCGTCATTATTAAAGCCCATTCTATTAATTATACCTTTATCATCAACTAGCCTAAATAATCGCTTCTTTGAATTACCTTTTTGAGGTTCAGGTGTAACCGTTCCAATTTCTATAAATCCAAATCCAAAATAATTTAATTCATTGTAGAGTTTTGCATTTTTATCAAACCCAGCTGCTAATCCTACAGGATTATTAAATTTTAATCCAAAGATTTTTTTATGTAATTTTTTATTTTCTACTGAATATATCTTCCTTATGATAAAACCAATAAAAGGAAGGTTTAAACTTATTTTAAAAAAAAGAAAAGTGAAATTGTGAACTTTTTCAGGATCAAATAAAAATAAAATAGGAAGAATTGTTTTTCTATACATTCACAACAATGAACTATGAAGCAAAAATATAATAAAATGGTTTAACTAAAAAGGAAGTGATTAAGTTATTGGCTACTAGTTTTTTTTAACTTACTACTTAAATCCATAGAAATTGCTGATTTATCAAACTTAATCTTTCCAGCCATCGTTGCAATTATACAGGTTCCTTCTTTATGATTTATATCATTTATAGTTCCATAAATACCGCTCTTAGTGACTATTCTATCACCTCTTTTAAGTTCAGTACTAAATTTTTTTTCTTTTTTTGCCTGATTCATTTGTGGTCTTATCATAAAAAAATATAAAACCACTAAAATTAATACGGGAAAAAGGAAACTAGTATCCATGAAATAAATTATTGAATTATTGGCCCTGGTGGCTTTGGTCTATCCTTAAGCTTTTGATCCATCTCAGGATTATTAATAAAAGCTGTTATTTTGACTGTTTCTCTACCTGTTTGAGTATTTGCAGTAATTATAACCGTTTTAGAAGTTTTATTAGCACCCTTCCCATCAAATTTTACGTTAAATTGAGAAGATTCTCCTGGATTAAGTGGCTCTCTACTCCAATCTTTAGGAACTGTACACCCGCATGTGCTTTTGATATCTGTAATAACTAAAGGAGCCTCTCCTGTATTTGTGTAAGAAAAAACAGTTTCAACAGGAGTCCCATTTTGAATAACACCAAAGTCATGGGTTGTCTTATTAAAATTCATAACCGGGAATTTTGATGGGGAATTATCTCTTACTGAAGCCTTTTCAACATTTTCAGACTTAACCTTACTAAAAGGATCATCTCCACAAGCAAACAGAAAAAAGAACGATAATAGGAATAATATGTTTTTCATTTCTTTTAAGATTAAATTTTGCTGTAAAAGTAAAAAAAATTGTCATTCCTGCAAACCTCTTCCTTCTTTAATTATTTTACCACTTTTTATAAAATCCTTTGCAATACTATCAAGTATTCCGTTTATAAATACGTTACTTTTGGGTGTTGAATATTCTTTCGAGATTTCTATATATTCATTTAATGTTACTTTTATTGGAATTGTTTTAAATTCAATGAGCTCACAAAGGGCCATGTTTAACATAACATAATCTAGTCTTGCTATTCTGTCAGCATCCCAGTTTTTGGTTTTTTTTGAAATTTCATTATTGTAATCATTGTAATTTTTTAAAGTTTTCTTGAGTAAATCTTTTGCAAAAATCTTGTCCTGATTGTCTTTGTATAGTTTTGGTAAAAAATATGTTTTAGAATTCGTTTCTTTTGACTTATTGATTAATTTTAAAATAATAGTATTTATTAACGGGAAATCATCTACCCAATTAATATTTCTGTCTTCTAGAAAACTATAAAGCTTATCATTTGTAGCAATAATATTTTTATAAAATTTAGCTACAAAATCTCTATCATTTTTAAAAGAAATTTCATCACTTTTTATGTAATCGGAAAATAATTCACTCTTAATTAACTTCTCATAAATTAGATCAATGTATTTAAAATCTAAATCCCATAGATTTGAATTTCTTTTATTTATTTCTTGATTGAATAAATGATCTGATTTTAATAGATTTAATAGCTGGTTTTTTATAAATTTCTTATTATCATAAATATTCTTTTGATCAGATAAGAGCTTTTTTTGAGAAATTAAATATTTTGCTTGTGCTCTATTTAATATTTCTATAAGTAATGAAATTAAAATAAGATATAAATTATATGAAGAATCTATGCTTTCTAAAAGTTTTTTCTCTGTCTCTTTTGTATATTCGAAATCAGAAATTTTTAATGCGTAGATAATTTGCATTATTTTTAAGCGAATATGTCTTCTAGTTAGCATTTTAAAGAACTTTTAATTAAATGAAATTATAAAAAATTTAATTTAATTTTAACGCAAGATACTATTAAAATTTTATTAGAAAGAATTTAGAATAAGTGAAAGAATTAAAACATCTAAATAAATATTTTTATAAATATAGATTAAATCTAATACTCGGAGTGATAATAGTAATAATTGCTAGAATCTTGTTATTATTTACTCCAGGATTGATTAGAAATTCAATAAATGTTATAGATGAGTATAGGAAAAATATCATAATTGATCAATCAATAGTAGAATATGAGCTTATTCAAAATATCTTTTTAATTCTTTTAGCTGCTGTTTTATCAGGATTTTTTACATTTTTAACTAGACAAACTATAATTAATGTATCTAGATTTATTGAGTTTGATTTAAAAAATGAAATATATAACCAATATCAAAATCTATCTATAAATTTTTACAAAAGAAACCAAACAGGAGATCTTATGAATAGGATTAGTGAAGATGTTTCTAGAGTAAGAATGTATGTTGGTCCTGCAGTAATGTATTCAATAAATACTATAACCTTATTGATAATTGTCATTTTTTATATGTATAGACAATCTCCTGAATTAACCTTCTATACAATATGTCCTCTTCCATTTCTTTCTATCACTATTTACAAACTAAGTAAATTAATAAACCAAAGGAGTACAATTGTTCAAGAATCTCTTTCTAAACTATCATCATTCTCTCAAGAAATTTTCACTGGTATTCAGATAGTAAAATCATATACAATCCAAGATAAAACTTCAAATTCATTTAACGATTTATCCTTAGAAAATAAATTAAATCAAGTTAAGTTAGCAAAGGTCCAAGCACTTTTTTTTCCATTAATGATATTGTTAATAGGTTTAAGTAATTTACTTGTTATATATGTTGGGGGAAAACAGTATCTCGATGGAACAATTAGCAGTATTGGGATCATAGCTGAATTTATTATATATGTTAATATGTTGACTTGGCCAGTTGCATCAATAGGATGGATAAGCTCCATTATTCAACAAGCTGAAGCATCTCAAAAAAGAATCAATGAATTTTTGAAAGAAAAATCAGATATAAAAAATTATAAAACCAATGATGCATCAGAGATTAAAGGTGAAATTATTTTTAATAATGTAAACTATAAATATGTAGAAACAGGAATAATAGCAGCTAATGAAATAAGCTTTAAAATAAAGCCAATTGATACATTGGGTATTACAGGAAGTACGGGGTCAGGAAAATCTACTCTAATGAATCTCATTTGTAGATTGTATGATATTGATAGTGGTGAGATATTAATTGATAAAACTCCCATTAAAAAAATCAACTTAAAGTCTTTAAGAAGTCAAATAGGTTATGTCCCGCAAGACACATTCTTGTTCTCAGATACAATAATGAACAATATTAAGTTTGGTATGAAAAATGCAACTGATGATGATGTAGTTGCTGCTTGTAAAACTGCTAAGATTCACAAAGAAATTTTAAGTTTTGAGAAAGGCTATAAAACAGTTCTAGGCGAAAGAGGAATAAACCTTAGTGGTGGACAAAAACAGAGAATATCAATTGCAAGGGCGTTAATCAAACAGCCTAAAATACTAATTCTAGACGATTGTCTTTCAGCCATGGATACTGAAACTGAAAAATCAATATTAAAGTCCTTAAATAGTCATACTAAGAATATTACAACAATAATTGTTAGCCACAGAATTTCTTCAATAAAAAACACTAATAATATAATTGTTCTTAAAAATGGAAAAATAATTCAAGAAGGAAATCATGATCAGCTAATTAATCAAAAAGGATACTATAAACAACTGTATAACAAGCAGATAATTAAAAAAGAAAGTATAGAATAAGTTGTGTTCTTGATTTTTTTTTAAGATTTTTGAAATCTAATAGACTAATACTAATATAAAAACTGATGATAAATTATAGAGAAGAAGAGATTTTTTCAAAAACAATGAGAGCGGGTAGAAGAACATATTTTTTTGATGTAAGATCTACTAAAGCAGGAGACTATTATCTAACGCTGACTGAAAGTAAAAAATTTACAAATGATGATGGGTCCTTTCACTTCAAAAAACATAAAATTTATTTATATAAAGAAGATTTTAACGAATTCTCTAGTAACTTAAGTGAGATGACTGATTACATAATTAAAGAGAAAGGTGAAGAAGTAATTAGTGATATACACCAAAAAGACTACCAAAGAGAAGAAAAGCAAGAAACTACATCAGAAGAGGCTGAAACTACTGAAGAAGATCAAGAATCAGATAATGAAGATGAAACAAAAAATGAGGCTGAAGAAAGCAGCGAAACAGATGAAGAAAATTCAGAAAATGAAGATGATACAGACTCAAGCAAGTTTACTGATGTAAAATTTGAAGATATCTAATACAATACTTCAATTATTTTATTTATTACTTACTCTAAATCCATGTTTATGAGGTACTTATTTTTGTTTGCTATTTGTTGTTTTTTTAATTTACAATCACAAAATTCATCAGTAGATTTAAATTATTATTTTTCTAATCAGGAAAACACTTTTGATGAATCAATTCCAACCCCTGAAAGTATAATTGGTCATCAAGTTGGAGAATGGCATATCACTCACGACAAGCTTGTTCAATACATGAAAGAGCTTGCTAGATCTTCTGACAGAGTTACAATTCAAAATAGAGGTTTAACTTATGAGGATAGACCTTTGATTTTACTTACTATTACTTCTAAAAATAATCATAGCAATATCGAAAAAATAAAAGAGAGTCATATGGCTCTAAGTAATAGTAATGATATAAATAATTTTAACAATTTACCACTAGTAGTTTATCAAGGGTTTTCTATTCATGGTAATGAACCTAGCGGATCTAATGCTAGTTTATTATTAGCTTATTATTTAGCTGCATCTAAAAGTAGTTTTATAGATGATTTATTAGAAAAAACTGTAATACTTTTAGATCCATCATTTAATCCAGACGGGCTACAACGTTTTGCATACTGGGCAAATACAAACAAAAACTACAATTTAAATCCAGATCCTAATGATAGAGAATATAACGAAGCATGGCCTGGAGGTCGAACCAATCATTATTGGTTCGATATGAATAGAGATTGGCTTCCTGTTCAACTCCCTGAATCTAGGGCAAGAATTAAAACGTATAACGAATGGCTTCCAAATATATTAACTGACCATCATGAAATGGGAACAAATGCAACTTTCTTCTTCCAGCCTGGAATTCCTTCAAGAACACATCCTCTTACGCCAATTTTAAATCAAGAATTAACTCAAAAAATAGCTGATTTTCATGTAGAAGAATTAAATGAGATAGGATCTTTATATTATTCAAAAGAAAGTTTTGATGATTTTTATTACGGGAAAGGATCTACTTTTCCTGATATAAATGGAGGTATTGGAATATTATTTGAGCAGGCTAGCTCAAGAGGTCATATTCAAAAAAGTGCGAATGGGATACTTACTTTTCCTTTTACTATTAAAAATCAATTGACTGCTGCTATTTCTACTTTAAAAGCAGGAATAGCTTTAAAAGAAAGTTTGCTGGAATATCAATATAACTTTTATAAAAACTCAAGAGAAGAAGCATTAAAATCAAAAAACAAAGGCATCATCTTTGGAGATAGCAAAGACAGGGCTAAAACTATTCATTTAGCTGAAATTTTAAAAAGGCATGAAATAGATTTCTATAATCTAAAGAAGGATATAAACTATAAAGGAAACTATTATAAAAAAGATTATGCATTTATAATTCCGAAAAATCAAAAAAAATCAAAATTAATTAATGCTATGTTTGAATCAAGAACTAAATTCAAGGATAGCTTATTTTATGATGTTTCTGCTTGGACTTTACCTCTTGCCTTTAATTTAGATTATGACATGAATGCTGATATGAATAATGCAGGTGATAAAAATCTAGAATTTTTAACTAATACAGGAGGAGTAACTAAGAAAACAAATTATGCTTACTTAATGGAATGGCATGAATATTATACACCTAGAGTTTTAAATAAAATTTTAAACAATAATATGATTGCTAAAGTAGCATTAAAAAGATTTAATATAGATAATAAGGCTTTTGATTACGGGACAATACTAATACCTGTGTTTAATAAAGAAATTGATAGCACTTATAATTTCTTAAATAAACTTGCTAAAGAGAACTCTATAACTATTCATGGAGTTAATACAGGCCTAGCTGATGGTATAGATTTAGGAAGTAGTCATTTTAAAAGAATATCCAAGAAAAAAATAGCCCTATTAGTAGGAGAAGGTTTTAGTGCGTATGACTGCGGAGAAATATGGCATTTATTTGATACTAGATATGATATTAAACTAACAAAACTTGATGTAAGAAATTTCTCCTCAGCAAATATAAGTGACTATTCAACTATTATAATGCCAAGTAGTAGAGGATTAAATAGCAAAAACTCTGATAAAATAAAAAAATGGGTAGAAAATGGAGGAACACTTATTGCTTATAAGAATTCCTTAAAATGGGTGGAAAAAAATAATCTTGTAGAATATAATTTTAAGGAGACTGAGCGTACAGCAAAAAACATCTCTTTTGAGCAAAAAAGCAATTATTTTGGATCACAAGCAATTGGAGGTGCAATCTTTGAAGTAAATATTGATAGAACTCATCCAATAAATTTTGGATATAAAAATAAGTCAATTTCAATTTTTAGAAATAGCACGCTATTTATTGAAGCTGACAAGGATAGTTATAATAATCCTATAATATATTCTGAAAAACCACTATTAAGTGGCTACATATCTGAAGAAAATCTTAATAATTTAAAATCAACTGTTCCTTTAAAAATTAATAAATTAAACAAAGGGAAAATTATTTCAATTACAGACAATACAAACTTCAGAGCCTTTTGGTATGGAACTAATAAATTGTTGATTAATGCAATTTATTTTAGTGAGCAATTTTAATTTAATGGATCTTTAACCCATTTTTTACTGCATCATCTGGAGATATCAGTATTACATCATTTTCGTTTACAGCACCTAATACAAGGCATTCACTCATAAAATTTGCGATTTGTTTTTTTGGAAAATTTACAACTGCTATTACTTGCCTGTTGAGTAAATCATTTTCTGAATATCTATAAGTTATTTGAGCAGATGAATTAAGAACACCTAGATCACCAAAATCAATTTTTAATTTATATGCAGGCTTAATTGCTTCAGTAAAGGCTTCTACAGCAATAATAGTCCCTACCCTAAAATCAATTTTTGAGAAATCTTCAAATGTAACTTTATCCAAATCAGTTGATTTTATTTAGATCTATTTGCAATAAAACTCTTTACAAATGTATATATAGCTAAAATTGATGTTATCATCATTAAAGCTACCCTAGTAATTCCCATTATATCACCTTCACCTACTCTTCTCATTAATGGCATAGCTAATCCAAAAAGAACTAAAATTGTTAATAAAACAACCACGTGAGATATGGTTTTGTTTTCATTTTTTAATCCTTTATTTAATAAAAAAATTACAACACCAAGAGCTACTGGTATTAATGCAGTTATAGCTGCACCCTCTGAATCTATATATCCCCATATACCAAAAATAATTAATACTAAAGAATTTATTAAACTTGCTTTATGTGCTTTCATAATTTACTTTTATTTAAAATTACAACAATTTATTAAATTTGTAAAATGGCAAAGACACCTTCAAATATGGTTTCATTAGGAACAAAAGCTTCTAAATTTAATTTACTAGATGTAACTATTGATTCATTTAAATCACTTGATGAATTAAAAGGGGATAAAGGAACAGTTATAATGTTTATATGTAATCATTGCCCATATGTGAAACATGTAAATACAACCATTGTTGAAATTGCAAAAAAATATCAGCAATCTGGAATTAAATTTATAGCTATTTCAAGTAATGATGTTTTAAATTATCCTGAAGATAGTCCTAAACTTATGAAGGAAAATGCAATTGAATATAATTTTTGCTTTCCCTATTTATACGATGAAACTCAACAAACAGCAATAGTATATGATGCAGCATGTACACCTGATTTTTATGTTTATAATTCTGATTTAGAGTTAGTATACAGAGGGCAACTAGATGATTCTAGGCCTGGAAATAATCTTCCATGTGATGGAAATGACCTAAGTCATGCATTAAATTTCTTAATTACAAATAAGGTAAACGAAAAATTACAAAAACCAAGTATTGGTTGTAATATAAAGTGGAAGGTTAGCTAATATCAATTAGTTCAACATCAAAAATAAGATCTGCATTAGGTGGAATTATACCTCCCGCTCCCATTTCACCATAAGCTAGACTACCTGGGATTAAGAATATTGCCTTTTCACCAACATTTAACAAACCTATTCCTTCATCCCAACCTTTAATAACTTGACCTATACCAAGTTTAAACTCAATTGGCTCATTTCGTTTATAAGAAGAGTCAAAAACTGTTCCATCAATTAATTGACCCTTGTAATGAACTTTAACTGTGTCGCCAACTTTTGGTTTATTTCCTTTATTTTTTGAAATTATTTTATAGCGTAACCCAGAATCAGTAATCTTAAACCCTTTTGAAATTTCATCAATTTTATTGTTGAGATCTAATTTCATTTTCTTCTCTCTTTCCTCTTTTTGATTATTAAACTGGCTGAATGAATCTAATGAATCAAAACCTTCAGCTTTATCACCTACTCTACTTATTGTCAATTTTATAATTTCATCACCTTGTTCAATCGAATTTACTATCGACATACCCTCTATTACTTTACCAAAAACAGTATGCTTATTATCTAACCATGGAGTTTCAATATGTGTTATAAAAAATTGACTTCCATTAGTCCCAGGACCAGAATTTGCCATTGACAAAATTCCTGCAGAATTATGCTTAAGATCTTCATGAAATTCATCGTTGAATTTATATCCAGGATCTCCTGTGCCATTTCCCAAAGGACAGCCTCCTTGAATCATAAAATCATTAATAACCCTATGAAAGCTTAATTCATCAAAATAGGGCTTTCCAATATCTTTATAAGAGTTTTTTGTTTTTCCTTCAGCTAATGAAATAAAATTTCCTACAGTACCAGGAGTTTTTTCATATTCCAAAGCAATAACAATTAATCCTTTAGAGGTTTCAAAATTAGCATATATACCTTCCTTCATAATAATTTAAAAATTTGAGCGAATGTACAACTATTGATTAATCTTCTTAAGTTAATATCAAATTTAGTTTGCAAATTCACTTAAGAATTTTATTCTATAAATTCTTAATTCAAACTCTTCATATTCACCATCAAACTCATCCATTGCCAATTTAATATCATCACTCTCAGCTTCCATGAAATAATCATTAATTTCAGTTTGTTGATCCTCATCTAATACATCATCAGTACAATAAGAAATATCTAGCTTAGTTCCAGAATAAATAATTGACTCCATCTCTTTAACAAACTCGTCCATTTTAAGGCCTTTAAAAGATATGATATCCTCAAAAGATAATTTTCTATCAATACTCTGTATTATATAAAGTTTTAGTGCTGAATTCGATCCAGCAGTTTTTACCACAAAATCATCAATCCTGCTAATATTATTTTCTTCTACATATTTAGAGATTACATCAACAAATTCTTTTCCATATTTGTTTGCCTTACCCTCACCTACTCCATGAATATTAGCTATTTCACTGATTGTTATGGGATATTTTAAGGTCATATCTTCTAATGAAGGGTCTTGAAATATTATATAAGGGGGAAGATTGAGTTTGTTTGAAATTTGTTTTCTTAATTTTTTTAAAATTGACATTAACTCTAAATCAGCAGACATACCACCTTTAATATGAGTTAAGATTTTATCATCATCGGAATATTCATGATCTAAAGAAATTTGAAAAGTTTTCGGACTAGATAAAAATTTATTTCCTTTTTCATTAATTAAAATAATACCGTAAGATTCTATATTCTTTTCTATAAAACGGGCAACTATCAGTTGTCGAATTAATCCTGTCCAAAAAGTCTTATCATAATTTTTACCAATACCAAAAAATGATTTTTCATTTAATTTATGAGATTTAATTACAGAGCTTTCATTACCTATTAAAATATCTATCAATTCCTTCGATTTATAAATTTGTTTTGTTTTATCAATAAGGTTGAGTAATATTATAATTTCTTTTTTTACATCAATTTTTTCTTTAGGATTTGCCATATTATCATCTAGCATACCTCCATCACCAGTATTATTATCAAATTCTTCTCCAAAATAATTAAGCAAATACTTTCTTCTAGAAATAGATGTTTCACAATAAGAAACCATTTCTTCTAACAATAAAGAAGATAATTGCTGTTCTGAATTAGTTTTAGATGTAATAAACCTTTCCAATCTTTCAATATCCTTGTATGAGTAAAAGACTAGGCAATGCCCTTCACCTCCATCTCTTCCTGCCCTACCAGTTTCCTGATAGTAACTCTCTAAGCTTTTTGGCACATCATAATGGATTACAAATCTTATGTTTGGCTTATCAATACCCATCCCAAAGGCAATTGTTGCTACAATTACATCCACATCTTCCTTTAAAAATAAATCTTGGTTATTAGATCTAGTTTTAGAATCTAAACCTGCGTGATAAGCCAATGCCTTTATACTATTAAGTTGGAGTAAATTAGTTACTTCTTCAACTCTTTTTCTACTCAAACAGTATATTATACCTGATTTACTACTATTATTTTTAATAAATTTAATTAGATCTGAATCTACGCTATCTCTCTTATAACGAACTTCATAAAATAAATTAGGTCTATTAAATGATGCTTTATAAATTTTGGCATCAGGAATATTTAAGTTTTTCAATATATCTGACTGTACCTTTGGAGTAGCAGTTGCTGTGAGAGCAATAATTGGAATATTTTTATCAATTTTATCAGCTAATAACCTTAAATTTCTGTATTCTGGTCTAAAATCATGTCCCCATTCACTTATACAGTGAACTTCATCTATAGCTAATAAAGAAATATTGTTTGATTTAAGAAATTCAATATTAGACTCCTTTGAAAGAGATTCTGGAGCCATATATAAGAGTTTAGTAATCCCTTTATTTACATCGTCTTTTACCTTTTTCTGCTCATCTTTTGTTAAAGAAGAATTTAAAACATGAGCTATTCCATTTATATTAGAAAAACCTCTTATATGATCAACTTGATTTTTCATAAGTGCAATAAGTGGAGAGACAACTACTGCAGTGCCTTCTTTCATAAGAGCAGGCAATTGATAACATAGAGACTTACCGCCACCTGTCGGCATAATGACAAATGTATTTTTATTCTCAAAAATATTGCTAATTACTTCTTTTTGTAGTCCTTTAAACTCATCAAAACCAAAAATTTTTTTTAATGAATCGCGGATAAGATTATCATTGATTTTCATTTAATCACTATAGTATATCATTTTTTTATACTACCATTAAGATAAGATATTATGATAATTTTAAGAAATTCTTTAGTAAAAATTTTGTTTTTTTGTATAATATGTTGTGTTTGAAATTTTAAAACAATTTTTTGAATACATAAATAAAAAAATTTGGAAGAAAAAAAATCTATTTTAAGTTATGCCAAAGAGACCATTGAGCTTCAAGCTAGTAGTATAAGAAATTTATCTAAACTACTAACTAAAGATTTTGAAAAGGCAGTAAACTTAATAAATAAAACTAAAGGTAGAGTTATTGTAAGTGGCATAGGAAAAAGTGCAATTATTGCTCAAAAAATTGTAGCAACATTAAACTCTACTGGAACTCCTTCAATTTTCATGCATGCTGCAGATGCAATTCATGGAGATTTAGGCCTAATCCAAAAAAACGATATAATTATTTGTATTTCTAAAAGTGGTAATACTCCAGAAATTAAAGCATTAGTTCCTTTTATAAAAAAAACTTATAATAAACTTATAGCTATAACAGGGGAAACTAAGTCTTATTTATCTGAAAAATCAGATATTGTAATTAGCAGCTATGTTGATACTGAAGCATGTCCTAACAATCTAGCTCCAACTACTAGTACTACTGCTCAACTTGTCATTGGAGATGCTATTGCAGTATGTCTAGTAAAACTAAGAGGTTTTTCCTCAAATGACTTTGCAAAATATCACCCCGGCGGTAACCTTGGAAAGAAATTATTCCTAAATGTTGAGGATTTAATGGATTCTAAAAAACTACCTAAAGTAGATGTTTCTGATATGATGAAAGATGTAATTATAGAGATTTCTAACAAAATGCTAGGAATAGCAACGGTATTAAATAGAAACAAGATTGTTGGAGTAATAGCAGATGGAGATCTTAGGCGTCAACTTCTAAAAAGTCAAGATATTTCTAAGGTTAAAGCTTCTGATATTATGAGTAAAAATCCGAAAATCGTTAGTAAAAACATACTTGCAACTAAAGCCCTTTCAATTATGAAAATTAATAAAATATCTCAACTTGTAGTTGCTGAGAAAGGCAAATATATTGGAATTCTGCATATTCAAAGTCTAATTAAAGAAGGAATTATATAGTGAACATGAATAAACCTGATAATATGTCCTTTTTGGAACATCTTGAAGAATTAAGGTGGCACATACTTAGATCAATTTTTGTAATTATTATTGTGGGAATAGTATGTTTTATTATGAAGGATTTTATTTTTGACACCATAATATTTGGTCCAAAAAAAATGTCCTTTCCAACATATAAATTCTTATGTGAATCAGCAAGGTTTATTGGATTTGAAACTAATTTTTGTGGTACTGAATTTCCATTCATTATTCAAAATAGGACAATGGGAGGTCAATTCTCAGCTCACATATGGACTTCTATTCTTGGAGGTTTTATTATATCATTTCCTTATGTAATTTATGAATTATGGAAATTTATTAGCCCTGGCTTACATACAAATGAAAAAATGAAATCTGGAGGGACTATCTTTATTTGTTCTCTTCTGTTTTTTTTAGGCGTTTTATTTGGCTATTATGTTGTAACTCCGCTTTCAATTAACTTTTTTGGTAGTTATCAAGTTTCTAATGAAGTATTAAATGAGATAGATATTAGCTCTTACATTGCGCTAGTAAGGTCTTCTAGCTTAGCATGTGGAATTATGTTTGAACTTCCTATAATAATATTTTTCTTATCAAGAATTGGCGTTGTTACTCCAAGTTCCTTGATAAAATATAGAAAATATGCTTTATTGATTGTTTTAACTTTTGCTGCAATTATAACCCCACCTGATGTGGCTAGTCAATTTATTGTTGCAATACCTGTAATGATTTTATATCAAATAAGTATATTTATTTCTAGATTAGTTTTAAAAAAATAAAATAGATGATTTTAAGAGCTGAAAATTTAATGAAATCTTATTCTGGAAAGAGAGTTGTAAAAGATATCTCACTTCAATTAAAACAAGGTGAAATAGTAGGACTTCTTGGTCCTAATGGTGCTGGTAAAACAACCTCATTTTATATGATTGTTGGATTAATTAAACCTAATTCAGGAAAAATCTATCTAGACGAAAAAGATATTACTAAATTTCCAATGTATAAAAGAGCTCAGTCAGGTATTGGATATTTAGCTCAAGAAGCTTCTGTTTTTAGAAAAATGACTGTTGAAAATAATATTTTAAGTGTACTTCAACTAACAAATTTATCTAAGAAAGAACAAAAAAATAAAATGGAATCCTTATTAGATGAATTTGGATTAACCCATATAAGAAAAAATAGAGGAGATCTTCTGTCAGGTGGCGAAAGAAGGAGGACAGAAATTGCAAGAGCTCTTGCAACAGATCCTATGTTTATACTACTTGATGAACCCTTTGCTGGTGTAGATCCTCTAGCTGTTGAAGATATTCAAAAAATTATTACTGAACTAACCAAAAAAAATATTGGCATACTCATTACAGATCATAATGTAAGGGAAACATTAGCAATCACTGACAGAACATATTTAATGTTTGAAGGTAATATTCTTAAAGATGGTAACCCTGAAGAACTAGCTAATGATGAAACAGTCAGAAAAGTATATTTAGGTCAAAATTTTGAGTTAAGAAAAAAATCTTAACTACTTGTATTTTTCCTGCCTATTGCAAAATAAGATACTATGTAATAAATTGCTAAAATGACTGGGATTGAGAGTGCACTCCTGAGAAAAATAAATAGTATTGCTGACAAAACAATAAGCAAATATCTATATTTATTAACTCCTTTAAGTTTAAAATCTTTGAACTTTAAGTTTAGCAGCTTAAATCTTGAATTAAGCAAATAGCAACTTAAAACTGTAATAATAATTAAAAAATTATTATCTAAAACAATTTCCTTTATAAATGAATCTATGTTAGGTAGTTCAATAATTAACATTAGAGATAAAATGAACACAGTATTTGCTGGAGTTGGCAAGCCTTTAAAATAATTGTCATTATTTTTAGATAAATTAAAATTAGCAAGTCTATAAGCAGAAGCCAATGTTATAGTAAAACCAAGTAAAGGAAGATATGGGTCAGATGAAACTTCGAGAAATAAATTATACATTATTATTCCTGGGACTAAGCCAAAAGAAATTAGATCTGCTAATGAATCTAATTGAGCACCTAATTTACTTTCCAAATTAAATTTTCTAGCAATTAATCCGTCCATAAAATCAAAAAATAAAGCTATTAAAATAAGAAGAGAAATAGATTCCATTGGAAGATTTCCCTCAATTAATAGCAATGTAATAACACAACCTAAAAAAAGATTGAATAGTGTTAGTATGTTGGGGATTATTCTCATAAACAAAAATTGAGATTTCATCACTAATATAGTAACTTAATAAATAATATATTTAATAGCTGATAAATTTTAGTTGTTTTTATATTATTATAACACAATAAGCAAGTCATTTAGAAGTTTTTATATTATTATAACACAATAAGCAAGTCATTTAGAAGTTTTTATTGATATCATCAATAATGAAAAAGCTAATTTTCTTATTATTATTTTCCATTATAGGAGTAAATGCACAGGATAGTTCAAAATATTCTAATGAATTCCTAAATATTGGTGTAGATGCTCAATCAATTGGCATGAGTAATGCTGTTGTATCTAGTACATCTGATGTTAATTCTACTTATTGGAACCCAGCTGGTTTGCTGCAATTAAAAGACAAGCAGATCTCCTTAATGCATTCAAACTATTTTGCCAACATCGCTACGTATAATTTTGTTGCATACGCAACACCAATTGATGATGAATCTGCACTAGGCTTTTCTATGATTAGGTTTGGGGTTGACGATATATTAGACACAACACAATTAATAGATGATCAGGGAAATATAAATTTTGACAGAATTAACTTGTTTTCAACTGCAGATTATGCATTCTTGTTTTCCTATGCAAGAAAATTAAAATTTAAGAATTTGAACTATGGGGTTAATATAAAAATAATTAGAAGAATAATTGGAGATTTTTCTAGTTCTTGGGGTTTTGGAATGGATTTTGGAATACAGTTTAAAACAAGTAATAATTGGAACTTTGGCTTGATGGCAAGAGATATTACAACTACTTATAATTCTTGGTCTATAAATGAAGATAGATTAGGTGATATTCAAAATGCAATTGAAGGTCAAAATCAAGAAATACCTAGCGGAACTGAAATAACTATTCCAAAATTGCAATTAGGAGCTTCAAAAGAAATAGATATTAAAAATAGTTACACTTTATTAGCAGCATTAGATCTAATACTTAAATTTGAAGAGAATAATGATATAATTTCAACTAATTTTGCTAGTATAAACCCTGCATTAGGTCTAGAGTTTGGCTATCTTGACTTAGTTTTTTTAAGATTAGGCATCGGTAATTTTCAAAATGAATTACAATTTGATAATTCAAAAGAACTTAGTTTTCAGCCAAATTTTGGAATAGGATTTAAATATAAAAGCATTGAAATGGACTATGCATTTACTGATATAGGAAATCAAAGTATTGCTTTATATTCTAATATCTTTTCATTGAAATTTGATTTTAATTTATTTAGATAAAATTATGCTAAGAAAAATTCTATTAATCTTATTATCAGTATTTCTTCTAGAGATACATGCGCAAGAAAATATAGAAGAGATACCTCGATATGAAATTAGCATGCTAACCATTGGACCAGGAAATTCTCTTAGTGATGCTTTTGGTCACTCTGGAATTAGAGTAATAGATAGAGTAAATAATTATGATATAGTTTTTAATTATGGCGTCTATGACTATAATGCACCTAATTTTTATGGAAATTTTGTAAAGGGGAGACCTATCTATAGTCTTGGAAAAAATAGATTTGAAAACTTTTATAGAAGTTATGTAAATAGCTCTAGACAAATAATAGAACAGAAATTAAATTTATCAGAATATAAAAAAAGAGTACTTGTAAATAAGCTTATTACAAATTCTAAAGAGGAAAATAAAGATTACAAGTATAATTATTTTGAAAATAATTGCTCTACTAAAATCGGTGATATATTTAATGTATTACTAGAAGAAGAAATTAGAAATGAAGGTATTAATCTAGATAATATCAATTCAAATTCATATAGAAAATTGGTTTATCAGCATGTTGTTCCGAATTCTTGGGGAGCATTGGGAATTGACATCTGTCTTGGATCAGTAATTGACAAAAATATTACTGATCAAGACGAGTTATTTTTACCATATAATTTGAAACTATATTTTGATAAACTAGGTAATTCTAATATTAGAAATGGGGATTTAGTAGAAACATCTATCCTGTTTGGAGAATATATTGAGTATGAAGAAACTTCATTTTCTCCATTGTATGTCTTATTAATTCTATCATTAATAATTATTATAATTACTTTTTTAGACTACTTAAAAATAACCAGGAATGTTGCCTTAGACATTATTATCCTTTTAATTACAGGGTTAATTGGCTTATTATTAGTTTACTTATGGTTTTTTAGTAACCATATAGCATCTGCCTGGAATTATAATCTATTATGGGCATTCCCATTTAATCTAATATTACTTTTTCAGTTACTTAAGAAAAAACAAAGCAGGTGGGTTTTATCCTATCTAAAAATTAATGTTCTAATGTTATTGTTAATGTGTTTGCATTGGATAATTGGGATTCAAGTATTTAATATTTGTTTAATTTCCCTAATTTTAGCACTAATAGTAAGATATCTATATCTAATTAAATATTTCTCAAATAGAATAAGATAATTGTATGAAAATTTATACAAAATTAGGAGATAAAGGTTCAACAAAATTAATTGGCGGAAAAGATGTTAAAAAACATAATGTACAAGTTGATACGTATGGCTCAATTGATGAACTAAATTCATATATCGGTCTGATAAGAGATTTTACCGATGATCAGCATATAAAAAAATCATTGATAGAAATACAAAAAAATCTTTTTAATATTGGAGCAATGCTTGCATTTCAAGATGAGAAAACAGCGGAAAAATATCTGAAAACAAAAAAAATAAGGATACAAAAAGAAGACATCTATACTATAGAAAAGAATATTGATGTAATTTCTGAAAAATTACCAAAAATTGATAAATTTATTATTCCTGGAGGTCATCAAGAAATTTCCTATTGTCATATAGCTAGATCTGTTTGCAGAAGAGCTGAAAGAAATGCCTCAAAACTAAAATCTATTTACAATTTTCAAGATGAAATCTTAATTTATTTAAATAGGTTATCTGACTATATATTTATTCTAGCAAGAAAATTTTCTATAGATCTAGGAATTGAAGAAATCTCTTGGGAAACATAATGTTTATAAAAAAATATTAAGAATATCTTGATTTTTTCGTTTAAAAAATTATTTTTGCAAAAAATAGTTTATCATGTATTGGACGTTAGAATTAGCATCTTACCTAAGTGATGGTCCATGGCCAGCTACAAAAGACGAATTGATAGATTATTCTATTAGAACTGGTGCACCATTAGAAGTAGTAGAAAATTTACAAGCAATTGAAGATGAAGGAGATCTATATGAATCTATTCAGGAAATTTGGCCAGATTATCCAACTGATGAAGATTATCTTTGGAATGAAGATGAATATTAAAATTCATTTAAAGTCTCTTAACTGAGGCTTTTTTTAATATTTTTCATCAAACAAATTGTATCTTTGAAAATTAAAATCACTATCTGATAATACATATGAGTTTTCTTGATTCAATACTTAAATTCTTTATAGGAGACAAAACAAAAAAAGATATAAAATCAATAATTCCTGTAGTTGAAGAAATAAAATCTTTTGAGAGTGAAATTTCTAGCCTAAATAACGATGAATTAAGAGAACAAACCCAAAATTTTAAATCTGAAATAGAATTATCAATTAATGAGATAAAAAGTAAGATTAAACAACTAAAAGAGGCTGTAGATAAAACAAATGATTTTGACGAAAAAGAAGAATTATATACTCAAATAGATGAGTACGAAGAGGAATGTTATAAAATCACTGAAGACACTCTGAATAAAATCCTTCCCAAAGCTTTTGCTGTTGTTAAGGAAACTGCCAAGCGTTTTTTTGATAACAAAGAAATTATAGTTAGAGCAACATCTTTTGATAGAGAAATTTCAGGCAATAAAGAATATGTGCAATTAGACAATGATAAGGCTATCTGGAAAAATTCTTGGGATGCAGCTGGAAAAGCAATAACATGGGATATGATTCACTATGATGTGCAATTAATTGGTGGTATTGCTCTGCATCGTGGTAAAATAGCTGAAATGCAAACAGGTGAAGGAAAAACTTTAGTTGCAACATTACCTGTATACTTAAATGCCTTATCAGGTAGAGGAGTTCACATTGTAACTGTGAATGATTATTTAGCAAAAAGGGATAGTGCATGGATGGCTCCTATGTTTGAATTTCATGGATTAAAGGTAGATTGTATTGATTATTATAAGCCGAATTCACAAGAAAGAAAAAATGCATATAATGCTGATATAACATATGGCACAAATAATGAGTTTGGGTTTGATTATTTAAGAGACAATATGGCTAATTCACCTGATGATTTAGTTCAAAGAAAACACAATTATGTTATTGTAGATGAGGTTGATTCAGTACTAGTAGATGATGCGAGAACCCCTTTAATAATTTCTGGAGCTGTACCTCAAGGGGATAAACATGAATTTAATGAGTTAAAGCCTAAAATTGAAGAAATAGTATCAGTGCAAAGACAATTACTAACTTCTACATTGGCTGAAGCAAAAAACAATATATCAAACAATAATAGTGATGAAGGGGCTTTTAGTCTACTAAGAGTATATAGAGGAATACCTAAAAATAAAGCTCTAATAAAATATTTAAGTGAGGAAGGTATAAAACAATTACTTCAAAAGACAGAAAATTTCTATATGCAGGATAATAATAGGGAAATGCCAAAAATTGATGAAGCTCTATATTATGTTATTGATGAAAAGAATAATCAGATAGAACTTACCGATAAGGGCATAGAATTTCTTTCAGGAAAAGACGATCCTAATTTTTTTATAATGCCAGAAATTGGCATGGAAATTTCAAAAATTGAATCCAAAGGTCATAAACCAAAAAAGGAAGCTGCTTTAAAAGAAGAACTATATAGAGACTTTAACATTAAATCTGAAAGAATTCATTCTATAAATCAATTACTTAAGGCCTATACACTTTTTGAAAAGGATATTCAATACGTGCTAATGGATAATAAAGTAATGATTGTAGATGAACAAACAGGACGAATAATGGATGGCAGAAGATATAGTGACGGTCTGCATCAAGCAATTGAAGCTAAGGAAAATGTTAAAATTGAAGCTGCTACTCAGACATATGCAACAATAACACTACAAAATTATTTTAGAATGTATGGTAAACTTTCTGGAATGACGGGTACAGCTGTAACAGAGGCAGGAGAATTCTGGGAAATATACAAATTGGATGTAGTAGAAATTCCAACTAACAAACCTCTGATAAGAGATGATAAAGAAGATTTAGTCTATAAAACTAAAAGAGAAAAATATAATGCTGCAATTGAACAAGTCACTAAGCTTTCAAAGTCTGGAAGACCTGTGCTAATTGGTACCACTTCAGTTGAGATTAGCGAATTACTTGGTAAAATGCTAGGAATTAGAAAGGTCCCTCATAATATTCTTAATGCAAAACTACACAAAAAAGAATCTGATATTGTTGCACAGGCAGGAGATGCTGGTCAAGTTACTATTGCTACCAATATGGCAGGTAGAGGAACAGATATAAAACTAAGTAAAGAAATTATTGATTTAGGAGGGTTAGCAATTGTTGGAACAGAAAGACATGATTCAAGAAGAGTTGATCGACAGCTAAGAGGAAGATCTGGAAGGCAAGGTGATCCAGGTAGTTCACAGTTTTATGTGTCTCTAGAAGATAACCTAATGAGGCTATTTGGAAGTGAAAAAATTGCTAAGATGATGGATAGAATGGGTCTTGAAGAAGGAGAAGTAATTCAGCATTCTATGATAACAAAATCAATTGAAAGAGCTCAAAAGAAAGTAGAAGAAAATAATTTTGGTATAAGAAAAAGATTATTAGAATACGATGATGTAATGAATGCTCAAAGGGAAGTAATCTATAAAAGAAGGCATAATTCACTGTTTGGGGATAGATTAAGAATTGATATTGCTAATATGATCTATGATACATGTGAAAATGTTGTTATAAATAATAAAGAAAATAACGATTACAAAAATTTTGAATTCGAGTTGATTAAGCTTTTTTCTATAAGCACAGATCTAAATGCTGATGAATTTGAATCCATGAATCCAAATGAAATTGTCAATAAAATATATAAACTCACCTTAAGTCATTATTTAAGTAAAATTGAGGCAAATGCTAAATTAGCATATCCTGTAATTAAACATGTATATGAGAATCAGAAAGATAGGTTTAAAAGAATTGTTGTTCCTTTTACTGATGGAATAAAAACATTACAAGTTATTACAGACTTAGAAAGAGCTTACTCCTCTGATGGTCAGCAGCTTGTAACAGATTTTGAGAAAAATATTTCATTAGCAATTTTGGATAACTCATGGAAGAATCATTTAAGAAAAATGGATGAATTAAAACAATCTGTTCAGCTCGCAGTTCATGAGCAAAAGGATCCGCTTTTAATATATAAATTTGAATCATTTGAGTTATTTAAAAATTTAATTGATAGTGTAAATAAAGAAATTCTATCATTTTTGTTCAAAGCTGAAATTTCAAATGAAAGTGCAAAAAACATTCAAGAAGCTAGGCCAAGAAAAATAACTAAGATAAATACATCCAAAGATGAAATTCCTAATATTGATGAATTAAGTTCTCAAAATAAAGCAGCTGGTAGAAATAGAGATCATGAAATTGAAACAGTTGTAAGAGATAAACCAAAGATTGGAAGAAATGATCGAATTACAATAAAAAATGTTTCTACAGGAGAGAATAAAGAAATGAAGTACAAGCATGCAGAATCATTAATTAATGAAGGTCAGTGGGTTATTTCAGAAAGCACTACTACTCCATAAAAATTAATTTAAATTACCATGGGAGAAACCTCTAAAAAGCAATTAAATATTCGTAAGCTAATTAGTGGGGTGACAAATGGTGATATTGTTTCACTTAGTAAGGCAATTACCATAATTGAAAGTGATAACATAAATGATAAATCTGATTCTAACAAAATAATATCCTCATGTATTAAAGAAAAAACCAATTCAATAAGAATTGGTGTAACAGGAGTTCCTGGTGTTGGGAAAAGCACATTTATTGAAACATTTGGAGATCATCTAACAAGTATAGGCCGCAAGGTTGCTGTATTGGCTATTGATCCAACTAGCTCAGTTAACCGCGGCAGCATATTGGGTGACAAAACAAGGATGACTACATTAGTTAATAACAAAAATGCATTTATTAGACCTAGCCCCGCTTCTAGTCATTATGGTGGTGTTGCAAAAAGAACTAGAGAGTCAATTATATTATGCGAAGCTGCAGGTTATGACATAATTCTAGTAGAGACAGTTGGAGTTGGTCAAAATGAAATTAGTGTATCTGAAATGGTAGATTTCTTTCTTTTGCTTAAACTCTCTGGTGCTGGAGATGAATTACAAGGAATAAAACGAGGAATAATAGAAATGGCCGATGCTATAATAATAAATAAAGCTGATGGAGATAATATAGAAAATTCTAATAAGGCTAAATCAGAATTTGCAATGGCTATACAATTATATCCTATAAAGAAATCTAAATGGACTCCAAGAGTGATGACTTGCAGTTCAGTTAATAGCGCTGGAATAAAGCCTATTTGGAAATTAATTTCAGAGTATGTAATAGTAACAAAAGCTAATAATTTCTTTAACAAAAACAGGAAGAATCAAAATAAATATTGGTTATTACAAACTATCAATGATAAATTACAATCAAATTTCTTTAATAATGAAAAAATTAAAAAAGAACTAGAAAAACAATATATTTTATTAGAACAAAACAAAACAACTCCATTTTCTGCTGCTGAAATTTTATTGAAAATATAATATGTCCACATTTACAATAATAGTGCCTGTATTCAATGAGAAAGATAATTTATCTAGACTAGAAAGCGAATTAGTGAAGTTTATTAATTCTACAGTATTTGAAACTAAAGTTCTTTTAATAAATGATGGCTCTACAGATGGAAGCGAAGATATTATCAATAAAATTTGTAAAAAAAATGATTTCTTTGAATCTGTTTCTTTTATAAAAAATTCTGGACTTAGCAGTGCATTAAAAGCTGGATTTGATTTATGTAATTCAGAATATATAGGATATATTGATGCTGATTTGCAAACATCACCAAGCGATTTTCATATTTTATTAAAATATATTGATCAGTATGATCTTATTACAGGTTATAGATCTAATAGGAAAGACTCTTATTTAAAGAATATATCATCTTTAGTTGCAAACGGTATTAGAAACATATTTACTAATGATGGCGTAAATGATACAGGGTGTCCATTAAAAGTAATAAAGACTGATTTTGCAAAAAGAATTCCAATGTTTAAGGGATTGCATAGATTTCTGCCAGCAATGATACTTCTTCAAAAAGGTAAAATTATTGAGATTCCGGTAAAACATTTTCCAAGAATAGCTGGAAAAGCAAAATTTGGATTATTTAATAGAATATTAGGCCCCTTGTCTGATTGTTTTGCATTTATTTGGATGAAAAAAAAATATATTAATTACCAAATAAAAGATAATGAATGACCTAATTTATTTATATTCACTAGGGTTTCTTGCTCAATTCTTTTTTAGTTCAAGAGTTATTATTCAATGGTTTTACTCTGAAAGAGAGGCAAAAGTAATAACACCAACAATTTATTGGATATTAAGTATAATAGGATCTTTATTATTCTTTGTGTATGGCTATTTCAGAGATGACTTTGCTATTATGCTAGGTCAATTCATAGGTTATTATATATATATTAGAAATTTACAATTACAAAAAAAGTGGACAGACTACAATATAGTAATTAGGAGAATTATAATATTATTACCTATTTTAATTTGCATAGAAAGAGCATGGAATTCTAATTTCTTTGATTTAGAGTCACTTTTTTATAATCCTGACATACCGCAGTGGCTGTTATATCTGGGAATAATTTCACAAATTACATTTACTTTTAGATATATATATCAGTGGATGTCGTCGGAAATTTCAAAAAAATCTCATCTGCCATTAGGATTTTGGGCTATAAGTATTCTAGGAGCTATTTTAATAATTACATATTCTATTTTTAGAGAAGATCCTGTTTTATTTTTTAGTCATATTGCAGGAATCATTATATATTCAAGAAATATTTATTTTATATATATTAACAAAAAGAAGCAGTGAGTTTTTTAAAGAAATATTATTTTTTAATACAATAAGATGAGATATATAAGAATTACTCTTTGTTTACTAACGCTTATTGCATTTGGGTGTAATAAACAAAAAGAACCTATTAAATCGCCATTTTCAAATATAGACACCTTATCAACAAATGATTGGTGGAATCGTTCTGAAAATCCAATAGTTAATTTAAAAGTTGACAGAGATGATGTTGTAGCCTTTGGCATTTATACAGTGTCTAATAAAACTCTTAAACTTACTGCACAACTTTTTCCACTTTATCCAGATGAAAGCAGAGAGGTTAGATTAGAAATTTATCAAGATGATAGCTGGAAAGAAATACAATCAAGAAAAATTAATGAAATAGGATGGGCTACAACTTTTAGGATAGAAAATTGGGATGATTCAAAAAATATAAAATATAGATTAAGACATAGTGATGATGCCCTCTTTGAAGGAATGGTAAGAAAAGATCCTAAAAATAAAAATGAGATTGTTATGGCTGCATTCTCATGTAATAGTAATAAAGACAGAGGAGATAGAGAGAATTATGTTAAAAATATAAATCATATTGATCCTGATATTTTATTTTTTGCTGGAGATCAGTCTTATGACGAGAAAGAACATACTGCTGCATGGTTGAAGTTCGGAATGCAGTTTAGAGATATTTTTAGGGAGAGACCATGCATAACTATACCTGACGATCATGATATTGGTCAAGGTAATTTATGGGGAGAAAACGGGAAAATTGCTTCATCATCAGCAGGAAATAATGGAGGTTATTACTATCACCATGAATACATAAAGATGGTAGAAAGGGCACAAACTAATCACCTTCCAGATCCTTATGATAAAACTCCTATCAAGCAAGGAATAGGTGTGTATTATACTAACCTTCTCCTTGGAGGAATAGATTTTGCAATCATTGAAGATAGAAAGTTTAAGTCTGGGCCTAAAGGAAAAATACCTCAACAAGGACCAAGACCAGATCACATAAGAAACCCTGATTATAATCCAAAATCAATTGATATGGATGGATTAAAGTTACTTGGTGATAGGCAGCTCAAGTTTCTTAGTGAATGGGGGGAAAATAATTCAGTAATGAAGGCAGTTTTGTCCCAGACTGGTTTCTGTGGAGGAGCTCATCTCCATGGAAGTGAAGAGAATAGACTTCATGCCGACCTAGATTCAAATGGATGGCCACAGAGAGGCAGAAATAAAGCATTAGAGCTTATTAAGGGTGCAAATGCTATTCATATCGGTGGAGATCAACATATTGCCACTGTAATTCATCATGGAATTGATGATTATGAGGATGGTCCATGGGCTTTTGTTGTACCAGCTATTGTAAATAACTACTATAGTAGGTGGTGGTGGCCAGAAAATGAAAAAATTGATAATAATCCTAATAATATTTTACCGTGGACAGGAAGGTATAAAGATGGATTTGATAATAAAATTACGATGCATGCATATGCTAATCCTGATGCCGATTCTAATGGAGCTGGATATGGAATAATAAAATTTAATAAGGAAAGAAACGATGTAATTTTTGAGTGTTGGCCAAGATATGAGGACGTTAGATTAAATAATCCAAAACAATTTAAGGGATGGCCTATTACTGTTTCTTTGAACTAGAGTTATACCACCTGTCTGGATGAAGTTTATTATATTGTTTTCCACTACCTAAATCTAGAAAAATAGGATCAATCATCTCCTTATCCCACTCTTTGAATCTGAACTTATAATCATCATAAATTTCTTGTGAAATATCAATTATATTATTTTCCTCACTAATATCATTCTTTAAATCAAAAATAAATTCTTCATCGGCCATTCTAAGGTACTTATATCTTTCTCCTCTTATCACATCAATATCTTTATCCCTGTTCTGCCAGTAAAGAAATTTATGTGGCAAACCATCTTTCTGTCCTAAAATATAAGGTATTAGGTTAACGCCGTCTATATCTCCATCAATATATTTTTCAGCATTCGCAACAGATGCTGCAGTTGCAAAAATATCTAGGGAAATAATTGGTTTATCATAAGTTAATCCAGCAGGAATTACATTTGGCCACTGCATAACAAATGGAACACGTATTCCTCCTTCAAAAAATTCACCTTTCCCTCCCCTTAAAATACCGTTATCTGAGTGATTATACCATTCCACACCACCATTATCTGAAAAGAAAACAACTATTGTATTATCAGATATATTTTTTTCTACAAGTTTATCCAAAATTAAGCCAACACCATCATCTAGTGATGTGACCATGGCTGCATATGTTCTTCTCTTCTCTCCTTTAATATGCATATTTCTATCTAGATCCTTCTTGGTAGCTTGTAAGGGTGTATGAGGGGCATTATAAGAAAGGTATACAAAGAATGGGTTTTCAGAATTTTCATCAATAAATTTTACTGCATTATCTGATAATTCTTCAGTAAGATATTTAGATATGTCTACCCTCTTACCATTATCAAATATCTTAGTTATATAACCATCCATCTGAGATCTAGCTTCAGTTAAGTCATTTAATGTTAAGTCTTTAGGGAAATATCTATGACCGCCAATAACAAAGCCATAAAACTCATCAAAACCCCTTTTTTGAGGAACTAAAGATTCATGAGCCCCTAGATGCCATTTTCCAATAGCTTTTGTCTTATAATTAACTTCTTTAAGAACATCAGGAAGTGTCTGTTCAGACAAAGGAAGTCCCATAGTTGAATCTTTAGGAGTTAATAAAATATTTCTACTATAACCAAATCTATTTTGATACCTACCAGTTATCAACCCAGCTCTACTTGGTGAACATACCGCATATGAAACATATCCCTCTGAAAATACTACTCCATTATTAGCAATTCTATCAATATTAGGAGTTCTAACTTCTTTACTTCCATGAAAACCAACATCAGCATAACCTTGGTCATCACTTATTATAACAATAATATTTGGTAGTTTTTTTTCTTGGTCTGAACAAGAAATAAATAAAATAGAAATAAAAATGATTGAAATAATTTTTTTCATAATCAGTAAGGGTAATATATTATTTTTTTATGGAGATTAAAATTTATTTTATATATATTAACAAAAAGAAGCCGTGAGTTTTTTAAAGAAAAATTATTTCTCAATAATTATTTTAATTCTATTAGCATATTCAATTTCTACATTTAATTTAATAGAAGTTGGAATCATGGAGGCTAGGAATTTTCAAACTGCAAAAGAGATGGTTGAAGATAATAACTGGCTTCTTCCAACTTTAAATGGAGAGCCTAGATATCAGAAGCCCCCATTACCTACTTGGCTAACTGCATTTTCTGTTTTATTGTTCAATTCGAAATCAATTATATTTTATAGAATTCCTGCAATTTTATTTTTATTTGTTATTGGTATTACTAGCTATTTTTTTAGTCTTAAAATTAAATTCAACAAACAGGAAAGCATTATTAATGGATTGATATCTCTAAGCTCTATTTATATAATTGCCATCATATTTGAAGCTCCCTGGGATATTTTTGCACATAGTTTTATGTTCCTAGCAATCTATTATCTTTTTAGTTCATTAGAAAATAAATTTACTCTAAAAAAAAATATACTTATAGGTTTATTAATTGGGCTCTCTATTATGTCTAAAGGCCCTATTTCAATTTATGTATTATTAATCCCTTTTTTATTATCATATCTCATAGTTTATAAGAAAATTAATATTAGCATTAGTGATCTTATTCAAATTCTGTTTGTTTCAATTATTTCTGGTGGTTTATGGTATATATATGTATATATCCAGGATCACCAGACATTACTAGATACTACCTCTCAGGAGACTAAAAATTGGTTCAATTATAACTTAAAACCATTCTACTACTATTGGGATTTTTTCATTAATAGTGGAATTTGGTTAATCCCTGCGATAACTAGTTTAATATTACCATTTATAAATAGTAAAATCTCAATAAATAAAAATCACCTACTAACCTGTTATTGGGTTATAATTTCTGTTATTTTATTATCATTAATTCCAGAAAAAAAGACCAGATATATAGTGCCTGTACTTATGCCTTTAGCACTAAATACTGGGTTCTACATTAACTACATTATTAAGTATTCAAAACAGAAGACAATCTCATCACTTTGGCCTATATACCTAAATTTTATTTTAATATCCATTGCAGGCATAATTATACCAACTATTTATATATATAATTATGGATTTAGTTTTTTCTCAACAATCACAATTATAATAGCATTAAGTTTTATTTATAATTTTTATAAAAAAGAGTTTGATAAGGTCATTTATTTAAAAATTATTCTCTTTTTTACTATGATTAATTTTATTCTACCACAAATGTATTTAAATACTAATACCAATTATACCTCTACAGATAAATTACATCATGATATCAAAGAATTAAAACTATATTCTGATTACAACATTACTCCTGATCTGATATGGAATCTAAATAAAAAAGTTAAAAAACTAGAATTATCTAAAATTAATGATTCAATTTTTGCTCTAATTTCCAATGAAAATTTTGATGCTACAAACATTAATATCATAGAGAACAAACTAATAATAAATAAGAAAATTGAATTAGATTTTAATACAACTACAGAAGAAAGTGATCGATATAAATATCGGCTTGCAACAAATTTTTATATTTTATCAAGAAAATAATTGTTAATTCTTAAGTAAATAGTGTAAAAAATACTTGAAGAAATAGCACCAAAAAGTAAACCAAATAATATATCTACTGGGTAATGTAACCCAAGGTATATTCTACTATAAGAAAATATAAAAACCCAGAGAAATAAGAAAATTGAAAATAGACTGCTAAACCTCTCTTTCATTACTCTAATAAGAAATAGTGAAACTGCAATTGAATTAGAAGCATGAGCTGAGAAGAAACCATATTTACCACAATATATATCAATCTGTCGTAAGTTTAAATACTCCGCTCTGCAAGGTCTTAATCGCTGAAAGGAATCTTTAAAGAAATTAGTAAATTGATCAGTAAATAAAATTAATAAAGCAATGAAAAATAAGATAAATAGCATTTGTTTTACCCCGAATTTCTTATAAATTCTAAAAACAATAAAAATAAATAAAGGAATATAAGTTAGTTTATTAGTTAATACTATCCATAAAGGATCCCAGAATTCTGATCCTAATGAATTTAAGTAAACTAATAGTTGAATATCAATTTCTTCCAAAGTCATAATTTATGAATCTTATTAATCATCTTATTGGTCAAATATAAAAATCTCAAGTACAAAAATACAGCAGAAAATGTTAGACCTGAAAGTAATCCTATCCAAATACCTGTTTCTGCCATTGATGATTCATCTCCTAATATAAAACTTATAGGAAAGCCTACTATCCAATAAGCTATAAATACTATTATCGTTGGAATTTTTACATCTTGCATGCCTCTTAGGGTTCCTAGCATAATTACCTGGGCACTATCAAAAAGTTGAAAAATAGCAACAATTATAAATAATTTTGATGCAATTTTTACTAACGCTATATTTTCAGTATAATTCTCCTGATTACTAATATCAATGTAAATATAAGGGAGATAATCTCTTAGAAAATATATTCCCAATGCAAAAAATAACGCAAAACAAATTCCTAATAATAATATTGACAATGAGATCCTCTTTAGTTCTATATAATTGTTTAAACCCTTCTGATTACCAGCTCTAATAGCAGCACTTACACTAAATCCACTAGCAACCATAAAAGTCATTGAAGAGATATTTAATACTATTTGATTTGCTGATTGAGGTATCTCTCCAAGCAAACCACTTAGCCAAATTGCAGTTGTAAACACACCTACTTCAAATAACATTTGCAAAGAAGTTGGAAGTCCTAAATTTAAAATTTCCTTAATCATAAGTTTATCATATAAAAATGATTTTAAATCTGATATATACTCATTAATAATTTTTTTATTTATTAGCGTATAGAATAAAAATATAAACATTATTATCCTTGAAACTAATGTGCCAATAGCTGCTCCAATAATTCCAAGTTTAGGAAACCCTAACATTCCAAAAATTAAAATATAATTTATAATAACATTAATTATATTGGCTAAAACAGTTGCATACATTGGATATATAGTTTTTGAGAGACCATCTGTAAATTGTTTTAAGGCCTGAAAAAGTAATAGAGGTATCAGTGATATTGCAACAATATCCAAGTATGGCAAGGCTAGCATAACAACCTCCTCGGGCTGATCTAGATAGGTTAATGTTTCTTTTAATAATAGGACTAAAACATATAAAAATAAACCTAACATAAGACATAAAATAAATCCATTTATAAAAGATTTTTTAAGTTTCTTGTGATTTCTTTCAGAATGTGCTTCAGCAACTATTGGTGTAATTGCAGCTGAAAAACCAATTCCTATTGCCATAGCTATAAAAATATAGCTATTTCCTAGTGATACTGCTGCTAAATTTATTGGATCTAATTTACCAACCATTATATTGTCTACCATTCCCACTAAGGTATGGCCCAATAAACCTAATATGACAGGTATAGATAATTTTAAATTATAAGAAAACTCCTTTGTGTAAGTGGATAGATTCAACTCTGTAGTTTAATTTTTTTTATAAAATTCCATTAAGTAATCAATGTCAACATCTCCTTTTTCAATATTATTTAATTTACTTTTTAATAACCTTTTTTTAAAACTAGTTAATTTGTCAGTAAATAATATTCCTTGAATATGGTCATATTCATGCTGTATTACCCTGGAAACAATACCTGAAAAGTTATTTTTTTTGAAATTAAAATTTTCATCATAATATTCAATTTTAATTTCAGATTTTCTTTTTACTTCTTCCCTAATATGTGGAATACTTAGGCATCCCTCTTCAAATGACCAAAACTCTCCAGTTTCATCTAAAATAGTTGGATTGATAAATGTTTGTTTAACACTGCTAACTTTATAATCTTTTATTTCATTGTCATCAATCTTTAAAAATGGAGAAGTATCTATTATAAATATTCTAATTGATTTACCAATTTGTGGAGCAGCTAGACCAACACCTTTAGCGCTATACATTGTATCGTACATATTGCTGATTAGCTCTTTAAGATTTGGATAAGAACCAGTAATCTCCTTAGATTTTTTTTTTAAAATAGGATTTCCATATCCAATTACAGGTAAAATCATTAATTATTATTTAAAATACAATGTATCTATTATTCATTAATTACTCCTCTTTAGACTTTAAATATCCTTGAAGAATTATAGTTGCACTAATCTTGTCAATAATATACTTATCTCTTCTATTTTTTTTAGTTAAACCTGCATCAATCATTGTTTGAAAAGCAATTTTTGATGAAAAGCGCTCATCATAACGATCAATAGGAGTGTTAGGAAATTTTAATGCTAATTTTTTAATAAATTCTTTGATTAATTTTTCAACTTCAGAATATTCGTCATTCATTCTTTTAGGTTGACCAACAACAAACTGTGTAATATTATTATCAATATTATAATTAACTATATAATCTATTAAATTACAAGTTACAATAGTTGCTAAACCAAATGCAAAAATCTGAGATTCATCACTAACTGCAATCCCGGATTTTACTTTTCCATAATCAATTGATAATATTATTGACATGGCACAAATATAGTACTTAACTTATTGTAAATAAATATGCTATTTAACTAAAATTTTTTTTAATTTTTTTCTAAAAGACCTTCTTCTAAGAAATTGATTGCTATACTTAACCATTAAACTAAAAACTTCATCATCATCTCTATTAGACAATTTAGCATACTCTCTACTAATAATTTTTAATACTTCTTTATCGTTAGTAAGTCGCCTGAAATTCATAATTCTCTTAGTAAAATTCATTTTTTCAAATTTCATACGATTTAAATCAATTAAATAAAATGTTAGTAGAGAGTTATGCATCTTAACTAGAGTATTTCCAGGAGAATGGTCTAAAAAATTTATTCCATTTTCATGAAGTTTAAAAGTAAACAATACAAAATCATTTAAAATTTTTACTCTATTAGGGAAGTTTTTATTATTAATTACCTCACTTATGGGAAAGTCATATTCAAGTTGCATAGAGACATAAAAACTCTTATTTAACAAACCCTTACTTTTATACTCACAATAACAAATTGGGGTTGGAGTATTAATTCCTATTTTTAATAATCTCTTTCCATAATCAAATGATCTATGTGCCTTAGTTAATCTAAAAAAAGAGTAAATAAATGCATTTAACATAGGTGGTGTAGCAAAAGATTTGATATTAACATCAAGGTTTCCTAATCTGAACCTTTTAATAATATTTCTATGATCTTTAATAGTTTGACCATTCAATATGCTAAAATTTTCAATTAGGCTTAATATATCATCTTTATAATCTATATACTCAGAATTAAACTCAATAGACCTATTCAAGTGGTTATTTTTTATATTTGATATAAATATATTTATAATAGATGGAAAAAATTATAAATGAAGTTGAAAATGCATTTAGTGTACTAAAAACTGGTGGAATCATTTTATATCCTACCGATACTATTTGGGGTATAGGTTGTGATGCAACAAATGACGATGCTATTAATAAAATTAACAGTTTAAAAAACAGAGATAATTTAACTCCTATGCTAAGTTTGATTAATAGTTCTGACATGCTAAATGAATTTTTGCATAACAAGCCTAACAATATAGATGAAATATTAAAAGAATTTAAAAACCCAATTACAATAGTATATAGTGATCCAAAGAATATATCTAAACTACTGATTTCAAATAAAAATACAGTTGCATTTAGAATTGTAAAGGACAACTTCTGCAGCAAACTAATTAGTAAAATAAAGAAACCTATTGTTTCTACTTCAGCAAATATACATAACAGAAAATATCCAGTTAATTTTAAAGAAATAGATGAACGTATTTTAAAAGGTGTAGACTATATCGTAAATTTGCCTAACAAATCAGTCAGTAATCTTCCTTCTTCAATTATTAAGGTTAATAAAGAAGGGGAAATGACTAAAATACGGTAGAGAAAATACTATTATAAATGAAATTTGAAGAGGCTATTAAGAATAAACTTTTTAAAACAATTTCTAATTGTGCAGATGAAATAGGTTTAGACTGCTATGTTATTGGAGGTTTTGTTAGAGATTATTTTTTAGAAAGAGAATCTAAAGATATTGATATTGTAGTTATTGGAAGTGGAATAGAGATGGCTGAATTAGTGTCTAAAAACCTGAAAAACACTTCTAAGGTAAAAATTTTTAAAACCTATGGAACTGCAATGCTTAAATATTCAAATTATGATATTGAATTTGTTGGAGCCAGAAAGGAATCATATAGTCCTAATAGCAGAAACCCTCAGGTATCACAAGGCACATTAGAGGATGATATTAAAAGAAGAGATTTTACAATAAATAGTCTTGCCATAGGTTTGAACAAAAAAAATTATGGGAAACTAATAGATTACCACAATGGATTAGAAGATATTAAATCAAAAGTGATTAGAACTCCTCTTGATCCTCAGATTACTTTTAATGATGATCCTCTGAGAATGTTAAGGGCAATAAGGTTTGCTAGTAATTTCGATTTCAATATAAATAAAGATTTGTTAGACGTAATATCTAATTTAAACTCTAGAATTAATATTATTACAAAAGAGAGAATAGTTGAAGAAATAAATAGAGTTCTATTAAGTCCAAAACCTTCATATGGATTTTCTTTATTAGAAGAAACTGGTCTTCTAAACATTATTTTACCTGAAATATCTTCCCTAAAGGGTATAGATGAAATCGAAGGACAAACTCATAAAGATAATTTTTATCACACATTAGAAGTTGTAGATAATATAAGTAAAGTGACAGATAATCTATGGTTAAGATGGGCTGCACTTCTGCATGATGTTGGTAAAATGCCAACTAAAAAATTTAACAGTAAAATAGGTTGGACTTTTCATGGACATGAATTTGAGGGAAGCAAGATGGTATATAAAATTTTTAAGCGATTAAAAATGCCGTTAAATGATAAAATGAAATATGTTCAAAAAATTGTTTTAATGAGCTCAAGACCTATTGTTCTTGCGCAAGAAAATGTAACTGATTCTGCTGTTAGAAGATTAATATTTGATGCTGGAGAAAGTGTTGATGATCTTATGACTCTATGTGAGGCAGATATAACAACTAAAAATAAAGAAAGATTTAAGAAATACCTTCAAAACTTCAAAATTGTAAGGAATAAGATTATTGAAGTTGAAGAAAGAGATAATATCAGAAATTTTCAGCCACCTATTAGTGGCAAGGAAATTATGGAAACATTTGATCTTAATCCTTGTAAGTCAATAGGTCAAATTAAAGAGGCTATTAAAGAGGCTATTCTAGAAGGTGATATTAAAAATGATTATAATGCTGCATACAAGCTTATGCTGGAAGAGGGGAAAAAACTAGGTCTCATAGCAAATGAAAAGAGATAATAAAAAGGTAATTTATTGGCTTTTTACAGGATGTGCTCTAATTTTTATTATGGTAGTTGTTGGAGGAATAACTAGATTAACTCATTCAGGATTGTCAATCCCAGATTATAAACTAATTTCAGGAACGATTCCTCCAATTAATGATCAGCAATGGCAAGAAGCATTTGAGCTCTATAAACAATATCCAGAATATCAAAAACTAAATAGCAATATAAGTTTAAAAGAATTTAAAGGTATTTTTTTTTGGGAATGGTTACATAGAGCTATTGGAAGAGCTATAGGGCTAGTCTTTATTATTCCTTTTCTGTATTTTTTAATAACTAGACAATTAAATAAATCCACAATAAAAAAAACCATAATACTACTAATTCTTGGAGGTTTTCAAGGATTTTTAGGGTGGTATATGGTAAAAAGTGGCTTAGTTGATAGACCTGATGTAAGTCATTACAGGCTAGCTGCACATTTAACAACTGCCTTTGCAACTTTTGCCTTTACATTATGGGTTGCTCTAGATTTAATTTTTCCTATAAAACAGACTATAAACAAAGCATATAGGAACCTAATAAGAATTAGTTTAATAATACTATTTATTCAAATAATATATGGAGCATTTGTGGCTGGTTTAGATGCTGGTTTTATTCATAATCATTGGCCTATGATGAGTGAAGGGAAATTCATGCATGAAACGGTTTTAATTGAAAAAACTCCAGTGTATAAAAACTTTATTGAAGGTAGAAGTGGAGTTCAATTTGTTCATCGTATTCTAGCATTTATTGTAGTTTTATCAGTAGTAATAATTTATTTAAAAGGTAAAAAAATAGCAGTTTCTAACCACCAATTAAATGGTCTAAACTCCATTCTTCTATTAGTTGGCCTTCAATCACTTCTAGGGGTGCTAACTATCTTACTACAAGTTCCTTTATGGCTTGGGATTGCACATCAGATAGGTGCATTCTTGCTTCTTAGCTCGATGACATTTACACTACATCGCTTTAGTAAGTAACAAAATTTAATACATTTGTAAACTATAAAACAGCAGATGATTTACAGATTTAGAGTTATACTAGACAACGACACAGAAGATGATATTCTTAGAGATATTGAAATAAATAAAAAGGACTCCTTGGTAGAATTTCATAAATCTATTATTACTTCATTTGGTTTTAATAATAATGAAATAGCATCATTTTATCTTTCCGATAATCAATGGAATCAGGGAGAAGAAATTTCACTTTTTAATTTTGAAGATCAAGATCAGAATAATAAACTTATGAGTGATGTACTAATTGGTGATGTAATTAATAGTCAAAATAGCAAGCTGATTTATGTCTATGATTTTTTAAATATGTGGACATTCCTTGTTCAACTGGTTGAAGTTGCAGAAGGAATTAAAGGAATTGATTATCCTAATACAATTTTTAGTAAAGGAGAAATACCTGAAAAAGCTCCCGAAAAAAAATTTAAGTCAGAAAAAAGTGAAATAATAGATGATGAAGATTTAGAAAGCTATAGTGAAGATGATCATGATGATTATTATTAATAATTTTAAATATGAGATTCAAACTAAAATCTGATTTTTCTCCAACAGGCGATCAACCAGAAGCTATTGATCAACTTGTTAAAGGAATTGAATCTAATGAAAAATTTCAAACACTATTAGGTGTTACAGGATCAGGAAAAACATATACTGTAGCAAATGTTATTGAGAGAACTCAAAAACCAACATTAGTTTTAGCTCATAATAAAACATTAGCGGCACAATTATACGCTGAATTTAAGTATTTTTTTCCCGATAATTTAGTTGAATACTTTGTTTCCTATTATGATTATTATCAACCTGAAGCATATATTCCTTCTTCGGGAATTTATATTGAAAAAGATCTATCAATTAATGATGAAATAGAAAAATTAAGACTTAGCACTACATCATCTTTATTGTCTGAGAGAAAGGATGTTATTGTAGTAGCTTCTGTTTCATGTATCTACGGAATGGGTAATCCAGAACAATTTAAAGAAAATATTATAACCGTTGATATTAATACAAATATTACTAGAACTATACTTTTAAATAAATTAGTTCAAAGTTTATATTCAAGAGATAATGATGGTTTTAAACAGGGTAATTTTCGAATTAAAGGGGATACTATTGATGTTTTTCCTGCATATGCAGACTTTGGTTATAAAATTCATTTTTTTGGAGATGAAATTGAGGAAATTGAATCCTTTAATACAAATACCAATGAAATACTAAATTCTCATAAATCTATAGAAATTTATCCGGCAAATATTTTTGTTACATCTCCAAATGTTATTAATGATGCAATAAAACAAATTCAAGAAGATTTAATTAAACAATACAATTATTTTAATGATTGTGGTAAAATTTTAGATGCTAAAAGACTTAAAGAAAGGACAGAGTTTGATTTAGAAATGATGCAAGAATTAGGTTATTGCTCTGGAATTGAGAACTATTCAAGATATTTTGATGGCAGAAAGCCTGGTAAAAGACCTTTTTGTTTAATTGATTATTTTCAAAACGATTTCTTGACAATAATTGATGAAAGTCATGTTACTATTCCTCAGGTTAGAGCAATGTATGGTGGTGATAGAAGTAGAAAAGAAAATTTAGTTGATTATGGTTTTAGACTTCCTGCAGCGCTTGACAACAGACCTTTAAAATTTGAAGAATTTGAAAATCTGCAAAAAAATATAATTTTTGTAAGTGCTACTCCAGCAGATTATGAATTATCAAAATGTGAAGGAATTTATACTGAACAAATAATAAGACCTACTGGTCTTTTAGATCCTATAATAACAGTTAAACCAATAAAAAATCAAATAGATGATTTAATTAATGAAATTCATACTAGAATAAATAAGAAAGAGAAGATTCTGGTTACTACTTTAACTAAAAAAATGTCTGAAGAATTAACTAATTTTTTTAGCAAATTAAATATTAAATGTAAATATATTCATTCTGATGTTGATACACTTGATCGAGTAGAAATAATACAAGGATTGCGTGAAGATAAATTTGATGTGCTTATTGGAGTAAATTTATTACGAGAAGGATTAGATCTTCCCGAAGTTTCACTTGTAGCTATTCTAGATGCTGACAAGGAAGGCTTCTTGAGATCAAGTAGGTCACTCACTCAAACAATTGGTAGAGCTGCAAGACATATTAATGGATCTGCAATATTATATGCTGACAATATTACTGGAAGTATGGAAAAAACAATTAATGAAACCAACTATAGAAGAAAAAAACAAAATAGTTATAACAAAAAATATAAAATTAAACCTAAGGCTATTACTAGAAAAATAAAAAATCCGCTTAGCAGGAAATTATTAATTAATGATGATACTTTTTTAAATATAAATTCTAAAGAATTTAATTTACCATTAAAAAATTCTGATATAGAAAAAGAAATAAGAAAAACTAGAAAGAAAATGGAAATAGCAGCTAAAGAATTGGATTTTATTATTGCAGCTAAATATAGAGATGACATAAAGAAACTAAAAAAAATGCTGCAGTCTAAAACTTAATTTGAGTTTAAAACTTCTTGAACTTTATCTGCAGCTTCCTTAAACTCTGTAGCGCTGAAGAAATTTAACCCTGATGAATCAATTATTTGTTTTGCAATTTCAGAGTTTGTCCCTTGAAGTCGTACAATAATAGGAATACTGATAGTATCTTTCATGTTTTTATAAGCATCAACAATTCCATTAGCCACCCTATCACATCTAACAATACCTCCAAATATATTTACAAGAATTGCTTTTACATTTGGATCCTTTAAAATAATTCTAAAAGCTGTCTCAACTCTTTCACTGTCTGCTGTACCACCAACATCTAAGAAGTTTGCTGGATCTCCACCAGCCTGCTTAATTAAATCCATTGTTGCCATTGCTAATCCAGCTCCATTAACCATGCAGCCTACATTTCCGTCCAAATCAACGTAATTTAAACCAGCTTTTTTAGCTTCTACTTCAATTGGATTCTCTTCTCTTATATCTCTTAATTTTAAATAATCTTCATGCCTAAATAATGAATTATCATCAATTGTTACTTTAGCATCAACAGCTAAAATTTTATCATCACTTGTTTTAATAACTGGATTAATCTCAAATAAAGATGAATCAGATTTATTATATGCATTATAAAGTGACCTTACAAATTCAACCATCTGATTATGAGCATTTCCGTTTAATCCTAAGTTATCAGCTATTTTACAAGCCTCTTCATTACTTAAACCAGATTCTGGATCTATATCAACTGTGTGTATTAAGTGCGGTGTCTTCTCAGCTACAGATTCAATATCAACTCCACCCTCGGTAGAATACATAATCATGTTTTTACTAGTTTTTCTATTCAATAGAACAGACATATAGAATTCTTGAATTTCAGAATCTCCAGGATAATAAACATCTTCTGCTATTAAAACTTGATGTACTTTTTTACCAGAAGCTGATGTTTGAGGAGTAACTAAGTTCATGCCTATAATTTGACTTGAAATTTCTCTAACCTCATCAATATTTTTGGCAATCTTAACACCACCTCCTTTACCTCTACCACCTGCATGTACTTGCGCTTTGATTACAAACCAACTCGTTCCTGTATCATTAGATAATTTTTTAGCTGCTATTACAGCATCTTCAGAATTAGATGCTACTATACCTCTTTGTATATTAACTCCAAAACTATTTAAGATATCCTTTCCCTGGTATTCGTGTAAATTCATAAAAATTAGTATTCTAAATATTAGAAAAACAAATGTAATAAACTTGATGGTTTATATGATATATGATCTCATATAATTTATAATTAATTTCAAATATTTATCTATAATAATTTATCTTCACATTTAGTATATTATAATAAAATAAAAAAGATTTTTTTGCAGAACTTGATAGAGAAATAATCAGAATAGTTCATTCAAAGTAATATATTTGGAACGATTATTGAATCATCTTAATAATTTAATGAAGTTTTTAGTTAACATTTTATTTTTTTTAATTGTAAGTATAAATTTTATTTATGCTCAAGACAATCAGCCCCCTGTAATTTCTTCTGAGGGAAATGATACTTATTGCCCATTAACCCAGCAAAATATTACTACATCTTTTAATATTGAAGACCCTGATGACACAACCTTAGATGCTTTCTATATACAAGTCTCTACAGGTTATGTTTCAGGTGAAGATCAATTAATTTTAACTGGAGCTCATCCAAACATAACTACTTCTTGGAATACCCTTGAAGGTAAATTAGAAATTACTGGACCCGCAGGAAATCCTGCTAATATTTCAGATATTATAGCTGCAGTAGATAATGTGGTATTTTTTAGCAGTAATCCTACTCCTTCCTCAAAAACATTTTCTTTTACTATTGGAGATGCCAATTACCTGCCTTCTACAGATCATTATTATGTATATGTTGAAAGTCTAAATATTACTTGGCAGGATGCTAGAGATCAAGCAGAAACCATGACATATTACGGACTTCAAGGATATCTTGCTACAATATTATCAGAAGATGAGAATCAAATTTCAGCAGAACAAATAACAGGTGTAGGCTGGATTGGTGCTAGTGATGAAGGTGTTGAAGGAGCTTGGAATTGGGTAACTGGCCCTGAAGCTGGAACAAACTTTTGGAATGGAGATATGACAGGATCACCCGCAACAGGAATGTATGCTAACTGGAATAATAATGAACCTAATGATTGTTGTAACGATGCTGTTGGAGGTGAAGAGAATTATGCTCATATAACTGATAATTCTACAGGAATTGTAGGATCTTGGAATGATCTTCCAAATGTTACAAATACTTCTGGAGCCTATCAAGCAAAAGGATTTATAGTAGAATATGGTGGTACGCCTGGGGATCCAGAACTTAATTTATCTTCTAGCACAAGCCTTATTGCTCCTAATATTACAATAGAGGAATTTGTTGGCTGTAATAATGAATTTACTGGTCTAACAGCAACATCTATTAATAATGATGTTTATTGGTATGATAGTGAAACTGGAGGTAGTCTAATAACTATTACCAATTATACAGAGAATGTTTACAATCCTGATATAAGCACAACAACAACCTTTTGGGTAACTCCTTTTAGTGATGATGAATGCGATAGCTTTAGTAGAATTCCAATCACAGCAACAATAACTCCTGGACCTACACCTATAGCTCCTAATGTTACTGTTGATCAATGCACATATACTATTGAAGAATTAGTTACAGAGGTCTTAATTAATAATCCTTGTGCTGAAGTTTCTAACATTACCTATTCTACTGGAACTAATTTTAATGATGTTAATGGAATAGGATATTTTAGTGAACCTAGTGGTGGATTTACATTCTCTGAAGGTATAATTTTATCCTCAGGTGATGCTACTTTTGGAACAGGACCTAACGATGGAGGTGGTGGAGAAGGCTCAGGAGGAGGTGGATGGCCAGGTGATGATGAACTAACTTCTCTTTTAACAAATCCTTCTGATGGAACTAATAATGCATCTATTATTGAATTTGATTTTGTTCCTATATCTAACCAATTAAGTTTTAGATTTATAATGGCCTCTGAAGAATATGATCAAGGTTCATGGGAATGTACTTACTCTGATGTTTTTGGTTTCTTTTTAACAGATCAAAATGGGGTTACTACAAATCTAGCTGTTTTACCTGATACAGATATACCAATAGCAATAACAAATATTCATCCTGCAAATAGTGTGTGTGAAGCTGCAAATCCTCAATATTTTCATTCGTATACACCTGCTGGACAGCCTGATATTGAATATGATGGAAGAACTAGAGCATTCACCGCTGAAGCAGATGTTAATATTGGAGAGACATATCATATAAAATTAGCAGTAGCTGATGCAATTGACACAATATTAGATTCTGCAGTTTTTTTAGAAGCAGGTAGTTTTGATCTAGGCATTAATCTTGGAGATGATATTCTTGTTCCAACTGGATTATCACCATGTGATGGGGGTACTTATACGATTGACACTCAAATTGATACTTCTTTTGAAGGAGCTAGTTATGTATGGTATAACAATGGTGTAGAAATAGTAGGTGAGGTTGAATCTACATTAATTGTTTCAGAACCTGGCGAGTATAGTGTGGATGTAGCTTTATCCCAAGAATGTGTTAGTAATGATGATATTATTGTTGAATTCTATGTTCCTCAAACAGTTGAGTCATTACCGGCTCTTGACTCTTGTGATAATCTAGAAAATGATGGTGATGCTATTTTTGATATAACCCAGCAAAATTCAAATATTATAGCACAATTAACTCCCTCAGAATACACTATAGATTATTTTGAGACTCAAGAAAATGCTGAAAATAATACAAATCCTATCATTTCAACTGATGCATATGATAACATTATTCCTTTTTCTCAAACTATATATGCTAGAATTATAGAAAATACCTATCCAGATTGTTATTCAATAGCAAGTTTTGAATTAAATAGTATTAATCCACCCGATGTTATAGTACCTACTGCATTAGAGGAGTGTGATGATGATTATAATGGGATTACTTCGTTTAATTTAACGGATAAAGATATTGAGATATTAAATGGTCAAACAGGCATCAGTGTTTCTTATTATGAGTTACAAGAGGATGCTGAGAGTGGGGATAATCCAATTACAGATCCTTATCTTAATACAACTGCTGATGGTCAGATAGTATATGTAAGACTAGAGGATGATGCTACTGCTTGTTATGCAACCACTACCCTAGAGCTTATTGTAAATCCTATTCCTGAGGTAATTACACCGCCTGTTGTTGAGGTATGTGATGATGATTATGATGGTGTGGGAACATTTGATCTAACTTCTTTAGATGATACAATTCTAAATGGTCAAACAGGAATATCAGTTACTTATCATCAGTCGCAAGAAGATG